>Ga0209048_10003589_pt1 | contig 15023 bp, 25 predicted proteins | sample FrelakmetCRP12CR_FD_187146 | JGI IMG/M metagenome (GOLD analysis project Ga0209048, IMG submission 187146) | Freshwater lake sediment microbial communities from the University of Notre Dame, USA, for methane emissions studies - CRP12 CR (SPAdes)... | ecosystem: Environmental > Aquatic >... | reverse complement strand
CCCCGGATATTGCTGAGATACCAAGCTCGGTATCCAGTTACTGGGCCCGCTGATTGGAGACATGTAATACATTGGTCCAGAAACCGGCTGGGGCGAAAGAGCGCTTATGGCGGCGTTGGTAGCGGAGTCAAATCTAGCAGTTGAGATGAAGTTTCCAAACCAGCTAGTATAACCCGTGTATACCGTGGTCACACCCTGACCTGTCACTGACGTAGTCGTGATGCTGCCGAATCTGGACGTAAACAGCGCCCCTATCATCTCCAGGTTGGCCTGAATGGCCCGCACAAGGATCATGGGCAGGACGCTCGCATAGACCAGCTTCACTGGGAACTTACCGCGCGCGCCTCGGACCCGGCTGTGAGCGAGAGGTATCTCGATCCTGGTAGACTCGACGAAGACTACCATCATTATGATTATTATTGTCGATATGAGTGCCAGAATCCCGCCGGTTATGAAGATATACCTGATCCCTTCAGGGGTAAATATTTCTCCCAAGCTTATCAGGCCGAGCCTGAAAATGTCAATCCACTTGGGAATTATTCCCACAGGAAGACCGCCGTCTCCGGGTGCCCAGTTGAATATTCCCGTGATCAGTTGCTGACTTATTCCTGCTACTATGAACAGGCCAACGCCTGACCCAACGCCCCATTTGGAGACGACCTCGTCCATGAACAGTATCAGCGCTCCACCTATGAAGACCTGAATGAATATCATGAGGGAGATCATTCCTGGAGATACCCCTAGAGTAGCTGCCAGGTTCATATCTGGACGGAGATATCCTCCCAGGACTTGTGGTAGACCCTCTACTGCTATCATCACGAAAACTAGGGCTTTCTGAGTTCCCTGGAACACTGCCTGATCTCGAGGCTCGCTGAGATTCAGCTTGATCACTTCAGCACCGACAAGAAGCTGGAGCACGATGGAGGCCATGACTATGGGGCCGATTCCAAGCAGCATCAACGATCCGAAGGACCCGGCGAAGAAAGCCCGATAAGAGGCGAAGGCGTCAATGGATGCCTTGGACAATCCGAAGAGAGGGATGTTGCCCAGGGCGAAGTACAGAAACAGCACGACCAGTGTCCAGGTCAACTTCCGCTTGAAATGGACGTGGCCTGCTGGCCTTTCCACTGCCGGCAGCCTTCTAACAAAGGGCTCTATGGCATAAAAAAAAGTGTGCTGATTCATAGTACTACTGCTTGTCCGCCTGCAGCCTCGATCTTGCTCTTGGCCACAGCGGAGAACTCAGTTGCGCTGACGACGAGCTTTTTAGTAACCCTGCCGCGGCCCAGTACCTTAGTCTCACCCAGATCGATCCTACCATCCTGGCAAGCCATCTGATCCAGCACATAAACATTGACCACTGGGACGTCGCAGCTATTGGGCTGGACAAATCCGTGCTTGCCCATCTGAGTTCCCAGAAGCATCGAACGCATGAAATGGTGCTTGCATTTGCCTGAATCGCCCCGGCCGCCACGAGAACCGCCGCCTCTGGCGTTCTTGTGCTTTCCGTGGTAAGTCCTCATTCCCCTGCGTTCCTTGGTCTTTGGTCTAACCATCGTTCTACCTCATCTTCGTGATAAGATCATTTATCGATTCGTGGAAGCCAAGTACTCCGCCCTGAGGGACTGTCTTCTTGGTGCTCCTGAGGCCCTTTCGGGCAGGGTGGAGCCTGAATACCGGCTTTATCTCCAGGTCTTTGAAGCTTGCCGAGCCTGCGTTTACAGCTTTGGCAAACTCCTTGAATGAGCCGAAGGCGGTCTTCTCTTTTATGAGCGCTTCAGTCAGACGTCTATTTCCTGAAAGCCTTCCGCGCTTCTCCAGCAGCAGGGCAAGAGTATCATCGTCTATCTGGCCCCAGGCAACATAATCCTTAACTTTCTGGATCATGCCACGGTAGTGAGGATCTTCCTTGACCACTGCACAATGGTTAACCCTGTTCATGTGCAACAGATCAAGAGTGTCCCTTATCTCGGGCCTGGTGTTCACTCCGCCTCTGATCCTGACTATTGCATACATAATCAAGTCCTCACAGTTATAGTGTTAAGAAGCGCATTGTAAGTGGCCATGGCGAAGTTCAGGGTTGTCCTCGTGGAGCCGAAAGTCCTGGTCCAGATATCCTTGATACCTGCCATATCCATGACCTTCTTGGCTGTGCCGCCCGCTGCAATGCCTAGGCCTCTAGGTGCAGGCATCAATACTATCCGAACAGATCCAGCCTCGCCCATGACCTCGTAGGGCACAGTGTGGGGTTGTCCGCAGCCGCACTCCCAGCTTCCGCATCCGCGATTGATCTTGAAAAGGTTCAGCTTGGCTTTTTCTATGCCCTTCTTGATGGCCATGCCTACCTGAACGTCCTTACCCTCGCCCAGGCCTATGTAGCCGTCCCTGTTCCCAACAATCACAGTGGTTCTGAACTTGACTCTTCTTCCCGAGTCCGTCATCCTCTGGACCATGTTGATGTCCAGCACCTCGTCCTCGAGGTTTGGAAGAAGCGCACTTACCAGGCCAGACTCCTTGATGGGCAACCCAGACTTCAGGGCCTCATCGAAGGTTGTGACTTGGCCTTCGAACACAAGCTTACCGAGCCTGGTTTTGGGGATCCATTCCTCTTGGTAATAATCACGTCTCTGTTTTCGATCCACAGTTTCACCTCAGTATCTTTTCCCTGGTAGCGTCGAACTGGTCCACAATGTCCGAGCCCTTGAACTTCTTTATGTGCTCGCCCCTTATCCGTTCATCCTCCGGGAATATCTCAGGGCTGTGCGGTATGTCTGCTCCGGCATCAACAACTCCCTTGATGGCCGCGTAGACCCTTGCGCCCTTTGTGGAAGCATGTAGCCCGATGTCGGGTATGGCCTCGCTGACACCCAGTGCCAGCATCTTCTTTCCGAAGAGCAGGCCAGTTAAGTAGGCTGCCGGCAGGTTCCCTGTAGCCAGGGTGTACCCGTAGTCTCTGAGCTCCATCGAGGTGACCGTCAGGAGCGTCTTGTCGCCCGTCAACTCCGCCACAACCAGCTGCAAAGTCGTATTCCCGTTGCTCTTCCTGACTACTAACCTTGGTTTCTTGGAAAGTATAAGTCTGTATCTCAGGTGATAGTTAGTTCTGCCCTCTCTTCGTCTTCTGAAGGGCACTTTGTATCTAGGTCCGGTCGCCAAATTACTCACTCCTAGCTAAGCCTTTGGCCTTGATGTACGCGTTGAGATGCGCTGTGCTCCTGTACTCTCCGCCTGCGGATTTCCTGTAGAGCATCCGATAGGTGTGACGGTCTATCTGGCCGCCATCCTTGAGGGCCCTGAGCCTTCTTCTGAGAGCTCTGATCTTGGCCATCCATTGCTCTTTTCTGGGAGTTCGTGCGCCTTTGGCACCTTTTCTGTGGCCCGGCCCTTTCCTGTGACCGTAAGCCCTCTTCTCAGCCCTTAGCCTGAACCTTGATCGGCTATTTCCTTTCTTGGGCTTGGCTTTGATGTTCCCTGCCTCGATCTGGGTCCGGATATCCTCTCTGGTTATGGCATCGGATAGATCTCCAGCCACTTCCAGATCGGGGTTGAGCCAAACTCTGCTCTGACCTATTTTGAGCTCTGAAGCGGCAAGCCTGCGCTGCTTATAAAGGTCTGCCACTCTAGTCGCCTCCGGTCTTTGGTTCTAGGGTCTTAGCATTCAGGATCTTAAGGTTCATCTCGGCTGCCTTGGCCTCGACTTCTGTTCTCTTCTTTCTGCCTAAGGTTGAAGATATGCGGACAGCATAACCTTCGGCCTTTTGTAGATCCGCCATGTTCCGCACGAGGATCTCCCTGAAACCCGACGGGTGAAATCCCTTTACTGCCCTGGGACTTCCAAAACCTGGCCGGACCAGCTTGCCCTTAGCAGAAACCTGCGCTCCGAGCTTATTATGTATCCCACGAGGCTTTCGCCAGCTTGTACCCAGGCGTTTCTTCTTGTGGGAATCGTGACGGTTGAACTCAGGCTTCTTGGACTTCTGCCTGAGCCTTACCTTGAGCATCTTATCCATTGACGTCACCTCTTCTCCACCAGGTATATCCCGTCCTGGAACACCCGGATATCGAATCCTCTGACCCTGGTCGCCTGTTCGATATTGGCCATTGTTTGGCCAACCTTTTCCTTATCGATGCCCGAGACAGTCACCTCATCTTTACCGAGATCGACCTTGGTGCCTCCGACGATCTTGGCAGACCTGGCTCTCCTCTCGCCCAGAAAGTTGTTTATTATGAGCTCGTTCTGGCCCGCCTTTAGCTGAATTGGGAAGTGAGAGTAGACGACCTTCATCTTGTACTCAAACCCTAGAGTTACTCCAGCGATCATATTACCGATATGAGCTGCTAGGGTTCCCACCATTGCTCTCTGGCGTTTGCGATCGAGCTTAGAATTCACGACCAGATGCGATTCCTCTTTATTGATGCCAATTCCAGGATACCACAGCCTTCTAGACAGTTCCCCCTTGGGGCCTTTGACTGTGACTGTCGAGTCGGCCACCTGGATGTCAACTCCTTCTGGAATCTCTATCTGCCGTGCCACCTCTTTAACCATGAGATCACCTAATAAACGTACGCCAACAACTGGCCGCCGATGGACTGAGACCTGGCATCGCTATGAGCCATGACGCCTTTGCTGGTGCTCATTATCAGCACTCCGAAGTTCCTGGCAGGGAGGAATCGCTTCTCCCATTTCTCGAGTTCAACTACCTTGGCAGCAAACCTGGGCTTTATGACGCCACATCTGTTTATCCTTCCAAGGAGCTTCACTCTGAACATTCCCGACTTACCGTCGTCTACGAACTCGAATTCGCCGATGTATCCCCGGTCAGCCATGACCTTCAAAGTCGTTCCTATAAGCTTAGAGGCCGGGTGAATGATACATTCGGGCTTGCCTACGCTCTCCGCATTCTTTATCACGGACAATGCATCGGCTAGTGGATCCAACAACACTTTGACCACCTACGAAAATTTTTCAAAGCCCATTTCGGGAGCGATCTCTCTGAAGCACTGCCTGCACAAGTATATTCCATACTTCCGGACGAGACCGGCCTTTCTGCCGCAGCGCCTGCACTGGTTTGCGCCCCTTCCAAAGGTCTTCTTAGTCTTCTTCATGCTGCCTCCAAGATTTCTACGCCGAACCTCTTCTGCAAGAACACTATGGTATCGGCCTTGGTGAGCTTCTGTCTAGCAGGAAGCTTTAGCTTGGCTATCCTTCTCTTGGTTATCCTGTATCCTGCCCTCTTCAGGGCAACAGATACATCCATGCCGAATATGCCTATGTCCGGGTCGTACTTCATTCCCGGGAAGTCGGTGTGCTCCTCAATTCCAAAGGAGAAGTTCCCCAATTTATCGAACTGGCTTGGCTTCAGAGAATTGCCTGCAGCCTTGAAGGCCAGCACCAGGAAATCCTCTGCTAACTTCCCTCGTAGGGTCAGCTTGGTTCCTATTGGCTCATTCTTCTTTATTGCGAAGGTTGGCAGGGTCTTCTTGGCTATGGACCTGACAGGGTTCTGATGGGTTATCTGCTTGAGGATGGTCTCGGCGTTGACCAGCCGCTGACCGCTCTCGCCCACTCCAATGTGAACTACTACCTTGTCTATTTGGGGCTCCAGCATAGCGTTCATTTAACCGCCCCCAAGTTGATGGCCGCCTGGTCCCTGCCGATCATGAAGACGTAATCAACTATGGTCTCGAAATCCTTTTCACCGGCAATTACAACCCTGTTGGGCCGGGAACTCTTGACCACGTGAATAGCTTTTATTTGGCCTGTCTGGCCGGAATGCTTTCCACCAACCACAACGACGAGGTTGCCCTCTTTGAACTCAATCCGGTCCTCGATCTTCTTTTCGGGAATGGACAGTATCAGAGAATCGCCTGGCTTAAAGTCGCCCTCTTCCAGCCGGTTCGATCCATCGTTTAAGTTGAGCTGCTGCTTATTGCCCTTCAGAATAGTTTTGTTTTCTATCCGAACGAGCTTCTTTCTGTCAGCAGCCTCTATGGGTTTGAAGAAGAACATCCCCTTCTCATCACGAAGCATCCTATAGTCCTGATTCAGAGCAGGGATGGATATAATGTCGAAGATGCCTACGGGTTGCTTATGATCCTTTACAACCTTTCCATCAACTAGGACCTTGCCCTCATAGAGGAGTGTTTTCGCCTCGCGGGAGTTGTCTGCCAGCTTCAACATGTCTCTGATCACCATTACAAGAGGCATGCTCTCTTCAGATGAATGGGGACCTGGGCTGGCTTTGGCCACCCATTTATGATTCTTTCTGGCTATGGGCCAGCTTCTGGGAACCGTTACTCTTTTTTGATGTCTAGTCATCTGGTTCACCTCGAAAAGATCTTTTCTCTTTCCCCATCCTCTAGGTTCAGCTTGGTAATCATGACGTTTGATGGATGGATTGGTCTAGGAACCTCTGTGCCGTCAGCTCGGAAGTTGGAAACGCCGTGTACTTTGATCAGGGTCTTCTTCAGATCGACGTTCTCGACCTCACCCTCGACTCCGGCGTGATCTCCGCGCATAACTTTCACTGTATCGCCCTTCCTTACCTGGGCGTTGCGCCTCTTCAGCTCCGCCCTAAGCTCCTTGCTCAGGATGGAGTGCATGTACTTCTGCCTTGTATGCAGCGGCGCATTGTACCTAATCTTTCGCTGCTTGCGTGGCTGAATGCTGTTCATGATAATCACACAATCATCGATGCGGCAGACGCTATCTTACCGAACCGTTCCGCAACCTCACGAGCCACAGGTCCTTTGACCTCTGACCCCTTTGGGACGCCCTCGTCGTCTACTATGACGGCGGCGTTGTCCTCGAAGCTGATCCGCAATCCATCAGGTCTGCGGAATTCCTTCCTCTGGCGGACGATAACGGCCTTGAACATCTGCTTACGCATCTCGGGAGTTCCTTTCTTCACCGAGACTACAACCATGTCCCCGATTCCTGCGCAGGGCTGTCTATTTTTTACGCCGCGGTACTTCTTTACCGCTATGACGAATAGCGTTCGCGCACCTGTATTGTCTACGCAATCCAGGTATGCGCCAGTGTTGATCGCCCTTGGGATCTTGGCCTTAAGTCCTCTCATTTCAAAACCTCCACTACTACGTAGGACTTTGTATTGGAGAGGGGCCTACACTCCGCTATCTTGACTCTGTCTCCTGTCTTTGCTTCCAGACAGGATGGATTATGCGCATGAATCTTGGACTGTCTCTTCTCATAGCGCTCAAACTTGGCTATCTTCTTCTCGAATTCGCGCAATACTACCACGGTGTGGACCATCTTGTCGCTGACCACTACGCAATCGAAAACTTGGCCGCGTACAGGTAGGCTACCGTGGAAGGGACACTTCGGATCTTCACACGTTTTCTCTGGCGCGTTTACATCCAGTCCGATATCCCTCATAGTTTCCACCTCGTTCTCTGCATTTTTTTGTTTATTCTATTCTCAGGTTGTGAGATCAGGATAGAGCCAGATACCCTCGCCTTCTGCCCGTCCGGCAGGGTAAAGGTAAGGCTCGTGTTGGATTTAGGAATTCGCTTGGTCCCGCGTTCTGTATCGACGAGGAGCGTGTTCCTGGTCTCGTCCACGATCATTCCAGAGATGCCAACAAGGCCCCGCTCTGTGCTCCCGACTACTTGGACAGAAAGCCCATTCAGCTCATGCCTTGCTAGGTTCTCTGGTCTAGGGATCAACTTGTACGCTCCCTCTGGACAGTCTTGATCCTGGCTATGGTCCTGCGGATGTCCTTTATCCGTCCGGGCTTCTCAGGGGCGCCGCCCGCTGAGACCAGTCCCCGTTCTCGGATTATCTCGCCCTGTAGCTTCTTCAGCTCTTCGGCGATCTCTTCTGCGCTCATGTTCCGCAGCTCATCCATCTTGAATATAGCCATCTAGATCACCCCTGAATCTCCTCGGAGGGTTTACACTCTATGGTTTCAGGTGACTTTTCTTCGGCCTTTGGAGCCTCTTCTGCCGCAGCAGATGCCTCCGGTTGGGCTGGCTCTTCTACGACCTCGGGAGCTGCTTCTGGCGCTCCGGGCTCTGCCTCGAGAAGCTTATCGAGCTCGCTCTTCTTCTCCTCGACTGGCTTAGCCTGCGCTGCAGGAGCCGGTGCTTCTATTGTGGCTTTTGCTTCTGGGACCACGGCTTCTATGATCTTGAACTGGTCGGGCGGTGTCACATCAGGCGGTATGATCCTGACCTGGCAACCAATAACACCCAGCTTCTTTACGGCAACGGAATACCCTTTGTCGACTATTTCGATGGCGGGCTTTCCTGAGTGCTTTATGTAGCCGGCTATGAACTTCTCTGTCCTGGACCGCGGACCCGTCAATTTTCCGCTTATGACTATCTCGCAGCCTCGCGCTCCAGAATCCATCACTCGACGGAGCATAGACTGGCCTGCCTTACGGAAGTACCAGCCTCTCTCGAGAGAGGATGCCAGCCTGTTGGCTACAACCTGGCTGTTAAGATCTCCCTTTCCGACATCCTGGACATCGACTTGGGGATTGTCCAGGCGGAACCTGCGATCGAGATCGCGGGTGATCTTTCTGATAAGCTTACCGCCTTTTCCTATGACCATGCCGGGTTTCTCGGCGTAGACAGTGATCTGGGTCCCCATGGGGGTCCTGTTCATCTGCATCCCGCCGTACCCTGCACGGTTTAGCTCCTTGGCCAGGTACTCGTTAACCAGAGCCTTGGTGAAGCCATCCTGCACGAACTTCTTCTCAACGGCCATCAGCTCACCTCGGTAAGTATCATCTCAACCGATACAGTCTCGTGGTTCTTGGGAGTTGCCCTGCCCATAGCTCTGGGCATCCATCCCCGGACAGTCCTGCCCTTCAGGGTGCCTGCATGATAAATCTTCATACCATCCGGCTCCAGGCCTTTATACTCTGCGTTGCTTACGGCGTTGGTCAGCACTTCTAGGACGGCCTTGGCCGCCTTCTGTGGGAACCTGCCCGCATCTGCACCAACGAGGCCATGCCGATGGGCCACGTTTCTGGCATAACGCTTGAATGGGACCGCCCTCTTAAGGGCTACGACGTCTTCCAGGTATGCCTTGGCCACTTTTACCTTCATGCCTCTTAGAGAATTGCAGATCTCTCGAGCGTGCTTAGGCGAGATGCGAAGCTCAAATCCCATAGCCCTAGACGAGCGCCCTGCAGGCTCAAGCGAATAATTCAATTTTCCCAAATCTCACACCTCACCTGAGCGGCACGAACTTGCTCGACCTGGTCGCGCCCACTCCAGCGCTTCCATGCGTTACTCTGTGCCTGGTCAGCGCGAACTCTCCGAAATAGTGTCCTACCATTTCGGGAATGACATCGACTTTCTCGAAGCTCTTGCCGTTGTATATCTCTATGCTCTTTCCCACCATCTCCGGGAAGACAATCATATCCCGCAGATGGGTCCTCACGCTATCAGAAACCTTAAGGTTAGCCTGGAGCTTTTTGTGCTCTTTTGAGAAGCCCCTCTTTATAGATCTCCGCAGTCTGGCTGGGAACATCTCAGCAACCTCTTCTGTGCTTAGTTTTGCCAGGTCTGCAGCCTTGTAGCCCCGATATGTGAACTCTTCCTTCCGTTTCGGAAGCTTAGATCCTGCTTTCTTTGCCAAAGATATCCCCCTTTAGCGTTTGCCCGTCCTGCGAGCGGCTATCGATCCGACTTTACGTCCCGGTGGGGTGTTCCTGCTCACAGTCTTCGGCCTTCCCGGGTGCTGGCGACCGCCGCCACCAAAGGGATGGTCAACGGCATTCATAGCAACACCACGAACTATTGGCCACTTCTTGGCCTTGGACTGGAACTTGTAAAAGCTATTTCCGGCCTTAACCAATGGCTTGTCCGGTCTGCCGCCTCCGGCAACGACGCCGATAGTTGCCAGGCACTTGGGTGAGAGGCGCTTCATCTCTCCGCTGGGGAGCTGGACCATAGTGGTTCCCGTATCGTGAGCCACCAGAATGGCATAGACACCTGAAGAGCGAGCAAATTGACCGCCATGTCCCGGTTGGGATTCAACGTTGCAGATCGGTATACCTTCAGGAATCTCTGCCAGATGTAGCGTGTTTCCTGGCTGGATTTCCGCAGAGATGCCGCAAGCGATCTCCTGACCTACATACATGCCCTCGGGCACCAGGATGTATCTCTCTTCCCCGTTGTCCAGCGTGACAAGGGCTACTGGCGCGCTTCTGGCAGGATCACGCATGATATCCTGAACGACTCCCCTTATTGTCTGATCTTGATCTACTTTGATATGCTTCAGATCAGTCCTGTACCTGTGGGATGGTGCTCTATACGTCGGAGTTCCTTTGCCTCTGTTCTGAGACATTAATCTATGACCCATGATCCCACCTACAGCAATCCTAGCCTTGTGGCAAGCTCATTGGCTTTGTTCTCTCCAGCCAGCTTTACCATGGCCTTTTTCTCGCCCCGGGGAGTGATCATAGTTCTGACTGAAACTACCTCTACGTCGAACTGATCCTCCACGGCCTTCTTGATCTCGGGCTTGATTGCCCTCATGTTCACCAGGAACTCCATGGTGTTGTCGGAGTCGATCATCCCGGTGACCTTCTCAGTGATTAATGGACTCTTGATGATCATTTTATCTGCCCCTGGGAGTTCCTCTCCGCCAGTCGCTGTAGCGAGGCTTCAGTCCAGAGCGTAAGCCTCCCGGCATGGGTTCCCGGTGCCAGCATCTCTGCGTTCAGTCCGTCCACGTTGATGAAATCGACCCCGGGCAGATTCCTGGCAGCTTTGCCGAGGCCCTGGTCCTTTTCCACAACAATGAGCAGGCTCTTTCTGTTTTTGTATTTTCTTCCCCGCATCTTTCCCTTGCCAGCGCGTATGGTCCTGCCGTTCTTAGCCCTCTCCACATCGCCCCATAGGCCCGCGGCCACCAGGAACTTCTTTACGTCTGAGGTCTTGTTCATGGACTCGATGTCGCTCTTGACGACAACAGGTAGTTCCCCAGAGAAGATATGTCCTCTAGCAGAGACGAGATCAGATACCGCCGTTGCAGCTATGGCAGAGCGGATGGCTTTCCTCCTCTCCTTTATGTTGATCTTTTCAGTAAGATCAGCGTTTGGCTGAGGTGCATGAGACCTTCTGCCTCCCCGGGCCATGGGTATGCCTGCCGCCCTTCTGGCGTTGATGATCCTCGGAACTCTGGAGACACCGTGACCCGGTCCCCATGACCTGGCGGATGTGTTCATGCCAGCGTAGAAGTGAGGTCCGTAAGACTGCAGCCTGTTGGCCTGAGCAGAGAGAACGGCCCTCTTGATCAGGTCAGGCCTGTACTCCTCATCGAACACGGCAGGTAGCTCAATCTGACCCGCCTGGTTCCCTGATAGATCGATAATGTTAGCCTTCATCTCAATCCCTGCTTGGACTCCTTGCTCACGTAGAGGAACGAAGGCGCCTTCACGAAGGCCTGTCCAGGTCTTGTTGCCTTTTTCATCTTTATCAGTCTCTTGACTGGCCCCGGCAAGCTTCCCTTAATAAGAATGTACTGGTTATTCACTGTGCCGTATCCGATGAATCCTCCTTCGGGAGTGATCTCAGATCCGTCATTGCCTATGGCCATCAATCTCTTGTTGAACTCTGTTCTCTGGTGGTATCCCATCTGTCCTAACTGGGGAACTCTCCAGCTGATATGCGACGGATGCCAGGGTCCCAGGTTTCCAACGTGTCTGACCTTTCCGGTGCGGGCGTGCTTCCTCTTGGCAAGCATTATTCCCCACCGTCGGATCGGTCCCTGAGTTCCTTTGCCTTTGGTAATCGCAGATACATCCAGGATGTCTCCAACCTCGAAGACATTTGATATGGGCAACTGCTGTCCCAAAAGCCTGCGTGCCAACTCCAGCCGCTCGCTCATCGAGCCGTTTGTTATTGGCATCTCCATGAGCTCCGGCTTCTTCTTGGGGATTCCTTTTACGAGCTTAGGGTTGGTATGAGCGACGACCCGGATATCAGTTATATGATCGATAATGGCCTCGAGATCTTCTGGCGAAGAACCTCTGGTTTTCTTAGGCAGAGTGAGAGCCCTGGACAGTTCGGAATCCAGGTTATCGGCCCAGATCTCGCCAGCGGGGCGCGCCCCTCCGTTGTACATTTCGTAGGCGCGCACAGCTACTACGTTCATTGGCGGCACCTCTACAACCGTCACTGGCATGGAGATCTCCATGCCCTCGGTGAGGCTTCTGGGTCTGTCGTCAATCATCAGAACGTGGGTCATGCCTGCTTTATACCCTGCAAAGCCTGTTATACCAGCCTTCTCTCCGTCGTCAGCCGCCCAGCTCCTGATCCTTGGAACCTCGCTCTTGGCTCGTATTCTCGGGCTATAGGCCAGCGAACCTCGTCTTGGTCGGTGAAGATGTCCCATTTACTCCTCCATTGCAACTAGGTTAAGCAGCGCCAGGGTGGCGAGGACGGCCTCTTCTACTCGGACTGTCTCTGTTCCTTGGTGCGGAATAGTGTTCATCATGCAGTATCTATCCATGAGCTTTTTACTCAAGAATGCATCAACGCCTCGTGCAGGGGAGCCGAATACCACCGCAAGGTCGCTAGGGCCTGCTCTTACTTTCCTTCCTATTTTGTGCAGGAGGTCAGCCGTTATAGGAGTTCCCTTCCTAGAGGTAAGAAGCACAAAAGCGTCCGTCGAGCCCAGATAATCCTCAAGGCTCCCGACTACCTCTGTCTCGTACCCCCAGTATATGGGGATCTCTTTATGGCCAACAGGCTCAGCGGCGAGAGGGTCTAGCGAAAAGATTCTGACATTTAGGCGTTTTCCAGCTTCGAACTTCTCATCAGTTCGAAGGGGAATTGGGCGATCGACACCGATTTCCACCCATACGCCGCCATCAGATCCGACGCTTTCGACGACTGCTCCGACTCGGTACTCGCCGATCTTGAGCGCTGACGTCTTTGAGTTGATTGGATGATGAGCCGTGCGCAGCGGCGGCAGAATTCCGACGTGTCTCAACTCCTCCCTTCGCGGGATGAGCATTCGTCGCAGGTACTGCGGTGTATCCATGTACCGCAACACCATGCTCATAAACCGTGAGTCATCGAACTCTTCATCCTTGTAGATGACGATCCGGTTTACGCGAAACACTGCTGCTGCTCTGGCGATTAGGCCAACCTTGAGCGTGCGAACGCGCAGGTCCCGCGACTCCATGGTTAGAGAGGACGGGATTAGGATGGCTCTATCGCCGCAACCGTTCATCAGATGTCCGACTTGAGAAGATGGTAGATATATAAAAAGGTTTGGTTAAAGAGACGGCCTATTCTCAGCATCCGGAGAGGGCGCGGGCCAGATCAGCCCTTCCCAAAGTCAGCCTCAATGAGTCCTCTGCCCCGATTCTCACCATAGGACTCCGAAGTTAAAGCTCTATTGTGCGACTTCACATTGATAGCGGTGCGAAGGTTCTGGGGTCCAGGGATATCTTGTTCTGGCAGTAGCTGCAGATCGTCTCGAGATCGGTGCCTTTCTGCAGGGCCTCGTCGACATCTTCCTGGGGAGTCAGATACTGAGTCATCTCCTCTCCGCATTTCGGACAGGTCACCTTCAGCCAATCCAGACTGCTCAGATCCCGCAGCGTTTTTATGAGCTGGCCTATTGCATCGCCAAATTCAGATCTGAAGTAGGTTATAGGTTTCAAGTGCTCTATGAGAAACGGCAATTCAGCATTCTCTTCCAGCAGTGGAATAACAAGCAGATCAATGCCTCTAGCTAGGCCTATCTCCTGGCACACTGTAGCTGAGGCCAGGCTGTCCCTGGTCAGCAGGGCTATGAGGCATTCAGAGTTGCGAATTCCAAAAGAGACCCGCTCTGCTCTGGATATGCCAGGGCTGAGCCTGTCCATTGCAGCGTAGCTCTCCAGTCCCACCCTCCACAGAGCCCTGGAGAGCTCTTTAGCCAGTTCTTCGTCCTGCTCGGCGTGAGAGATGTATACTCTGGAGATCATTGCATACTCATACTTCGCTCTTATTCAAAAGGTATTCCGATCAGCTCTGTCCTATCCCCTATGGAGTTCTCCAATTCTGTCAAAAAGGATGGCAGCACATCTGCCCTGCCATCCAACAGAAAGCCACAGATATGCATGTTCTATTATGCATATTAAATTATGCATATTATATTATGCATATTCGATCCACCTCTGAAGCTAATTGATCTAATCGAGGCCGGCCAGAGGAATGGCCTGATTGTTCTCTGCCTGAAGCTGCAGCCTGCGATAGACATAGGCATTGGCCAGCCATGAGACTGGAACAGTTGCGATCAACCCTACTCCCAAGGCTATCATTCCCAGGATGTTAATCCCTACAAGCGCCAACCAGAACAGCACCAGGTTCCGCTTCACGCCTTCTGTCAGGACTCCGCTCCTTTTGATGGCTTCAATCGGTCCCATGCCCTTGTCTACGATCAGGTATTCGTAAAACTGATATTTGACGGCCAGATAAATGCCCGGGATTATCAGGAAGACGAATCCGATCGCGACTATTATTCCGTAGACTATCGATCCTATCAGGTAATTGAGAAGGAGTCGGTAGGCGGAGAAAAGGTCACGGTAAGTTGCCTGTTCCTGATCGCAGAACTTCAAGGTGATCTTAATGACGCCAATGCTGATGAGCAAATCCAAAACCCAGGATATAACGCTCACTACCATTACCAGCACTTTTGGTGCTTCCTCAGAGAATGAGGATATGACCAAGCCAACCAGAACGTTGACCACTACGACAATTGCCAGCATTCCCAGGAAGAACCTGAAGTTTTTCTTCAGAGTATTCCATCCGAATAGAATTGCCTCGCTTTTCGAGAAGAATCTCGGTGACATGATTAATTACTGTATCACAATTTATTAAAAGCTTTTGATTGAGAGGCTCCCTGGAAGATCTGGCGACTCGATACAGCAATATGGACCCGTTAGAGTAGATGGTAGTGGGTGAATGTTACTGAAAATCATTGCCCAAATCAGGTTCTCGGGGCCATTTCTTCTGGCGAATATTCATTTAGCCATCTGTTAGCGTTTTTC
>Ga0209048_10003588_pt1 | contig 15029 bp, 12 predicted proteins | sample FrelakmetCRP12CR_FD_187146 | JGI IMG/M metagenome (GOLD analysis project Ga0209048, IMG submission 187146) | Freshwater lake sediment microbial communities from the University of Notre Dame, USA, for methane emissions studies - CRP12 CR (SPAdes)... | ecosystem: Environmental > Aquatic >... | reverse complement strand
CCGCCGGCGATGTCGGTGACCGCCATCGCGTCGAACGACAGCGAAGGCTTGGCGTTGAGGTGCTCGACCTTGACACCTTCGCGCGCGGGCTCGGTGCAGGCCCGGATCCCGGGGGCGCCATCGACCGCCACGAGGCAGTTCGGGCACTGGCCGGCGCAGCACACCAGACCGCGGCGACGGTGGTACTTGAACGAGCGTGAGAAGGTGCGCTGGCCGGCGGCGTAGAGCGCGGAGCCGATCGTGTCGCCCTCGAGCGCGGTCACCTTCTTGCCGTCGAAGCTGAACGTGATCGTCTTGGAGCGGTCGATCCGCTCACCGGGCCGCGGCGGCATGCGGCTCAACGCGTGGTCTCCTCGGCGCCGAGCTCGCCCGGGAGCCCGACCCGCAGCACGACGTTGGTCCGCGTGTCACGGTCGGCCTGAAACCAGGTCCGGCAGCCGGAGCGGTGATACCACCACTCGCGCTGGACGCCGGCGACGTTGCGGCGGAAGTAGTTGTAGCGCGAGAGCTCGCGCAGGGACGGCGTTTCCCGGGGTCGCACGCTGACCTCGCCGCCGAACGCGAAGTCCGCCACCTCGCGAACGCCGCAATGGGGGCACGTGAGCAGGAACGACACGCGGGCGATCGTAGCCATCCGTCGCGCAAAGCGCAATACTGTTGCCAATGGCGCAACATGTTCGACAGGGCGTCAGGCTCGTCGGTTCCGTCGCGCGCGCGCTCACGATGCTCGACGAGCTGCTCGAGAGCGAGCAGGGCGCCGGCGTCAACGAGCTCGCTCGCCGCATCGGCGTGAGCCCGAGCACCGCGTCGCGGCTGCTCGCCACGCTCGAGTCGGCCGGCATGGTGCAGCGCGACGGCACCGGCCCGTACCGTCTCGGCATGCACCTCGTGACCCTCGCGGATCGCGTGCTCGCGCGGCTCGACCTGCAGGCCCTGGCCCGGCCCGTGCTGGTGGAGCTGATGGAGCGCACGGGCGAGACGGCCACGCTGTCGCTGCCCGGCGAGCACGAGGCGATCACGGTCGATTCCGTTCCCTCCCGCGCCAGCGTGGTCAGCATGGCCCGACTGGGCCGGCCGAGCGTCGCGCACGCGACCGCCGTCGGCAAGGTGATGCTCGCCTTCGGCGGCAGCCCGCTGCCGCCCGAGCGCAGCCTCGTCGCGCTGACCGAGCGCACGATCACCCGGCGCGAGGCGCTCGCGGCCGAGATCGAGGCCGTGCGCGAGCGCGGCTACGGCACGGTGTTCGGCGAGCGCGAGGTCGACGTGAACGCGATCGCCGCGCCGGTCTTCGATCGCACCGAGGCGCTGGCGGCGATCCTCGGCCTGCAGGGCCCGGCCAACCGCCTGCCCGACCCGACGCGACTGCTCGATGACCTCCGCGACGGGGCCGCGCTGCTCACGCGCGCGCTCGGCGGCCGCGCCTGACCGTGCAGGCCGGGGCGGCCGCACGGGGGGCGCTCGCCGCCGCCCCGGGGGTGCTGACACCGCTGGCGCTGGCGGCGACGGCGCTGGCGCTGCTGTTCCCGTCCGCGGCGGTCGCGGCGCGCTCGGACGTACTGCTGGCCGTGCTCGTACTCGCCACCGCGCTCGGGATCTCCGGCCGCGACCTGGCCCGGCTGCGCGCGCACCGAGCCGAGCTCGTGGTGCTCTCGGTGGTCCCGTTCGTCGTGCTCGGCGCGCTCGCGTGGGCGCTCGGGCGGCCGTTCTCGCCCACGGTGGCCGACGGGCTGCTGGCGGTCGGGCTCTCCTCCTCGGAGGTCGCCTGCGTCGGCCTCGTCGCGCTCGCGCGGGCCGACGCGACGATCGCGCTCGGCGCGGTCACCGGATCGCTGGTCGTGGCCGCGCTGGCCGGGCCGCTCGTCGTGGGCGCGGTGGCGGGGGGCTCCGCGCACGCCGACTCGGGTGCGCTGCTGGCGCGCTTCGCGCTCGTGGTGATCGTCCCGCTCGCTGTCGGAGTCGCGCTCCGCAGCCGCCGCCCCGAGCTCGAGCGCGTCGACGCCGAGCGCGAGGGCGTGGCGGCCGTGACCGTGGCCGTGCTCGTCTACGCCGCCCTGAGCGGCAGCCAGGGGGCCCACCATCTCGGCGGCGCCGTGCTGGCCAGCGGCATCTTCCTGCTCTGCTCGGCGGCGCTGGGCGAGCTGTGGCGCCGGCGTGCGCCCGCCCCCGCCGCCGTGCCCGGGGCGCTGGCGATCGCGATGCGAGATTTCGCCGTCGCGGCCGCGCTCGCCACCCAGGCGTTCGGGGCCGGCGCGGCCGCCGTCCCGGGTGTGTACGGGGTGATCATGCTGGTCGGCGGGACGATCGCCGCTGGGCGGCTGTCGGGCCGCTCCGGAGGCCGCAGCGAGGGCGCGCCGGGCTGATCGGAACGGCTGAGGGCCTCAGAGGGCGGTGCGGCCGGGGATCCAGCCCGTGCCGGCCAGCGGCACCCGGGCCATCGCCGCGGCCTCGATCGTCAGCGCCACAAGGTCCTCGGGCTCGAGGTTGTGCAGATGCGACTTGCCGCAGGCGCGCGCCAGCGTCTGGGCCTCGAGCGTCAGCGTGCGCAGGTAGTTGGCCAGCCGGCGACCGCCCTCGATCGGGTTCAGTCGCATCGCCAGCTCCGCGTCCTGGGTCGAGATGCCCGCGGGGTCGAGTCCGGCCTGCCAGTCGTCGTAATACCCGGCCGCGGATCCGATCTCCCGGTAGCCCTCGTCGTGCTCGGGCGCGTTGTCGCCGAGCGCGATCAGCGCCGCCACCCCGATCGACACCGCGTCGGCGCCGAGCGCAAGCGCCTTGGCCACGTCGGCCCCGGTCCGGATTCCGCCCGAGACGATCAGCTGCACCTTGCGGTGCATGTCGAGGTCGACGAGCGACTCGACCGCCTGCGGGATGGCGGCCAGGATCGGGATTCCGACGTGCTCGATGAACACCTCCTGCGTGGCGGCGGTGCCGCCCTGCATGCCGTCGAGCACGACCGCGTCGGCGCCGGCCTTGACCGCGAGCGCAACGTCGAAGTAGGTGCGGGTGGCGCCGACCTTGATCAGGATCGGCTTGCGCCAGTCGGTGATCTCCCGCAGCTCCTCGATCTTGATCTCGAGGTCGTCGGGGCCGGTCCAGTCGGGGTGCCGGCAGGCGCTGCGCTGATCGATCCCCTTCGGCAGGTTGCGCATCTCGGCGACGCGGTCGGAGATCTTGTGGCCCAGGAGCATGCCGCCGCCGCCGGGCTTGGCCCCCTGCCCGACGACGATCTCGATCGCGTCCGCACGCCGGAGGTCGTCGGGGTTCATCCCGTAGCGGGACGGGAGCAGCTGGTAGATGAGCGTCTTGGAATGCCCGCGTTCCTCCTCGGTCATGCCGCCGTCGCCCGTGGTCGTGCTCGTCCCCAGCTCGGTCGCGCCACGGCCGAGCGCCTCCTTGGCCGGCGCCGAGAGGGCGCCGAAGCTCATGCCCGCGATGGTGATCGGAATGTCGAGGCGCAGCGGCTCGCTCGCGAACCGGGTGCCGATCGTCACGTCAGTGGCACAGCGCTCGCGATAGCCCTCGAGTGGATAGCGCGACACGCTCGCGCCGAGGAACAGGAGGTCGTCGAAATGCGGCACGTGGCGCTTGGCGCCGAAGCCGCGGATGTCGTACATCCCCTCGCGCGAGGCGCGCTGGATCTCGGCGATCGCGTTGCGATCGAACGTCGCCGACTCGCGCAGGCCCGGGTGCCACCCGTTGCCCGACATCTCAGTAGCTCCCGAGGTTGTCGACGTGGAAGTTGTAGAGCCGGCGCGCGGACCCGTAGCGCCGGAACTCGGCTGGGTCCACGTCGTCGATCTCCGCGCGGGCGAGCAGCCCGGCGACCTGCTCGAGATGCTCGGCGCGCATCTCCTTCTCGATGCAGTCGGCGCCGAATCCGGCGACCGACCCGCGCACGTACAGCCGGGCCTCGTAGATCGAGTCGCCCAGCGAGTCGCCGGCGTTCCCGCACACGACGAGCGCGCCGGTCTGGGCCATGAACGCGCTCATGTGCCCGACCGAGCCGCGGACCACGATGTCGGCGCCCTTGAGCGAGATCGCGCACCGGGCCGAGGCGTCCCCGTGGACGACCAGCAGCCCCCCGCGCGCGGTGGCGCCGGCCGACTGGCTCGCGCTTCCCTCGACGATCACCGTCCCGGACATCAGGTTCTCGGCCACGCCGACGCCGCAGTTGCCGGCGATCCGCACGGTCGCGAGCTTGTTCATGCCGGCGCAGTAGTAGCCGACGTGCCCGGCGATCTCGACCTCGTGGGGCGCATTGATCCCGACGGCGATGCTGTGCCGGCCGCCGGGGTTCACGACCGTGACCCGCCGCGGGTCGACGGCCTCGTGCAAGCGGCGGTTCAGCTCGCGCACGCTCTCGGACGAGAGGTCGAAGGTGAGCGTCGTATCGGTGGCGGCGGGCGGAATGGCCATCAGACGAGCGCCGTGCCCCAGCTGTACACCTTGCCGGGCTCGGGCTCCCAGGTCGTGGCCTGCTCCGCCCCTGGCAGGACCGCGATCGCGCGGTACTCGGAGGCCATCGCCACCCATTCGTCGGTCTCCGCCATCACCGCCGGCTTGCAGGCGATCGGGTCGCGCAGCACGGCGAATCCTTCGGCGGTGCCGACGGCAAAGGTGTAGAAGCCGTCGAGGTCGTTCATGCAGCTCTCCAGCGCCTGCTCCAAGGTGGCGCCCCCGCGCAGTTTCCAGGTCAGGTAGCCGGCCGCCACCTCGGTGTCGTTGTCGGTCTGGAAGCGGATCCCCTCCCGCGCCAGCGTCCGACGCAGCCGGTTGTGGTTCGACAGCGATCCGTTGTGGACCAGGCACAGGTCGAGCCCGGTCGAGAACGGATGCGAGTGCTCAGTGGTGACGCGGCTCTCGGTCGCCATCCGGGTGTGGCCGAGGGCATGGCTGCCGGCGATCTCGTCGAGCTTGAACCGGCGCACGAACTCCTGCGGCAGCCCCGCCTCCTTGTAGATCTCGATCGAGCGCCCCGCGCTCATCAGCCGCAGCTCGGGGTGATGCTCGGCCAGCCAGGCCTGCGCATCGAGCGCGTCGGCGGCGACGGTGAAGGTGGCGTGCGTGGCGCGCACGTGCGGCTCCGATGCGCCACCGAAGGCCTGGTGCAGCTCCCCGCCGAGCGCCAGCCACCCTGGGTCCTCATTGGCCGAGTGCAGCGATAGCTTGCACCACCCGTCGGGGGCCGGATCCCGGTAGAACGCCGCCCCGGCGCTGTCGGGCCCGCGGAAGGACAACTGCTCGAGCATCCGCGCCAGGTATTCGCCCAGCCGCGCCTGCATCTCGGGCGTCTTGGTGTACAGGCCCGCTATCCCACACATGGCGTCCAGCGTAGACCGTGACCCCGGCGCGGCACATGGCATGCGCGGGCACACTTTGGAGCCCAAATGTGGTGGGTGGCGCTACACCGCGCTGCTAGGCCAAGGCGGGCGGCGCCCAGGACCCGATCTGCTTCTGACCCCGGCGGATCGTCTGCAGAGCCTCGCGCAGCTCCGTGCGCGCGATCGGGGGCAGCTCGGCCGGGTCGATCAGGTTGTCCGGCGCCGCGCCGGCGGCGATCAGCGCCGCATGGTGCTCGAACCGCAACCGGCTGATCACGTCGAAGGCTTCGTGCAACGCCTCGGCCATGCCCCGCTCGAGGCCGCCGGCGCTGGCCACGGCCTCGATCCGGTCGAGCGTCGGCGAGATCGTCACGCCGTGCGCGAGCGCGTGGAAGCGGACCAGGTTGACGAGCGGGATGATCGCGCCGCGCTTGATGTCCAGCTTGCCGGCGGCATCGCCGTGGCGCTCGGTCGCGAGCTGGCCGCGGAATCCGAGCGCGACCGGGTAGCCGGTGGCGGTGCGGCCCATCAACCGCATGAACTGGGGATATCCGCGGGCGGCGCGGATGTAGTCGCTCAGCTCCGCCCCGACCACGAGCCCGCCGGCGCTGGCCCGGAAGTCGAACGCGACCGAGGCGCGGATCAGGTGCGACTCGTCGGGCTCCCGCAGGCATTCCTCGAACGTGCGCACCCAGCCGGTCTTCGACATCCGCCACAGGCGGTTGCCGGCCAGGACGCCGTTGTTGTCGACGCCGATCCCGCATCGGGCCAGGCCGGCGTTGACGTCGCTGCCGAGGCACTCGAAGTAGGCGTCGAGAACGGCCTCCTCCCCGGGCGCCGGATCGGCGTAGGCGAGCGCGTTGTCCTGATCGGAGGCGAGGGTGAACTCACGCCGGGCGGCGCTGCCGAGGTCGAGCCACGCCCACGGCACCGGAGCGGGGGCGTGGCGCCAGATCGAGAAGTCGACCAGTCGCGCCACGACGGCGTCGTGCTGCAGGCTGAGCACGCGGCCGAGATCGCGCGGCGGAACGCCCGCCCGCACGAGGGCCAGGAACAGCTGCGGCAGGTGGGACACGGCCCCGACGAGCACATCCTCGTCCGCGGCCCCGAGGATCGTGTGGCGGAGCGCGATCGGGCTGCGGGCATCGAGGCCGAGCAGGTCAGCCGCGGACAGGAGGCCGACCACGCGGCCGCCCTCGAGCACCGCGACGTGCTCGCTGTCGGCGGCCAGCATGTCGACCGTGGCCTCGACCGCGAGCTGCGAGACGGGGACCGTGGGGACGGGCGCCCGCATGATCGCCCGGACCGGGTCGTCGAGCCCGACATCGCCCGTCCCGGCCCGGGCGCGCACCTCGGCGTCGGTGACGATGCCGAGCGGCTCGTCGCCCATGCTCACGAGCAGCGCCGAGACCCCGTCCTCACCGAGCCGCCGGGCTGCGTCGCGCACCGGGTCGTCGGGACTGCAGGCCGCGGGCGGGCGCATGATCGCCGACACCGGCGTGGTGCCGACGTCGAGCAGCCCGTGCACCGTGTGGCCGGCCCGGACCAGGCGCTTGCGCATCGTGGTGGCCACGTAGGCGGCGCCGGCCTCGGTCCCGAGCACGCGCCGTGCCGGTTCGGCGTCGAGCAGGACGCAGGTCGAGGGCTCCCGGCCGCGGATCGAGAATGCCGGCGCCATCCCGGTCAGCAGCGACGGGTGCCCGAAGCACTCGCCGGGTTCGAGCACCTGGATCACCTCGCCCTCGTGGACGACGTCCATCGAGCCGCTGAGGATCACCCACAGCCCCGCAGCCGGGAGGCCGTCCTCGACCAGCGCGACCTCGCCGGCGGCGTATGTGCGCTCCTCCGCGGTCGCCGCGAGCGCACCGAGGACCGCAGGGTCGACACCGTCGAACGGCGGGTGCCTGGCGAGGAATGTGTCCAAGTGCTCCATGTCGGGCGGCGCAATTGTGTTCGCATCGCGCCTGGGACCGCGTCCGGCTACGTGTCAGCCTAGTCGCGATTACAACACCCTGACCAGGAGGGCGCATGGCGGACGTTTCCTCTCCGGAGACGCACGACGAGCTCGTTTACGAAGCTGCCGGGCTGCCGAAGACCACGAACTGGTGGGGTGCGTTCGTAATCGGCCTTGCCGGCACGATCCTCGTCACGGGGATCGCGCCGACGATGGTGACCACGCTCGGCGCGGCATCGGTCCCGGTGATCGTCGTCATCACCTTGAGCGGCTATCTGCTGTGCCTGTTCCTGGCCGAGCTCTCGGCGATGATGCCCGACCGCGCCGGCGGCTCGCCGGCGTACGCGTACCCGGCCTACAAGGACCGCTGGCCGCGTTTCGCCGAGCACGTGAATGGGTTCACGGCCTGGGCCTACTGGCTCGGCTGGTTCCCGGTCGCGCCGCTGAACATGATCCTCGCGTCGTTCTACATCGTGGACCTGTTCGGCCTCAACGCGACGGCGGGCTTCACGCCGCTGCACACGTTCATCGCCTGGTGGACGGTGGCGATCGCGGTGGTCGGGATCCTGCTCCTGTTCATCCCTGCCTACCTGGGGTTGCGCTTCGGAACCGTATTTGCGACCACGCTCGCGCTGCTGTCGATGATCCCGCTCACCTTCCTGGCCATCTCGTGGATCTTCAACCCCTCGGTCGTGGACTTCAACCAGCTGACGCACTTCCGGCACACGAACGGCACCGGCTTCTTCGCACCCAGCTTCGGGCACGGGTGGTTAACGATCTCGATCGCCTTCTCGTTCCTGTTGACCTGGAACGTGATCGCGATGGAGGCGGCCGCGTGCTACATCGGCGAGACCCGCAACCCCGATCGCGACGCCAAGATCGCGATGAATCTCGAGGGCGCCTACGGCGTGTTCATCTACACGATGATCCCGGTCGCGTTCATCATCGTGATCGGCGTCCACGCGCTCGGCAATCCGGCCCTCGTCGACCCGAAGACGATCTTCGTGAACTTCGCCACGCTCGTATTCGGCGCCGGCAAGGGCAGCAACGTGCTCAACTGGCTGATCGGGATCATGCTCATCCTCGCGCTGATCCTGTCGGCCCTGAACGCGATCACCGGCACCGCGCGGTCGCTGCACCAGATGTCGACCGACGGCCAGTTCCCGCGCTTCTTCTCGGCCGTCAACTCGCACGGCGTCCCACACCGCTCGATGGTCTTCAACGTGATCTTCTCGATCGCGGTCGTGTTCATGGGCGGCGCGGTGGAGATCTACACCTTCTCCAACGTCGGCTACCTGGCCTCGTTCGTCCCGGTGCTGATCGGCTACTACCTGCTGCGCAAGCACCGACCCAACCTGAGGCGGCCGTTCCGGCTGCCCGAGTGGATGAAGTACGCCGCGCTCGCGCTCGCGGCGGTGTACGCGGTCATCTACTTCTACGGCGGGCCCGTGTACGCGTCCTGTTCGTGCTCGCAGGCCGGCCGCTCGACCCTCCCCTACTACTTCCTGGGGATTGGGGTGCTCCTGCTGTACCTGCCGCTGTACTGGTACCGCAAACGGGTCGAGGACAATCAGGAGAAGCACCAGTCCGGGGGGACGGCGTCCACGCCGCTGCCGACGGCTGAGGGTGCGAGCCGGTGATTGCGGACGCCCCAGTGGTGCGGGATCCTGAGCCGGTGCAGTCCGGCCGGTACAAGCGCATCCTGCTCGCCACCGAAGGACGTCCGATTCCCGACTCGGCGATCGCCCGGGTGATCGAGCTCGCCGCCGACTCGGGCGCCAGCGTGCACGTCTTCTCGATCGCGCGGGTCCACGGGGTCGCGTTCGGCCTGCCCAATCCGGGCCTGCTGCCCACCCGACGCGAATGGCAGGAGCAACGCGAGATCGTCGACACGGCGGCGAAGCGGCTGCGACGCAAGGGGCTCGAGGCCCACGGTCACGTGCTCGGGACGCGCAAGGCAACCAAGCGGATCTGCGACGAGGCCGAGCGCGAGGGCTGCGAGGCGATCGTGATGGCCGCCGACCCCGACCGCAACCGCGTGGTCGCCGACATGATGTGGTCCCAGGAGCCCCAGCGCGTCCGGCGCAAGGCCAAGGTGCCCGTGATCCTCGTGCCCGACGACGAAACGCCAGCGAACCCGAAGGCGACGGCGAAGCCCTAGTCGGGCCTCCGCGCCGCAGCCTGGTCAGGCCGGCGCGCCGCCGGGCCGGCCGTGGAGCCGGGCCAGCTTGATCGCCAGCTCCAGCGAGAGCAGGTCGTCGCGGTCGAGCTCGATCCCGGTCAGCTCCTCGATCCGGGCCAGCCGCTGGCGCAGGGTGTTGGGATGGATGAACAGCGAGCGGGCGCTCTCGATCACGCTCCGGCGCTCGGCCAGATAGCGCTCGAGCGTGTCGAGCAGCGACGTGCGCCGGCGGCTGTCGTACTCGATCAGCAGATCGACGGCGACGCGCATCCGGTCGCGCGGCGCGTTCTCGGGCCCGATCTGGACCAGATAGCGGTAGGCGCCGACCTGCGAGTAGGCGATCGCGCCGCCGGCGCCCAGGAGCGCGCGGCCGATCGTGGTCGCGTCGACGGCCTCGCGGTAGGCGTGCGTGGCCTGCACCGGCGCCTCGCGCGGCTCACTGGCGCCGATCGCCGCGTGGTGCGTGCGGCCCAGTTCTCGGCATGCGCTCAGCACCTCCTCGACCCGCTCGGCGCGGCGCGTGCCGATCGGCAGCACCGCTCGCACAGGACCCGGCCCGGCCTCGATCGCCGCCCCGGGAACGGTGGCCGCCAGCGCGCGGCCGATCGCCTCGGCGGCCGCGCGCCATTCGCCGGATGACTGCTCGAGCCCTCCGGCCGGCTCGGCGCAGACGATCAGGTACGGGGCCGTCAGTTCACAGCCGACCTCCGTCGCCTTGACCGCGGCGAACGTGGCCGCCCCGGCGGCGAGCGACTCGAACAGATCCTTGACGATGTTGGCCTTCGTGAGGTGCTCGATCAGGTCCGCGCGCTTCAGCGCCACCGCGGCCAGGTGGGCGATCGAGCGCGCGAGCTCCAGGTCCTCCTCGCTGAACCTGCGCCCGCGTGGCGAGCCGGCGCACAGCAGCCCCAGCCGCTCGCCTCCGGCCGTCAGCGGCACGACGAGCAGGTCGGCCACGTCGAGGTCGGGCCAGAGCGTGCGGGCGGGCGGATGGGAGCCCTGACCGTCGAAGGCATCGAGCAGCAGCCCAGCCGCGGACAGCGGCGAGGGAGTGCCGCGCAGCTCGGGATCGGAGGTGAGCAGGTGCAGGCCGCTGCCGTCGGCCTCCATGCGGTAGAGCTGGCACACGAGCGCCTGCAGCAGCCCGCGCGTGCCGCGCGCGACCGTGGCGCCGAGGTCGGCCGCGTCGGTCGCCGCCGCGACCGCCTGCCCGAGCGCCGACAGGCTGGTGAGCGCGTGCACGCGCCGGCGCTCCTCGTCGTAGAGCTGCGCGTTCTCGATCGCGTCGCTGACCAGCGAGGCGATGTGCAGGAGCAGCTTGAGCGTCTCCTCGCCAAACTCGCGGGGCGCCTCCGTGTGCAGCACGATCACCCCGATGGTGGCGCCCGAGCGCGACAGCATCGGCACCGCGACCATCGACTGGAACCGCTCTTCCTGCAGCAGCGGCACGAACTTCATGCGCGGATCGCCCATGGCCGCGTCGCGGATGAACTCGGGCGTCTGATGCCGGGCCACCCAGCCCGTCAGGCCCTCTTCGATCCCCAGCTGCACGCGGCCCACCGCGTCGGCGAACACGGGCGACGCGGCCCGGATCGTCAGCTGATCGTCCTCGAGCAGATAGATGAAGCAGGCGTGGCAGTCGGTCGCCTCGGTGGCCAGATCAACGATGCCCTGGAGCATCGGCGCGATCTCGATGAACGACGAGACGAGCCGGATCACGCCGTACAGCGTGCGGTTCTCCTCGCGCAGTCCATCCAGCTCGAAACCGATCGACACCTGCTGCATCACCTCCTTATGTGCGGAGCGAACATGCTAGCCCGCCGTAAGGGGACATCCGAGCCATTGTCCCGCTACCCCGCCGACGGATATACCTCGGTGATGGATACGACACCGAAGAACGAAGACGATGTCCGCAGGATCGTGCGGGACGGTGGGATCGAGTTTCTGTTCGCGCAGTTCGTCGACATGCACGGCAAGCCGAGCGCGAAGCTGGTGCCGGCCCACCATCTCGATGACCTGCTGAGCGAGGGAGCGGGCTTCGCCGGTTTCGCCGCCGGCGACATCGGCCAGGGACCGGACGACCCGGACATCATCGCGATGCCGGACCCGCGCAGCCTCACCGTGCTCCCGTGGCGCCCCACCGTCGCCCGCCTGGCCTGTGATGTGACCGTCGAGGGCGAGCCATGGCCGTACTGCCCGCGCACGATCCTGCGTAACGCGATCGACCGGGCCGAGACGCTGGGTTATCAGCTGAAGATCGGGTCCGAGCTCGAGTATTTCCTGCTGCGACGCACCGAGGACGGCCGGCTCGCCATCGCCGACGCGCAGGACACGCTCGACCAGCCGTGTTACGACATGCGCGCGCTGACCCGCAACCTCGATTTCGTCTCCGAGGTGTCCAAGGCCGTCACCGCGCTCGGCTGGGACAACTACGCCACCGACCACGAGGATGCCAACGGCCAGTTCGAGCAGAACTTCCAGTTCGCCGATGCGCTGACCACCTGCGACCGCTCGGTGTTCTTCCGCTACATGGTCGAGTCGCTGGCCCAGGAGCGGGGATTGATCGCGACCTTCATGCCCAAGCCGTTCGCCAACCTCACGGGCAACGGCTGCCACTTCCACGTCAGCCTGTGGAAGGGCGAGGAGAACGTGTTCGAGCGCGACCCCGCCGACGACCCGCGGGGGTTGGGGTTGTCAGAGATCGGCTACGCGTTCATCGCCGGTCTGAAGGCCCACGCCAAGGCGTACATCGCCTTCACCGCGCCGACCGTGAACTCGTACAAGCGCCTCGTCGTCGGGGCGCCCACGAGTGGCGCCACCTGGGCGCCGTCGTACATCAGCTACGGCTACAACAATCGCACCCAGATGCTGCGCATCCCGGCCCCCGGGCGGATCGAGGACCGCACGGTCGACGGATCGTGCAATCCCTATCTGGCCGCGACCGCGATGCTCACCGGCGGCCTCGACGGGGTGGAGCGCGGGCTCGACCCGGGCGAGCCGAACTCGGCCAACCTGTACGCGCTGAGCGAGGAGGAGCGCACGGCCGCCGGGATCGAGTTGCTGCCCGCCAATCTGCTCGACGCGACGCGGGAGCTCGAGCGCTCAGACGTGATGCGAGCCGGCTTCGGCACAACGCGCCGCGGTGACTACGTCGATTACTTCATCAAGATCAAACGCGGTGAGTGGCAGTCGGCGCACGAGCAGATCACGCAGTGGGAGCTCGATCGCTACCTGCAGCTGTTCTAGCGGTCAGCCGAAGCGACGGGCCGAGGCCAGCCGATCCTCGGCGTGCAGCAGCGAGCCGACGCTCTGGGGCTCGGTGCGCTCGAGGTGGCTGGCCAGCGCGACGAACACCTGGGCCGTCGTCAGCGCGTCGCCGAGCGCGTGGTGCGGCGGCTCGGCCGGAAGCGTGAGCGCCTGGGCCAGCGACGACAGTGAGACCGCCACCGGCGCACGCCCACGGTGCTGGCGCAGCCACAGCCGTCCGATCACCTCGGTGTCCGCGGCCGCCGGCATCCGCAGCCGTCGGCGGGCGAGGGCCGGACCGATGAAGCGCCGCTCGACCGCCGCGGTGTGGAACACCGGGACGCGGCCCTCGAGCGCCTGCAGCAACAGCTCGATTGCCTCGTCGAGCACCGGCGCATCCTGGACGTCGGCCAACCGCAGCTTGTGCACGAGCACGGCGCCGTGCTCGGGCCTGACCGTCGGCCGCACGAGCGTATAGCGGGCCTGGCCGAGGAGCACCCGGCCCTCCTCGACCGGCACCGCGCCGATCGCGATGATCTCGTTGCGGCGGTGATCGAGCCCGGTCAGCTCTAGGTCGACCGCGCACCAGCCCGCCTCGCGCCACGGCGTGCGCTTGGCCGGGCGCCCGGGGAGCTTGCTCCGCAGGATCACCGGCTCATCCCCCGCTGCACGGCGGTCACGGCGTGGAACACGTCGCGCAACTGACCGCGCACGAGCGGGCTGATCGCCGCCGGATCGAGCAGGTCGTCGACGCGCTCGCCGGCCTCGAGTCGCTCCACGTGGTGCTCGACGCGCAGTTCCTGAGCGAGCTCGAACGAGTCGATCAGCGTTCGCGCGTCGGCGTCGGCGAGCACGCCGGCCGCCGCGGCGGCGGCGAGCCGGTCGGGTGTCGAGCCCTCGATCGTCCCCGCGGCGACGCTCCCCCAGCGGGCGATCTCGACGATCGGTGCGACGACGTCACGCCGGATGTCGAGTCGCTCGCTGTGGCCGCCGCCGACCTCGAGCACCCTCGTCTCGTCGAATCCGGTCGGCGGAACCGTGGCCAGGGCGCGGTCGCGCATCGCCGCGATCAGGCGCTCCCGGACGCTGTCGGGCGCCACCGGCAGTGGCTCGCGCGGCGTGCCCCACACCGCCCGCCGCTCAGCCAGCACCTCCTGCGCCAACTCGTCGTCGATCGCGCCGATCCAGCCGTCCGACGAGCGCACGACCGGGGACCAGACGATCCCGCAGCCCTGCAGCGCCGAGCCGACCGCTTCGGCCCAGCCCCCGGGCGGAGGCTCGCTGCACACGACGGTGCAGCGGGGCACCGAGGCGAGCGTCAGCTCCCGGCGCGCCTGTGAGCCGACCGTGACGCACACGAGCCCGTCGGCGGGGAGCTGTGCGCGTGGGTAGGCGAGGTCGATCGCCCGCTCGGCGAGCGCATCGGTGAGCGCCGACAGCACGCGCGCCACTTCGAGCGCGCGCAGGTTCGAGCGCTGCAGGTCGAGCACGATCTCGGGCAGCCGGCGGCCCACCTGGCCGAGCGCGTACAGGTTCTCGGCGCGGGCGATCGCCCGGCGGATCCCGAACCACGAGCGCGGCTGGACGGCGAACAGGTCCACGTCCTCGACCACGCCGACCAGCCGTCCGCGCTCGCTCACCACCGGCGCGTGCTGGATCCCCCGCTCGAGCATCTCGAACAGGACCTCGCCGCCCATCCGCTCGGGCGGGACCGTGTACGCGGGCATCGTCATCACCGCCTCGACCGGGGTGTCCGGCGACACGCGCGCGGCCACGACCCGCCGGCGCAGATCCTTGTCGGTCACGATGCCGAGCTGACCGTCGCGCTCGACCATGGCCGCGCTCGCGCCCGCCTCGGTCATCCGGCGCGCGACCTCGGCGATCGGCGTTCCGGGCTCGCACACGACGGTCGGGGTGCGGATCAGCGCGGCCACGGGCTGATGGCCGGCCTCGTGCACTCCGACCGCGAGCTCGCGGCTGTACGCACGGTCGAGCAGCGGGCGCGCGACCGCCGCGGGGATCCGGTAGCAGAGCGTGTCCTCCGTCGCCCGGGCCTCGAACCCCGGCGGCAGCCCCGACAGCATCGCCGCGTGCCCGAACGTGTCGCCGGGACCGAGCAGATCGAGCAGCTTGTCCTCGTGCACGAAGTCGACGGCGCCGCTGTAGATCACGCGCAGGAACGTCACGGGGCCGCCCTCCTCGGTCAGGATGCTCGCGCCGGCCAGGAAGAACTCCACCTGCGTCTCGCGCACCACCTCGCCGAGCTCCTCGGGCGCAAGCGCATCGAACGGCGGCCGCGTCGCGAGGAACCGGGCGATCTCTGACA
>Ga0209048_10003587_pt1 | contig 15032 bp, 15 predicted proteins | sample FrelakmetCRP12CR_FD_187146 | JGI IMG/M metagenome (GOLD analysis project Ga0209048, IMG submission 187146) | Freshwater lake sediment microbial communities from the University of Notre Dame, USA, for methane emissions studies - CRP12 CR (SPAdes)... | ecosystem: Environmental > Aquatic >... | reverse complement strand
AACTGCCCGGCCACGAACCCCCAGGCGATCGTCGTGTCACGAGGGTTGTCGGCGCTCAGCAGTCCCATGGCGAGCCCGTCGCTGGTAGTTCCCGACGCATGACCGTGTTGAGGGCGCCAGCCGAGATCGCTCCCGGTTGGGCAAAGACGAGCATGTTGTCCCGGAACGTCGTCAGCATCGGGGTGGACCTGATCCCCGCCAGAGGGTGCGGCTGCAGGGCGGTCTTGATGTCGATATTGGGGCAACACGACGTCGTCGAGTTGCCGGGCGGCCGACCCCGGGGGCTCCCGTTCCGGCAAGCATGAACAGTCTCCTTATGACTGGTCGTCCTCTCTGGGTTGCCGTGGCCTCGCAAGGACCTCCAGCGGACCGGAAACCGCCAGGTCTATCAGTGCAGACCTCGAGACCCGTCCTTCGGTCTTTCGCAGTCGTAGTGAACGGCCGCCTCCCATCTCCGCCGATGCGTGGGTGATCAACGTGGAGTGGATGGAGGAGTCGCATGCGGAGAGACAAGAGCCAAGCATTGCCTGCCGGGATGCCCAGTCCCGCTGCTCAGACCTGCGGCACCCCGACGCGTGCCAACAGGTCGCGGACCCGCTCGCCGATCTCGTCGCGAATCGGGCGGATGTCGTCGAGGGACTTCCCGGCGGATCGTCGAGCTCCCAGTCTTCGTATCGCTTGCCCGGGAAGATAGGGCACGCGTCGCCGCAGCCCATGGTCACAACGACGTCGGCGGCCTGGATGATCTCACTGGTCCATGGCTTCGGAACCTCGCCTGAGATATCGATTCCGAGTTCGGCCATGGCGGCGACCGCACCGGGGTTCACCTCCGTCACCATCCGGGTTGGACAGGGCCAGGATCACCTGGCCGGCCCGCACTATGTGCGGATGGATGAGGCCCTGCTGGCCGGTGTTCGCGACCACAACGTCGGCGTCGCGCAGAAGGGTCTGGAGATCGGAGATCTCGATCCGCGGATGGGTAGCCGCGTGCTCGCACGCCTGACGGCTCGGATCCGTCGCCAGCACGCGGCGAACGCCGCTGTCGGCGGCCAGCGTGGCGATCCCGAAGCCGGCCGCGCCTAGCCCGATCTGGCCGACCGTGACCGCATTCAGCTCCAAGCCGACGTGGCGGCACGCGGTCATCACCGCGGCCAGCACCACGACAGCTGTCCCGTGCACGTCGTCGTGCATGACCGGCTTGGGGATGGCTTCGATCAGCCGGCGTTCGATCTCGAAGCATTCCGGCGCCGAGATATCTTCGAGATGGATCCCGCCGAACGTCGGCGCGATGCGAACCACCGTCTCGACGAACTGGACCGGCTCTGTCGCGTCGATGAGGACTGGCATGGCCGAGATACCGGCGAATTGCCGGTAGAACATGGCCTTGCCCTCCATGACCGGCATCGCCGCGACCGGTCCGAGGTCGCCCAGACCCAGTACGCGGCTGCCGTTGGTGCAGATGGCCACGGTACGGCCGATCATGGTGTAGCGGTTGGCGAGATCGGGGGACGCGGCGATCACCGTGCAGACACGCGCCACGCCGGGCGTGTAGTAGTCGCGCATCTCCTGAACCGTCTCGACGGGGTGGGTCGGTTCGATGGTCAGCTTGCCGCCCTCGTGGCGGAGCAGCGCCCGATCGCGGTACCAGAGCACCCGTACCGTCTCGATGTCCCCGAGCAGGCTGGCGATGCGCTCGGCGTGGCCCATGTCGGCGACTTCGATCGTGATGTCGCGGATGCTCGCATCGGGGCCGAGCAGGACGGTCACCATGTCGCCGATCAGGCCGCCCCCCTCGGCGATGGCGGTGGCCACCTTGGCGAACTCGCCCGAGCGGTGGCGAGTCTGGACCCGGAACATGCAATCGAGGCTCATCGGCCGATCCGCCTCGCCAATGCAGGGACGAACGCGAGTAGGTGCGACACCGGGTTCGACCCTAACCGCTGGTCGTCTCGGGCAGTGGCCCAGCTGTATGGAGTCGCGACCGACCAGGTTCGCTCCGAAGATTCTGGGGCGCCTCGGCCCGCGGCAAGACGCGCTCCTACCCATCGATCGGTCGCGTCGGAGCGTGCTTGCGGGAGTAGGCGGAGATGCCCAGGGGCCGCTCGAAGCAAAGTGAAGGGCGCGTTCGCGCCGCGCTCCTCCTGCGTCAGGAGATCAGCTGCAGGGCGCCTGGGGAGGTGGACCCGGTCACTACCAGCTCGCCCGTGGATGGGTCGACGGCCACCGTGTTTGGCTGTCCGACGGTGGCGTAGATGGTACGCGAGACGACTGAAGTTCCCTTGAGGTGCAGGCCGATGAGTTGGTTGGTGCCGGTCGAGGTGACCCATAGCGTCGAGCGGCGGTCGTCGTATGCGACGCCGTACGGCTTTCGCCCGACCGCGATCCGGGCCACCTGATGTGGCCCGCGGGCGTCGACACGGAAGGCGAGGACCGCCCCAGCGTTGGTGTCGACCACCCAGAACAGTCCTCCGTCGCCGGTGACGACGTGGGTGGGGCCGGCCCCACAGTTGGCGCTGCCGATGACCGTCCCGTCGGCCCGGTAGGCGGTGATCCGTCGGCCCCGTACCCCGACGGCGACGACGACTGACGCATCCGGCGACGCGGCCACGCCCCCCGGCTGAAGTGGGGCCGGGACGACACGCCTAACAACGTCGCCGTGCACGATGCTGATGGTGTTGGCGAGTTCATTGCTGACGAAGACGGTGCCCGCGCCCACCGGGACGGCCTCATGCGGTTGGCGCCCAACGGTTATCGAGGTAAGAGTTTGCCCGGAGGGCAAGTCCAGCTCGACCAATCGGTCGTCAGACTCGCCAGGCACGAGCAGCGGCCCGTCCGGTTCCATCAGAGACAGATGGCGGGCCGAGCCGTCGAGGCGGACCATTCGCTGTCGCGAGGGGTAGGCGAGCTCAAACAACACTACGCCGTCAGGCTGCCGCACATTCACGGCCACGGTCCCCGACTCGTCCACGGCGACCCCTTCCGGAGCGCCGGCGAGAAGCAACACGGTGCCGGGCAGCGCCGGCGATGCGCGCGGGGACGTGGCCGGCTCGGGCGCCGAGGCAAGCGGCGTCGCGACGTTGGCCGTCGGGCCACCACCGCAGGCGGCCAGCACGGCCATCGCCGCCGCAGCGAGAGAGGTGCGACGCGTGGCCCGGAGGGGACGCAGCTTCACGTTCGGTGCAGGCGCACGATGACGGCCACGGCGGCGATCACCCAGACCGCGGCGAGGACGATGGCGAGGTTGGCGGTGTAGTTGTGGGGAAGCGAGCTGGGGTTGTGCAGCGCATGGCCGTAGCCCCGGACGAGCGAATAAGAGAAGAGGACGAGCGAGCCCGACACGATCAGCGCCGCTTGCACGATGCCGCGTGCTCGTTCCGGGGTGGCGCGCGAAACGAGCACGCCCGCCAGCAACACCAGGGGCGCGAAGACAAGATCGTGGATGAGGGCGCCGCCGACGGCGAACTTGGCCAGGTTGGCGGGGCGGGTGTCGAGGCGATGGTGGATCACGCCCCACAGGCCATAGGCGATGACGGCCCAGCCGCCGGCGGCAGTGAGCCAGAAACCCAACCCGCCACGGGCATGATGCGGCCCGCCGGCACCGCCACCCACCTGCACGCCATCCGCAGGCGAAGGCCTGCCGATGTCCTGGCCCGACCGGGGCGGCTGGTCAGGGCTAGGGGCGGCGGTTGTCATGCGACGACCAGCTTCGTGACCCATTTGGTCTGGTTGACGCCCGGCCGGCCCGGTCCGATGAGGCGCGCTGGGTAGCCGTGGTCGAGCGCCAGTGGTTGGCCGTCGAGGTGGGTGGCCAGCAGCGTGTCTCGGTCGTGAGCTTGGGCGTCGTTGAGGTAGGAGATGCGATAGGGACTGTTCGCCTCGAGAGAGTGCACGTGGAGCGTCGCGCCCGGCATAGCCCCGGCCATCGTGAGCAGGTCACGGACGCGCACGCCCCGCCAGCGGGCCGAATAGCTCCACCCTTCGACGCAGGCGATCGGCAGCCTCGCTTCGTACGCGGGCAGCGCGAGCAGGTCAGCGCGCCTGAAGATCAGCGGCTTGGCGACAAGGCCTTCGACGATCAGGCGGTAGTCGGGGGACTCGGCCGCTTCGACCACGCCGGCATTGGCGGCGCTCCGGTTGACCGGGTGGCCTTGGGGGCCGGTCTGGGGATCGCGGGGAGCGAGGAGCGCGAGACGTCGCAGCGGCCCCAGTGTCTGGCCCACGGTCGTGACGGTCAGCGCCGCGGCCGCGGCGGCCACGGCTCCCAGCAAGCCGCGGCGGCTCAACCCCGCGTGGGGCGCTTCGGCCACGGCGCCCAGGGTCAGGTCGGCCTCCACCAGTGCGGGGCGGCCGGCGCGGCGCAGCGACCGGCGGGTGATGGCCCACTTGGCCCCCACGTGTGCGACGAGGGCGCCCATGGTCACCCAGGCCATCCAGAAGTGGGCGGCGGGGAACGCGAACCGCCACGGGTACCACTGGGCGATGTTGGCGATCCCGGAGAACACCATGAATATGCCGCCGGCCACCAGCGGGAACAGGCCGATCCGTTCCACGAGGTGGCTGATGCGCTTGACCGGCGGGAACGACAAGAACCGGGGCCAGACCAGCCAGAGCTTGGCCACCAGCACCGGCAAGGAGGCGATGCCGCAAGCGACGTGCACGCCCTGGGTGACCCGGTACAGCCCGACCGGGCGGGCCGGGACCGGCAGCCAGGCCACCGGGTGTTGGTGGAGATGTGAGTACAGGCCAGTCAGGAAGCAGACGGTGAACAGCACGCCGAGCGAGGCGCCCAGAATGGCGGCCAGTCGTTCGTCGCGCAGCGGGCTCCGATACGGGCCTTGGCGCAGGGGGGCGTCATCGTCGGTGCCGTAGCGGCGAAGCCGGCCGACCGGCCCGGCTACTGATTCACGGACCGGCATGGGGATGGCCGCCTTGGGGGCTGAGGAGAGCGAACCAGCGGTGGTCGCCGGCTTGGTGGATGGCGCGAACGAGCAGTCCGGCGTCGGCGCCGAGGCCGGCGATGGCGTCGGCCCCGACGACCGACCATTCGAACCACGCGCTGGACTCATGGCCGCGCTCGAGGCGGGCCCGGCAGGTGCGCCAGCCGGTGCCGGGCGGTTCGACCTCGATGACCACCTTCCCGGTCGAATGCACGAGCGCATGGCAGCGGCGCAGGAGACGGACCGGATCCCCACCGATGCCGATGTTGCCGTCGAGGAGCAGCACCGTTCGCCAGCGACCCTCCCCCGGCAGCGCCTCGAACACCGAGCGCTGCAAGACCGAACAGCCGCGCCGCCGGGCGAGCGATACCGCACCCGGAGCCGGGTCGACGCCGAGGGCGACGACACCTCGGCGGGCCAGCCGTTCGACGATCCGGCCGGGGCCGCAGCCGATGTCGAGTACCGGTCCGCTCACCATCGCCAGGAGCTGCTGCTCTGAGGCGGTGATCGGACCATGCCAGCGGGACGGATCAAGGGGGAGAACGTCACCGTCGACGTCGCGCAGCATCAGCCTGTCGGATCGTGTCGACCCGCTCATGTCCTTGTCGGGTCGACTGGCACCTGCGAGCAGCGTCGGCATCAGGCCACGGACTCGGCGAGCGACGCATGTCCGATCTGCGCCAAGACGGATCTCCCCGTTGCGGCCGTGCGGCTGTGGGGGATCTCGTCGATGACGCGACGCAGGTCCTCGGCGTCGTCGATGTCGCGTAGCTCAGGCGCGCCGACCACCTCGAAACCCAATGAGCGCAGGCGCTGGGCCTGGGCCGCCCCGGTGTGGGAGGTGCTCATCGGGACGCCGCGAAAGACCAACTGCGGGTCCGAACCGGGGAGGCCGATCAGCCACCAGCCGCCGTCGACAGCCGGACCGAGGACCGCGGCGCGCCGTCCTCGGACCCGAGCGGCGCCGCCAGCCCCGGTGAGAGCGTCGAGCTGCTCCTCTAACAAGGCAGAGGTGATCTGGGGGGTGTCCATGCCGATCTGCAGCCCCCATCCGCCGCTCGTGCCACGAAGCTCGCCCCAGGCGTTGGCCAGCCGCTCATCGAAGTGCCGGCCTCGCTGCGAGATGACCTCGAGGCCCGGCGGCAGCCACGGTCCGGGCCGGCCGTCGAGGGCGACCACCTTGCGGTCGGCGTGGCAGGCGACGACCGCGTCGAGGGTGTCGGCCAGGGCCGCCTCGGCGATGGTTGCGGCCTCGCAAGGCGTACATGGCGGACACAACCGGGTCTTGACCTTACCCGGTTCGGGCGCTTTGGCCATGACCAGGACGTGCAACTGGCGTCGCCGGCGGACTCCCCTCACCACAGGACCCGGCTCATGTCCCGCACGGTGCGCACGGTGCCCCGAACGGTCCCCGTGACCTTGGACCGACCGGTCCGAGGCGCGTAGGGAACCGAGACCTCGGTTAGCCGCCAGCCGGCGTTGGCGGCCAGCAGCACCATTTCCAGCGGCCAGCCGAAGCAACGGTCGCGAATGCCCAACTGGCGCAGCCGCTCCGCCGGAGCGGCGCGCATCGGGCCGAGGTCGCGTAGGCGATGTCCGGTACGCCGGCGCAACTCGGCAGCGAGGGCGGCATTGGCCAATCGAGCATGGACCGGCCAGGCTCCGCGCTTCGTCGGGCGCCGGGCGCCGAGGACGAGATCAGCGTCATCGGCCAGCACCGGCTGGGCCACCCGCACGAGGTCGGCGGGGTCCAGGGATCCGTCCCCATCCATGAAGCAGACCACCCCGTCGCTGGCGTCAGCGGCGAGCAAACCGGCCCAGCAGGCGGCACCGAAGCCGCGGACCGGCTCGCTGACGACCGTGGCGCCGAGCCCGGCGGCGAGGCGTCCCGAACCGTCGGTCGAGCCGTTGTCCACCACGATGGGCCAGTAGCCGGTCGGCATCGCCCTGAGCAGACCGGGGAGGGCCCTCGCCTCATCGAGGACGGGAATGATCACGTCAGGCACGACTCAGGCCCCGTCGTCGCCGCTGACGAGCACTGACACTGCCGTGTGGTGGGGATGCCCGGTATCAGCGTGGCGAGCACTTCTCGAACCTGGTCGACGTTGCGGTCGAGCTGAGTGAAGACGTCGGCCATCTCGACGGGTCGCACGTCTGGCGCGCCGTCCACCCCGGAGTCGTAGTCGGTGACGAGGCCCAACGCGGCATAGCAGATGCCGAGTTCCCGGGCGAGCGCCGCTTCCGGATACTGAGTCATGTTGACGACCGACCAGCCCGCCGACCTAAACCACTGCGATTCGGCTCGCGTCGAGAACCGAGGCCCCTGGATCACGACCACGGTCCCCTCCGGGTGGTGGGGAACCTGATGGGTTCGGAGCGCGCCCAGGGCGACCGATCGCAGCTCCGAGCAGTAGGGATCGGCGAAGCTCACGTGGTTGATCGCCGGGCCGTCGAAGAAGGTGTCAGGCCGGCCCCACGTCCGGTCCACCAGTTGGTCACAGACCACGACGTCGCCGGGATGCACGTTCGGGCGCAGACTCCCGACCGCGCACGGTGCGACAACGCGGGTGACGCCCAGCTCACGCATCGCCCACAAGTTCGCCCGGAAGTTCACTTGGTGCGGCGGCCGTTCATGGGCCTTGCCGTGTCGGGGGAGGAACGCTACGGCGCGACCGCCGACCGAGCCGATCGACGGCGGCGCGGAGGGAGGCCCGTAAGGCGTGTCGATCTCGACCTCGGCTGCGCCCTCGAGAAATGTGTAGAAGCCGGAGCCGCCGATGATCCCGACCTCGGCTTGAGGCGCTGCGCCTCCTGCGTCGACCAGCTCGATCGGCGCTGACGTCTCGGGCACACATTCTTTCTACTTGCGGACCCCTTACAGGACGCCGTCGAAATGCTCACGATTTGCTGAACTGTTGGCCGACGGGGCCACGATCCAGCGCCGGTGTCGGCATCATGGGAACGTGATTCGGGTGACCACGACCGCGCCGCGGGTGCTCATCGTCGAAGACGACCCGAACGTCTCGGAGGTCGTGGCTCGCTACCTCGAGCGTGAGGGCTACCGGGTCGAGCGGGTCGATGACGGTGCGGTGGGCCTCCAGCGGGCCCTGATCGACCCGCCCGACCTTGTTGTCCTGGACCTGATGCTGCCCTCGCTGGGCGGGCTGGAGTTCTGCCGTCAGCTCCGCGCGGTCGCGCCAGTGCCGGTGATCATGCTCACCGCCCGCGGCGAGGAAGCCGATCGCATCGCCGGGCTCGAGCTGGGCGCCGATGACTACGTGGCGAAGCCGTTCTCGCCGCGGGAGCTCACGGCGCGGGTCAAGGCGGTGTTGCGTCGAGCCGCCGGCGCCATGTCGGCGCTGCGGCCGGAGGAAACCGTGCTCTGCGCCGGGTCGTTGGAAGTCGATGTGCTGGCTCACGAGGTGCGGGTGGACGGCGTGCTGGTCCCGCTCACCGCACGCGAGTTCGACCTGCTCGCTCATCTGATGCGCCATCCCCGGCGGGCGTTCCGTCGAGAGGAACTGCTGGAGGATGTGTGGGGCTTCACCTACGGCGACACGTCGACCGTGACCGTGCACATCCGCCGGCTGCGGGAGAAGATCGAGGCGGATCCTTCGGCGCCGCGCCACGTGTGCACGGTGTGGGGCGTCGGCTACCGGTTCGAGCCGTGACCCGGCGAGCCTTACTGCCGGCCGCGATCGTGCTGGGCGGCCTCGGCATCACCGTCGCGCTGGCCGCGGCCGTCCAGATGACGTTCTCCGACACCTTCACCCTTGTCGCCTACTCCGCCGGAGGGGCGGCCATAGCCGGGCTGCTGGCCGCCGGGCTACTGGCCAGGTTGCGACGCTCGAGTGTCGTCGTGCAGGTGCTTGTCGCCGCTCTTGCCCCGGTGCTGGCCGTCGGCATCGCCGTCACCGCCGCCGCCCAGGCGATGTTCATCTCGCGCCACGACCTCGATGTGCTGTTCGTCGTGCTGGCCGCGGCCGGGACCGTGGCCGTGCTCGAAGCGCTGCTCCTCGGCCGGCGCGTCGCTCGGGCCGGCCGCTCGGTCGGAGCGATGGCCCGCCGCATGGGCGACGCCCGCTCAGCGACTGAATCGCGCCCCGACAGCGCGTCCACGCGGTATTCCCGTTCGCCGATGGAGTTCGCCTTGCTCGCCGCCGAGCTCGAAGCCACCTCGGCGCGCCTGACCGAGGCCCAGGAACAGGCGGCGGCGTTGGAACGCAGCCGCCGGGAGCTAGTGGCCTGGGTGTCACACGACCTGCGCACACCGCTGGCCGGGATCCGGGCCATGGTCGAGGCGCTCGAAGACGGCGTCGTCGCCGACCCCGACACGGTGGCCCGTTACCACCGCACCATGCGCCAGGAGGCCGACCGTCTGGCCGGCCTCGTGGACGACCTGTTCGAGTTGTCCCGCATCGAGGCCGGTGCGCTGGGCCTGGATTTGGAGCGTGTCGCCCTCGACGAGCTGGTGTCCGACGCGGTGGCCGGCGCCTCGATCGCCGCCGGGGCCAAGGGCGTCGACCTGCGCGGCGCGGTCACCGAGCCCTCGCCGCTCGTCGAGCTCTCCACGCCGGAGATGACGCGAGTCGTGCGCAACCTGCTCGACAACGCCATCCGCCACACGCCGTCCGGCGGAACCATCAGGATCGAGGCCGGCATCGACGAAACCGGTGCATCAGCGGTCGTGTCGGTCCTCGACGCCTGCGGCGGGATCCCCGAGGGTGACCTCGACCACGTCTTCGACCTGGCGTATCGCGGCGATGCCGCCCGCACGCCCGGCGACGGCGGCGCCGGTCTCGGTCTGGCCGTGGCCCGCGGCCTGGTGGAAGCCCACCACGGCGAGATCTCGGTACGCAACGAGGGCGTTGGCTGTCGCTTCACGGTTCGCTTGCCGCTCTCGGACGCTTCGCGCATGACGACGTGAAGGTTCTCGTCACCGGTGGAGTCGGATTCATCGGCGCACACGTCGTCGAACGACTCCTCGATGAGGGCGCCGAGGTACGTGTCCTGGACCTCCTCGATCCTGAGCTCCATCCCTGCGGAGCAGATGTACTGGACCCCCGAGCGGAGCTCATCGTCGGCGACGTTCGCGACCCGGCCATGGCGCGCCGGGCGGTGGCTGAGGTGGATGCGGTGTGCCACCAGGCGGCCAAGGTCGGCCTCGGCGTGGATTTCGGCGACGTCAGCAGCTACGTCACGCACAACGACGTCGGCACCGCGGTGCTGCTCGAGGCTCTATGGCGACAAGGCTTCCGCGGCCGGTTCGTGCTGGCCAGCAGCATGGTCGTGTACGGGGAGGGGCTCGGTCGGTGTCCTGACCACGGTGGTGTCGTGCCCGCACCGCGCCCGGCCGACGATCTGATCGCCGGCCGGTTCGAGCCGCGCTGCCCCGTGACAGGGTGCCGGCAGGTGACCGGCTGGGTGAGTGTCAGCGAGGACGCCCGACTCGACCCGCGCAACCTCTATGCCGCCACCAAACTCCACCAGGAACAGCTGTGCGCGGCATGGGGCCGTGAGTCCGGGGCGACCGTTGTCGCTCTGCGCTATCACAACGTGTACGGGCCGCGCATGCCTCGTGATACGCCCTATGCCGGCGTGGCGTCCATCTTTCGCAGCGCGTTGGCCGCCGGTGGGGCGCCGCAGGTGTTCGAGGACGGAGGCCAGACGCGGGACTTCGTCCACGTCGGCGACGTGGCCCGCGCCAACGTCATCGCGCTCAGTTCGCCGACCGTCGACTCGGGCGCCTACAACGTCGCCAGTGGGACTCCTCACACCGTCGGCGAGATGGCCGACGCTCTGGCCGACGCCTTCGGCCCGGACACGCCGCCGCCGCAGGTGACCGGCGCCTGGCGGCTGGGCGACGTCCGCCACGTGGTCGCCTCGTCCCGCAAGGCGGCTGACCACCTCGGCTTCGTCGCCGAGATCGGCTTCGCCGACGGGATGGCCGAGTTCGCGCGGGCCCCGTTGCGCGCCGCTGGCAGGTGACGGCCTTCTCCCGGCCGACACAACGGCCGGGGCGGGCCGGCGCCCTGCCCCGCGTCCTGTTCATGGCCTCCGCCGCAGCCGGCGTGGCCTTCTCGGGCGCCATCGCTTGGGGTCACCCGATCCTCGCCGCGGGGTGGGGCCCGCTCTGGCGGCTCGGCCTGTGGACGGCCACCTGGGTGGTCGCCGTTGCTGCCGCGCTGCGCCTGCCCCGAAAGAACGCGCTCGTTCTGATCATCGCCGCAGCGGTCGCCTTGCGGCTAGCCGCGCTGGCCGGACCGCCGACCACCTCCGACGACCTGTACCGCTATGCCTGGGACGGGCGGGTGCAACTCCCGGGCACCGACCCCTATACGTCGGCGCCCGACGCGCCGCGCCTCGCCGGCTTGCACGACGCGTGGCTGTGGCCCAACGCGGCGGGCTGCGCCGCCCTGCACCGGCCCGCCGGCTGCACCCGCATCAACCGCCCGGCGGCTCGCACGATCTACCCGCCTGTTGCCGAGGCCTGGTTCACGCTCGTCTACCGGCTCGGCGGGACCGGGGCGCGCCACAAGGCGTGGCAGATCGCCGGTCTGGTGACTGACCTGGCCACCATCGGGCTGCTGGTCGTCGCTCTCCGCCGTTGGGGCCGAGACCCACGTTGGGTCGCCCTCTACGCCCTGAGCCCCTTTCCGGTCCTCGAGGTCGTCAACAACGCCCACGTCGACGGCTTGGCCATCGCCTTCGTGATTGCCGCCCTGGCCGTAGGCGCCGAACGCCGCGGTTCCGACGCCGCCCACCGTTTGACGAGAAGCGAAGTCGGACGGGACATCGCGGTCGGCCTGCTGGTGGGCGCTGCCGCCCTCGTGAAGCTCTACCCGGCGCTGCTGCTGGCCGCCGTCGTCGCGCTCAGCGCTACTCGACCGTGGCGGTCCCTGGCCCGGGCCGCCGGCGCCGCCGCCGGATTGGCCGTGCTCGCCTACCTTCCGCATGTCCTTTCCGTTGGGTGGCGCGTGGTCGGCTACCTGCCGGGGTACCTCAAAGAGGAGCACTACGACCGCGGCGGCCGCTTCCTGCTCGCAGGCGTCGTAGGCTTACCGGGACCGGCGACCGCCGCGCTGGCCGCGTTCGGCCTCCTCGGCGCAGTTGGCTGGGTGCTCTGGCGGCGGCCCGCGTTCCCGCAGGGCGCGGCCGTGCTCCTGGCGGCCCTGTTCCTGACCGCCTCGCCCGTCCAACCGTGGTACGCCTGCAGTCTTCTGGCCGTTGCCAGCCTCACCGCCTGGCCGTGGTGGGCCGCGGTCACCGTCGCCGGATACCCGTACTTCTTCGCCGTCATTCTCGGCTACGCGCACCCGGTCGGTCTGGGACGGGTGTGCTACGGGGCCGCTCTGGCCGTGCTGCTGGCGGGGCAATGGGTCCGCCGACGGGGCCAGCCGACCCCGCGGCCGCTTCTACTGCTGCCGCTCCCTCGACATCGCACCCGTGCTGCACCCCTGACTCGCCGCGCCCCCAAGTCCTTCCCCCGGCCTGCCAGACCGGCGATCGCCCACGATCCGCTTCAACTGCAGGGTCCGTGGGCCTGTCACTCGCGGGGCGAGCGACCGAGGGGTGGATCCGAACCTTGACCTGCCCAAACGTCTGGAGGCGGCGACCGGAATCAAACCGGCGTACAGGGATTTGCTGCCCCTTCACTCTCAACTGGGGAACTGCAGGTCAGCGGGCATCACCGCAGGTCAGGCACCCTTTCCGAGTGACCGCCGCTGACCGCCGCTACCCCCGGTTGACCCTCGTTTTGGGCTCTTGTTGGGCTCTTTGGGCTCTTGTTGGGCTCCGCGCCTGGTCGGCAAGGCCGTCACGCCCGCCGCTGCCACGGGTCGGCTGCGGCCCGGTGCATGGCGTCGAGGCCCTCGGCGATCGTGACTCCAAGCGACGGGAACAGGTGCCCGAAGCGGTCGAGCGTGACGGTGATCGACGAGTGACCCATCCGCTCCTGAATCGCCTTCGGGTGGGCACCCTGCGCGATGGCAAGCGCGACGGCCGTATGCCTCAGGTCGTTTCGCTCACGGCGACGATCCCGGTCCTGGCAGTTGAAGCAGCTCCAGGGACTGACGGATAGGGGCACGGTCGCTCACGCCGCCGTTAGGGTCGCTGCCGTGAAGGGATCAGATGCCCTGCGCCAAGCGGGCCTCGCGTTTGGCGACAGGTCGAAGCTCGTCACCGCGGGCGACTGGGGGCGGGCGACGCCGTGCGACGCCTGGACCGTTCACGATCTGGTGAACCACGTCGTCGGTGGCAACGTCCGCTACACGATGATCCTGCATGGAGAAGAGGACAACGTCGTGCTCGCAACCCATGATGTTGACGCTCTGGGCTCCGATCCTGTCGGTGCGTTTTGGGCAGGCTTGCGCGGGCTCACGGCAGCATTCGCTTTGCCGGGGGCGTTGGCGGCGACTGTGCGCCACCCCAAGTCGGGGCCGATGTCAGGGGCACAACTGCGTGTTCTGCGTGTGTCCGAACTCACTATCCACGCCTGGGACCTGGCTCGAGCGATCGGTGCCGACGAAGGACTGGACGGCGATCTGGTTCAGTGGCTCTACGACTGCCTTAACGATGTCTGGGACACGATTGCCCGGTCGGGCCTCTACGCACCGCCAGAACCAGGCCGCGAAGAAGCCGAGCCTCTCCAAACCCGCCTCCTCCACCTGCTGGGCCGACGGCCATGACCGATGTGGTGGGCCGTCCTGTGGGGTCGGGTTCCCGGACGCGCCATACACCCTCAGGCGGCCACCGCTTTCGGAGGGTTGGGCGAAGGTATCTGAGATTCCCGAAGAGGGGGAGCGGACGCTCAGACTGAGATCCGTGCGTTAGGGCTCACGCCGGGACTGATTGAGCGATCGTGTAATTCCACTCGCCGTGGAAGTCATGGGGCTCGATGGGCACGGCGGCGAGCTGAGCATCGGTGATCTTGATGCCTGTGGGGTACCAGTTCGGGTCGTAGGCGGCTTGCACGGTGAGTCCCGTCTCGGTGGTCGTGGCGGAGACGAGCTCGATGATGGTGCGCAGCGTGGTGAGCGGCCGGCCTCGCCAGTTGGTGGTGATGAAGCTGAACATGCGGTGTTCGATCCGGTTCCACTTCGACGTGCCGGGGGGGTAGTGGCACACGGTGATCCGCAGGCCGGTCTCGGCCGCGAGGCGAGCCAGCTCGACTTTCCAGGCCCGCACCCGGTATCCGTTGGAGCCACCGGCGTCCGCGGCGATCAGCAGGCGATCCGCGTCGGGGAAGCGGACCCGGCCCTTGTTGTCCCACCAGCTTCGGATCGAGTTGACCGCGAACTCGGCGGTGTCAGCGACATCTCCGACGTTGACCCATCCCTCGTTGTTCGCCACGTCGTGGATCCCATACGGGATCGCCTTGGCGAACTCACCCAACGCCCGATCGGCGAAGTCGTGTACCTGGACGCGTTCGGGTTCGCCCGCTGGTGCCCATTCGACACCGCCATTGGCGTAGTCGCCGGTCAGTTCCTTCTTCTTCGTGTCGACGCTGATCGCGGGTTGGTCGTCGTCGATGAAGCCCTGGGCCATGTCGTTGAGATACCGGAACTGGGCGTCACGGTCGGGATTCTGGCGGCCCTCGGTGACCTTGGCGTTGGCCTGCATCGAGTACCCCAGAACATGCAACAGGCGCAGCACCGTCCGCGACGACACCTCGAACCCCTGGCGCACCAGTTCCTCGGCGAGCTTGGTGGACGACTTCGACGTCCACCGCAGCAACGACATCGGGTTGCCCCGCGTCTCGGGATGCACCAACTCATCAAGGGCCTCGAGCAACCGGGGCTGTTTGTCAGTCAAGGGCTTGTCACCACCGCCGGGCGCCCGCAGCCGAGCCGACGGTTCGATCCCCGCCGCCACCTCCGCCTCGGCCTTGATCACGGTGTTGCGGCTCATGCCCGACGCGGCCGCCACCACCGTCTTGCCACCGCGACCCAGCATCTCGGCCGTCGCGCCCGCCACCACCCGGCGCTGCACCTCGTTCATATGCGGCAGGACCACCTCGAAGAATCGCGCGAGCCCGACCTCCGTGACCTCCACGCCGTCACGATACTACGCGCGTACTAACTTGGCGTGGATCCT
>Ga0209048_10003586_pt1 | contig 15033 bp, 14 predicted proteins | sample FrelakmetCRP12CR_FD_187146 | JGI IMG/M metagenome (GOLD analysis project Ga0209048, IMG submission 187146) | Freshwater lake sediment microbial communities from the University of Notre Dame, USA, for methane emissions studies - CRP12 CR (SPAdes)... | ecosystem: Environmental > Aquatic >... | reverse complement strand
GGGGGTGTCAAGACCAATTGAAATGATTGTTAGGCGGCGGCTGACTGTTGTTGCAAGTGGCGCGCAATCTGCGGAAATCGCCGTATAAACTGCTCGCGGGGTAACTGGATGCCCTTCAGGTAAGCCTCTTCACAGGGGAAGGTGCGCACAGGATCATCCAATGCAATAACCCCAAATTCGTCATCCATCAAGTCCACAACAGGCACAAAGTCAACGTCAAAAAAACCACGCCTGGCTTGTTGATCGCATCGAAAGAAAGGGTAATCAACTTAGGTTCAAACATCATCGATACCATTACCGACGAGGACCGGCTGCCGCACTATAAGCTGTTCGCCAGCCGCTTCGAGGGGGAAGCGTAGTTAGGCGGTAGCGCGTTCGCGCAGCAGCTCTTGCGGATCAAACCCAGGCAGGCCAAGGTCGTCGGCCGATACATCGAAAGCCGCGCCCTGATCCAACGCAAAACTGAGAATGTCGTAATACGCCATCCGCAATCCGCGATGATACTCATCGTTTGCATCTGCGCCAAGCGCCGCATTCCTGGCTTTCGCCAGCACTTCTTGCAGTACCACTTGATAATCAATTTGTTCAGCCACGACGTTTCTCCCCAATCATTGCGCTCAAAATTTCTATTTGAGTTTCAAAGATCGCAATTTCTTCCGGCCATTTAATATTGACCAGGTGTTCAATCTGGCGTTCAGGAATATCCGGGCGTAGATAAGCGTGCGGGTCGGCAATTTTTCCCCTGTGCTCACTAACGCGCTGATCCAAGGACTTTACCGCACGTTCCAGCATGGCAACTGGGCGAGCCAGGTAATTCTTCCAAAGCCCAAAATGCGGACCACCAGATTTTGCAACATCATAAGCGCTTTTCATGCCAGCAGTCACCTCGCTCATCCGCTTTAGTATCGCCCGTCCTTCGGGGCGGGCGCGGATTGAAACCGCCTCTCCGAATCAGGACTGGCAACTGGTTTCCGGACCTATTGCTGGATTGAGTTAACAGTACCTCTAGGCCAGATCGTCTTGGCCTCCCGCAGCACGAAATCCTTAAAGGCCAGCGCGATGGGTGACAGCCGTTTGCCGCGCTGGTGCACGATGTACCAGTGGCGCAGAATAGGAAGTGACTCCACATCCAGCAGCGCCAGATGGCCGGCGGCCAATTCCAGTTCGAGCGTGTGGATGGACACAATCCCCAACCCCAGGCCCGCCGCGACGGCCTGCTTGATGGACTCGTTACTGGTCATCTCCATGCTGGTGGAAAGGATGACCTGATGTTCCGCAAAGAACCGCTCCATGGCGATGCGGGTGCCGGAACCAGGTTCCCGGATTACAAATCGCTCTTTTACCAGGTTGGCAAGCGCAATACCCTTGCGGAGGACCAGGGGATGACCGGGAGAGGCGATGACGACCAACGGGTTTTCCATGAAGGACTCACTGGCCAGATCCATAGTCTCTGGCGGCGTGCCCATGATCACCAGATCCCGCTCGTTGTTCTCCAGTTGGTTCAACAGGTTCTCCCGATTGGTGACATCCAGGTTGAAAGTGATGGCGGGGTGCTGTGTGCAGAATGCCGCCAATAGGCGGGTTGCGAAGTAGTTGGCGGTGCTGACCACGGAGATCGACAGCCGGCCGCGCTGAATACCCTGAAGCTCGGCGAAAACGTCTTCAACCTCGCGCAACTGCTGGGCGATGGCGCGACTGTAGTGATACATCTCGCGGCCGGCTTCGGTAAGATAGACTTTCTTGCCTATCTGCTCAAAGAGGGGTAGGCCGACGCTTTCCTCCAGTTGTTTCATCTGCATGGAGACCGCCGGCTGGGTGAGGTGCAGTTCGCCGGCCGCTCGGGTAAAGCTCAGGTGGCGAGCCACGGCCTCGAAGACATTGAGCTGGCGTATCGTAATATTCATGGCCAAACCGTGACTCCAGAATCATAATAATTTTCTTATTATACTTATAATCATTATTGAGCTTTTCTTATATTTTGTCAGGGTATAATCAATCTGTTGGCGCTAATGCGTTGGACCACAACTTAAATCCCAGCCGGAGAATGTTTATGTCTGAAACCGTGACCGGAAAGGACCGCTATAAATCGGGGGTGATGGCCTATAAGAAGATGGGTTACTGGGAACCCGACTATCAGCCCAAGGATACCGATGTCATCGCCCTTTTCCGGATCACTCCCCAGGAAGGCGTCGATCCCATCGAGGCCGCCGCTGCCGTGGCTGGCGAGTCCTCCACCGCGACCTGGACCGTGGTCTGGACCGACCGTCTTACCGCCTGTGAACGGTATCGCGCCAAAGCCTACCGAGTGGACCCGGTGCCCAACGCGCCGGAGCAGTATTTCGCCTATATCGCCTACGATCTGGACTTGTTCGAACCGGGTTCCATCGCCAACCTGACCGCTTCCATTATCGGCAACGTGTTCGGCTTCAAGCCACTCAAGGCGCTGCGCCTGGAAGACATGCGGATGCCGGTGGCCTATCTCAAGACTTTCCAGGGGCCGCCCACCGGCATCGTGGTGGAGCGCGAGCGCCTGGACAAGTATGGCCGCCCACTGCTGGGCGCCACCGTCAAGCCGAAACTGGGGCTGTCCGGTCGCAACTATGGCCGGGTGGTCTACGAAGCGTTGCGCGGTGGCCTGGACTTCACCAAGGATGATGAGAACATCAATTCCCAGCCGTTCATGCACTGGCGCGACCGCTTCCTGTACTGCATGGAGGCGGTCAACCGCGCCCAAGCCATGACCGGCGAGATCAAAGGTTCTTACCTGAACGTCACCGCCGCCACCATGGAAGATATGTACGAGCGCGCCGACTTCGCCAGGGAACTCGGCTCAATAGTCGTCATGATCGACCTGGTGATAGGGTACACCGCCATCCAGTCCATGGCCAAATGGGCGCGCAGAAACGACATGATCCTGCACTTGCACCGCGCTGGCCACAGCACCTATACCCGCCAGAAAAACCATGGCATCGCTTTCCGGGTTATCGCCAAGTGGATGCGCATGGCCGGTGTAGACCACATCCATGCCGGTACCGTGGTGGGCAAGTTGGAAGGTGATCCCAACACCGTGCGCGGCATCTATGATGTCCTGCGCGAGACCTATAATCCCCTGTGCCTTGAGCACGGCATCTTCTTCGATCAGGATTGGGCTTCCCTGAACAGGGTCATGCCGGTGGCGTCGGGTGGTATTCACGCCGGACAGATGCACCAGCTTATCCATTACCTGGGCGAGGACTGTGTGTTGCAGTTCGGCGGCGGCACCATCGGCCATCCGCAGGGTATAGCAGCGGGCGCCGAAGCCAACCGGGTGGCTCTGGAGGCCATTATCCTGGCCCGCAATGAAGGCCGTGACTATCTGGCCGAAGGCACTGAGATCCTGGAAAGTGCCGCCAGGTCCTGCCCAGCCCTCAAGGCAGCGCTGGAAACCTGGAAGGACGTTACCTTCAACTACGAGTCCACCGATACCCCGGACTTCGCACCCACCGCGACGCCCACCTGACTGCTGGAGAGTAATGACCATGAGACTGACCCAAGGCACCTTTTCTTTTCTGCCGGAGCTGACCGACGCGCAGATCACCCGACAGATCGAGTACTGCCTGAGTAACGGGTGGGCGGTGAACGCGGAGTACACCGACGATCCCCATCCCCGCAATACCTTTTGGGAGATGTGGGGGATGCCCCTGTTCGATCTTAAGGACCCGGCGGGTATCCTGATGGAGATCAATGCCTGCCGTAAGACCTTTCCCAACCATTACATCCGGGTCAGTGCTTTCGACCCCACCCGTGGGGTCGAAAGCCTGCGCCTGTCGTTCATCGTCAACCGCCCAAAGGAGGAGCCGGGTTTTCACCTGGAGCGCACGGAATCCCGCGGCCGCAACGTCATCTATACAACCCACGCCTACGCTACGCAGAAGCCAGCGGGCCGGCGTTATTGAAGGGATACCCTGCTTTCGCGCCAGGCCAACCGTCTGTTCGCCAAGGGCGGCAAGCTGACCAAGCAGGACTTGATGACCCTAGGAACCGCGGATATCGCGCCAGCCGAGCGGTTCCGGAGACGTCCAACAAACCCGGCTCAGCAACTCATTCAGCGATCGCCGGTTCCGATTGCTGGTTTATTATGCTCCACCGGCGCGGCCAGGGGCTGGATCACCGGGTTGTCCCAGGAACCGGTTACCGAGTACTGGTAGCGGGTGACCTTGTCAATCTCCGGTTTCAGCAGACGCCCGGCGATGAACACGACCGCGCCGACGACAGGACCGCCAGCAATGGCGCCAGCCAGTGGCAGTGGCAGAGAGGAACTGACCTGGGGTGTCACCGTCATGGTTTGGTTATAGTCCTTATCCTTAAGGCCGATCCTGCCGCTGATGTGAATCTGTGCCGAAGGTGCCTTAAGAGTCAGGTCATCGGTGTAGGCATTGCCGCCTTTGAGGTTAAAACTCCCGTCGATGCGGTCGAATCCCAAGCCCTGGTGGAAGAAATCGCTGAAGTCCAGCATCAGGCGCCGGGATAAGCTGCCCAGGTTAAGCAAACCAAACACCCGCCCAACGCCAGGGTCTACGTTTAGCAGTTGCCCTTTTTCCACGTGTAGACTCAGGTAGCCGGTTAGCAGGGCTGGGGACGGCCGGAGGAAAGGGGCGGGCCAGTCCACCGTCAGCTTGGCTTCGGTTTCCCCTCCTGTGAGGCCGACCGTATAGCCGAAGGTCTGCAAGGTCCTGCCCAGATCCTTACTGTGCAGGGTAGCTTGCAGGCGGGAAAAATGGCCCTGCTTGGTGATCAGCCAGTCGCCGCTGGCGGCGATACTATAAAAGTCGGACTGTAGATTCAATTCAACCAGGCGCAAGCCGTCCTCGCGAGGGGTGGTCGATAGGTTCAGACGGCCTAATGAATGGCCGTCCAGTACCAGGTCATGCACCGCTACTCGCAGGGGCGGTAGGTCGCGGGGATCGGCGCCAGGCTCAGGGTTGTCTTGAGCGGGATCACCTGTTTGCAGCGCCAAGCGCTGCAAGTCTACGCTGAGCGGTGTTTTCACGGTGGGTTTGGCGGGGATATCAAGCTGGCCGGTCAATGCCTTGCCGTGCAACTGCACGGCAAACCCGCCCTTTTGAGTTTGCGCCCGCACCGCCACGTTGTTGAAACTCTGCCCGCCGGCCACCAGTTCGTCCAGTTGGGCATCGACAGCGCCCAGCCAGGGTGGCAATGTCATGGTTTGGTTGTTGTGCCCCAGCAGGGCGAATGGGTCAAGGCGTGCCAGATGCGCTACCACGGTCAAGCCCTGCGCAGTCGGCAGGTTTGCTTGGCCAGCGGCAATGCGCAGTTCGCCCCGGCCCAGGCGAATCTGGTTGGGAAGACCCACCAGTTCCAGCAGGGCTCGGGTATCCGGTCCATACTCCAGCCTTGCTTGCGCGGTATTGTTAGCGGTTACCGAACGGATGTGCGCCGTGAAGGCCCGCACTTCACCGGCTGATTTACCCAGCGGTGGTGGCAGTTTGACGGTCACCTCCTTCAAGTTGGACGTCAGGCTCAGGTCGAATTCAGGGGGGGCCTCGGGAGGCGTGTCGCGTAGGGTCATGCCGATGTCCCAGAGTCCGCGGCCAGTGACGAAAGCCTCAATTCCAGGGGTAAGGCTGCCGGTCAGGGCTCGCGGGCTGAGCTGGCCGCTAAGGCTGAACTGGGTCTCGCGGCGGTTGCCCTGGCTATTGCGAGTGACGATGTTCATGCGCATGGGCTCACCCCGGAACAACAGCCGTACATCCTTGGCAGTCAAGTCCGTCTCGGTAAAATTCAACTGCCCTTGAATGCGCTTGAGATCAATGTCCCAGGCCGGCAGGTTCAGAGCGCTCTCGACAAAATCCAGCGTACCCTTGACCTGTGTCGGACGGTGGTCAAGGGGAATGCTGAGTTCCAGTTTCAGGGCATTGTTGCCTGTCGCCTCCATACCCGCCAGGTGATGGCCCACTTTTTGCGACAACGGGCTTTCCCGCAGCAAACGCAGTGACGTCGCAATCGACCCCTGGGCTTGGCCACGAATCACCAGCACACTGTGCTCCAGGTTGTCGATGCGAGCCTCGACCCGCTGCAGGTCCGCATCCAGGATCTTGCCGGCTACCGCCTCAATTTGGAGAGAGCGATTGCGAAAGGTCAATTCGGCGTCCAGTTCTTCGATGCGCGGCCACTCGGGGGAATAATCCAGGATGGTGTCCTGAAGTTGCAGGCGCGTTTCAAAAAGCCCCTGGCCATTATCGAAAGGCAAATCAGCGATACGGCCATGCAACGTCATTTCGCCGAACGGCGACCGGCCGCTGACCAGTGCCCGATCCAGCCACTGCGTCAGTTTGGGGTCCATAATCGTCGTTGGCAAGTAATGACGAACCTGCCCCACGTCCAGATTTCGGAAATCCATGCGCAGATCCAGCAGCGGGCTGGTCTCGTCGTCGAACACCGAAAGACTACCTCGCAGGCTGGCAGTGAGGGCGGCGTTGGCAAGGCGCAATCCGGGCGAGGTGAAATGGAGGCCGTTATTCAGGCGTTGCCACTGGAGCGGGCCGGCCAGGGTTTCAAGGGCGAAGGGAGCGCGCAACAGAGGCTTCGCGTCCACCTTGACCGCGCGGCTATTCAGCTCGAGCTGGCCGCCATCCTGGTCTAGGGACAGGCTGCCGTCCAGGTTCTTGAGCGCTGGAATATGGCCACGGCTGCGAGTTGCAAGCCCGCTGAAGCGGGTTGTCACGACGAAGGGTGTTACCGCGCTTGCGGGTGCATGAGGCTCGTCGCCAGTTTGTGCCGGGCTGGAGCCGGAGGAGGGACGCGCGTTATCCGCGAGGGTGATACGCCAGGCCAACTCTGGCAGTTTTCCGGTGGGCTCCAGGTCTTTCAGCAGGCCGCGCTGGGTTTCGTTCAGCCAGGGTAGGGCGATAGCCGCCAGATCCTGCACGCGTAGGTCCTGGCCGCGACCCTCCAGATAGGGCGCGACGCCGTCGTGGGCAGCGGCCATCGTCAAAGCCACGCTGCTGTGCAGCGCTTCGGCGCCGGTCTTGTCAAAACCGGTCCAGCCGCTTTGCCACTGCCAGCCCTGCGCGTCGCGTCGCCACGTAAAATCGGCCTTGACGGTCGGCAGGTCCGCCAACGGCTCGCGCTGTTTCGCAGTCCCGCGGGGCGTGGAGGGTGCCGGATTTTCGAGGGAGGCTTTGCCGGTCAGGGTTAGCTGTCCCTGTCCCTGCCAGTCACCCCACACCGACAGGCTTGCTGTCCCGGTGGGGTAACCCGGCGGCAGCGGCCAGCCTGCCAATGCCAGATTCTCACCGGTGACGTAGAAAGTACTCCTCCAGGTGCCGGGATCGCTTGTTTCGCCGTATAGTTCCAACGCCCCGTGCAGCTCTTTTCCCAGGGCCTTGGGCAGGACTACCGCTAGGTCAAGGCGTCGCTTCTCTCCTTTATGGCGCAGGCTCAGGCGTAAATCGGGGAATGTCAAAGGCGGCATCGCCCCAGTGACATCATGCAGTTGCAACTGGGCGGATAGCAGATCCAGGGAGTGGATATCGAACAGCCGGTTGGCGATGTCTTGCAGTGAAATTGGCGGGCCGCCGGTGGTAAGCGCGAACAGGCGCAGTTCGTTGTCAGCCGTCCGTTCCAGAATCAGGCGCGCGCCGGCAAGGCGGATATTGCGCAACACCGGGCGGCCACCCAGCAGGGAGCGTGGCAAATCCAGGCTGACCAGGGCCTGTTGGAAAGCTGCCAACGGGTTGCCTGGATCGCCCAGGCTGAAGCCATCGAGGCGCAATACCGGTTCCCAGCCACGCCAGGCGATTTCCAGATGGTCAATGTGTGCCGGGATGTGCAGGTACGCGCCGATAAGCTGTTCCAAATCGGGCCGGTACTCGGCCAGACGCGGTAACAGGAAGCGGCTAAGCGACAGCAACAGGGCGCTAACTATCAGCAGGACGACGCCAAGGCGAAGGGTCCAGGTCCAGGCATGGCGCACCGATGCAAACAGAATTTCCATAACTGAATTAACTGTCCTGCGCTGTGAGGAGAGCGGTCCTCGCGCTTGTATCCCAGGGCAAAGGGCCCGATCTGGATGGCATTACATCAGCACTACATCGTATTGTTCTTGGGTATAGAGGGCTTCGGCCTGAAACTTGATAGGAACACCTATGAATGCCTCCAGTTCCGCCACGCTGGTCGATTCCTCGTCCAGCATCATATCCACGACGTCCTGGGAGGCCAGGACCAGAAATTTGCGCGCCTCATACTGGCGCGCCTCGCGCAGCAGTTCGCGGAAGATCTCGTAGCAGATAGTCTCCACGGTTTTGACGGTGCCGCGCCCGTTACACTGGGGACAGGGTTCGCAGAGAATGTGTTCCAGGCTTTCCCGGATCCGTTTGCGGGTCATTTCCACCAGCCCCAGAGCCGACACTTCGCAGATATGGCTTTTCGCCCGGTCTTTTTCCAGATGCCTTTCCAGCGCCTTTAACACCGCTTGTTGGTGCTCTGCGTTAGACATATCGATGAAATCCAGAATGATAATGCCACCCAGATTACGCAGGCACAGTTGCCGGGCGATGGCCTGAGCAGCCTCAAGGTTGGTCTTGAAGATGGTTTCCTCGAGATTGCGGTGGCCTACATAGGCTCCGGTATTGACATCGATAGTGGTCATGGCCTCGGTCTGATCGACAATCAGGTAGCCGCCGGATTTGAGAGGCACCTTCTTGCTGAGGGCTCTTTGAATCTCATCCTCGATGCCGTAGAGATCGAAAATGGGTCGCTCACCGGAATAATGTTCGATATGGGGCGACATCTCAGGGATAAATTTCTCGGCGAAGCGCAGCAGACGTTCGTAGGTTTCCCACGAGTCGACGCGGACTTTCTCCACATTGGCATCCACGAAATCGCGCAGCGTGCGCAGTGCCAGCGGCAGGTCCTCGTAGATGGTTTCAATACCGCGAACTTCCTTGATACGCTCCCGGATCGATTCCCAGAGTCTGTGCAGAAACTGCATATCCGCCCGCAAGGCCCAGGCTTCGGCACCTTCCGCCGCGGTGCGTACGATGTAGCCACCGCCGAACTCGGCGCGAAATGTGCTGATCACTTCCTTCAGGCGTTGCCGCTCTGCCTCGTCTTCAATCTTGATGGATACGCCTTCCACTTGCGAGTCGGCCAGGAAGACCAGGAAGCGGGAGGGCAGGGTGATATGAGTGGTGACCCGCGCTCCCTTGGTACCAATGGGATCCTTAATGACCTGCACGATGATTTCCTGTCCCTCGCGCACCAGTTCGGTAATCTGCGCCAGGCGATCGTCCTGATGGATCAGATCCGAACCGCTGAAATCCCTGCCGCGGATATCCGATACGTGCAGGAAAGCCGCCCGCTCCAGACCGATGTTGATAAACGCCGCCTCCATGCCGGGCAGTACTCTGCACACCCGGCCCTTATAGATATTGCCCACCAGGCCGCGCTTGCGTTCGCGTTCCACAAAGATTTCCTGCAGGACGCCATTTTCGACGACGGCTACCCGGGTTTCCCGTGGTGTCACATTGATGAGAATTTCTTCATTAAACCGCCGGTTATCTGTGATTGTCACATTATTTCCCCAATTTCCTAATATTCCGTGGGCAGCATCAGGGAAGCTGAAAGGGGTTTAAAAAATTGAGATGGCGAAATCCCTCAACAACTCGCTGGTTTCGAAGAGGGGCAGCCCCATTACCCCAGAGTAGCTGCCTATGAGTTCGATGATAAAGGCCGCTGCGCGTCCCTGGATGGCATAAGCGCCAGCCTTGTCGGCGGGCTCTCCGGTATCCCAGTAGGCCTGACATTCACTGGCGGTCAGTGGCCGAAAGCGGACCTGGCTTTCCTGTACTCGCGTCGCCTCACGGGCGCCTGCTACCAGGGCCACGGCGCTCAATACCCGGTGAGTGCGCCCGGACAGGGCGGCGAGCATGGCCAAACCCTCTGTCCGGTCGCGCGGTTTACCCAGAATTGTTCCATCCACCGCCACGCTGGTATCAGCCCCCAGTACCGGTCGCAGCACCAGGCCCTGGAGGCTGGCATGGCCGGCTCTGGCTTTGGCGAGTGCTAGCCTGCTGACATAGTGGCTGGGATCTTCTCCAGCCAGCGGCGTTTCATCCACCGCCACGCTGAGGATCTGATAAGACACGCCAATCTGGGCCAGCAATTCCCGGCGGCGCGGAGACCCGGAGGCCAAATAAATACTTGCCTGTAGCATACTGTTTCGTCACTTAGGGACGGCCCCGGTGGCCGCTGTTCAGCCACGGTGGTAAGGATGATTGTGCAGGATGCTCCAGGCCCGGTAGAGCTGCTCGGCCACCACAATGCGCACCAGGGGGTGGGGAAACGTTAGCGGTGACAGCGACCAGGACGCTTCGGCACAGTCGAGGCACACGCTGGCCAGACCCTCGGGGCCGCCTACCAGCAGCGCCACGTCACGGCCATCGCCCAGCCAGCTATTCAGATGCTCGGCGAACTGCGGGGTATTCCATTGCAGTCCGGTGTTATCAAGGGCAATAGCCCGCGCCCCCCGCGGGATAGCCGCCAGCATGCGTTCACCTTCTTCACGCACTATCCGTTCGACAGGAATTCGCTTGCCGCGTTTGCCGGCGGTTATCTCTATGAGGTGCAGGCTGCACTCCCTGGGCAAGCGCGACGCGTACTCGGCAAAGCCCGCCTCGATCCATTTAGGCATGCGGGTGCCCACGGCAATCAGGTAGACACGCATCGGGATTAGCGGGGTTCACCCCTTAACAACGGGGGCAATGGGAACCAGGGCGGTGGTCCGCTCAACCCGCCGCTGAGTTGCCGCTGCCATGCTCTTTAACCGACCACAGTTTTTCCAGATTATAGAAATCCCGAGTCTCGGGATTCATGACATGCACCACGACGTCGCCCAGGTCCACCAGGACCCATTTTGCTTCCTGTTCACCCTCAATGCCCAGAGGGCGTATTCCGGCTTCCTTGCATTTCTCAATGACTTTATCGGCCAGGGCCTTCACCTGTCGGCTGGAGGTTCCGCTGGCGATGATCATCAAATCGGTAAAGCCGGAAAACCTGCTGACATCCAGTGCTTTGATATCCAGGGCTTTAAGTTCTTCCAGGGCGTTAAGAACGACATCTTTTAAACCATCGAGTTGCATGCTGATTTCCGAGTTACCTATAAAGTAGGTGAGGAGGGCGACCGGTACAGACCCTGGTCGCCAATATAGGTCAAGATCACATCCGGCAGCAGGTAGCGGGGAGAGTTCCCTGCCGCCAGCAACTTTCGGATCTGGGTAGCGGAGATATCCAGTTGGGTTACCGGTTGAAATAGAACACAGCCGGCAGGCTGTTCGCAAAGATCGCTAGGATGCTCCACCGTGCGCTGCGCGACGCTGCACTTCAGGGTGTTGGATAACTCCAGGCTGGCGCCGGGGCGGCGCATGACCACCAGATGAGCGAGTGTCCAGAGTTTTTCCCAACGGTGCCAGCGCGGCAAGGCATTAAAGGCGTCCGCGCCTAATAACAGGCACAGAGGCGTGTCGCCCATCTGGGCGCGCAGGGAGGCCAGGGTATCCACCATGTAGGAAGGACCAGTCCGCCGTAGCTCCCGCGCATCGGCTACGAAGCCGGGTTGGCCGGTGATGGCCTGTTCCAGCATGGCTAGGCGCTGTTCTGGCGTAGCCAGGGGCGAGTCCCGATGCGATGGTCGACTGCAGGGGATGAAGCGGACCTCGGCCAAGCCTAGTCCTTCCAGGGCTTCCAGCGCTGGCCGTAAATGGCCGTAATGGATGGGGTCAAAAGTGCCACCCATGATCCCGATGGGCTTGCCATCATATAGCATCCAGCGCGCTAGCCGCGAATATGGCCATCACCCAGAACAACGAACTTCTGGGTGGTGAGTCCCTCGACACCCACCGGGCCGCGGGCATGGAGTTTGTCGGTGCTGATGCCAATCTCTGCTCCCAGGCCATATTCGTAACCGTCGGCGAAGCGGGTGGAAGCGTTAACCATAACCGAACTGGAGTCCACTTCGCGCAGAAAGCGCCGCGCCCGGCTGTAATTTTCGGTGACGATGGCATCGGTGTGCCCGGAACCGTGGACAGCGATGTGATCCATCGCCTGCTCCATATCGTCCACGATGCGGATGGACAGAATCGGCGCCAGGTACTCGGTGTCCCAGTCCTCTGGCGTAGCAGCGTTGATGTTTGCCACGAGGTCACGGGTGCGTTCGCAGCCCCGCAGCTCAACGCCAGCTTCCCGGTACAGGGTTGCCAGATGCGGCAATAGCCGGTCAGCGATACCGGCTGCCACCAATAGAGTTTCCATGGTGTTGCAGGTGCCGTAGCGCTGGGTTTTGGCGTTGTAGGCTACGCGGATGGCCTTTTCCAGGTCCGCCTGATCGTCGATATAGGTGTGGCAGACGCCATCCAGATGCTTAATCACCGGCACCCTGGCCTCACTGCTGATGCGCTGAATTAGGCTTTTGCCGCCCCGCGGCACAATCACGTCCACATATTCCGTCATACGGATCAACTCGCCGACGGCGGCCCGGTCGGTAGTCTCGATGACCTGTACGCACAGGATGGGAAGTCCGGCCTGGCGCAAGCCGGCATGGATGCAGGCAGCGATAGCCCGATTGGAATGAAAGGCCTCGGAGCCGCCACGCAGGATGGCGGCATTGCCCGCCTTGAGGCACAGGCCAGCGGCATCGGCGGTGACGTTTGGACGGGATTCATAGATGATCCCGATGACCCCCAGCGGCACCCGCATCTTGCCCACCTGGATGCCGGAGGGCCGGTAACTGAGGCCGGTGATTTCCCCGACCGGATCGGGTTGAGCGGCGATATCCCGCAGGCCCTTGGCCATGCCCTCGATGCGGGCGTCGTTGAGCGCCAACCGGTCCAGCGAGGCGGCGTCCAGGCCGTTGGCGGCACCAGCCTCTAGATCCTTGCGGTTCTCCTCCAGCAACTGTGATCTGGCGGCCTCGATGGCGGCGGCGATGGCCAGCAGGGCGGCATTTTTGTCGTTGGTATCGGCGCAACTGATCAGCCGTGCGGCAGCCCGGGCCTGACGCCCCACCTGAATCATGTACTGGCTAACCGAGGTAACCGTGGTAATCACATGTGCATTCATATCAACCTGTGTATCCAAGTTTGTATATCCAGCGGCACTGCTTGACTAACAGGCAAGCGCGGAATAGTTAAGCATTTCCCGGCCGGCCAGACGGAGACTTAACCGTGCTAGCTCATCCCAAGGATCGCCTGGCTCAATGCCCTTAATCAGGCGGTCCAGCCGCGCGCAATCTTCCAGCAAACACCGGCAGGTGCTGACTGGCAAGCGCAGCAGCGCTCGGCGCAGCAGCGGCTTGCGCTTTTCCCACACCCGGTGGTTGGTCAGTGCTGTTTCCAGCGGTTGGCCTTGACTCAATGCGAAACCCAGCAGATTCAGCAGGCGTATCTCCCGGTGCAGTGCCCAGGATATCAACGGCGCTTCCTGTCCCTCGTTGCGCAGGCCTTGCAGGATGCGCACGCCGCGCTCCGCCTGCCCCGCCAGGTTGGCATCCACTAAATCATAGACGTTGTAACGGGCGCTGTCGCTAACCAAAGTCTGTACTTGCTTGGCCGTGATACTGCCCGCGCCAAACAGCATGTAGAGTTTTTCGATCTCCTGCGCGGCTGCCAGCAGGTTGCCTTCCACCCGTTCCGCCAGCAGAGTGACTGCCTCGGCGGTCGCTTGCAACCCCTTATTTCGCAGGCGCCGTTCGATCCAGGCTGGCAACTGCACAGCATCCACGGGCCATACTTGCACGGCTATCCCGGCTGTTTCCAGGGCTGTGAACCAGCGGCCTTTTTGGGTGGCGGGGTCAAGTTTAGCGCAGGTAACCACGAGCAGGACATCCGTTGATGGACGTCGCGCATAGGCGTGCAGCACATTGGTGCCGGCATCGCCGGGTCTGGCGTTGCCCAGCCGCAGTTCCAGGATACGCCGGCTGGCGAACAGGGATAGGCTGGCTGAGGTCCGCGGCAGTATGTCCCAGTCGAAACCAGCCTCTACGGTCAGGCAGGCACGCTCGCTGTAACCCCGCGCGCGGGCGGCGTTACGAATGGCGTCAACAGCCTCCTGGACCAGTAGGAGTTCATCCCCATGAACCACATAGAGGGCCGCCAAATCCTTGTTTAAATGAGCATTGAGGTGCTCGAGACGCAGTTTCACGGGGTGGCTGCCTGTAGGCGGCGAATGATGGACCGAGCCAGGTCGGATGCCATGTCCCGGAGCATTATTTCCTCGCCGGCTTCCTTACCCAGGACCCGTGCCTCGTTGTAAACCATATCGCGGGAGACACTCGCGGTTGCCTGGGGGATCAATACTTTTCCATTGGCTAACGTCACCCGATAATTCACATCGTATTTCAGTGTGAATTCCCTAATCTGTGCCGTGGTCTGGCCAGTGGAGATCGTAGTACCGGCGGCGATAGTACGGCGGCTGACCCCTTCTTGAAGGATTTCCAGGGTTGCCGTGGCTGCTGCCGGATCCGTGGTTACGGTCACTCCATTCGCCTTCAGCACTCGCTCAAGGGTAAGGGCAAGCTCGCTGGGGCTGGAGCCTGCGGGCCGATTGGTCTTGAGATAGGTGGTCGCCATCTCCGGCGGCAATTGCGCTTGGCCGCGGAGTTTGAAACCGCAGCCGCTCAGCAGCAGTAGCAACAACCCCAGGACGACAGCATGATAAGAAAGCGTGCGCATGGGAAAACCTTCAGCAGACAATATTGACCAGCTTGCCGGGTACCAAAATAATTTTGCGCACCGGGTTGCCATCGATGAAACGTTGGACATTGGGTGCCGCCAACGCGGTTTCCTCGATGGTCCGCTGGCTGGCCTCCGCGGGTACCTGGATCTGGGCGCGGACTTTACCGTTCACCTGTACCGCCAGGGCCAGCGTATCCTTGGTCAGCGCGGTTTGATCCGGGACCGGCCAGGGTGCATTGCTAATAATACCTTCGTAACACAGCGCCCGCCATAGGACATGAGTGAGATGGGGTACGATCGGAGA
>Ga0209048_10003585_pt1 | contig 15036 bp, 9 predicted proteins | sample FrelakmetCRP12CR_FD_187146 | JGI IMG/M metagenome (GOLD analysis project Ga0209048, IMG submission 187146) | Freshwater lake sediment microbial communities from the University of Notre Dame, USA, for methane emissions studies - CRP12 CR (SPAdes)... | ecosystem: Environmental > Aquatic >... | reverse complement strand
GACGACATGCGCGAAGGACTCACCTGTGTCCTCTCAGTCAAGGTCCCCGAGCCGAAGTTCAGCTCGCAGACCAAGGACAAGCTCGTCTCCTCGGAGGTGCAGCCGATCGTGCAGGAAGTCGTATCGGCGAAGCTCGCCGAATTCCTGCTCGAGAACCCGACCGATGCAAAGATCATCTGCGGCAAGATCGTCGACGCGGCGCGGGCACGCGAGGCGGCGCGCAAGGCGCGCGAGCTGACGCGGCGCAAGGGCGTGCTGGACTCGATGGGGCTGCCGGGAAAGCTCGCCGACTGCCAGGAGCGCGATCCCGCGCAATGCGAGCTCTACCTCGTCGAGGGCGATTCCGCGGGCGGCTCTGCGAAGCAGGGCCGCGACCGCAAGTTCCAGGCGATCCTTCCGCTGCGCGGCAAGATCCTCAACGTCGAGCGGGCGCGCTTCGACAAGCTCGTCAGCTCGCAGGAGATCGTGACGCTCATCACGGCGCTCGGCACCGGCTTCGGCCGCTCCACCGGGGAGAAGGAGGAGAAGGACGAGTACAACGCCGACAAGCTGCGCTACCACCGGATCATCATCATGACCGACGCGGACGTAGACGGCTCGCACATCCGCACGCTGCTGCTCACGTTCTTCTACCGCCAGATGCCGGAACTCATCGAGCGCGGCCATGTCTACATCGCGCAACCCCCCCTGTACAAGGTCAAGCAGGGCAAGGAGGAGGCGTATTTGAAGGATGCGCACGAATTGCAGCAATACCTGCTGCGCATCGCGTTGAAAGGCGCGGAACTCGTTCCGGGCGCGGGGCTGCCGCCGCTCGCCGCGGAAACGTTCGCGAACGTCGCGCGGAGCTACCTCGTTGCCGAGGCGGTGATCGACCGCCTGGCACGGCTCGTCGAGCCCGCGGCGCTGTATGCACTGCTGGCGGGCGCGCGCGTCGATCTTTCGTCGGCGAGCGCGGCGTCGGCGAGCGCGCAGGCGCTGACCGCCGCAATCGGAGACGACGCGGTGCGCGTCGACGCGAAGCACGATGCAACGGCGGAGACGCATCGTCTCAGCGTCGTCCGCATGGTGCACGGCACGCCGCACGGCTCGGTGATCGACGACGACCTCGTCGCCAGCAGCGACTTCGCCCAGATTCGCGCGGCGGCCGATGTGCTGCAGGGGCTGATCCGGCCCGGCGCCATCGTGCGGCGGGGCGAGCGGCAGCAGGCGGTCGCGACGTTCAAGGGCGCGCTTGACTGGCTGCTGGAGGAGGCGCGGGCGAGCGTCTCGATGCAGCGTTACAAAGGCCTCGGTGAAATGAATCCCCAGCAGTTGTGGGAAACGACGATGGACCCGAGCGTCAGGCGGCTGCTCAAGGTGCAGATCGAGGATGCCATCACGTCGGAGGAGATCTTTTCGACGTTGATGGGCGAGCAGGTCGAGCCGCGCCGCGCGTTCATCGAGTCCAATGCCCTGGGCGTACGCAACCTCGACGTATGAGGGCCGGTCGGGCGGACGCATGAGCGCCTGCGGGCGCGCGGCGGCGCGTTTCGCGCTTGCGCTTTGCGGCCCCGCTGTCGCGCTCGCCGTGGCACCGGCACCGGCCCTGGCGCAGACGGCCTCGCCCGCGACCGCGCAGCTCATCGTCAAGTTCCGCGACGCCGGCGAGCGCGCCGGGCTCTCGCCCGCCATGCGCGTGGCGGCACTCGCGGGCGATGCCGGCACGCCGCTCGCGCACGCGCGAGCGATGGCGCTGGGTGCGCAGGTCGTGACGCTCTTCCGGGCATTGCCGATGCACGAGGCGCGCGCGCTGGCCGCGAAGCTCGCGGCGAACCCCGACGTCGAATTCGCGCAGCCGGACGGCATGCGCCGGCGGGCGTTCATCCCCAGCGATCCGCTGGTGGGCGAGCAGGTTTTTTTCGACAGCTCGCCCGGCGGCGTCAATGCCTTCGCGGCCTGGGACCTCACACGGGGCGCGACATCGGTCGTCGTCGCGGTCGTCGACACCGGAATCACCGCTCACGCCGAGCTGTCGGGCCGCTCGCTTCCCGGATACGACTTCATCGCGGATCCCGTGATCTCCAACGATGGCGACGGCCGCGATTCCGATCCGTCGGATCCCGGCGACTGGGTCACCACGGCCGATCTCGCGAACCCGGTCTTCACGCGAAACAACTGCAAGGTCGAGGACAGCTCGTGGCACGGGACGAGCGTCGCCGGCATCGTCGCGGCGAACAGCAACAATGCGAAGGGCGTGGCCGGGATGGACTGGTTCGCACGGCTGTTGCCGGTGCGCGTGCTCGGCAAGTGCGTCGGCTACGACTCCGACATCCTCGACGGCGTCACCTGGGCGTCGGGCGTTCTGGTTCCCGGCGCGCCCGCGAATCCGAATCCGGCGCAGGTCATCAATCTCAGCCTCGGCAGCACCGACGCATGCAGCGCGCTCTATCACAGCGTCTTCGCGCAGGCGCTCGCACACGGCGTGACCCGCGCGATCGTCGTCGCCGCCGGCAACGACAGCGTGGACGTCGCCACGTCCACGCCCGCGGGCTGCTTTGCCGAGGCGATCGTCGTGGCCGCCACGACGCGCGGCGGCTCGCTGGCGGGCTACAGCAATTTCGGCGCGGGCGTGACGGTCTCGGCGCCGGGAGGAAACGACGTCGACTTTCCGAGCGACTCGATCCTGACGCTCTTCAACGACGGCAAGACCGTGCCGGGAAACGACCGGTACGGCTATACCGCGGGAACGAGCTCGTCGGCGCCGATCGTCAGCGGCGTCGTCTCGCTGATGCTGAGCGTCGCGCCAAATCTCACGGCGGCGCAGGTTCGCTCGATCCTGCAATCGAGCGCAAGACCGTTTCCCGCGGGATCGAACTGCAACACGACGAAGTGCGGCGCCGGCATCGTCGATGCGCGCGCGGCGGTCGCCGCGGCACAGGCGCAGGCCGGCACCAGCGGCACCAACTATCAGGGGCTGTGGTGGCGCGCCGGGGGCACGGAATCGGGCTGGGGAGTCAATCTGGCGCACCAGGGCAACCAGATCTTCGCGACGTGGTACACCTACGACACGACGGGAAAGCCGTGGTGGCTGTCGATGCTGGCGAGCCGCACCAACGGCGAGAATTTCAGCGGCGTCATCTACACCACGAACGGGCCGCCGTTCAACAACAACACGAACCAGACGTCATTCCCGCCGGCGCGGCCCGTCGGGAACGGCGCCCTATCGTTCACCGGCGCGAACAACGGCAGTTTCACGTACTCGGTCAATTCCGTGGTTCAGACCAAGCCGCTCGCGCGCTACGACCTCGGCACCGGCGCACAGCCGACGTGCACGTATTCCCCCACGACTCCCGACTTCGCCGCCGCGACCAATTATCAGGACCTGTGGTGGGTCGCCAACGGCGCCGAATCCGGGTGGGGCGTCAACTTCGCGCACCAGGGCAACACGATCTTCGCGACGTGGTACACCTACGACTCGAACAATGCGCCGCTGTGGCTATCCGCGCTCGTGACGCGCAACGGCGCGGCCTACACGGGCGCGCTCTACCGGACGAACGGTCCGACGTTCAACGCCTACGACAGCAGCAAATGGGTTGCGACACCCGTGGGCACGGCGAGCCTCGCCTTTGTCGACGGCAACCACGCGACGTTCGGCTACACCACCGACGGCCAGGGCGGCTTGCCGGTGGCGAGCCAGAGCAAGCAGGTCACGCGTTTTCCGTTCACGGCGTCGGGCGGGACGGTCTGCCACTGACACGAAGGAGGGCCCCGTGGCCGCATCGAGAAACGAAGCCGCCGTCGACGCGCTGAGTCGACTTGGAATCGCGACCGAAAATTCCGGCGCCTGCCTGGGTCCGGCGAACTGGCGTGCGGGCGGCGCGACCATTGCATCGATCAATCCGGCCGACGAGCGCCCGCTCGCCAAGGTGCGGCTGGCCGACGCGGCGGACCTCGACGCGGTACTCGCCTCGGCGGCCGCCGCCGCGCACGCGTGGCGCGAGGTCCCGGCCCCCAAGCGCGGCGAAGCGGTCCGGCGCCTCGCCGACCTGCTGCGCGAGCACAAGGACGCGCTGGGCACGCTGGTCGCGCTGGAGAACGGCAAGATCAAGGCGGAAGGCGACGGCGAGGTGCAGGAGATGATCGACATCGCCGACCTCGCGGTCGGCCAGTCGCGCATGCTCTACGGCAAGTCGATTCCGTCCGAGCGGCCGCAGCACCGGATGTCCGAGCAGTGGCATCCGCTGGGCGTCGTCGCCGTGATCACCGCGTTCAACTTTCCCGTTGCCGTGTGGGCGTGGAACGCGATGCTGGCCGCGGTGTGCGGCAATGCCGTCGTGTGGAAGCCCTCGCCCAAGACGCCGCTCACCGCGATCGCGGTCCAGCACCTTGCCAATCGCGTCGTGCGCGAGATGCAGCTGCCGAATGTGTTTGCGCTCGCGATCTGCGAAGCGGGCGAAACGCAGGCGCTTGCCGCCGATCCCCGCGTCGCGCTGGTGTCGTTCACCGGGTCGTCCGCGGTGGGGCGCGAGATCGCGGGCCGGGTCGCCGGCCGCTTCGGCAAGACGCTGCTCGAATGCGCCGGCAACAACGCGCTCGTCGTGGCCGCGGATGCCGACATCAATCTCGTGGTTCCGGCGGTGCTGTTCGGCGCGGTCGGCACGGCGGGACAGCGGTGCACGACGACGCGACGCCTCATCATCCACCGCTCGCGGCAGACCGAAGTCCTGACCGCGCTGAAGAGCGCGTATGCGCAGGTTTCGATCGGGGATCCGACCGACCCGGCGACGCTGATGGGGCCGCTGATCGATGCGGCGGCCGTCGCCAATTACACGCACGCCATCGCGGAGGCGCTTGCCGCCGGCGGCGAGATCGTCTGCGGCGGGCGGGTGCTGCCGGGCCCGGGCTTCTGGGTCGAGCCGACGATCATCGCCGGCGTCGACAACGCCGCCGCGTTCGTCCAGCGCGAGACCTTCGCCCCGATCTTGTACGTGATTCCTTTCGACACGCTGGAACAGGCGATCGCGCTCAACAACGGCGTCCGGCAGGGGCTCTCGTCGTCGATCTTCACGCGCGACGTTCGTGTCGCCGAGGCGTTCGTTGCCGCGACGGGCAGCGATTGCGGAATCGCGAACGTGAATCTCGGAACGTCCGGTGCGGAGATCGGCGGGGCGTTCGGCGGCGAGAAGGAAACCGGCGGCGGGCGCGAGGCGGGGTCGGACGCGTGGCAGGCGTACATGCGCCGGCAGACGAACACGGTGAACTGGGGCGACACGCTTCCGCTCGCGCAGGGGATCGACTTCGGCGCGCCCGGGCGCGCCGGTTGATCGCGCCGCCCGCATTGCGCGAGCGACGCGCTACTTCGCGGTGCGCTTGCGCGTGGCCGCGGTCTTCCTGACGCGCGTCGCCGGTGCGGCCGCGGGCTTCGCGGTTGCCGCTCTCGTCTTCGCGGCAGGGGCGGTTCGTTTGACCCGACGCTTCTTCGGCGCGACGCCGGCGACATCATCCGCCGCGGTCGGCTTCGCTTTCGCCGTGGCGCCGGCGGATGCCGCCGCGCGTTTCGGCTTGCGCGCCGGCGCCTTTCCGGCCTTCTCCGCGAGCAGCGCCAACGCCTGTTCCAGTGTCAGCGAATCGACGGCGTCGCGGTCGGGCAAGGTCGCGTTGATGTCGCCGTGCTTCACGTAAGGCCCGTAACGACCGGAATGGAGCTCGACCGGCCGTTTGTCCTTCGGGTGCTGCCCGAGCACGCGCAGCGGCGCCGCGTTTCGGCCGCCGCGGGCGGCGCCGCCCCTGCCGCCGGGCGCGCGCGGCTCGAACTCGAACCCGATCTTGCCGTCCGGCTGGCGCACGAGGAAGGCCGAGAACGCCCGCTTGGTGCGCGCTGACACGAATTGCAGGAGGTCGGTCTTGCCGCCGGAAAGCAGCTTTTCCATCTGCGCGCGCTCGACGGACCGTTGCAGGATGGTTCGTCCCGAGCGGAAATCGCAGGTCGTATCCGGCCCCACCGCCTTTTCGCACACGTACGCCTGCGGCATCTCGAACACCCGCGCGCCGCATTTCGGGCACGGCCCCAGCGGCACCTGCGCGCTGAAGTCCTGGGCTTCGGCGCTGTCGCCCGCGCCGTCGCCGAAATCGAACGTCACCTCGTCGGCGTCGTTGAGCTTCAGCGCCGCCGAAAACGGGCGGCCGAGGCGGCTGCGGAATCCTTCGAGCGGTCCGACGGCGCGCCGCGCGAGGAGCTCGTCCGCTTCGTGGAGCTCCAGCTGGCGGCCGGCGACGATCTTCCAGAAGCCGAACGCGCAGGACTGGCACTGGAACTTCTTGTAGTTCTCGTGCACTTCGCCGCCGCATTTCGGGCAGCGCGCGGCCAGCGTCCCGAAGTCGGCCTCGATCGTGTCGGTCTCGTGTTCCTTCGCCTGGCCGACGATGCGCCTCGTCATGTCGACGATTCCGCGCATGAAGGCGTCGCGCTTCAGGTCGCCGCGCTCCATCTGCGCGAGCCGGGTTTCCCATTCCGCGGTGAGTTCCGGCGAATAGAGCTCGGTGACGTCGAGGCCGTGCAGCAGCGTGATCAGCTGGAACGCCTTCGCCGTCGGGATCAGCTCCTTGCCTTCGCGGTGGACGTATTTCTCGCTGATGAGACCCTCGATGATCTGCGCCCGGGTCGCCGGCGTTCCCAGCCCCTTTTCGCGCATCGCCTCGCGCAACTCCTCGTCGTCGATCAGCTTGCCCGCACCCTCCATCGCCGAGAGAAGCGTTGCTTCGTTGTAGCGCGCCGGCGGCCGCGTGACGGCCGGCACTGCCGCGATCTTCTCCGTCGCGACCGTCTCGCCGGCCGTGACGGGCAGGAGCGTTCCTTCTTCGCCGGCGGCCTCCTTGCCGTAGACGGCGAGCCAGCCGGCATTCACCAGAACCTTGCCCTCGGACTTGAACGGTTCCTTCTCGACGCGCGTGATCCGCGTCGTCACCGTGAACTCGGCGGGCGGGAAGAACGCGGCGAGAAAGCGCTTGACGACGAAGTCATAGAGCTTCGCCTCGAGCTCGTTCAGGTGCTTCGGCTGGACGAGCGTCGGGATGATCGCGAAGTGGTCGGAGATCTTCGCGTTGTCGAAGATCCGCTTGTTGGGCCGCACCCATTTCTGCTTCAGGATCGTCCGCGCGAACCCGCCGTAGGCGTTCGACTCCGCGAGCGAATCCATGGTCGCCTTCACCGTCTCGAGGTAATCCTCGGGCAACGCGCGCGAGTCGGTGCGCGGGTACGTGAGCGCCTTGTGCTTTTCGTAGAGCGATTGCGCGAGCGAGAGCGTCGTTCGCGCCGATAGCCCGAACCTGCCGTTCGCCTCGCGCTGCAGGCTCGTCAGATCGTAGAGGAGCGGCGCACCCTGCGTCGTGGGCTTCGACTCCTCGGTCACGAGACCTGGCCTGCCCGTGCATTTCGCGACCAGCGCGAGCGCTCGCGTCTCGTCCCACAGCCGCTCGGCGCGCGCGTCGGGGTCGTCCTCGTCCTTCTTCCAGGCTTCGTCGAACCAGCGTCCGGTGTATTCGCCGGCGCTTGCGCGAAACGTGCCGATTACTTCCCAGTAATTACGCGGCCGGAACGCACGGATGCGCTCCTCGCGCTCGGTCAGGATCGCGAGCGTGGGTGTCTGCACGCGTCCGACGGTGGTGAGCTGGAATCCTCCGGACTTCGAGTTGAACGCCGTCATCGCCCGCGTGCCGTTGATGCCGACCAGCCAGTCCGCCTCGGACCGGCAAACCGCCGCATCGGCGAGCGGACGCATCTGGACGTCGGTGCGCAGCCGCGCGAAGCCGTCGCGGATCGACGCGGGAGTCATCGACTGCAGCCACAGCCGCTCGACGGGCTTGCCTGCCTTCGCGTACTGGACGATGTAACGGAAGATGAGCTCGCCCTCGCGCCCGGCATCGCAGGCATTGATCAGCGCGGTGACGTCCTTGCGCTTCAGCAGCTTCAGCAGCGTGCGCAGGCGATTGGCGTTCTTCTCGATCGGCCTCAGCTCGAAGTGGGTCGGGATCGCCGGCAGGTGCGCGAACGTCCATTTGCCCCGCTTCACCTCCTCCTCTTCGGGCATGCCGATCTCGAGCAGGTGGCCGACCGCCGACGAGAGCACGTAGCGATCGCTCTCGAAATAGTCGTCATGCCGCGCGAAGCCGCCCAGCGCGCGCGCGATGTCGGCGGCGACGGAAGGCTTCTCGGCGATGATCAGCGATTTGGACATGGGGGTGGCGCGTGAAGAGCGGCAGATAGTAGCGAAGGAATGGTGGCGGGAGCAAGAAAATGATTTTTCGAGGGCGCTCAACGCGCAGGCGTGCGCGTGCGTGCACCCGCGCGGGCTGCGCACGCGCACATGCACGCGCGAGGCGCGCTCAGGAAAGGCGCTGCCAGAGGCCGCCAGGCAGCGACGCGGCGCGGTGGTCGATCTCGAGCATGGTCAGCGTCGCGTTGAGCTTTGCCGCCGCCATGCCCGTGCGCTGCGCCAGCGTGTCGACGGAGGCCGGCGCGAAACCCAGCGCGGCAAGCACGGCCGCAGCGACGGGATCCTCGAGCGGCACCTCGATGGCCGGCGCGCCGCGTCTGTCCGGCGCGGCGCCGGGAAGCTTAAGCTCATCGAGAATGTCCTGCGCGGTCTCGACGAGCTTCGCCCCCTCCCGGATCAGCCGATGGCAGCCTTTCGACACCGGCGAATGAATCGATCCCGGGAGCGCGAAGACCTCGCGCCCTTGTTCCGCAGCCTGGCGGGCGGTGATGAGGGAGCCCGACGACAGCGACGCCTCGACGACGAGCACGCCCTGCGAGAGGCCGCTCACCAGCCGGTTTCGCCGCGGGAAGTTCTGCTTGAGCGGAGGCGTGCCCGGCGCGAACTCAGACAGGAGGAGCCCGTTCGCGGCGAGGGCCAGCGCGAGATCCCGATTCGACGCTGGATAGACGCGATCGAGCCCGGTGCCGACAACGGCGATGCTGCTCCCTGCGGCGGCGAGACCGCCCCGGTGCGCGGCGGCGTCGATTCCCTGCGCGAGCCCGCTGACAATCGTGAGCCCCGCCGCCGAAAGCGCCGCGGCGAACGCGCGCGCGTCCGCTTCGCCCTGGGCCGAGGCGTTGCGGCTGCCGACGATGGCGAAGGCCGGCCGTGCGAGCAGCGCGCGGTTGCCGATGCAATACAGAACGGGCGGCGGGTCGCTGATCTCGAGCAGCACACGCGGGTAATCCGCGTCATCCCACGCGATCAGCGCATGACCCGGGCCCGCGAGCCAGGCCAGCGTCGCCGCAAGGCGCTCGGGGTCGGGCCCCGCGTCGACCTGCGCCGCGGCACTTGCCGGAACGACCGCGCGCCGTCGCGCGGACGTCGCGGCGAAGATCGCGGAGGGGGTGCCGAATGCGCGCAGCAACGCGACGAGCGGCGCGGGCCCGACCCCGCAGAGCTGCAGGCGCGCCCAATCTTCAGCGCGGGAATCGACATCCATGTTCGGACTTGCCGGCGTGACGCGCGTTGGAGGGCGGCGCCGGGTATGGCGCCGGTCCGTCGCGCGAATCCCCGAGAGCGAACGCTAGGGCTGCCGCACGTAGGCGCCGACCAGGATCGGATCGATCATGTTGAGGACGATCGCGTACGACACGCGGTCGAACACGCGGAAGACGAACAGCAGGCCGCTGCGCTCGTCGGGAACGTTGATGAAGCGATCCGGCTGGATCGCCTTCGACATGTCACCGACGAATTGCATGATCTGGTTCTGCTCCTTGGTCGGCCGCGGGTCGACGATCGGCGGGACCACCCGGTAGATGGCGAGCACCGTTCCGACCTCGACGCCGTCCTTCGCGCCGAGATCGATGGTGACGATCGTGCCGCGGCCCGCCTCGAGCGTGTCCCCGTCGAACGCGATGATGCGGCCCTGGACGGGCCGCGACGGCGCATGCGGCGCGTAATTGATGAGCTGCTCGCGTGGCGCCGGAACGAGGTGATCGCCGTCGACGATCTCCTGTTTCGACGTGACGATCCGCATCGTCGCGACATCACCGTAGCGCTCGACCTTCGCGCTGCCGATGAAACTCTGTTCTTCCCCGAGGAAATCGGAGGTGTCGAGCGACTTCAGCGTGCGCCCCTTCCGGTAGATGTACCAGAGGTCGCCCGCCTTGGGGTCGATGCCGGTCACGTAGATCGCGTCGCCCCGGGCGCGCACGACATGGGCTTCGCGCCCCGCGACAACGACCGCGGTGTCGACGAGGCCGTCCGGCTCCGTCACCAGCGGGCGCGACAGATACGGCTCGATGTCGCCCGGCGGAATCGACGGAATCGCCTCGACGTCGATCGCCGTCGAGCGCACAGACGGCGAGAGCCGGGTCGCCGCCCGCTCGAGCGAAAGCTGTCCGGTCGCGCGGTCCAGCACGATCACGTCGCCGGGATAGATGCGGTGCGGATTCTTGATCTCGTCCCGGTTCATCCGCCAGATTTCGGGCCAGCGCCAGGGCTCGTTCAGGAATTTTCCGGCAATGCCCCAGAGCGTGTCGCCCTTCTGGACCGTGTAGCGCGGCGGCGCGTCGGCGCTGATCGCCGGCACGTCGGCGCGGGCAGCGGAGGCGCCGAGAACGAGCAGCGCGGCGATCGCGGCGAATGCGCATTTCGCTATGCTAAACTTCTGACGCATAAAGCCTCTTCCGGTCGAGGTGGGCTTGCGAATGTCCTAAACCGCCGCAAAATAAGGACTTGGGACGGATTTTGCATCCCGAGTCTGCATTTTGCAAGTCGGGGCTGCCTGCCCCGGCCGGGGGGTGACCGCGGCAGGCTTCGCCAAACCCGTCCGCGACCGTCAGACCCCGAACTCGCCATGGCCCTGCTGACGATTCTCGAATACCCGGATCCCCGCCTCAAACGGGTCGCCGCGCCCGTCGCGGCCGTGACTTCCGAGATCCGGGCGCTGGTCCGCGACATGGCGGAAACGATGTACGCGGCACCCGGCATCGGGCTGGCCGCCACCCAGGTCGACGTGCACAAGCGCGTGATCGTGCTGGACCTGTCCGAGACCCGCGACGACCTCCGCGTCTTCATCAATCCGGAGCTCATCACCGCCTCGGGCGAAATCGAGAGCGAGGAGGGTTGCCTGTCCGTCCCCGGTTACTACGACCGGGTGCAGCGCGCCGCCAGCATCCGGGTCCGCGCGTTGAACCAGGACGGCGAGCGCTTCGAGCAGGAGGCAGAGGGCACCCTCGCCGTGTGCATCCAGCACGAAATGGATCACCTGGTCGGCAAGGTGTTCGTGGATCGCCTGTCGACTCTGAAGCGCGCGCGGTACGCCGCGCGGGTGCGCAAGAAGCAACGCCTGGCCGGCTGATGCGCGTCGGATTTGCCGGCACGCCGGCGTTCGCCGCGACGATCCTCGACGCGGTGCAGGCCGCCGGGTTCGACGTGCCGATCGTGCTGACGCAGCCGGACCGGCCGCGCGGCCGCGGCCAGAGGCCCGACACTTCGCCGGTGAAGCGCCTCGCGCTCCTGCGCGGGATCGCCGTGCAGGCGCCCGCCACCCTGAGGGATCCGGCCGCGCGCGTCCAACTGGGCGGCGTGCCGCTCGACGTCCTCGTCGTCGCCGCCTACGGCCTCCTCCTGCCGCGCGAAGTGCTCGCGTGGCCGCGACACGGCTGCCTCAACGTGCACGCGTCGCTGCTGCCGCGCTGGCGCGGCGCGGCGCCGGTTCAGCGCGCGCTCCTGGCCGGCGACGCCGAGACGGGGATCACGATCATGCAGATGGATGAAGGTCTCGACACCGGTCCGATGATCGAATCCGCCAACCTCGCGATCGGGCCGGGGGATACGGCGGGCACGCTGACGGAAAAGCTGGCCTCGCTCGGCGCCGCGGCGATCGTTCGCGCGCTGCGCCGGCTTGCCGCTGACGGAAAACTCGCGTCGACCGCGCAGCCCGCCGCCGGAGCGACCCATGCGCCGAAGTTCGGAAGGAACGACGCGGCGATCGCATGGTCTTCCGACGCGCCGGCGATCGACCGGCAGGTGCGCGCGTTCAATCCCGCGCCCGGCGCATGGACGATCCTGCGCGGCGAGACGGTAAAGGTCTGGGCGGGCGCGCCGAGCGCAGGCAACGCGAGCAGCGCGCCGGGGACGGTGCAAACCGCCGCATCCGACGGCATCGCGGTCGCTTGCGGCGCCGGAACGTACACGATCCACGAATTGCAGGCCGCGAGCGGTCGCCGGATGAGCGCCGCGGCATTCGTCGCCGGGCACCGGCAACTCGTCGGCGCCGTCCTCGGCGGCGCGCCCGCCGGCATCGCCGTGCCGAAGAGCTAGCGGGCCGGCGCGATGCAGCAGGCGCAGATGCAGGCTGCCAGCATCGTCGGCCGGGTCATCGGCGGCGAAGCGCTGCCGGCCGCGCTGGCGGCGATCGCGCGCCCGGACGGCGCGGCCGGGCGCCGGCGCGCGCTGGTGCAGGAGCTTGCCTACGGCACGCTGCGCCACTGGGGAACGCTGGAAGCGCTGGTGCGCGCGCTTGCGAAAAAACCCCTCCCCGACGCCAGCCTCACGTATCTCGTCGCAGTCGCGCTCTACCAGCTCGATCACACGCGCGCACCGCCGTTCGCGATCGTCGACCACGCCGTCAGCACGGCGGGGGCGATGGTGCGCCCCGCGGCAAAGTCGCTGGTGAATGCGTTGCTGCGCCGCTATCTGCGCGAACGCGACGCGCTCAACGCCGCCGTGCGCGCCGATCCGGTTGCGCGATGGTCGTATCCGCAATGGTGGATCGACCGGGTGACGCGCGAATATCCTGACCGATGGGAGGCGATCCTCGAGTCGGGCAACGCGCGCCCGCCGCTCGCGCTCCGGGTCAACCGTCGGACGACGACACGCGAGGCGCTGCTCGCGCGCTTCGCGCAGGCGGACGTCGCTGCCGCGGCGGCCGGCGAGGCAGGCATCATCGTCGATCCGCCGCGCCCCGTCGCGCAGCTGCCCGGGTTCGCCGAAGGCGAATTCTCGGTGCAGGACCTCGGCGCGCAGCAGGCCGGTCCGCTCGCGGAGCTCGTGCCGGGAATGCGCGTGCTGGACGCGTGCGCGGCGCCGGGCGGAAAGACCACACACATCGCCGAGCAGGCCGACGTCGACCTCGTCGCGCTCGACATCGACGAGGCACGTCTCGCGAGGGTGCGCGAGAACCTCGACCGCCTGAAGCTTTCCGGCGACCGCACGAAGGTCGTCAAGGGCGATGCCGGCGCGAGCGGCACATGGTGGGACGGCGCGCCGTTCGATCGCATCGTCGCCGACGTGCCTTGCACGGCCTCCGGCGTCGTGCGCCGCCACCCCGATGGCAAATGGCTGCGACGGGAGGCCGACATCGCCGGGTTCGCCAGGCAGCAGGCGCGCGTGCTCGACTCGCTCTGGCACTGTCTGGCGCGCGGCGGCAAACTCCTGTACGCGACGTGCTCGGTATTCGCCGACGAGAACGAGAACGGGATCGCCGGTTTCATGGGCCGGCATTCGGACGCGTTGCGCGAAACACTCATCTTCCCACCCGGGATCGACTGTATGGGGGGGCAGCTCTTGCCATCGCTCCCCGGCGCCTGCCACAATCAGGACGGCTTTTTTTACGCGCGCCTGCGCAAGGCCTGATTCGTGCCGGCAAGCGCGCACGCTCGCCGTCGACCGGGTCGCGCAAGTCTTCATGCCGGCGCGCGCCGTTTCCGCGGAGGCTCGGCCGCATCCGCGCGTCGCCCACCGGCATGACCAACGCTTCCCACATTGCCGAATCCAGGCGCGCGCCGCCGCGCAAAGGCCCGCGCACGTGGCTTGCCGGTGCGGCGCTTGCGTTCGCGTGCGCGCTCGGCGGCGCCGGCGCGAACGCGGACGTGATCCAGGTCCGGTCCGCCGAATTGCGCGCCGAGGAAGACGGCTACTTCCTCAACGCCGATTTCGAGCTGTCGCTCAACCCGACGCTCGAGGAGGCGCTGCAGAAAGGCGTGCCGCTGTATTTCGTCCTCGAATTCGAGCTCACGCGGCCACGCTGGTACTGGCTCGACGAGAAGGTCGTCTCCGCCAGCACGCAGTACCGCGTCACGTACAACGCGCTGACGAGACAGTACCGGGTGTCGAGCGGCCTGCTGGCGCAGGGGTTCGCCACGCTGGAGGAAGTCGAGCATTTCCTTTCCCGGGTGACCTCGCGCGAAGTGGCGCGGCGCGACGCGCTCGCCAAGGGCACGCGTTACGACGCGGCGGTCAGGCTGCGGCTCGACGTCAACCAGCTGCCGAAGCCGTTCCAGCTGAACGCGCTCGCCTCGCGCGAATGGACGCTGCAGTCCGAGTGGTTCCGCTGGAGCTACACGCCGTGAGCGGCCTCATCCCGTCGCGCGGCATGCGCTGGCTGCTGGTCGCATCCGCGTGCCTCTCCGCGATCTCGCTGTTCCTCCTGGCGACCGCGTCCGCCAACACGGATTTCTTCGCGCGGCGCTACGACCTCCTGCTCGTGCTGAACGGCGCGCTGGTCGTGCTGCTGATGCTGCTGGTCGGCGTGCAGCTGTGGCGGCTCTACCGGAATCTTCGTGGCGGAGTCTTCGGCTCGCGGCTCGCGGTACGTCTCGTGCTGCTGTTCGCGCTGGTCGCGGTGCTGCCGGGAGCGCTCGTCTATGCGGTCTCGGTCCAGTTCCTGGGCAGAAGCATCGAGAGCTGGTTCGACGTGCGGGTGGATCGTGCGCTGGAGGGCGGTTTGAATCTCGGTCGCAACGCCGTTGACTATCTCCTCAAGGAAACATCGAACAAGGCCTCGCAGCTCGCGCTCACGCTCGAGGAGGCGGGACCGGGCGGCGCCGCCGCGCGGCTGCCGCGTGCCGCCGAACAGGCGGGCATCTACGAGGCGGCGCTCTACTCGGGCTCCGGTGCGATTCTGTCGGTCGCCGGCGTCGGCGCCTCGACCGCGCCACCCGATCCGCCGTCGGCGCAGGCGCTGCGCCGGGCGCGCCTGCAACAGACGACCGCCGGGGTCGAGCAGGCGACCGACGGAGGGTTCGTCCTGCGCGTCGTCGTCCCGGTCAACAGCGACGACCGGCAGGAGCCG
>Ga0209048_10003584_pt1 | contig 15037 bp, 10 predicted proteins | sample FrelakmetCRP12CR_FD_187146 | JGI IMG/M metagenome (GOLD analysis project Ga0209048, IMG submission 187146) | Freshwater lake sediment microbial communities from the University of Notre Dame, USA, for methane emissions studies - CRP12 CR (SPAdes)... | ecosystem: Environmental > Aquatic >... | reverse complement strand
CACGGCATTGCCGCCGCTGGCCGGGCTCCCGCTGTTCGGCTACGCGTCCATCGCGCTGCTGCTGATCGGCACGCTGATGCTGATGCCGCGCGTCGCGGTGCTCTCGCTGTCGTTGCTGCCGAAGCCCCGCGCGCCGGCGCCGCGGCTCGCGCTCGCGCAGCTTTCCGGTACGCCCGGGCAGGTGACGGTGAGCCTCGCCGCGATCGTCGCGAGCGTGAGCCTGACCGTGTCGATGGTGATCATGGTCGCGTCGTTCCGCGATTCGCTCGACGCGTGGCTCGAGCGGATCCTTCCCGCCGATGTCTACCTGCGCGCGGCGAGCGGCGGCGACACCGCTTATCTGACGCCGGACGTCCAGGCGCTGATCGCGGCGCTGCCGGGCGTGCGCCGCGTCGAGTTCCTGCGCGAGCAGCAGCTGCTGCTGGATCCTTCGCGTCCGCGGGTCGTGCTTCAGGCGCGCACCATCGATCCCGCGAACCCGGGCCGCAATCTGCCGATCGTCGGTACATCGATGGCGGTGCCGGATGGCGCGCCGCCGCCCGTATGGGTGAGCGAAGCGGCCGCCGATCTCTACGGCTACGCGCCGGGCAAGGTCGTCCTGCTGCCGATCGCCGGACGGGCCGAGCGGTTCACCGTCGCCGGCGTCTGGCGCGACTACGCGCGCCAGCAGGGCACGGTTGCAATGGAACGGCAACGCTACGTCGCGTTGACCGGCGATCGCACGGTGACCAACGCCGCGCTGTGGGTCGACGACGGTGTCGACCGGGCCGCGTTGCAGGCGTCGGTCCGCGAGGCCGTTCCGGGTGGCGAACGGCTCGAGATCTTCGCGCCGGGCGAGATCCGCAGCCTGTCGCTGCAGGCGTTCGACCGGACGTTCGCCGTGACGTACGCGCTGGAGCTCGCGGCGGTGGTGATCGGTCTCGTCGGGCTTTCGTCGTCGTTCGGCGCGCTGGTGCTCGCGCGGCGGCGCGAATTCGGCGTGCTGCGCCATCTCGGCATGACCCGGCGGCAGATCGGCGCGATGCTCGCGACCGAAGGTCTCGCGGTGAGCGGCATCGGCCTCGCCGTCGGGCTGGTGCTCGGCTTCGCGATCAGCCTGATCCTGATCCACGTCGTGAACAGGCAGTCGTTCCACTGGGGAATGGAGCTGTCGGTGCCGTGGCCGGGACTCGCGGGGTTCGGGCTGCTGCTGCTCGCGCTGTCGACGATCACCGCGCTCGCGAGCGGCCGCCAGGCCATGGGCGAGGAGGTCGTACGCGCCGTCAAGGAGGACTGGTGAGCGCCGCCGGCATGCGCGCTGCGCGCCGCGCCGCGCGGTGCGCGCACGCCTGCTGCGCGGGCGCTGGAGTGCATCGGTGAGGCGGCGCGCGTTTCTTGCGATGCCGCTCGCCATCGTCGCCGGTCGCGCCGTTGCCGAAGCGGACTATGCGCACGTCGAGCCCGGTCGTGCGCTGGCCTTCCCGCGCGATCACGGCAGCCATCCCGATTTCCGCACCGAGTGGTGGTACGTCACGGGCCGGGTTGCCGATGCCGCCGGCAATCGCTACGGCGTGCAGGTCACGTTCTTCCGCAATCGCCCGCGCATCGCCGAGGACAATCCCAGCGCGTTTGCGCCGCGGCAGCTCGTCTTCGCGCACGCGGCGCTCGCCGACCCGCGCCGCGGGCGGCTCCTGCACGACCAGCGCGCCGCGCGCGCTTCGTTCGGCCTGGCCGGCGCCGACCCTGGCTCGACCCGCGCGTGGGTCGACGACTGGTCGCTCGCGCTCGTCGACGATGCATACACCGCGCGCATCGCGGCACGCGAGTTCGCGCTCGAGCTGCGCTTCGCGCCGACGCAAGCGCTCCTGCTGCACGGGAGCGCCGGCTACTCGCGCAAGGGCCCGGCATCGGCGCAGGCGAGCTACTACTACAGCGCGCCGCAGCTTGCCGCCACCGGAACGATCGCCGTTGCCGGAACGCGGGTCGTCGTCAACGGCACCGCGTGGCTCGACCACGAATGGTCCAGCGAAGTGATGGCCCCCGGTGCGGCCGGCTGGGACTGGACGGGGATCAATCTGGCCGATGGCGGTGCGCTGATGGCGTTCCGCATGCGCGATGGCTCCGGCGGCGCGCTGTGGGCGGGCGGCACGCTGCGCGGCGCGGACGGTCGCGTGCGCACGTTCGCACCGGAGGAGGTCGGCTTCGCGCCGTCGCGGTCGTGGCGCTCGCCGCGCACGGGCGTCGCGTATCCGGTGGCGATGACGCTCGCTGCCGGCGGACTCGACGTGACGCTCGAGCCGCTGTTCGACGACCAGGAGCTCGATTCGCGCGCGAGCACGGGCACGATCTACTGGGAAGGCGCCGTGCGGGCGCTCGCTTCCGGGCGCGAGGTCGGGCGCGGGTACCTCGAGCTCACCGGATACGGGTCGCCCTTGCGGCTGTGAGCGCGCGACGCAGCCGGTTCGACGCGAACCCCGTCGTCGGCAACGCCCCGCCCCCGGGCAGCCGTCAGGCGCTGCCCCCGGGACATCGCCGTGCTACTCGTGCGGATTGCCGCGAGCGATGATCGCGTCGACGTCGAGCCCTCGCGGCAGCGTGCCGTAGCTGCGGTCGCCTCGCGTGGCAAGGCGCGACGCGACGAAGGCTCCGGCGACGGCGTCGTTGCCGGCCTGCACCAGCAGACTGGCCTGCATGGCGAGCGCAAGCGCATCGACAAGGTCGCGGGCCCGGTATTCGGCGTCGGTCATGTCGGTGAGCTGCGACTTCAGTCGCGCCAGCGCCGCATCGAGGGCGTCGTGCTGGCCGCGCCCCTTGTCGAGCTCGACAAACCACGCGTCCAGCACGTCGGGGGCTTTCGCCAGCGCACGCAGCACGTCGAGCGCCTGCACGTTGCCGGAGCCTTCCCAGATCGCGTTGATCGGCGCGTCGCGGTACAGCCGCGCGGTGATGAAGTCCTCGATCACGCCGTTGCCGCCGAGGCATTCCATCGCTTCGCACGCGTGGACCGGACTGCGCTTGCAGATCCAGTACTTGCCGACGGGCAGACCGATGCGCAGCAACAGGCGCTCGCGGGCGTCCTGCGGGTGGTCCAGCGCGCGCGCCATGCGCAGTGCCAGGGCGAGAGAGCCCTCGACTTCGAGCTGCAGGTCCGCCAGAACGTTGCGCATCAGCGGCTGCCGGAGGAGCGGCTTGCCGAAGGCGCTGCGATGCGCGGCGTGATGGATGGCCTGCGCGACACCCTGTCGCTGGCTCGCGCTCGAGCCGAGCATGCAGTCGTAGCGCGTCATCGCCACCATTTCGATGATGGTCTTCACGCCGCGACCCTCGTCGCCCACCATCCAGCCGACGGCGCCGCGCAGCTCGATCTCGGACGATGCGTTGGATACGTTGCCGAGCTTGTTCTTGAGTCGCTGCACCTCGACGGGATTCTTGCTTCCGTCGGGGCGCCAGCGCGGCACCAGAAAGCACGACAGCCCGCCTCGCGCCTGCGCGAGCATCAGGAAGGCGTCGCACATCGGCGCCGACGTGAACCACTTGTGGCCGACGAGCTCATAGGCCTCGCCGGGTCCGCCCGTGCCCACTGGAACGGCCGTGGTCGTGTTGGCGCGCACGTCGGAGCCGCCCTGCTTCTCCGTCATTCCCATGCCGATGGTGACCGCCTTCTTTTCGGCGTGCGGCACGTTGCGCGGGTCGTAATCGTTGGCGAGGACCCTGGGCAGCCAGTCGCGGCCGAGCGCCGGTGTCGTCCCGAGCGCCGGCACGGCCGCGAAGGTCATCGTCAGCGGGCAGCCGTGCCCGGCGTCGACCTGTGCCTGCAGGTAGACCTTGGCCGCCCGTGCGACGTGCGCGCCTGGCCCCGGCGCGACCCAGGGAGCCGAGTGGAGGCCCTCGCGCAACGCCATGGCCATCAGGTGGTGGTAGCTGTCGTGATACCTGACCACGTCGACGCGGTGCCCATGGCGGTCGTGGCTCACGAGCTGCGGCTTGAACTCGTTGGCCTCGAACCCCCAACGGATGACTTCCGCGCTGCCGACGCGCGCACCGTACTCGGTCAGTTGCGCAATCGCCCACGCTGCGCCGGCGCGTACGACGCCTTCCTTCAGGGCCGTGTCGCCGGCGAAGGCATTGAAATCCACGAGGGGAGGGACCTGGTTGAAGACCTCGTGGGTGGCGACCGGAGATCCCGGTTCGCGAATGGGATCGTGCAGTGTCATCGGCGGCTCCTGCGGTCGTTCGTACCGCGATCAAGGTATCACGGCCGGGCTGGCACCTGCCGGTACTCCCTGCGAAGCGGCACCCGCCGCGCCCCCCGACCCGATCGAGGCCGATTCTGGACTACCATCGCGGGGTTGTCGCGAGAGCGGCGAGCCCGTCGTCCCTTCATCCCTTGCAACGCGCCGTCCTCATTCCGCTCATCGTCGCCTGCGCCCTGTTCATGGAGAACATGGACTCGACGGTGATCACGACGTCGCTGCCGGCGATCGCCGCCGACATCGGCGAAAACCCGCTCGCGCTCAAGCTGGCGCTCACGTCGTATCTCGTCAGCCTTGCGGTCTTCATCCCGATCAGCGGCTGGGTCGCCGACCGTTACGGCTCGCGCACCGTGTTCACTGCGGCAATCCTGGTCTTCATCGGCGGCTCGCTGCTGTGCGCGCTGTCGAACAGCCTGACGGCGTTTGTCGTTGCCCGCTTCCTGCAGGGGATGGGCGGCGCGATGATGGTGCCGGTGGGACGGCTCGTCCTCATGCGCGCCGTGCCGAAGGAGGAGTACGTTTCCGCGCTCAACTATCTGACGCTGCCCGCGCTGCTCGGGCCGGTGATCGGGCCGGCCCTGGGCGGCGCGATCACGCTGTATTTCCACTGGCGCTGGATCTTCATCATCAACCTGCCGATCGGCGTCCTGGGTCTCGTTCTCGTGCACCGCTTCATCCCGAACCTGCGCGAGGCGGCGGTGCCGCCGTTCGACTGGCGCGGCTTCGCCCTGTCCGGCATCGGCCTGTCGGTGCTGATGCTGGGGTTGTCGGCGCTCGGCGGACATCTGCTGCCGGCGGCGGTGACCGCCGCGAGCATCGGCGGCGGCGGCGTCATTCTCCTGGCCTACACGAGGCACGCGCGCCGCACGCCGCATCCGTCGCTCGATCTCAGGCTGTTCCGGCTGCCGACGTTCTTCAACGGCGTGGCGGCAGGTGCGCCCTTCCGCATCGGGGTCGGGGCCACGCCATTCCTGCTGCCGCTGCTGCTCCAGCTCGGATTCGGGCTCGATCCGCTGCAGTCGGGGCTGCTGACATGCGCCACGGCCGTCGGCGCGATGTTCATGAAGACGCTGACCGTGGCGATCCTGAAGCGCTGGGGCTTCCGCCGGGTGCTGCTGGTCAACGCATTGCTTACCGCCGTCAGCGTGATGGCCTGCGCGGCATTCACCGCCGCAACCGCGCACGTGGTGATCGTGCTGGTCCTGGTCATCTCCGGATGTCTTCGCTCGCTGCAGTTCACCGCGCTGCAGGCGCTTTCGTTCGCCGACGCGACGCCCGCGAACATGAGTCAGGCGACGAGCGTCGCGAGCATGGCGCAGCGGCTGGCGCAGACCCTCGGCATCACCGCCGGCGCCTATGCGCTCGAGCTGTCGAGCCTCGTGCAGGGGCACCCGTCGATCGTCGCCGCGGACTTCCCGCCCGCGTTCATTGCCGTTGGCGCGATTGCCGCGGTGTCCGTGCTCCTTCACCGGCGGCTGCCGCGCACCGCCGGGACCGCGGTTTCGGGGCATGTTCCGGAGTGAAGATCGGCGCGTCTGCCGTGCTCGAGCCTGGATCGAGCCGGCGGCGCGCCGCGGCAGCGGGCGCCCGGGCACACGCAATGCGCGGTCAGTCGGGACATTGCCTGCCGCGGTGACTCGCGGGCGACCCGACATTTCGGTCAGGGCTCCGGAGCCGCGCCGCCCATGAGCCTCGACCAACTGTTCGCTCCGGCGATCGTCACGATGGTCGTGTGCATCGTGCTCACCGCGGGACTTGCGCACGGGACCCTCGGGTTCGGGTTCCCGCTGATATCGACGCCGCTGGTTGCGCTGCTGGTCGACGTCAGGACCGCGGTGCTGGTGACGGTCCTCCCCAACATCGTCGTCAATCTGATCAGCATCGTGCGTGGCGGCAACTGGCGGGACAGCCTCGGCAGGCATTGGCCGCTCGCGCTCTGGGTGGTGCTGGGCACGCTACTCGGAACGCGTCTGCTGCTGACGGTTCGGCCGGAGCCGTTGCAGATTCTGCTCGCCGCGATGATCGTCATGTTCCTGTTGCAGGACCGGCTGCGGCAACTCGACTGGGCGTGGGTGAGGCGCCGGCCCGGTGCGGCAGGATTCGTTTTCGGGATTACGGCGGGCATCCTGTCCGGAGCGGTGAACGTGGCCCTTCCGCCGCTCGTGATCTACCTGCTGACCCTGGGCCTCACGCCCGTCGCCCTGACGCAGACGCTCAATCTGTGCTTCATCTCGGGCAAGGTCGTGCAGGCGGCAGGCCTGGGCCTGAGCGACGCGACGAGCGGAGGCGTGCTCGCTGCCTCGCTGCCGCTGGTGCCGGTCGCCGCGATAGCGGTGTCCGTGGGCATGCGCCTGCAGGCGCGCATCAGCGTCGACGTGTATCGCAGCCTGCTGCGCAAGGCGCTCGGAGCGATGGCGGGGTTCCTGCTTCTCCAGGTTGCCTGGACGCTCGCACGCGGATGAACCGGCCGCCAGCCGACGGCCCGCCCGGCCAGGCCGGGTGGACTCGACGTTGCGCTTCAGTCGAAACGGTTGCTACGCGGGCGCGTGCCAGCCGGCGTCCGCCCACAGCTCGCCGCTCACCGCCGAATTGGCGAGCATGAAGCAGATCGCATCGGCGATCTCCTCGGGGCGAATGAGCCGGCTCAATTGCGTGAACGGCAGGATGTGCTTGCTGATGTAGTCGTCGCCCATCGCGCGCACCATCGGCGTGTCGGTGAATCCCGGGTGGATCAGCCCGCAGCGCACGCCGTAGAAGATGGCCTCCTTCATGATCGTCGCTGCCGCTCCCTCGAGGCCGGCTTTCGTGCTGGCGTAGGAGATCTGGCCGCGGTTGCCCTGCGACGAAACGGAGCCGATGAACACGATGGACCCTTGCATACCCTCGGAGGGCTGCCACCGCTTGAGTCCGCAGGCGGCGCGATTCTCGGCGATGCGACCGATCATCTCGAGCGCCCAGTAGACGGGCGCCACGAGGTTCACGTCGAGGACCTGCTTGAACCGGTCCACCGGATAGATGCGCGCCTTGCCCGTGATCTTGTCGATGCGGACCGCAAGATCGTCGCGCGTGATGCCGGCGGCGGGCACGCACATCCTGACAGTGTCGAACTGGCTGCTGATGGAATCGAACACCGACGCGCGAAACGCCTCGTCCGTCGTATCGCCCCGATAGGGGTACGCGACCGGCCGGCCGGCCACCGCATTGACTTCGGCGGCGACCGCGTCGATGTTCTCGCCCATGTCCACGAGCGCCATCGCGCGCACGTTGCGGCGCGCCAATTCGGCCGCAACCGCCCGCCCGATGCCGCTCGCGGCACCCGTAATGACCGCTACTTTCCCTGCGATTTCCATGTGGCCTCCCAACGGATTGCTGCACTGCAGCATCCTAACCCGTTTGCGGGCCGATGTCACGCGCGAACGTCGTCAATGGCGTCCCAGGCGCTGCGGCAGTTTGACGCACGGGCATCGGGTGGCGCGACAAAGTCACGCCGGCAGTGGCGCCTGATTGGCAGAGCGTCCGCGGCGCCGCTTCCGGCCGCCCGGATCGCGGTCACGCGTACCGACGCAGCTGCTGCGAGAACTCCGCGAGCGACCGGATGCCGCTGGCTTCCGCGCGCTGACACCAGTCCTGCAGCTCTTTGACGAGCTGCTCGCGCGTCGCGGTGGAGCGCCCCCACACCGCGGCGAGGTCACGCCGCATCGCGAGCATCGTCTGCAGGGCGCCCGACGCGGGCAGCGCCGCCGAGATTTTCGCGCGCTCGGCTTCGCGCAGCATCTTCTCGTCGCGCGCCAGGAGCCTGGGCTTCAGGCGCAGCAGCGTGCGCGCGTCCTCGGGCGCGACGCGCAGCAGCTTGGCAACTTCGTCGGCATAGACGCGCTTCAGCGACTTCGCGTATTTCGCCAGAACGTCGTAGCGGCAGGCAATGACCGCCTGCAGCGTCTGCGGGTCGATCGCGGACTTGGCTGCGGCGAGGTGCGCGGTGGGCGCGACGTGCCTGACCTGCGCGAGCCCCAGGGCCGCCATGAGGCGGATGTACAGCCAGCCGATGTCGAATTCGTACCACTTCATCGAGAGCTTGGCCGAAGTGGGGTAGGCGTGATGGTTGTTGTGCAGCTCCTCGCCGCCGATCAGGATGCCGATCGGCACGATGTTGGTGCTCGCATCCGGCGTCGGCCAAAGGCGATAGCCCCAGTAGTGGCCGATGCCGTTGATCACGCCGGCCGCCCAGAACGGAATCCACGCGATCTCTATGGCGAGGACGATGACGCCCGGCACGATGCCGAACAGAACCACGTCGACGACGCCCATCAGGATGAGGCCGAGCGACTGATAGCGCGAGTACAGGTTGCGCTCGAGCCAGTCGTCCGGGGTGCCGTGGCCGTAGCGCTCGATCGTCTCGGGCCGGTTGGCTTCCTTGACATAGAGGAACACGCCGCCCCAGAGCACGCGGTTGATGCCGAGCACCTGCGGGCTGTGCGGGTCGTCGGGGGTGTCGCATTTGGCATGGTGCTTGCGATGAACCGCAGCCCATTCCCTGGTCACCATCCCGGTGGTGAGCCAAAGCCAGAGCCGGAAGAAGTGGCTCGCCAACGGGTGGAGCGTCAGCGCGCGGTGCGCCTGGTGGCGATGCAGGAACACGGTCACCGACACGATGGTGACGTGCGTCAGGCCCAGCACCACGGCCACCATGCCCCACCACGGCAGGTCGAGCACGCCCGAGAAAAGCGTCACTTCCACGGTGTTCACTCCGTATTGCGATACGGCAAAAACTACGCCGGGGCCGCGGCGCGCGGCTTGACGGAGATCAACCGATCCGCACGATCCTGCCTTCGCGCCACGACGTGGTCGCGGCTTCGGCGAGCTCCAGCGCCTTCAGCCCGTCGTCGATCGTCGTGCGCAGCTTCTCCCTGCCGGCCTGCACGGCGAAGAAGTGCGCGACCTCGCGCGCGTACGCCGCGCGGTAGCGCTCCAGGAAGAAGTGCTCGGGCAGATCGCGCGACACCGCCTTCGCCGTGCTCGCGACGACCTCCGTCGGCGCGTGGTTGCCCGCCTGCAGCATCCCGCCGCTGCCCAGCACCTCGAAGCGCTGGTCGTAGCCGTAAGCGGCGCGGCGGCAGGTGTTGATCTGGCACAGCCGCCCGCGCTTCGTGCGGATCGTCACCGCCGTCGAGTCCGCGTCGCCGGCGTCTGCGATCGCCGGGTCGACGAGGCACGACGCGCTCGCGTGCACGGTCTCGGCCTCGTCCTCGAGAATCCAGCGGAAGATGTCGAAGTCGTGGATCAGCATGTCCTTGAAGATCCCGCCCGAGCTCCTGATGTAGGGAATCGGCGGGGCGCCGGGGTCGCGGCTCGTCACGACGAGCATCTCCGGCGTGCCGATCTCGCCGGCGGCGAGCCGGGCCTTGAGCGCGGCGAAGGTCGGATCGAACCGGCGCTGGAAGCCGATCATGCAGGTGACGCCCGCGCGCGCGACCGCCTCGGCGCAGGCCCGAGCGCGACCGATCGCGAGGTCGACGGGCTTCTCGCAGAAGATCTGCTTTCCGGCGGCGGCGGCTGCGAGGATCAGGTCGGCGTGCGTGTCGGTGGACGAGCAGATCAGCACGGCGCCGACGCCACGATCCTCGAACACCTGCGCGACGGTGGCGACCTGCGCGCCGTGGAGCGCCGCCAGCGCCTTCGCGGCCCCGGCATCGGGGTCGACGACGTACTTCAACCGGGCACCGGCCTCGCGCGCCACGTTGCCCGCGTGGATCTTGCCGATGCGGCCGGCACCGAACACCGCGACGTCGATCATGGATTCCTCGCTCAACGAAGGGCGCACGGTTGCGCGGTTCGCCCAATCGCTCTATGTTACCGGAACCGCGCCCACGCGATCCCGGCGCCCGACCGCGCACCCGTCACTCTCCGCAATGCAGAATCGCACCCGTTTTGCCGCCGGCCGCCGCTTCGACGTCGTCTGCCTCGGCCGGCTCGCCGTGGATTTCTATGCGCAGCAGATCGGCGCGCGCCTCGAGGACGTCGCCAGCTTTGCCAAGTATCTCGGTGGCTCTTCCGCCAACACCGCATTCGGCTGCGCGCGCCTGGGCCTGAAGGCGGCGATGGCCGCGCGCGTCGGCGACGACGCGATGGGCCGCTTCCTCACCGAGACGCTCGCCCGCGAGGGCTGCGACGTCTCGCACGTGAGCATCGACCCGGCCCGCCTCACGGCCTGCGTCGTGCTGGGCATCAAGGACCGCGACACGTTTCCGCTGATCTTCTATCGCGAGAACTGCGCCGACATGGCGGTGACCGATAACGACGTCGCCGAGCACTTCCTCGCGCAGTCGAAGGCGCTGCTCGTCACAGGTACGCATTTCTCGACGCCGCACGTGCACCACGTGAGCACGACGGCGCTCGGGCGCGCGCGCCGCAACGACGTGCGCACGGTGCTCGACATCGACTACCGGCCGGTGCTGTGGGGCCTCACCAAGCGCGGCGACGGCGAGACGCGCTTCATCGCGAGCGACACGGTCACCGCGCACCTGCAGGCGATCCTGCCGCTCTTCGACCTCGTGATCGGCACCGAGGAGGAGTTCGCGATCGCCGGCGGCAGCACCGACATCGTCGCGGCGCTGGCGGAAGTGCGCGTGGTGACACCCGCAACGCTCGTCGTCAAGCGCGGGCCGATGGGCTGCGCGGTGATCGACGGCCCGATTCCGCGCTCGCTCGACGACGCGTTCAACGGCCGCGGCGTAACGGTCGAGGTGCTGAACGTCCTCGGTGCGGGCGACGCGTTCTCGGCCGGCTTCCTGTCGGGCTGGGTTCGCGGCGAGAATTACGACGACTGCTGCCGCTACGCCAACGCGTGCGGCGCGCTGGTCGTGTCGCGGCACGCGTGCGCGCCGGCGATGCCGACGCGCGTGGAGCTCGATCACTACCTGGCCAACGTCGAGCGCATTCCACGCCCGGACCGCGACGACGAGCTCACACGGCTGCACCGCAAGACCGCGCCGCGCACGCCGCGCCCCGAGCTCTTCGTCTTCGCGTTCGACCACCGCGATCCGTTCTTCGAGCTCGCGCGCAAAGCCGGCGCCAGGGAGGGCCGCATTCCGGCGCTGAAAAAGCTCTTCGTCGAGGCGGTGGCGCAGACGGAGGCCGCGCGCGGCCTCGGCGGGCGCGTGGGGCTCCTGTGCGACGATCGCTACGGCCAGGACGCGCTGAATGCGGCAACCGGGCGCGGCTGGTGGGTGGGGCGTCCCGTCGAGTGGCCCGGCTCGAATCCGGTGGTGTTCGAGCACGGGCGCTCGATCGGTTCCGCGCTGATCGCGTGGCCGGTCGAGCAGGTGGTGAAATGCCTCGTTCCGTTTCATCCGGACGACGACGTCGACAACCGGCTCGAGAACGAGGCCCAGGTCAAGGCGCTCCACGACGCGGTGCAGGTGAGCGGGCACGAGCTGCTGATCGAGATCGTGCCGCCGAAGCATCTGCCCGCCGGCCCGGACATTCTGCTCCGCGCGATGAAGCGGCTGTACAACCTGGGCATCTACCCCGAGTGGTGGAAGGTGCCGCCGCCGTCCGCCGCCGAGTGGCCGGCGATCGACGCGCTGATCGCCGAGCGCGATCCGTACTGTCGCGGCGTCGTGCTGCTCGGGTTGAATGCCCCGATCGAAGCGCTCGCACGGGGCTTCGCCGACGCGGCGGGCAGCCGCAGCTGCCGCGGGTTCGCGGTGGGCCGCACGATCTTTCACGAACCGGCGCGCGCGTGGCTTGCCGGCGCCAGCGACGATGCCGGGCTCGTCACGGGCGTGCGCTCGAATTTCGAGGCGCTGATCGACGCGTGGACCGCGGCGCGCAGGCCGGAGCATCGGGCATGAGTCCGCCGGTACCCCGATGACCACGGTCCGCCTGACGATGGCGCAGGCGCTCGTCCGCTTTCTCGCGGCGCAGCGAACCATCTGCGACGGCATCGAGGTTCCGCTGTTCGGCGGCGTCTGGGCGATTTTCGGCCACGGCAACGTCGCGGGCCTGGGCGAGGCGCTCTACCGGCATCGCGCGGAGCTGCCGACGTACCGGGCGCACAACGAGCAGGCGATGGCGCACGCGGCAATTGCCTACGCGAAAGCGCACTTCCGCCGCCGGATGATGGCGTGCACGACGTCGATCGGCCCCGGCGCAACGAACCTGATCACGGCGGCGGCGACTGCGCACGTCAATCGGCTGCCGGTGCTGCTGCTGCCGGGCGACGTGTTCGTGTCGCGCGCGCCGGACCCCGTGCTCCAGCAGGTCGAGGATTTCCACGACGGCGGGGTCTCGGCCAACGACTGCTTCAAGCCGGTGTCGCGGTACTTCGACCGCATCGCGGCGCCGTCGCAGCTCCTGACCGCGCTGCCGCGCGCGATCGCGGTGCTCACCGATCCGGCGCAATGCGGCCCGGTGACGCTCGCGCTGCCGCAGGACGTGCAGGCACAGGCGTGGGACTTCCCCGCGGAGCTCTTCGCGCCGACGCTCGTACGCGTGCGCGTGCCGGTGCCGGAGGACGTGGAGCTCGACGCGGCGGCCGCGTTGCTGCGCGCCGCGAAGCGACCGCTGATCGTCGCGGGCGGCGGCGTTCTCTACAGCGGGGGCGGCGCGGCGGCGCTGCGCCGTTTCGCCGAGACGCACGCCGTGCCCGTGGCCGAGACCCAGGCGGGAAAGAGCGCGCTGCCGTGGAATCATCCGCAGCAGGCGGGGCCGATCGGCGTGACGGGCGGCACCGCGGCGAACGCGCTCGCCCGGGAGGCGGACGTGGTGATCGCCGTCGGTACCCGGCTGCAGGATTTCACGACGGGCTCGCACTCGCTCTTTGCGCAGGCGAGAATCGTCGCCCTCAACGTCAATGCCTTCGATGCGCTCAAGTGGCGGGCGCAGGGCGTACTCGGCGACGCCGCGCTGGCGCTGACGGCGCTCTCGGGCCGGCTCGCCGGCTGGGCAGCCGGCGCCGCGTGGCGCGAGAAGGCCGCGCAGGAGGCGGGCGCCTGGAACGAGACCGTGTCGGCCATCGTCGACGTGCGGGCGCTCGCACCGCCGTCGCTGCCCTACGACGGCGAGGTTATCGGCGCGGTCCAGCGCGCGCACGCGGAGTCGGCGTGGCACGACATCGTCGTCTGCGCCGCAGGCACGCTGCCCGGCGAGCTGCACAAGCTCTGGCGCGCCGCGCGGCCCGGCGCTTACCACGTCGAGTACGGCTACTCGTGCATGGGCTACGAGATCGCCGGCGGCATCGGCGTCAAGATCGCGCACCCGGAGCGCGAGATCGTCGTGATGGTCGGCGATGGCAGCTACCTGATGCTCAACTCCGAGATCGCGACATCGGTGATGCTCGGCACGAAGCTCGTCATCGTCGTGCAGGACAACCGCGGCTACGGCTGCATCCACCGGCTGCAGCGGGCCTGCGGCGGCGAGGGCTTCAACAACCTGTTCGACGATTGCGCGCAGGGACCGCCCGGCGCGCCGCGGATCGATTTTGCGGCGCACGCACGGTCGCTGGGTGCGCTGGCCGAGCACGTCGATTCGATCGCTGAGCTCGAGGCGGCGCTGGCGCGGGCGCGCACCGCGGACCGCACGTACGTGGTCGTCATCGACACCGATCCGCTGCGCTCGACGGAAGCCGGCGGCTGGTGGTGGGAAGTCGGCGTGCCGGAAGTCTCCGAGTCGGAGACCGTGCTCGCGGCGCGGGCCGGATACGAACAGGGCAAGCGCGGACAGAGGCCGTGACATGACTTTCGACGTTCGCATCGGGATCAACCCGATCTCCTGGACCAACGACGACCTGCCGGCGCTGGGCGGCGAGACGCCGCTCGAGACGGCGCTCGCCGAAGGCAGGGCGATCGGCTACGAAGGCTTCGAGCTCGGCAACAAGTTCCCGCGCGAGCCCGCCGCGCTCTCTGCAGTGCTCGCGAAGCACGGGCTCGCCTGCGTGTCCGGCTGGTACTCGGGGCGGCTCGCGCGCGGCACCGTGGCCGACGAGATCGCCGCGGTCGACCGGCACCTCACGCTGCTCGCGGCGAACGGCGCGAAGGTGATGGTCTACGGCGAGGTCGCCGATTCGATCCAGGGCCGCCCGGAATCGCTATCGCGCCGGCCGCGATTCGCGGCGGATGCCGAGTGGGCCGCCTACGGCGAGCGCCTCACGGCGTTCGCGCAACATCTGCTCGCCCGCGGCGTGCGCCTCGCGTACCATCACCACATGGGCGCGTATGTCGAGACTGCGGAGGACGTCGACCGGTTGATGGGCGTGACCGGCGACGAGGTCGGCCTGCTGCACGACACCGGTCACGTCACGTTCGCCGGCGGCGATGCGCCGGCGGAGCTCGCGAAGCACGTCGCGCGCGTCTGCCACGTTCACTGCAAGGACGTGCGGCCGCGCGTCGCGCGGATGGCGCGCAACCGCGGCTGGAGCTTCCTCGAATCGGTGCTGAATGGAGCGTTCAGCACGCCGGGCGAAGGGTGCGTCGATTTCGCCGCCGTGATCGCGATCCTCCGCGACGCGGGCTACCGCGGCTGGCTCGTCGTCGAGGGCGAGCAGGATCCCGCGGTGGCTCCGGCGTACCGCTACGCGGACATGGCGTACCGCCTGCTGTCCGCGCTCGTCGCCGGACGGACGGATGCCGACGCGCGCAACGAGGGCGCGGCATGAGCGCCGCCGGGCCGTCCCAAGGCGCGAATTGCTCCCTCTCGGAGGGACGGCGCGCAGCGCCAACGGTGCCCCAATGAGCTCCCGCCTCCTCGTCAAGGCCGGGCGCTCCGGGCGCACGATCGTGAAAGTCACGCCGGAGTCGGCGGGCTGG
>Ga0209048_10003583_pt1 | contig 15038 bp, 17 predicted proteins | sample FrelakmetCRP12CR_FD_187146 | JGI IMG/M metagenome (GOLD analysis project Ga0209048, IMG submission 187146) | Freshwater lake sediment microbial communities from the University of Notre Dame, USA, for methane emissions studies - CRP12 CR (SPAdes)... | ecosystem: Environmental > Aquatic >... | reverse complement strand
CGTTATAGATTGCAATGTAGAACTTCCCATTGGTCTTTACTAACAAAGCAACATTTCCCATCGCCTCCCACATATTTCCTGTGTGATGAAGTACACCCCAGGAATAAACAATGTCATATTTTCCTAAACTGTTCAGATAAGTTGTATCTAACACACTCCCTTGACCAATTGTCCACCTTGTATCATTAGGAAAATACCGCCGCTTCAACTCTTCCGTACAAGCTACGGATAGTGGGTCGTAATCAAAAGAGTGAACTTCTGCGCCTAACCGCCTGGCAGCAAGTGAAAACAGACCGCTTCCGGAGCCAACATCGAGGAATCGCCTATTTTTTAAATCCTCCGTTTCGAGCATCTTTTTTAGCGACTTTTCGGCCTCCACAATCCGAGTTTCATCCAAAACCTTTAAGAACCGTTCCCAGTTTTTCCCGAACTCAAACCGCTCTTTCTGGTCTTCACCTTTTGACGTTAACGACGTCCCCATTCTCATGTCGATACCGAAGACCAATCTTTCTTCCCTTGAAAAAGGGTCTTCACAACTTTTCTCTTATGGTTTAACCGCCACACAATTAATGTATGGCGAACTCCAAGCGTTCGGTTTTAACCCCGGGACGGCCCTCTCAAAGATCCAGATTACTTCATTGATCCATGATCTTAAACGAGCTGCTTTATAAACGAGGCTACCCCTTAAATTCTCAATGTTCAAAACACCTAAATTTATGAAAAGAAAGTAGTCACAGGAAATTACTCTTAGCCCATTAATTTCATGGGCCTGCACGAATGCATCCCTTTTAAGAGGCACATGAATATCAAGGATCGCTCGATTAATCATTTTTTGAATTAACCCGTTTAGTCCGCTCAAGTTAGGGATATTTGTAATAAGTAGGCCACCCGGCTTTAAAAAAGTTGAAAATGCAGCAATACAAGCAATACTATCATTAAAGTGTTCAAGGACGCCAAATGAAACGACTACGTCAAAAGCTTTCAACATAGATTCAGGTGGTGAAAAGAAATCCGCACATACGATTTCTCCTCTAACCCCATCGTTTGATAATATCTGCATTGCCTGCTGACACCCTAGTTCAGAATAATCAATCCCAGTTACATTGAAACCAAATTCCTTTGAAAAATAAGGTAACCACACAGACCTCGCACACCCTATTTCTAATATTTTTTCCCCTTGAGTAGTCACATTAGAAAATAGTTTACTAAAATAGTTGTGGAAACTTCGATTAACATAGTTTGGTATGTCCTCATTTTGTGGATTTACTCCCTTAGGGATATCATAAGTTCCCCAGGCCTTATCCCAGTATTGCTTCCCGACCTTATCCAAGCTCAACGTCTCCTTGCAACATAGGTCGCAATTCCATATATTTTCGAAATAATCTGATATCTTTCATAGATCGGCAGCAAAAGCCTATCCACCACATAGAATGGGTTGGAAATGGCATACTTCACCTTTTCTATTAGAAGATCTTGAAGCTTATTCTTTTTAAATAGCTGGGGCTTTATAAACTGAGTATCTCGCCACTCCAACCTTTTTCTTTTAAAGTAGTGGTAAAAATAATAACGCAGGAAATTTACCGGGCGCATTGAATATATTTTATTACTGTAATCTTTTTGAATAAGATGAAAGTCAGACTCTGCAAGATATTTTTTCACTGTTTCTTCGGTAAAGAAGTATAAATGCCGGGGCACGTCTTCGCGGAAAAGGCTCCGGGACGAAAGGCTTTCGAAATTTGTCACTAAAAATACAAAGATTCCTCCTGGTTTCAGGACTTGAGCTGCTTTTTTAAAATATGCCATTGGATCGTGGATGTGCTCCAAGACAGCCCATGCTGTTATCGTATCGTAACGTGGTTCATATACTGGTATCTCCGTAAATTCCTGCTTATAAACTTTGAAATCAGTAATCGCTCTCGAATTTGGAGAAACTTCTACGCCTTCAACTCTCCATCCCAGTTGGTGCATGAATCTCGGAAAGTCGCCATTTGCACAACCGACATCTAACAACAACTTGTTGTTGTCTGAAGAAGTTTTTGGGAGGAATCTCGCTTCGGCTGCATAACGGCGCAAATGATAATCTCGTTCATCATCGAAATAATCATAAAAAGATGATGGATAATATCTCGAAATTTCGGCCCTTGTGGGCCTTGGGTTTACAAAACCGAGTCCACAATTAATGCACTCGACTACGTTAAACCACTCATCGACAAAATAATGAGCATCAGGCATGGAATAGATAACTCGATAATTATCTGAACCGCATAGATTGCATCTTACTGTTTCCATACTTTATTCCAAAGTTTTAATCTGTTTGTAAAGCATAATAGAGCAATAAATAAGCGATACCATGTACACAAGTGTTGTGGATAACGCAATGCCAGCAGCCCCCAGTCGTTGCATAAGCAGGTAATTAAAGACAATCTTGCAAAGAAGATTGATGATAGCAGCTTGGACCAGAATATGGTTCATATTCAGTGACGAAATGAGCCGGACCATCAATATACCCAAGAAATAAAAGGGTAACTGCAATAAAAAGAGCGCCTGCACTTGACTAACCCTCCATGTATCCATTGATGTAAACGCACCTCTTTCAAATAATAGGTGAACGAGGGGTTCCGAGAGATAGACAAGAATGAGGGTAAGTGGAATTGTTACAAGCAGGATCAAGTATGTATATGTCTTGAGCGTATGCCGGATGCCAGTCCAGTCGTAGACTGCTACCATACGTGAGAAATGTGGAAATACTGCGGTACTCAAGCTGACCGAGCCTATGCCTAGAATTAACGTTAGGACCTTGCCGCCGTAGTTCAACGTCGCGACACTCCCAGCCCCAAGCATGGCGGCCATGGATTGGTCTACCAACATTGTACCGCACATCAAAAGGGCACCTGCGACAACGGGTATGTATTGATTGACCACTTTTCTGAGAGCGTGATCCAAACCGTGCCAGTGCGGCGTTAGAGAAAAACCGTTACGCCTCAATCCCCATCCCAGAAGTCCTGCCTCGATCACGTATCCGCTGAGCGTACCCACAGCAAGGGCATAGATTCCCCACATCCTGCCCATGAAAAGAAGCAGGCCTATTGTTACTATTGTTGTTATCCCTGGTGACAAGGCTGCCAAAGCAAATCGATCACATGCGTTCAGAACGGCAGCCCATGTCATTTTTAAGCCGCTAATAACTAAAATGGGTAGAAAAACGAAAAACAGTAAGCGTGATTGTGCAAGTTTGGACATACTAAAACCAGAACCCAGGATAGGAAGGATAAATGAGGCCGTCAAACCCAGAAGAACCGAAACAGCAGCAAGCACTGCAGTGTTCCAGATGATGACTCCCGATAAAAGTTGTTGTGCCTTTTCTTGTCCCTCATTCTCACGCACCTGGACGAAAGTCGGGACAAGAGCAGTGCTGCAAGATCCCGCCAATACATTGATGGCATAGGAGGGAAGCAAAAAGGCGATCAGGAGAGCGTCCATGCTATCCCCAGTTCCGAATTGGCGAGCGACCAGCAACTCTTTCGAGATAGCCGCAAGGTTAACCACAAGAGTGAACCCACCCACTGTTACCAGAGCAGCAAAGATACGGCGATTTACTGATTGCGGTTGCCAGATATTGCGGAAGTCAAGATACATACGCAATGCTTCGATCACCTCTTGTCACCCCTCTGCTTGTCAAACCTACTAATCAACCATCGCTACTTAATAAGACTTGTGGAGGTTTCCGTGATCATCTCAAAAGCCCTCTCTTTCCAGTCGAAGACAAAGAGGTCCTTTCTTTGCTGGCATAATCTCTTCACTTTATCGAAAAATTGCTTTTCAGTGAAAAATTGTTGGATTTTATTCGTAAGAGCCTTTTCATCCTGCGGAACAAACATTAATTCTTCATATTGAAGAATATTTTTGATTCCAGCAATATTGCTTCCCATGCAAGGTAAACCAACTCCCAAAGCTTCTAACATGGCATTTGGCATCCCTTCACTCAATGAAGGAAACACAAAAAGATCACACGCAATATAAATCTTCCACAATTCTTCTTTTTCAAGCCAGCCTGTAAAAAGAACCTGTTTGTCAACCCCCAATTCTTTTGCTAATCCTTGCAGGGAATCCTTATAGCGGAAATCGGCTTCTGTTGAGCCATCTCCCACGATCAAGACATAAATGTCTTTCATTTGAATTTTTGGCAGGCATTCTATGAGGGTTTCAATATTCTTGCCCCGGTTCAGAATACCAGCTGTCACCAAAACCTTTGCATCTCGAGGGATGCCATACTTTTCTCTGGTCTTGGAAATATCTTCTGGTTCACGTATTTCCATCGGAGGAATATCATTGAAGAGAACTTGTACCTCGATATTTCTTCTCCCTAAACTCTTTGAAATCTCTTCCTGGATGGCCGTGTTATTTGTGATGACCCGATCTGAAAAAAGTAACCCGATGTTTTCAATACCTCTATTTAAGTACACAGCATACCTAAAAGAATTCCTCATCTGGAGACCGAAAGACGAATTTCCTCTGATGAAAGTGATCATAGGCCTTTTTAAAAACCATTTCGAAAAACCCTGTATAAAAGCATAGAGAGAGCCGAAGGCGATAATGAGGTCAATTTTATTCCTCCAGCCGACCCAAATAGCCCATACAGGAAAGATGAGAAGAACCGATAACCTGGCAATGAGGCCGTCTACTTTCTTAAACGGGAAATAGATCATGTGATTATGGTAAAGAGAATGTTCAATCGTAATCGGAGCGAGGGATAGACAATGGACTTCCCATTCCTTTTCCAAGAACGATTCAATCATCATTTTGAATCGATCATAGGAGCCCCCTTTTCTTGATATATACATGGCTGTCATTACCTTCATCCAAACCACCCGAAAAAACCAACAACCTCATTATTTCATTCCCTGGAATTAAGGAAAACAAATATCTTTTATATAGATCGGACTCTGATCGAAAATACCTTCGAGTTTTTGCTTCTTTTGTGCATTTTCTGTTAAAGAAGTGATCAATATACCATCGGGTTTGAGTTCCTGAACCCGGCTCACAGGTTCTATCTCATAGCCAAAGATAATTTGCGGAGTCACTTTTTCATCGTCCTCGACGATTCCAACTAACTTCAGATTCACTCCTTGAAGGGTAATGTAGGCCACCTCCATTTCGTCGCTGACCCCATAAAAAACAATCCGCTGCAACCCATCGCGTTGCATCTCAAGTAGCCTCTGACTAATGATCTTCTTCAATTCTGAGTAATGTTGCACGATATAAGAAATGAGATGAAGAGTAAGTTTCGCCTTCTCTGCAAAACCCTTCGGAGTTAAATAGTATCCGATTTTACGATGGTTCAGACCTCGGATTCGAATCAACCCCTTCCGGACCATCCTCTTTAGGCAGGCATTGGTTACCCCTAAAGCAATGCCGAATTTGTGACTCAACTCACGCTGTGAAGTGATAGGATTTCTTTCCAACTCCTCGAGAAGTCGAAGATCTCTTATCTCTCCAGATGGTTTAAAGATGTTTGGATTTTCTCCTTTGATATCCATTTTGCCAACTGACTATGACGGCTTCGTGACCCTCAACCATGAAAATAGTCTTTAGGTTAAGGTTACGAAGCCAGCTTGGTCTATCGTCGATGGGTTACGTGAAGATCTTAGACCAACAACATAACCGTATAACGAAACCCTTTATTTTCTTGGCAACTTTTGTAAATTAATGGACAATTTCCGTATACCGTTCACTTCATGAACAAAGAATTGAAAAAAAATTTAAAGACTTAGGAATATCTACATGTTATTGAAATTAAATAGAATTTGGTTAGAATTCATTTGTTTCATCCTTAAGAAATAATATAATATTGAGTTAATATAATAAATTCAAGCAATCCTTATGCCAAAAAAGTTGAATAAGGTCTTAGGGAAAAATTATATCATACTCATTCAGGATTTTTTTCTATGATTTGAATGAATTCCCGATAAATCTCTCGTATGTCAATCAGTTCATTTTGAAGGATTTGATAAAGGATTTTCAGGTTCATCGTATTGTAGAAATGAACAATACGATTTCGAAACTGAATCATTGAAATATATCGGTCTCTCCGTTCTATTTTAAGAAGGCCACGTTCCACTAAGATATCGATCACTTCACCACTGGTGCTTGGAGTTCGCAATCCCAAAGAGCCAATGATATAGCCTCCAATATCTACAAGGGCTTGAATAGAGGTTTGAAGGCGATGCAAGGCTGAGTCGATGTTGCGAAAATCTGATATGAATTCTTCATAGCTCATGGCACGGAAAATCTCAATTTTCTCCAAGTTTTCTGGAATGAGATCGAGTTTACTCTGAACGTCCTCTTTCCTCATCGGATACCACACCTTCTTAACCGACCTTTCGTGTGAAACTGATCGATTAGCTTTAGAGTTGGCTGGAAATCCAAATAGGCTTGAATGACCATTTGAGTGAACCGGATGCGGTATTTTGGGTTTGCATCGTATATCAACTTCCCAGTTCGTAGAACAGCATGTTGCATAGTAAGAGGTTGATGGTTGAGGGTGATGAGGTCGACCTTCGGTATATTGAGTTGTTTCTGAAGCTCATAGGCAAGGAGAAGTTCCATTCGTAGAAGTTCAACACCAGAAGGAGCTTGCCCTTCATCGACTAAAATTGCAATGTCCAGATCGCTTAACGGACCTTCCTGGCCATGAACCGTTGAACCGTATTGGTAGGCAGCTACAATGAAAGAATAGGTTTTAAATAGAGGACCAATCGTTTCGATGTCAATCTTCTTCATCTGGTTTAGGGGAGGTTAAACTTTTTTCAGGGTTTCGATGAGCTTATTATCTCCTCTTTATAAGCGGTCCTTTGATTTTATATTTGCATTATTCCCGTTAATGGTCAAGATAAATTTCAGAGCACAGTACAAGCTAAAGGCTTGAATTACGAATCACTGGGGAAAGGATCTCTGCATAAATATTTTTTATATTTTCAATAGTTACTGACCAAAGTGTTCTTTCTTCAACAATTAACCGATTCTTTGCTCGACTCTTTTCTAAAAAGACTTTATTACGAATGGCATCAATAATCCGATTCGCCAGGTATTCTTCATCATCAAGAGGGACCAAAAATCCATTCTGGCCAGTAGTGATCCATTCTCTGTTGGCTGGGATATCTGTAACCACTGGAAAAACTCCTGATCCCATTGCCTCAAGCAATGAAACTGAGGCCCCATCGTGTATCGAGGTCGATACATAGATATCTGCTTGAGATAAGAGGTTTGGCATCTCCTCATGGGGCACCCGCCCCAAGAATTTTACAGATGAATTAATATTCAAGTTCTTCGCTTCTCTTTCTAAGGCTTTTTTCTCAGTTCCATCCCCAGCGATCAGGAATTTTGTCTCTGGCTCTTCCTTCAGGATAATTGGAATGGCCCGAATTAACAAAGAAACATTATAGATCGGAAGAAGGTTTCGATTGCTGAGAATTGTGATAGATCTGTTCCTCGATTCCCCTGCCCTATTCTTCCCGGTCTCTAAAAATGCCGCATCAATTCCCATTGGAATGGTCGAGATTTTTTCACTTGGGACACCCAATCGTTCTAATTCTTTTTTCTGCACCTCTGAAACGCAATTAAGGTGAGCAGCATTCCTGCACACATACACAAAGAGCTTTCTGAGAAATCCACGCTTTTCCAAAGCCATCCTAAGATCGGAACCGTGGATCGTTACAATCAGCGGCTTTCTTAGAAGGAGACCAACCGTAACGCCGATGAGTCCAGTCGGAATTGCCCAGTGAACATGAATCAAATAGCATCTGTTTTTGAGCATCGCATATAAAGTCAAAAGGGCCCCGGTGATGTAATAAAGAATCATTCTCAAGTATGGAATCTTTTCATGCTCAATCAAGAGTTTGTTTCTCGCGAAAAAGGGAAAACGGTAGACCTTCATTCCATCCTGCTCTTCAAAAGAATGGCTTCCCTTATAAATCTTCGGGGTCACTACGGAGATCTGATACCCCTCCTCTTGTAATAATGAGGCCATTTTTTTGATAAAAACACCCCGATAGGAGGAATCAAAATCCGGATAGGCATTGGTCAAAAAAAGAATCGAAGGCGCCATCACCATCCTCTTCTACCTGGTCCCTCAGATAGAAATCACGAGGGTCATTCTGGGATCTCAATCGAATCCGTATTTCTCTTTCCAGTTCCCTTCTTCACTCCATACAGGCTGTTTCTCTTTTTCGAACAGGAGGTTTTCCATAACCAGATCGTCCATTTCTGTACGCATAAAGCATCGATAAGCGTCATCAGGCGTACACACGATCGGCTCACCCCTGACATTAAAGCTCGTATTTACAAGGAGTCCATAACCGGTCCGCTCTTTAAAGGCTTGTATCAAGCGCCAGTATCGCTGATTCGTTTCTTTATGGACCGTTTGAACCCTTGCTGAGTAATCGATATGAGTGATAGCAGGAATATCCGATCGAAGGTGATAGAGACGTTCATAGAGAGGCAAGGTATGATAACCAGGTGGCAACGGATTTCTTCTTTCCTCTTTGATTGGGGCAACCAGCAGCATATAGGGGGAAGGCGATTTCAGATCAAAGTAATGATGAGATTCCTCCGACAAAACCGAAGGGGCAAAAGGCCTGAACCCTTCTCGATACTTGATCTTAAGATTTAGTTTTTTCTGCATATCCGAGCAACGGGGATCGCCCAGAATACTCCGATTTCCAAGGGCTCTGGGCCCAAATTCCATCCTCCCCTGAAACCAACCCACCACCCGGCCTTTGATAAGACGATCTACGACCTGTTTACACAGTTCATCAAAATTCTCAAAATGAGCAAATGAGGCACGATGAGATTTCGCTGTCCTTTGGATTTCGCCTTCACAAAAATCCGGACCTAAATAAGCGCCTTTCATACCATCATAGCTCGAATTAAGCTTTCTGTCATGCCCCTTCCAGATATGCCATACCGCTAAGGCCGCGCCTAATGCTCCCCCTGCATCTCCAGCACTTGGCTGGATCCACAAATCCTTGAATAAGCCTCTTCGCAAAATTTTACCATTTGCAACACAATTGAGCGCCACGCCGCCTGCCATTACCAAATAGTCAGAGCCTGTAAGGGTTTTAGCCGTATTGGTTAATCGCAGAATCACTTCTTCCGTGATGTCTTGGATCGCAAAAGCCATATTCATGTACGGCTGGGTAATTTCCGTCTCAGGTTCTCTTTTACGTATTCCAAAGAGTTTTTGCCAAGCTTCATCACGGCACATGGTTAATCCCGTGGCAAAATCAAAATATTTCATATTGAGCAAGAACGAGCCATCCTCTCGTAAATCAACCAATTCATCCAAAATGAGTCTTTTCCATTTTTGAGTTTGCAGGGCATCGGGATTCCCATAGGGAGCGAGACCCATAAGTTTATATTCGCCACTGTTGACCTTGAATCCACAATAATAGGTAAAGGCGGAGTAGAGCAATCCTAACGAGTGAGGGAAATGTAGCTCACGAAGAATAGAAATGTCCTTTCCCTTTCCCTGACCAATAGTGGTGGTCGCCCACTCCCCGACGCCATCGAGCGTAAGGATGGCAGCTTCCGGGAAAGGAGAGGGATAAAATGCACTCGCTGCGTGGGAGACATGATGCTCCGGAAAAAGGAAAGGTTTGTCTTCAGCCCCAAGTTTGCCCATCTCTTCCCGGAGAAGGTGCTTCATAAAAAGCTTTTCCTTAATCCAGATGGGCATGGCCGAAAGGAAACTCTTTAACCCATAGGGAGCAAACCCATGATACGTTTCAACCAATCTCTCAAATTTAATCAAGGGTTTGTCGTAAAAGGCGACGGCCTCCAGGTCCTTTCCGTTTAGACCAGCTTCCTGAAGAACATAACGGGCTGCATGGGTTGGAAAGGAGGCGTCAAATTTCTTTCGCGTAAACCGCTCCTCTTGGGCAGCGGCAATAATTTTTCCATCCATCATCAAAGCGGCAGCACTGTCATGATAAAAAGCAGAGAGTCCCAGAATCGCTTCCATCTTCGCACTCCCCCGTCAAAAAATGGTATAGATAAAAGGTGCAATGGCAGAGCCGCTCGTTAGGAGAATCAATCCCCCAAACAAGAGCAAGCTTAAAATAATGGGGAGCAGCCAAAATTTCTTTCGAACCTTCATAAACCCCCAAAGGTCTCGTAAAACATCCATCTTTATGCCCTCCTTTTTAATGGATTGTGGGCTAATACGGTTGTTCCAGATCTTTCGCCTCGATGGTTTTATCCCTCACCCAGAGGACAGATCCTTTCCCTTTTTTCCATTTCTTGAATTGCATCGGGTCGGCACCGATCAAGCGTCTTAGAAAGCCGGTTGGAGTGATAATTCCAAAAAACAAAAAAGTTAGAATAACTCGAGACATTGCCGCACTGATGGTGGATGAAAATTTGAACCACCATTTTGATAGCGGTGTAAACGCATTTGGCCATGCCATACTGAGAAACAAGAGTAGGATGGCCACGGGTATGAGCTGAAAATATTTGCCAAAATAGCTCAGAAGGAGAAGGAGCATACACATTGCCAAGCCCGTGTCACGAGCCTGATCCCCCCTATCTTGTTTTTTCATCTTTTTCCTCTCTCATTGTGTAATTTTATATCTTTTGAGATCACTCCTGTGCTGAAGATGAGCTACAAGACAATCCGCAAAAATCTTATGAGCTTTGGCGCTGGGATGTCCTTCCCATGGACTAACCATCATTCGCTGTTTGTCATAATTTCTGTAGAATTTCTCAGTCGGAATCACCGTCATCCCCGCATTGGTTAAGTGTCGCTCTGCGACCATCGCGATTTGATACCCTTTGGAGTTTAGATCTGGATCCTGGTTCAACACCGTAGCGACAACAGGAGGCAACCCCATGCTGAGGGCGAGATTATTCATGGTTTTAGCATCTCGCGAAAAACGGGTTTGATAATTCTCAAAATCTTTCAGAATATCGGTCCAAAAATCATTGCGTAGCCCGATCTCCATTAGGATAAAATTGTAGGCACGGCTGACCAATTGACCAATTGATGTCTTTTCCGATAAAAACGTCTTCATCCTTTCCGGTAAAGGGAATTTATAGGCCATATCGTTCTTGTATTGTCTCACTCCGGAAGGAAGAAAATCATTTAAGCATACTCCATAGATAATCAGATTGGGCTGTAACACAGGGGTGTATTTTCTGACGATTTTCAATATGTCCTCGCTCTGGTATCCGGTTACTCCCAGGTTTAAGACTTCCACATTAAATTTTTTTTTAGTTCGCTCTCGATCTGCATTGGATAGGTCTCTTCTTCGTGAACGCCATACCCATAGGTTAGGGAATCACCAACAACCATCACCCTAAACCGGTCTCTTGGCTTCGGTGGAAAAGGTGAGGTTCGCCTCATGTGATTTCGGTCATGAACATGAAGGATATTGTGCCAATAATAGGCGTAGGATGCTCCTGGGATGCTTACTGCTCTCTTTCTCCATTCTTGTGGCATGACGAGTTCTTGCTGGTTTTTTGGTCTCGACTGAAAAATCCAGAGAAAAGATTCGAAGAGAATTAGTGACAGCATGATAGAGGTAACTGTCAAGAGGAGGTTGTTTAAAAAAGATTTCCTTCGTTGGAAATAAGCGAAAAACGCTCCGAGACGTTTAAGAAAAAACAAACTTGATATTAATATTAAAGACAAAGCAATAACAAAAACAACACCTGATGTTGCGGGAAGATAGAATGCAAGAAAAGCTGGTATTACACCAGTCAAAACTAATTTTTCTAATTTAATCCGAACGGAGTCCATGCTATCCATTCAATAGGTATACTAAATTGAAAATTAAACAAAGAAAATTGTTTGGAAATTTAGGGTCAAAGCCGCATTTTAAGTGCCAAGTCAGTGTAGCTTGTAACCATATAAAATAACAATAGAGGGTTAAAGACAACGCGTAAAGCAAGACGGTAAGTGGCCAATTTCTTACCAGATTTAATCTTCATAATGCTATGTTTTTGCAGGGTGATTAAGGCAAAATTTGATTCGGAGAATTTATCATTGAAAGAAACGAAATCAAGGACCAGAACGGGACAAATCGGTTGAGCCTTCCATCGTTTTCTTTAATTCCAGGTTCTCTTTCTGTACTCGTAATATCTCCCTTCTGAGGGAAACAATCTGTATCGCAATAAATCCAAACGAAAGTATCTGAATCCCTCCCAAAATCAATAACAGGGCGAATGTAATCAACGGCCTTCCGGCAGCTAATTCCCCCGAAAATCTCAAATAAGCAATGTATATCCCGATAAATAAGCCAATGCCAAGTGTAACAAGGCCTATAAAACCAAATATAATCATAGGCTTTTCAAAAACAGAAAAGACCAGATGAGTGAGCGTAGTCTTCCTGAATTTAAATTTTGATTTCCCCTTTTTTCGGCCAGTCAGAATCGTCGGCATCTCTTTGACACGGTAACCAAGAGCCAATGCCTTAGACAGAATTTCAAGATGGATCTCTTTCCCATCAGATTCGATCTCAAGAGAATCGAGAACCCTTTTTCGGTAAGCGCGAAAGATTCCAGTAGAAGTGTAGATTCGATTTGGCATTGCTAATCTAAGTATCTTGTTTCCAAATTTGCTAATCCACAGGCGAAGGAATGGGACATTTTGAACTCCTCCGCCTGGCATGTAGGGAGATGCAAGGACAAAATCGATGTCGGGTTCTTTTTTTAACGTCTCAATAAAATCAAGTATATAATGAGGATCGTAACTCAGGTCGGCATCAATGGAGGCAACTATCTCTCCCTTTGATCTCTTGAACCCTTCTCTTAATGCCCTTCCCCGGCCAAAATTCTTTGCATACGAAACTACTTTTACCTTTTCATTTTTATCTGCAACTCCTTTCAATTCTTCCAGAGTATTATCAGTACTCCCATCATTCACAGCAACAATCTCATAAGTCCCCTGAAAAGAGACCATCGCCTCCTTAACCCGCTTTAGGGTAGCTTCTGCATTCTCAGCCTCATTAAACATTGGGATGATAATTGAAAGGTCCATTTCTTTTACTGGGGCAGAGCGCAAAGCGCATAGTGCATAGCGGTTTATCCTGCGATATTTCCTATTTTATTTCTTCCCAAATCCGTGAAATCTTGGATTTCAAGTCAACCAAATCTATCTTGACCACCCTCCAAACCCTTTCCCCACAAAATTGCTCCTCCGTTTTAGACTGAACATACCTTTCTATTGCTTCTATGTTCTTTTAATCTTTTCTTAAGATTACTTGTAGTCCCGGTATAAAATTTACTATCTTTAATGACTTTTTAAAACATCGGTATAAAACCAACAAGGTCTAACGGGGTTCATAATATGACTACCTGTTCAGCTAAAATCCTCTCCTTAATAATGGGTTTAATAGTATCGTATTCAACTAAATCGACGCTCATCTTAAGAACTTCTTCAAGTTCTATTTTGATCCCTATGAAGTCAAGTAAACTCATATTACTTTTAATCTCCACCAGAATGTCAACATCGCTACTGGTTTTACTTTCTCCTCTTACCACCGATCCATAAATTCCAGCCTTTTTGACACCGTATCGCTCAAGTATTGGAATGACTTTTCCCTTAATCTCCTCAATGGTCAATTATTTGTCTCCTTTATAACTCACAGCTTCCAGGTTTCATTATGATCATCTGAATTATTTCTCAATGTTACGTCCTACCCTAATCTATTATAATTATTAGACAAAAAAAGCAAGATAAATAAATTATCTTGCTTTCTTGTTCCATTCCTGTTTAGACAAACTACTTCCCCCAGGCGGAGCCGGGGTCCGCCGGATAATTATGCGTTACTCCATGGATATCAATATCCCATTTACTGCCAGCCTGGTTGACAAATAAGGTCCCTCCAGGGTCCGCAGCCTGGGTGCCCGTTGGCACTGCTCGAGCCGTAAATACAGCGGCGCCTTTAACGGTAAAACTCCAGGTATAGTAGGGACTTATTACGGATGCTGGCGCTCCCATCGTAGTTGTAAGTTTTGTCTCTGCGCTCCCTGCTAATGCTACCCCAAAACAATCAACACCGTCCTGTGCATAGCAGCCTTTTTCTGCCCTCCACATTTCCTGAGCCGCCCTTACTTGTTCTAAAGCGGTCTTGGCGTCGGCCCTTCGTCCCCTTCGCAGATAATTTGTATACGAGGGGATTGCAATTGCCGCAAGTACTCCTATAATGAGTATCACGATCAATAACTCAATAAGCGTAAATCCTCTGTTGGATTTCATCGAAACCTCTGTTATCTGCCACTTTTAGGTTTAAATTGGAGAGGAAAGTCTGGAGACCATCCCCACGTCCAACCGATCGAACCATCAGCCAACCTGTTCGGTGTTAACGTCAACGTTTTGCCGTCCACCATAAAATTAATATTCTGTATTTCGGCGGTGATCGCCCCATCAGCATTTGAAACCGATAACCATCGAACTCTTGAAATACTCCCTAGTAATACACCTAAACTATCTCTGACCTCAGCAATGGTAGGGCAATCAGGCCAGGAGTTTTGATCATAATAATATGCCGTCGTGCCAGTTGCAACGGTTGACATCGCGTTTTCAACCTCAGCCAGTTTTGCCATTACGGTATGGCCCCGATAAAGGGGAAGGGCAACCGCACCCAGAATGCCAACGATTGCAATCGTTATCAGAAGCTCGATCAGCGTAAAGCCTGAATTATTTTTTCTCATTTGAAACGTCCGATTAAGTCGCGACATAAATATTCCAGTTCTCAAAAATGAAATGATATTGGTGTCTGAAGATGCTCGTTTAACAATTCTTCAGGCACCAATATCATATGTCGTACCCTGAATTATCGCTTCGGGATATAGCTTGGCGGCATGGTAGCACTACCAGTCCAGCTCCAGGCTACAGATTGGTCTACAGCACTTGTACTTCCGACAAGGACTAAGTCTTTGCCATCGACCGAAGTATCAATACCTGCGACGGTTGCCGTAATTCTCGTACCGGCCCCGCCCGTCACCACTAAAGCCGACATTCGCGTTAGAGAAGCAGTGGC
>Ga0209048_10003582_pt1 | contig 15040 bp, 13 predicted proteins | sample FrelakmetCRP12CR_FD_187146 | JGI IMG/M metagenome (GOLD analysis project Ga0209048, IMG submission 187146) | Freshwater lake sediment microbial communities from the University of Notre Dame, USA, for methane emissions studies - CRP12 CR (SPAdes)... | ecosystem: Environmental > Aquatic >... | reverse complement strand
CAGGTTTGGGGTCAGGTCTCTACAATTGCGCGTTTGAGTGCGATGCGTCTGCCAGCGAAGACCTTCATCAAACACGCAATTGTAGAGACCTGACCCCTACATCGCACTCAAACGCGCAATTGTAGAGACCTGACCCCTACATCGGACCCCTACACCGCGTCGGTCTCGCCGAGCGACCACTGGTGGTACGCATCGGCGACCTCGTCCACCCTGCCGTCGCCGACGACGCGGCCGTGGTGCAGCCAGATCGCCCGGTCGCAGTTGTCGCGGATCTGGCTGAGCGAGTGGGAGACGAGCATGAAGGTTTTTCCGCGCGCGCGCAGGCCGTCCATGCGGTCGTGGCACTTGCGCTGGAACTTCTCGTCGCCGACCGAGAGGGCTTCGTCGACGAGGAGAATGTCGGGGTCCACGTCGGTGGCGACGGCGAAGGCCAGGCGTGCCGACATGCCGGTCGAGAACGTGCGGATCGGGGCGTCGATGAACTCCTGCAGCTCCGCCCACTCGACGATCCGGTCGAGCCGGCGGCGCGTCTCGGCGCGGGAAAACCCGAGGAGCGCTCCCTGCAGCATGACGTTCTCGCGCCCGGTGAGCTCTCCGTGGAACCCGAGACCGAGCTCGAGGATGGGCGCGATGCGGCCCGCGACGTAGACGCGGCCTTCGCCCGGAGGCAGGACGCGCGAGATGACGCGGAAGAGCGTGCTCTTGCCGGCGCCGTTGCGTCCGATCACGCCGACGCGCTCTCCCGCTTCGACCGACAGGCTGATCGCGTGGAGGGCCTCGAAGTCGTCGTATACGACCTGCCGTTTCACGCGCCGGATCGCGTACTCCTTGAGCGACCGGATGCGCTCGCGCGGCACGCGGTAGCGCATCGTGACGTTCTCGAGGCGGATGACGGCAGGCATCGGCTTGCGTCAGCTCCAGTACGCCATGTCGTCGCGGCGGTGGCAGAAGAAGACCCAGCCCGTGACGAGAACGGCGATGCCGAGCGCGAGCGACCCGAGAACGAGGCCGGCGGACGGGATCACGCCGTCGTAGATCGGGGCGCGGAAGGTCTGGACGAAGTAGTACATCGGGTTCGCCCAGAGCGCGAACCGGTACTTCGGCGGAACGATCGACGGGTGGTAGACGACGGGGGTCAGGAAGAACCACGTCTGCACGATGACGAGATACATCTCCTTGATGTCGGCAAAGCGCGAGGCGACCGTGAAGAGGATGAACGACATCCCCGCGGTGAAGAGCGCGATGATGAGGACGGACACCGGCAGAAAGGCCCAGGTCGCGTGGATCGGGAACCCGGTCGCCACGACGATGACGAGCAGCGGAACGAGGGAGAGGGCCAGGTTGACGAGGCCCCCGCCGACGGCCGAGGCGATGAAGGCGGACCGCGGCACGAACATGCGCTTGGCCATCTCGTTGGACGCCAGGGTCTGCTGGGCCGCCGTCGACGTCGTCTGGGAGAAGAAGTTCCACAGGATCGAGCCCGCCATGAAATAGACGGGGTAGTTCTGGATCGCCTGTTTGAAGAGGACCGAGAAGACCAGGGTCAGCGCGATCATGTTCAGCAGGGGCGCGAGCATCGTCCAGAGGATGCCGAGGACCGAGCGCTTGTAGCGCACCTTGATGTCGCGGATGACGAGCTCGTGGACGAGGCCGCGGTACTTCCAGAGGTTCGCGGCCTCCTCGATCCAGCGCGGGCGCTGCAGCGCGGAGTCGTAGACGGGGGGGACGGCGCGTTTCCGAGGCGAGGCGCTGCTCATGCCGGGCGATTCCGTGTCACGAATTCACGTTGTCACGGCCGCGCCGTTCGGTCAACCACCCGTCGAGCGCCTGCGCGCGAAGGTCCCACGTGTTCTCGCGCGCGAACTCGCGCTGCCGCCGGGCGCCCGGCGCGCCCTCGGCCGCCGCCGCCTCGATCTCGCGGGCGAAATCGGCGGCCGTGGCCGCAAGGCGGACCAGCCCGCGGCGCGCGAAGGTCTCGAGCGATTGCATCGGAGTCGCGACAACCCCGCGTCCCGCCGCCGCCGCCTCGTAGAGCTTGACGGGGTCGGTCGCGTGGGTCAGCGCCGAGAGGCGGAAGGGGATGATCTCGACGTCGAAGCGGGCGTGGAAGCCCGGCATCTCCCGGTGCGGACGCTCTCCGCGGAAGACGAGGTTCGACAGGCGAGGGGCCGCGAGGGAGGCGCTCTCGAGGCCGCCCACGATCTCGAAGCTCCAGTCCGGCCGGAGCCGGGCGAGCTCGGTCACGAGCGCCATGTCGAACCACTCGTCCACGGCGCCGACGTAGCCGACGGTCAGGTGTCCGGGACGGGGGGCGGGCGGCGGGATCTCGGCGAAGAGCGCAAAGTCGCACGCGTTCGGCAGCAGGCGCGCCTGCGGGCTCCATGCCGCCATCCGAAGCCGCAGCGCCTCGGAAGTCGCGACGACGAGGTCCGCCGAGGACGCGAGGCTCCGCTCCGCCTCGGCCAGGATCTGAGGCCGATTGGTCGAGAACTCGCCGTGCGCGTCGAGGCAGTCGTACACGACCTTCCAGCCGAAACGTTCTCTCAGGGCCGCCGCCAGCGGCGCCCAGAAGGGGGACTGGACCAGCAGAATGGCCTCCTGGAGGTCGAACCGCGAGCGGGCGGCCGTGATGCCTCCGAGCGCTGCGGCGAGGGCAGGGCCTCCGAGAAGTCGGTCGGCAGAGTCCTCCCGGCGCACGCCCGCGATCGGAAGCAGCGTTACGCCCGGCGCGACCCCGGTCGGCTCGTCGGGCTCGTCCGCCCCGCGCAGCGATCCGTAGAAGACCCGCATGCCGCGGCGCGCGAGGGCCTCGGCCAGCTGCTGCGGCCGCTGCCGGCGGTAGCTCCAGGCGATGACCGGCAGAACGAGGATGTCGGCGCGACCCGGGCGCGCGGGGCCCGGGTCGGCGTCGAACCGGGCGAACTCCACCGGGGGCTTACGCAGCCCGAGGAGGCGCTCCGGGCGGACGTGGCGGCGCAGTGCGCGGCGCCAGGCGAGCGGGACGGCGCGCCGGCCGAGGGCGTACAGGCGCCCGCGCAGGCCCGACTCCCACTCGGTTCTCATGCCGGCGGAATGAAGGGAGTGAACGGCCGGCCGGCGAGGATCGCCGCGATGCGCTCGGAGGCGAGCCCGTCCCCGTAGGGGTTGGCGCGGCCGGCCATCGCCTGGCGCGCCGCGCGGTCGGACAAGAGAGCCGAGGCCCGCGACACGATCGTCTCCTCGTCAGTGCCGACGAGGGCCGCCAGACCCGCCTCGACGCCCTCCGGGCGTTCCGTCTTCTCGCGCAGCACCAGCACCGGCTTGCCGAAGGTCGGGGCTTCCTCCTGGATGCCTCCCGAGTCGGTGAGGATGAGCCGGGCGCGGCGCATCAGGCGCACGAGAGCGAGGTAGTCGAGGGGCTCGACGATCTCGACGTTCGGGAGCCCGGCGTTGCGGCGCACGACCGGCGCGACGTTGGGGTTCGGATGGAGGACGTGCACGAAGCGCGTGGAGGGAAAGGCGCTGGCGAGCCGGCCGATGGCCCGCACCACCCGCTCGAGCGGCTCGCCGAAGCTTTCGCGCCGGTGCGCGGTGATGAGGACGAGGTCCTCCTCCTTCGCCTCTCCGTCGCGGCTCGCGATGGCGTAGAGCGCGTCCACGACCGTGTTCCCCGTCAGGAAGATCTTCCCGGCCGGCACGTCCTCGCCGGCGAGCGCTTGCGCGGCGCGGCGGGTCGGCACGAAGTTCGCGTCCGACACGAGGTCCACGACGCGGCGGTTCATCTCCTCCGGGAAAGGGTGCTGGAAGTCGCCCGTGCGCAGGCCCGCCTCGACGTGCCCGACGCGGACGCGGCGGTGAAACGCGGCCAGTGCCGCGCACAGAGCCGTCGTCGTGTCGCCCTGCACGAGGAGCCAGTCGGGTGACTCGCGCGCGAGGACGGCGTCGAGGCCGGCGAAGGCGCGCGAGGCGAGCTCGTTCATCGTCTGGTCGGGGCGCATGAGGTCGAGGTCGATGTCGGGCGTAAGCCCGAAGAGACCGAGGGCCTGGTCGAGCATCTGCCGGTGCTGCGCGGTGGCGCAGAGGATGGCCTGGAAGCCGCGCTCCTCGCGCAGACGCCGGACCACGGGGGCCATCTTTATGGCCTCCGGGCGCGTGCCGACGACGACGATGAGCTTCATGAGATTCGCTTGCGGCAGCCGGCCGCGCGGGCGCCCCGCCGCCACTCTCCGGGCAGAGCGAGCCCCTCCCGCATTGTACGGGCTTTGACGCGGGCTTCGGGAAAGGAAAATCGCCTGCCCGGACGGGCCCCGGAGGGTACACTCTTCCTTCGAGAGCCATGATCCCCGAAGTCTTCGAGTGCCCCCGCTGCGAGCGGCAGTTCGTCATCGACAGCGTGCCCGACACGGGCAGCGAAGCGGTGCATTGCCCGCAATGCAGCCGCTATCTCGGCGTGCGCGACGTGGCGTTCGTGCTGCGCGGGGAGCTCGACGAGATGATCGAGCGGCTCACCTTCGAAAAGGACCGGCTCGAGAAGGACGAAGCCGTCTACAGCCTCACCGACTGCGATCCCGAGATGCGTTACTACGGCCGTGAGGTGTCGCGGGTGATCCAGGTGCTGCGGGCGGCGCTGAAGGACCTGCACGGCCTCCGGCAGGGCTACCGGACCCGGGTCGACCAGTAGCCGCCGTCAGGCGGGCGTTCGCGCCTTTGCGGCTTCGATGAACCGGCGCAGCCGGCGCAGGCTCGTTTCCTTCCCCAGGAGCTCCACCACGTCGAAGAGCGGCGCGCCCACGGTGGTCCCGGTCAGGGCGAGGCGCGTGGGGTGGATGAGCTTGCCCGCCGAGACCTGCCCGGCCTCGGCTGACTGACGCAGGACTGCCTCGGTGGAGGCCGCGGACCAGTCGGAAAGGCCCTCGAGCCCGGCGACCAGCGCCTCGAGGTGCCGCGCCGTCTCGGGCTTGACGTGCTTCTTCAGGCCTTCGGCCTCGTAGTCGGCCGGGTCGTGGGCGTAGGAGGAGAGCGCGCGGCCCATCTCGATCGTCGTGCGCACGCGGGGGCGGTGCAGCTCGATTGCCTTGAGCGCGACCGCGGGCTCGGGCGCGCCGGCCGCGGCGTAGGGGAGCGACCGGGCGTAGAGCTCCGCGCCGGGCATCTGCGCGATGTACTGCGAGTTCATCCAGAGCAGCTTCTCCGGGTCGAAGACCGAGGGCGAGGCGCCGACTTTGTCGAGCGAAAACTCGCGCTCCATCTCCTCGCGCGTCAGGATCTCGCGGTCGCCGCCCGGCGCCCAGCCGAGCAGCGCCAGGAAGTTGAAGAGCGCCTCGGGCAGGATGCCCTCGTCGCGCCACTCCTCGACGGCCGCGGCGCCGTGGCGCTTGGAGAGCTTCTTGCGATCGGTCCCGAGGATCATCCCGAGATGGGCGAATTTCGGGATCGAAGCGCCGAGCGCCCGGAAGAGCGCGACGTGCTTGGGCGTGTTGGCGAGGTGATCGTCGCCGCGAATGACGTGCGTGATCGCCATGTCCGTGTCGTCGACGCAGACGCAGAAGTGGTACAGGGGGTGGCCGTCCGAGCGCACGAGGACGAAGTCGTCGAGGGCGTCGGGCGGGAACTCCACGCGGCCGCGGATGAGATCGTCGACGACGAGCGTCTCGGCGGGCATGCGGAGGCGGACGACATGGCGCTCGCCGGCGGCGGCGCGCCGGTCGCTCTCCTCGAGGGGGATCGCCCGGCCGGCCCCCGAGTAGCGGTAGGCCTTTCCCGCGGCCTCGGCCTTCTTGCGCTCGGCGTCGAGCTCGTCCGGCGCTTCGAAGGCCCGGTAGGCCTTGCCCTCCCGGATCAGCTTGTCGGCGGCGGCCTTGTAGAGGTCGTAGCGCTGCGATTGGTAGAACGGGCCCTCGTCGTATCCGAGGCCGAGCCAGTCCATCGCCGACAGAATCTGCCCCGTCAACTCCTCGCGCGAGCGCTCGACGTCGGTGTCCTCGATGCGGAGGATGAAGGTGCCGCCGGTGTTCCTTGCGAAGAGCAGGTTGTACAGGGCGGTCCGCGCCCCGCCGACGTGGAGCGAGCCCGTCGGGGAGGGCGCGAAGCGGACGCGGGTCCTATTTGGCTCTTGCAAGGGGCCCGATCCTAGCTTACTAACGTCTCCGCTTTCCAACCCGAACCGGAGACCAGAAGCCGGCCTCATGAAGACCGACGCCGAACGCGAACCCCTCTCGCTCCGCTGGCGGGCCGATGCGGTGCTCGTTGCCGTGTCGGTGGTCTGGGGCGCCGACTTCGTCGTCGTCAAGAACCTGCTCCGCCTGGTCCCGGACCTGCCGTTTCTCTTCTGGCGCTTTGCGCTGGCGGCCGTCGTCGCCGCGCTCACTCTGCGCCGCGGCCGGCGGTCCCCGGGGCTTCTCCGGGACGGCTTCCTGCTGGGAGCCCTCGCAACGGTCGGGATGGGCCTCCAGATCGTCGGCCAGACCCTGACGACCGCTTCGAACGCCTCCTTCCTGACGGGGCTCGCGTCCGTGATGACACCGCTCGCGGCCTTTCTCCTGCTGCGCCGCCTGCCGACGCTCGAGAACGGGATGGGGATCGCGCTCGCCGGCGCCGGGTTCGTGCTCATGACCTTCCCGGGCGCGGGCGTCCCGATCAACCGCGGAGACCTGCTCGTCTTCGGCTGCGCCGTGGCGTGGGCCTTCTACATCGTGGAGCTCGCCGAGCGCTCATCGCGCCACGACGCCGCGTGGCTCACGGCGATCCAGGTCGCCATGGTCGCGGTCGCCGCCGGGGCGGCGGCGTTCTGGCGCGACGGGCCCGAGGGACTGCGCGCGGGAATCGAGCCCCTGCTCGCGCGACCCGGCCTCGTCCTGCAGCTCGTCTTCCTCGCGGCCGTGGGCACGACCGCGACCTTTCTCTTCCAGGCCTGGGCCCAGGGAAAGATGTCCGCGACCCACGCGGCCGTCATCTTCACGCTCGAGCCCGTCGTGACGGCCCTTCTCGCGGCCTGGTTTCTCGGCGAGCGCCTCGGACCGCGCGGCTGGGCGGGGGGAGGGCTGGTGCTGGCGGGGATCGTGGTGGCGGAACTGAGGCTTGGGCCGGCCCGAGGCTAGTCACCGACAGCGCAGCTCCTAAAGGGATCCCTCGGGCCTGCGGCCCTCAGGATGACAGGGTGCGGGTCATGGCGCGTCGATGACGAAATGGCCCTTGAGGCGCGGTCTTAGCTCGAAGCGCCGCGCCTTCTCTTTGTCATCCTGAGCGCAGCGAAGGATCCCTTTCTGAGTCAGGGTGCGGCTTTCCCGGTTGCTCCCGTCAATCGAGAGGAAACGTCAGGCTGTACGAGAACCGCCCCCGCCCCACTTCCATCAGCAGGCTGTTCTTGTTGAAATCGCGCTGCAGGACGTGGTCCACGTCCTCCGGGCCGCGGACCGCGGTGCCGTTGATGGAGAGGAGCGCGTCGCCCGGCTTCAGGCCCGCCTGCGCGGCGAGACTGTCGCGGTCCACGGATGCGATCCGGTAGCCGTCCTGAGACCGGCGCAATGTCAGCCCGATGTCTTCGCGCAGGATCTGCGCCCCGATCCCGGCCGGCGGCGCCTCGCCCTGGACGGTCACGGTGCGTTCGGCCTGCTTGTTGCGCAGCACGAGCTTGAGGGGCGTGCCGGGCCCGCGCGTCGAGAGAACGGTCTCGAAGGCCTCCTGGGAGTCGATCGCGCTACCGTCCACCGAGACGATCTGGTCGCCTTCGCGGATCCCGGCGCGCGAAGCGGGCGAGTTGGGAGAGACCGTGCGGATCCGGAAGCCTCGCGGCCGGTTCTCTTCGCCGGAGAGGAGCGTCTTGCCGCGCACGCCGATCCACACGGCGCGCACCTCGCCGTAGCGCAGCAGGTCGTCCACGATGCGCCGCGCGCGGTCGGCCGGGATGGCGAAACCGATGCCCTGTGCGCCGCCGATGATCGCGGTGGCGACGCCGACCATCTCGCCGTCGAGGTTGACGAGCGGGCCGCCCGAGTTGCCGGGGTTGATCGAAGCGTCGGTCTGGATGAAGTCCGTGTAGGTCTGGTTGTTCTCGCCCCGGACGCTGCGCCCCTTGGCCGAGACGACGCCGGCCGTGACCGTGTTGGAGAGGCCGAAGGGGTTTCCTATGGCCACGATGGTCTCGCCGATCATCAGGTCCGCCGACGAACCGAGCTTCAAGGCCGGCAACGCCCCGCTCGGCTTGCGAACGCGCAGGACCGCCAGGTCGTTGTCGGCGTCGGAGCCGACGATCTCGCACTCGAGCTCGAGGCCCGACTTCGTCATCGCCGTGATCTTCGAGGCGCCCGACACGACGTGGTCGTTGGTGACGATGATGCCCTTGGCGTCGATGATCGCCCCGGAGCCGAGCGACTGGCTCGTGCGCTTGCGCTGCCGCCCGTCGCCGCCGAAGAAGAAGTCGTCGAAGATCGAGGGCCGCTGCCGCAGCGTCTGCTCGGCCGAGATGTTGACGACGGCGGGGGAAACCTTCTCGACGACGAGGACGATCTCGTTGCGGCGGTTCGAGAGCGGGCCGGCCGCCGCCGCGGCCGTGACGGCCAGGGCGAGGAGGGCGGCGATGGGGCGTCTCACGGGCTGCACAACGGCGCATTCTGCAGGAGCATTCCGCCCAAAAGAAAGCCCCGCCTTGCGGCGGGGCGAAAAGCGATGCAGAGAAGCACCTTTCAGCGGGCGTGGACGTCGATCGTGTCGGTCTTCTTTTCGCCGCCGGCCGTGATCTTGATCGTGCGGGGTTTGGCATCCTCGCGCTTGGGCAACTCGACCCTGAGGAGGCCATCGGCAAAGTCGGCCTTGATCTTCTCGCGGTCCACGTTGTTGGGCAGGCTGAAGCTCCGGACGAACTGTCCGTAGGAGCGCTCGACCCGGTGGTAGCTCCGGCCCTCGGTCTCCTTCTCGAACTTGCGCTCGCCGCGCAGGGTCAGCATGCCGTTCTCGGTCTGGATCTCGATCTGGTCTTCCTTGAACCCGGGCAGCTCCGCCGTGATGAGGATCCGGTCCTTCTCCTCGGCGATGTCGACCGGCGGGGCCCAGGCGGCAAGATGCATCTCATCCTCCCGCTCCGGGCGGCCGAGTGTTCCGCCCAAAGCCCTGTTCAGCCGGTCCTGCAGGGTCGCGATCTCACGATAGGGTTCCCAGCGCATCAGATTCATGTGTTCCTCCATTGGTTGAAATGGCTCATACGGTCACGGTCACGGGTTTCTTGTGGAGCGTCAGCGACTCGCCGTCCTCGGAGGCGTCGAGCTCGGCCATGTCTCCGTCGCCGATCTCGCCGACGAGCAGCCGGCCGGCCAGGACGTCGGACACCTGCTTCTGGATGAGCCGCTTCAGGGGCCGGGCACCGAAGGCCGGGTCGTAGCCCCGGCCGGCCAGCTGGCGCCGGGCGGCGGGCGTCCAGGTCAGCAGGATGCCCCGCTCGAGCAGCGTCTTCGCCAGCCCCTCGAGCTGGATCTCGACGATCTTCTCGATCTCGCCGCGCGTCAGGCGGTGGAAGACGATGACGTCGTCGATCCGGTTGAAGAACTCGGGCCGGAAGTGGCGCCGCAGCGCCTCCTCGATCTTCGCCTTGACCTCGGCCTCGTCGCGCGTGGCTGCCTCGGCGATCCATTCGGAGCCGAGGTTCGAAGTCATGATGATGACGGTGTTCTTGAAAGACACGACGCGGCCCTTGCCGTCGGTCAGGCGGCCGTCGTCGAGCACCTGGAGCAGGACGTTGAAGACGTCCGGGTGCGCCTTCTCGATCTCGTCGAAGAGGATGACGGAGTACGGCCGCCGGCGCACGGCCTCGGTCAGCCGCCCGCCCTCCTCGTAGCCGACGTAGCCCGGCGGGGCGCCGATCATGCGCGCGACCGCGTGCTTCTCCATGTACTCCGACATGTCGAGGCGGACCATCGCGTGCTCGTCGTCGAAGAGAAACTCCGCCAGCGCCCGCGCAAGCTCCGTCTTGCCGACTCCCGTGGGGCCGACGAAGAGGAAGGAGCCGAGCGGCTTCTTCGGATCCGAGAGGCCCGCGCGCGAGCGGCGGACGGCGTCGGCGATGGCCTTGACGGCCTCGTCCTGGCCGATGACCCGCAGGTGCAGGCGGTCCTCCATCCTCAAGAGCTTGTGCGACTCGCTCTCGACCATCCGGTTGACGGGAACGCCTGTCCACTTCGAGACGACGGACGCGATGTCCTCTTCGGTGACTTCCTCGCGGAGCATCGGCTGGCCCTTCTGCAGGTCGGCCAGGCGCGCGTTCTCGGCGGCGAGCTCCTTGTCGAGCTGGGGCAGGCGGCCGTAGCGCAACTCCGCCACCTTCTGCAGCTCGCCCGCGCGCTCGGCTTCGGCGGCGTCCTGCCTGACCTTTTCGAGGGCTTCCTTGATCTGCCCGATCTTCAGGATCACGGCCTTCTCGGCGGACCACTTGGCCTTCAGCCGGCTCGACTCCTCCCGGGCCTCGGACAGCTGCTTTTCGATCTCGTCGAGGCGCTCGCGCGATTCCTTCGTCTTCTCCTTCCGGAGCGCCCGCTTCTCGATCTCGAGGGAAGTGACGCGACGCTCCACGGCGTCGATCTCGACGGGCATCGAGTCGAGCTCGGTGCGCATCCGGGCGGCGGCCTCGTCGATGAGGTCGATCGCCTTGTCCGGCAGGAAGCGGTCCGAAATATAGCGGTGCGAGAGGCGCGCCGCGGCCACGAGGGCGGCGTCGGTGATGCGCACGCCGTGGTGGATCTCGTAGCGCTCCTGGAGGCCGCGCAGGATGGCGATCGTGTCCTCGACCGTCGGCTCGTCGACGTACACGGGCTGGAAGCGGCGCTCGAGCGCGGCGTCCTTTTCGATGTGCTTCTGGTACTCGGACAGGGTCGTCGCGCCGATCGCGCGCAGCTCTCCGCGAGCGAGCGCGGGCTTCAGCATGTTCGAGGCGTCCATCGCGCCCTCGGCCGCCCCGGCTCCGACGAGCGTGTGGAGCTCGTCGATGAAGAGAACGATCGTGCCCTGGGCGTCCTCGATCTCCTTCAAGACGGCCTTCAGTCGGTCCTCGAACTCGCCGCGGTACTTCGCTCCGGCGATCATGGCGCCGAGGTCGAGCGAGACGACGCGCTTGTTCTTCAGGCCCTCGGGCACGTCGCCCATGTGGATGCGGCGGGCGAGGCCTTCGACGATGGCCGTTTTGCCGACGCCGGGCTCGCCGATGAGGACCGGGTTGTTCTTGGTCCGGCGCGACAGCACCTGGACGACGCGGCGGATTTCCTCGTCGCGGCCGATGACCGGGTCGATCTTGCCCCGCCGGGCGAGATCGGTGAGATCGCGCGTGTATCGCTTGAGCGCCTGGAACTTGCCCTCGGGATTCGGATCGGTGATGCGCGAGGAGCCCCGGACTTCCTTGAGTGCTTTGAGAAGGTCGTCCTTCTTGACGCCCGCCTTCGCGAGCCGTTTGGCGGTATCGCCTCCCGACTCGGCGAGCGCGAGCAGAAGGTGCTCGGTCGAGACGTACTCGTCGCCGAATTCCTTCGCGACCTCGAACGCGCGGTCGAAGACCCGAGTCAGGTCTCGGGCGATGACCGCGTCCGCCGACGCGCCTGTGACTTTCGGCCGGCGGTCGAGCTCGGCCTCGATTTCCCGGGCGAGGGTGTCGGGGCTGGCTCCGAGCTTCTGGAGCACCGGGACGACGACGCCGTCGTCCTGCTTGAGCAGCGCGAGCAGGAGGTGATCGCCCGTCAGCTCGGCGTTGCCGCGCGCGCGGGCATCCGCCTGGGCCTGCTGAACGGCTTCCTGAGCCTTGATGGTGAGCTGATCGAACCGCATGTGCTCCTCCCAAAACCGGAAGCTGAACGATAGTATCTGAGTGCTTGTTTGTCAAGTTTTAATATACACAGATATTAGCATATGAGACTCAACTAGTTAGGTCCGGCTGGCGGCCGGGTCGATCAGGCCTGCTTCGCGAAAGCCCTTCTGGCGCAAAAGGCAGGCGTCGCAGGAGCCACAGGCCGCGCCGGACGGTTCCGGCTCGTAGCAGGAGGTCGTGAGCGCGAAGTCGAGCCCGAGCGCAGCCGCCCGCGTCACGATCTCCGCCTTGGTCATCCGCAGGAGCGGGGCCCGGATCCTAAAGGCGAGCCGGCCCTCGACGCCCGCCTTCGTGCCGAGGTTCGCCATCTTCTCGAAGGCCTCGAGGAACTCCGGCCGGCAGTCCGGGTAGCCCGAGTAGTCGAGGGCGTTCGCGCCGATGAAGATGTCGCAGGCGCTCACGATCTCGCCCCAGGCAACGGCGTGCGCGAGAAAGAGGGTGTTGCGCGCCGGGACGTACGTGATCGGGATCGCCTCGCGCCCGAGGCCGTGGCGCGGCACGGCGAGCGCCGGGTCGGTCAGCGCGGACGCGCCCCTTCCCGGAAAGTCGAGGCGCACGACGCGGTGCTCGCGGACGCGGTACCGCGTCGCGATCGCGCGGGCGCGCTCGAGCTCGATCGCGTGGCGCTGCCCGTAGTCGAAGGAGAGGGCCCGCGTCTCGAAGCCTTCCTCTCGCGCGAGGAGCAGGCAGGTCGCCGAGTCGAGCCCGCCCGAAAGAAGAACGATCGCTTCGCGGCTCATCGCCCGGGCACGTCTCCCCACAGGACCTTGTGGAGCTGCAGGCCGAGCCGGATGCGCCGGCCGCAGTCGCGGACCCACTCGGCGAGCTCGCCCGGGGCGAGCGTCTCCCAGGCCGGCGAGAACGTCACGGCGCGTCCCGCGTCGAGATTGCGTTCGCGCACCATCGCGAGCGACCAGTCGAAGTCGCGGCGGTCGGCGAGAACGAACTTGAGCTCGTCGTGGGGCTGCAGAAGGCCGAGGTTCTCGACGAGGGCCGCCTGCTGCATTCCGCTGCCCGGGGCTTTCACGTCCACGATCTTGACGACGCGCGGGTCCACCCGGTCGAGCAGGACGTGACCGCCCGTCTCGAGGAGCACGGTCTTCCCGGCGGCGAGCAGGCGCTCCATCAGCGGATACACCGCGTCCTGCTCGAGCGGCTCGCCGCCCGTGACCTCGACGAGGTCCGTGCCCAGCGCGAGGACGCGGTCGACGGCTTCGGGGAGCGCCATGTCGCTGCCGCCGTGAAACGCGTAGGCGCTATCGCACCAGACGCAGCGCAGGCTGCAGCCCGTGAGCCGGATGAAGGCGCAGGGAAATCCGGCCCGCGTCGACTCGCCCTGGATCGAGCGAAAGATCTCGGTGACCCTGAGGCGCGGCTCCGTCATGCGACCACCCGGTCGAAGACGAGCGTGAGGGGTACCCCGCGTGTGGCGACGATGAGATCCGGCGCGTAGCCTCCGTCGACCACGATCGTGATCCGGGAGCCGGCGACAGCCTCCCGGCGCCTGCCGAAGAAGAACACCAGGAGAAAGACGAGCAGCGCCGCGCCGATCCCGATCGCGGCCATGCGGTCCGGCGTCACGCGAGCCTCTTCTTGCCCAGGCGCAGGCTGTTGGCGACGACCGAGACGGAGGACGCCGCCATGGCGGCCGAAGCGATCATGGGAGAGAGCATCCAGCCGGTGAAAGGGTAGAGCGCTCCGGCGGCGATCGGGATGCCGAGGGCGTTGTAGAGAAAGGCGAAGAGGAGGTTTTGGCGGATCGTCGCGAGGGTTGCCCGCGAGAGGGCGATGGCCTCGGCCACCGACGCGAGGCTGCCCCCGACGAGCGTGACGTCCGAGGCCTCGATCGCGACGTCGGCCCCGGCGCCGATGGCAATCCCCACGTCGGCCTGGGCGAGGGCGGGCGCGTCGTTGACGCCGTCGCCCACCATCGCGACGATCTCGCCGCGGGCCTGGAGCTCCCGGACCCTCGTCGCCTTGTCGGGCGCGAGGACCTCCGCGAACACTTCGTCGATGCCGACGCGGGCCGCCACGGCGCGCGCGGTGTCCGCGCGGTCGCCGGTGAGCATGGCGACCTTGAGGCCCTGCTTTCGGAGCCGGCGGATCGCATCCTTCGAGGATGGCTTTTCCGGGTCGGCGACGGCGAGCAGCCCCAGCAGTTTCCCGTCGGCCCCGACGAGGAGCGGCGTCTTGCCTTCGGCCGCGAAACGCGCCATCTCCTCCCGGACGGGCCCGGTGTCGATGCTCTCCTCGGCGAAGAGCGCAGCGTTGCCGACGACGACGCGGCGGCCCGTCACCGTGCCCGTGACACCAAAGCCGGTGCGCGAGGCGAAAGCCTCGACGGCCGGCCGCGCGATGCCCTTGTCCCGAGCGGCGGCCAGGACGGCCCGGGCGAGCGGGTGCGCGGAGGCCTCCTCGAGCGCGGCCGCGAGGCCGAGCAGTTCCTCGTCCGGAACTCCGGCGACGTGCACGCGGTCGGTCAGGCGGGGCTTTCCCTCGGTGATCGTGCCGGTCTTGTCGAGAAGGACGAGCGAGACGCGGCGCGCCTGCTCGAAGGCATCGGCGTTGCGAAACAGGATCCCGGCCCGCGCGCCGCGGCCCGTGCCGACCAGGATCGCGGTCGGTGTGGCAAGGCCGAGGGCGCAGGGGCACGCAATGATGAGGACCGACGCGAACGCGATCGTGGCAAAGAGGGCGCGCGGCTCGGGACCGGCGACGTACCAGGCCACCCACGCGATGACGGCCAGCGCAAGAACGACCGGCACGAAGACGCCGGAGATGCGGTCCGCGAGCTTCTGGATCGGGGGCTTCGAGGCCTGGGCCTCTTCGACGAGGCGCGCGATCTGCGCCAGCGCCGCCCGGCTGCCGACGGCGACGGCCTCGACGTCGATCGTGCCCGCGCCGTTCAACGTTGCGCCGATGACGCGGTCGCCCTCGGCCTTTTCGACCGGCAGGGACTCGCCCGTCACCATGGATTCGTCGAGGGCGGAGCGGCCGGCGCGCACGATGCCGTCGACCGGAACGGCATCACCGGGCTTCACGCGAAGGAGGTCCCCGACGCGCACGTCCGAAAGCGGCACATCGCGCTCGACGCCGCCTTCGATGCGGCGCGCCCGCTTGGGCGCGAGGTCGAGGAGCTTGCGAACGGCCGCGGAGGCGCGCCCCCGCGCGCGCGTCTCGAAGTAGCGGCCGAGGAGCACGAGCGTCAGGATGACCCCGACC
>Ga0209048_10003581_pt1 | contig 15041 bp, 11 predicted proteins | sample FrelakmetCRP12CR_FD_187146 | JGI IMG/M metagenome (GOLD analysis project Ga0209048, IMG submission 187146) | Freshwater lake sediment microbial communities from the University of Notre Dame, USA, for methane emissions studies - CRP12 CR (SPAdes)... | ecosystem: Environmental > Aquatic >... | reverse complement strand
CGGCCTGGCCGCGCTCGGCCAGCGTAGCGCAGGCGTGCTCAGTCGCGTGCAGGCCGGCAGCCTGCAGCTCTACCTGTGGTTCGTGCTGATCGGCATCGTCGGTGCAGTGCTCTGGAGTTGGCGCCATGTTTGAAGCGGGCGTGCTCAACGTCGTGCTGTTCCTGCCGCTCGTCGGCGCCGCGCTGCTGCTGGTGTCGCCGACGGCGCGCGACGACTTCACGCGCCGGCTGACGCTCGCGGTGATGATCGTGCAGCTCGCGCTCGCCGCCTGGCTCTACGCGCGCTTCGACGCGAACGTGCCCGGGCTGCAGTTCGAGACCCGCGTGCCGTGGATCGCGGGCTGGGGCGTGAACTACCAGATCGGGCTGGACGGCTACAACATCCTGCTCGTGCTGATGACGGCCTTCCTCGGGCCGCTTGTCGTCGCCGGTGCGTTCAGCGCGATCACCAAGGACGTGAAGCTGTTCTATGCGATGGTGTTCCTGATCCAGTTCGCAATGATGGGCGCCTTCGTCGCGCAGGACCTGTTTCTGTTCTACATCTTCTGGGAAACGATGCTGATCCCGATGTTCCTGATGATCGGCATCTGGGGCGGCGAAAGGCGCATCTACGCGACGATCAAGTTCTTCCTCTACACCGCTTTCGGCAGCATCCTGATGCTGGCCGCCGTGATCTACCTCGTGTACTCGCTGCAGCAGACGACCGGCGTGGTCTCGTTCGCCTTCGCCGACCTGGTCAAGGCGCGCCTGCCGCTGGACGTGCAGTCGTGGCTGCTGGCGGCGTTCGCGCTCAGCTTCGCGATCAAGGTGCCGATGGTGCCGCTGCACACCTGGTTGCCCGACGCGCACGTCGAGGCGCCGACGCCGGGCTCGGTGATCCTGGCCGGCGTGCTGCTGAAGATGGGCACGTACGGGTTCATGAAGCTCGGCTTCCCGCTCTTTCCCGACGCGACGCAACTGTTCACGCCGGCGCTGATGACGCTGGCCGTGATCAGCATCGTCTATGGCGCCTGCCTCGCGCTGGTGCAGGACGACATCAAGAAGATCATCGCCTACTCGTCGATCAGCCACCTCGGCTACGTGATGCTCGGGCTGCTCAGCCTCGAGCTCGTCGGCATCCAGGGCGCGGTGATCCAGATGGTCAGCCACGGCCTGGTCGCGGGCGGGCTGTTCCTGATGGTCGGCATGATCTACGAGCGCTGCCACTCACGCGAGCTCGCCGCCTACGGCGGCCTGGCCAAGCTGCTGCCGGTCTACTCGGTGTTCTTCATGATCCTCACGCTCGCTTCGGTCGGCCTGCCGACAACGAGCGGCTTCACCGGCGAATTCCTGGTCCTGATGGGTGCCTTCAAGGCCGCGTGGCCGCTGCACCTGCTGGGCAACAGCCTGCCACTCGTCCTTGCGGTGGTGGCCGTCACCGGCGTCGTGCTCGGCGCGCTGTACATGCTGCGCTTTGCCCTGACCTTCCTTTTCGGCGCGGTGAAGGCGCCGCACCACAGCGAACGCCACGTGCTGGCCGACCTGAACAGCCGCGAGAAGGCGATCCTCGGCCTGATCGTCGCTGCCGTGTTCGCCCTCGGCCTCTTCCCCGACGAACCGATGCGCAAGACCGAACTCGCCGCGAAGGCCTACAAGGAACTCGTCAGTACGCCGCGCCTGCCCGGGGGTAAGCCATGATCAGCCACGCCGTGCTGACCGCAATGCTGCCGGAGCATCTGCTGCTGCTGGGCATCGTGCTGCTGGTAGCACTGGAGATCGCCGGCCGCTGGCAGCGCGCCGCGCTTGCCCTCGCGCTGGTCTTCGTCGGCGCCGCGGCCCTCGCCGCGGCGTGCCTGTCGGCGAGCGGCTACGCGGCAGCACCGTTCGGCGGCCACTTCTCGGTCGATCCCGCGGGATTGCTCGCCAAGGCCATGGTGCTGGCGCTCGCACTGCCGGTGCTGCTGATGTCGCGCGACGACTTTGCCGACGGCGAGTTCCCGCTCCTGCTGCTGTCATCGCTCTACGGCGTGTGCCTGATGCAGTCGGCCGACAGCATGCTGACCCTGTTCCTCGGGCTCGAGATCATGTCGCTGCCGGTCTACGTGCTGGTGCTGCTGGCCTACCGCAGGCCGCAGAGCGCGGAAGCAGCGCTCAAGTACCTGGTGCTCGGCGGGGCGGCGACCGCAGCGTTCCTGATGGGCACGTCGCTGCTGTACGGCGGCAGCGGTTCGATGGCGATCACGACCTTCTCGAACGCATTGGCGTCGACCGACAGCATGGCGCGCGCGGCGGTGGTGCTGGTGATCCTGGCGTTCTTCCTCAAGGGCGCGATCGTGCCCTTCCACGCCTGGGCGCCGGACGCGTACGAAGGCGCAAGCGTGCCTGTGACGGCCTACATGGCCGTCCTCGTCAAGGCCGCGGTGATCCTGGCCGTGGTGCGGCTGTTCGGCCAGGCCAAGCTCGCCTCGCCGATGCTCGAACTGATGGCGGTGCTGCCCCTCGTCTCGATCGTCTGGGGCAACCTCGCCGCGATGCGCCAGCCGAGCCTGCGCCGCATGATCGCCTACAGCTCGATCGCGCACGCCGGCTACCTGTTCTATGCCCTGCTCGGCGAGCCCGCGGGCCGGCTGCAGGCGGTCGCGTTCTACGTGCTCGCGTACGGCCTGCTGAACCTGCTCGCCTTCGCCGCGCTGCCGCCAGCAGCCAACGACCAGGAGCGCGATCGGCTCGACAACCTGAAGGGCCTGTTCCATCGCTCACCCTTCGCGGCGCTGATGATCGGCATCGCGATGCTGTCGCTGGCGGGCATTCCGCCGTTCCCGGGATTCGTCGCCAAGTTCCTGATCTTCAAGAACGTGATGGCCGCGGGCTACACCACGTACGCGGTGCTCGGCCTGGTCGGCAGCTACCTCGGGATCTACTTCTACCTGCGCGTGATCCAGTTCATGTTCATGAGCCCGGACGCGCCCGTCGCGGTGGATTCGAGGCCGCGCCACCTTGCGCTGGCGGCGAGCCTGGTCTGCCTTGCCGCCGCGACCTGGGTATCGGTGTTCCCGGGCTGGGTGATCGCAGGGTTCTGAGAAGGTCCGCAGGCCTGCGCCTGGCCGAGAAGCAACGAGACTTCGGCCAGCCCCGGCGCGTCCGAGCAAGTGGCGGCCGGCTGCAGGCGCTTCAGGTTCCGGCGCGCTTGGCGACCGGCGAATACATGTCCAGCAGCTGCACGCGCGTCGCACGCAGCCGTTCGGACACGACGCCCATCAGGCGCATCATGAAGGCGAGGCCGAACTCGGAATTCGCCTTGAAGGCGGCACGCAGGTCGTCACCCTTCAGCGCCAGCGCCGTCACCGGCATCAACGCGCGCGCCTGGAAGTGCTTGCCGGCATGCGGCAGAAGCGCCGACCAGTTGAACTCGTCGCCCGGGTACAGAGTCTGCACGCGCATCAGGTGCTCGGGCATCTCGAGTTCGAGCGCGACCATGCCGTCGCACAAAAGGTAGAACACCGAGAACGCCTCGCCTTCGTGAAAGATCACCTGGCCGGCGTCGAAGTGCACCTGCTGCGCTATGCTGGCCAGCAAGGCCTTGTGTTCGGGCAGGAACTCGGCCACGAACGGGTGCTTCTGGAGTTGTTCCAGCAAAGGGCTCTCTGTCGTCATCGTCTTGCTCCTGCCTTGGCCGACCAGCGTCGGGATGCGGCGTGCACGCCGGGCGCGTGGTCCTGACGTCCCCGGCGGGAACGCGAACCGCGATTCTGCGCCCACCTGCCGCCGACATCATTTGACCTCCCTCAAACCCCTGCGCTCTGCTCCAGCGCGCGCAGGCAAGCCCTAGAATTCGCCGCACGCCGCAAAAGGATTTGCCTTGGACCTGAAGCTGCCGATTCGCATCGTTGACGAACTCGCCGAGTCGCTCATCGAGTCCACCGGCCTGCTCGATCTGGCCAGCGGAGAGATCCGCTCGGTCGAGTACGAGGACTACGACGCCGACAAGCGCGGCCTGCCGGCCGAGCAGGAGGACTACGAGTTCACCTCGGGCACGCTCGCCAACGGCGATCGCGAGGTCGAGTTCCGGGTCGACGTCGACGTCGTGTCCGGAAGATACTCGGTCACCGCGAGCGAACTGCTCGAGCTCAAGGGACGCGCGGCCAAACTCTTCACCGCGCCGCCCGGCACGCAGACCGTCGTTGCCCAGCGCAAGCGGCGCTGAGCCCCTCTCGCGTGCTGGACAAGTTCGTCGCCGGCGTCGGGCTCGCGGTCTGCGTCGTGCTGCTGACGCGCCTGCTGCTCGGCGATCGACGCCGGCGGCGCTGGGACGCCAAGGCGCGACGCTTCTCGTCTCGCTGCCGCGGCGCGTTACGTCGCATCATCGGCTGGCGCACTTCGCGCCGCGCGGCCACAGCGGCCGCGCAGGACGCCATTGCCCGTGCTCGCGGCGCCGGCGTCACCGAGGGCAACGTGATCCGCCCGCGGGCGTTTCGCCACCCTCGCAAGCCGCATTGACGCGGATCGCCGCGTCCGGTTCAGGCCGTCGGCAGCTTGTGATTCTTGAACTGCTCGCGCAGCTTGTTCTTCTGCATCTTGCCGGTTGCGCCGAGCGGGATTGCATCGACGAACACGACGTCGTCGGGAGTCCACCACTTGGCGATGCGGCCTTCGAAGAACTTCAGCAGTTCTTCGCGACTCACTTCCTGGCCCGGCTTCTTCATCACCACCAGCAGCGGCCTCTCGTCCCACTTCGGGTGCTGCGCGGCGATGCACGCCGCCATCGCCACCGCCGGGTGCGCCATCGCGATGTTCTCGATGTCGATCGAGCCTATCCATTCGCCGCCCGACTTGATCACGTCCTTGCTGCGGTCGGTGATCTGCATGAAGCCGTCGGCGTCGATCTTGGCCACGTCGCCGGTCGGGAACCAACCATCCACCAAAGGATCACCGCCCTCGCCCTTGAAGTAACTGCGGATGATCCACGGCCCGCGCACGAGCAGTTCGCCCGAGGCCTCGCCGTCCCACGGCAGCTCCCTGCCGTCGTCGCCGACGATCTTCATGTCGACGCCGTAGATCGCGCGGCCCTGCTTGGCCATCACCGCGTAGCGCTCTTCCTGCGTCAGCGCCATGTGCCTGGCCTTGAACGTGCAGGCGGTGCCGAGCGGGCTCATCTCGGTCATGCCCCAGGCGTGCAGCACGTGCACGCCGTACTGTTCATTGAACGTGCGGATCATCGCCGGCGGGCAGGCCGAGCCGCCGATCACGGTGCGCGTCATCGTGCTGAACTTGAGCTTGTTGGCCTCGACGTAGGCGAGCAGGCCCTGCCAGACGGTGGGCACGCCGGCCGACACGGTGACCTTCTCCGACTCGAACAGTTCGTAGAGCGACTTGCCGTCGAGCCCCGCGCCGGGAAAGACGAGCTTGGCACCGACCATGCACGCCACGTACGGCAGGCTCCAGGCGTTGACGTGGAACATCGGCACCACCGGCAGGATGCTGTCGCGCGCCGAGCAGTTGAGCGCGTCCGGCAGCGCCGCGGCATAGGTGTGCAGCACGGTCGAGCGGTGGCTGTAGAGCGCGCCCTTGGGGTTGCCGGTCGTGCCCGACGTGTAGCACAGCGACGAAGCGCTGTTCTCGTCGAAGCTCGGCCATTCGTAGTCGTCGGAGGCGCCGTCGATCAACTCCTCGTAGCAGAGCAGGCCGGCGACCTTGCTCGAAGCCGGCATGTGCGCGCGGTCGGTCATCGCGACGAAGGTCTTGATGGTCTTGACGCGCGACGCGACGGCTTCGATCAGCGGCAGGAATGTCAGGTCGAAGAACAGCACCCGGTCCTCGGCGTGGTCGGCGATGTAGACGACCTGGTCGGGGTGCAGGCGCGGGTTCAGCGTGTGCAGCACCGCACCCGATCCTGAGACCGCGTAGTACGCCTCCATGTGACGGTGGCCGTTCCAGGCCAGGGTCGCGACGCGGTCGCCCGGCCTGACGCCCAGGCCGGCCAGCGCATTGGCCATGCGGCGCGAACGCGCGGCGAGTTCGCGGAAGGTCTCGCGGTGGATGTCGCCCTCGACCCGCCGCGAGACGACTTCCTGTTCGCCGTGATGCCGCTCGGCATGCACGAGCAGCGACGAGATCAGCAGCGGCTGCTGCATCATTTGGCCCAGTATGGTCATCGAGGTTCTCCTGGTGGTGGCGGCGTCGTCGGGCGGCGCCGCGAATCTGTGTTCAAGCGCAAAGGATACCGATTTCCAAGCCGCGCCCCGTTCGCGCAGACGCCCATCCGCTGAGGCAGGTCAAGGCAGCGCGCGACGCCTGCGGCCGTGCACGTTATGCCGTGTTGAGTGCGCCGGCCAGCGCGCTCGGCGCTGCGGGCGCGTGCTTGAGCGGATGCGCATGCCAGCCGAGCACGGCCACCATGACGAAGTAGCCCACGATGAAACCGAGCGCGACGTGCCAGCCGCCCCTGAGCCACGCGACGAGCGAGCGCGCCTCGGGATACATGCCCGTCAGCGCGACACCGGCCGACGAACCGAACCAGATCATCGAGCCGCCGAAGCCTACTGAGAAAGCGAGGAAGCCCCAGTCGTAGCCGTCCTGCCGGATCGCCAGCGCGGTGAGCGGAATGTTGTCGAACACCGCCGATAGGAAACCCAGCCCCATCGTTGTCGGCCATGACGCGGCGGGGAGTTTCTCGACCGGCATCAACGACGCGCACCACACCAGCGCGAGGAGAAAGATGCTGCCCTTGAGCGCGCCGGGCAGAAGGCTCCACTGCGGCGTACGCAGCGGCGCGGTCGCCAGAAGCGCCAAGATCACGGCTGTGCCGATGACAGGGAAGCGGTCGAGAACGGCCGGGTCTTCGAGGTTGAACCAGAGGTTGGCCAGGATCGCCGCGACGAGGATCGCAACGACCACGGCCAAGCGCCCGTACTCGACGTGTACGCCCGGAGTGTCGTCGCGCTGGATCGGCTGGTAGGCGTGCTGCTGCTTCGCCGCGACGACACCGAAGATCGCCAGCGCCACCGCGCCGCCCACATACGCCTCGAGCACGTGCAGGGGATTGCCACCTGCGATCCAGATCATCGTCGTCGTCGTATCCCCGACGACGCTGCCGGCGCCGCCGGCGTTGGACGCGGCGACGATCGCCGCCAGGTAGCCGATGTGCACCTTGCGCTGAAAGAGCACCTTGGCCATCGTGCCGCCGATCATCGCGGCGGCGATGTTGTCGAGGAAGCTCGACATCACGAACACGCCGGCGAGCAGTGCGAAGCCGCCCTTCCAGTCGTCGGGCAGCAGGTTGGGCAGCACGTCGGGCACGCGGCTCTTCTCGAAGTGATCGGCCAGCAACGCGAAGCCGAGCAAGAGGCCGAGCAGGTTCGCCAGCGTCACCCATTCGTGACCGAAGTGGGCGACCAGCCCGGCCAGCCCGGCGCCGGTCTTGAATCCGGTAAACAGCCATTGATACAGCGAGATCGCTGTCGCGCCGACCAGCGCCACCTTCAGCGTGTGCCGGTGCAGCGTCGCCACGCCCAGCAACACGAGCGCGAAGAAGACGAAGTCGAGCGGGACGCCGGCGAGCGACAAGCCGCCCGGGGTCGCCAGCGCAGCCTGCGACGTCACCGGCGCGACGGCCAGCGCGATCGAAACGCCTGCCGTGATCCAGGGGGGGTTGTGCGTCATCGTCTCCTCGCGAGGCTGTACCGCGTTCGGCGGCGTTCTTCTTCGTCTTCGAGTCTCGACCGACTTCTTCGGAGAATAACCGCCCCCAGGGCACGAGCCAGCCGCGCGACCAGCGCGTCGAGCGCACCCCGCTGCAACGCGTGGATATGACTCAGATGCCCAAACGCTCGGTCGACAGATACGCCTGGCGATAGTCCTCGAACGGCACCGTGTCGGCGGCCTCGATGCGCCTTTGCTCGGCCACCGACGCCTCGGCCAGCGCCGCGAAACGCGCCGCCAGCTCGGGCGGAAACGGCAGCCGGATCAGGTTCGTCCTCGTCTGCAGCGACTGCGCGCGCGTGAACGCCGTGTACGAGCCGGCGAAGTCGTTCTTCACCGCCGCGAGCACGCGCGCGGAGGGGGCGAGTTCGGCGTCGTGCAGCACCTGGCGCGCCGAGGCGAGCGCGTCGCGGTAGAGGCTGCCGCCGTGGGTTTCGTCGAGCGCCGCCGCCGTGGCACTGCAGTCTTCGAGGAACTCGGCGCCCCAGTCGTGCAGCGCGACCAGGCCGTCGCCGCGCTCGAGCATCAGGCCGGGCTCGCGCCCGCGATCGGCGACGCGCAGCAGGTTGCGCGATAGCGCAGCGACTTCCGCCGGCGTGTCGGGCGGGCTGTCCGACAGCAGGCAGTGGAGCAGGAAGACGTCGAGAAAGCGAATCGTCTGCGCCGCGATGCCGACCGGAACGAAGGGATCGAGGTCCATGCAGCGGACCTCGATGTACTCGACGCCGCGCTTGCGCAGCGCGTGCAGCGGCCGCTCGCCGGAGAAGATCACGCGCTTGGGGCGGATCGTGCCGTAGAACTCGTTCTCGATCTGCAGCAGGCTGGTCGCGAGCTGGTTGTAGTCACCGCCGAGGTTGCGGATGCCGATCGCCTCGTACGCAGGGTAGGGCTTGGTCAGCGCGCCGTGAAGCGACGCGGCGTAGCTCTCGAGGCTGTTGTAGCTCACCGCCAGCGTGGCCTGCGCATCGCTCTTGTAGCCTAGCCTTCCCATCCGCAACGACGTGCCGTGCGGCATGTAGAGCGTGTACGGGGCGAGCTTGTGAAGTTCGTGCGCGCGGCCGGCGACGAAGCTCGTGCACACCGCGGGTGAGGCACCGAACAGGTACAGCAGCAGGAACGAATGACGGCGAAAGTTGCGGATCAGCGCGAAGTACTGCTCGCTGGTGACGCTCGGAATCGACCAGTTGTAGTGGATGCCCGAGATCGTCTGCATCCTTCGCCCGTAGCGGTGCCCGAGGCCCATGCGGTAGACACTCTTGGCGCGGCCGACGTTGGACGAGCCGTAGACGCCGATCGGGATCGTCTCGTCCGTGGGCAGCCCGCAGGGCATGCTGCCGACCCACAGCATCTCGTCGCCGATAGCGCGGTAGACGGCCTGGTGAGTCTGCGTCAACTCCGTGAGGCAGGCCTCGACACCGGCGTGCACGCCGGTAATCAGCTCGAGTTGCGACTCGCTGAAGTCGGTGGTGATGTGCGGGTGCGTCAGCGCCGAGCCCAGCGCCGCAGGGTGCGGCGTCAGCGCGAGCGAACCGCTCGGGAGCGTGCGCAGGCTCTCCTTCTCGATGCCGCGCCGGATGCCGTGCAGCGCCCCCGGCGCCAACCTGCGCAGGCGATCCTCCAGAACCGTCATGCGGTGTCTCCTCGTGTCGTTGCTGCGACGGTACCAGACGCGAAATGAACCCGAAGGTCGTCGGATGTTCGGGCGCAGCGCCCGGCGGTCAGTTGGCGAACGCCGCGATTCCGGTCTGCGCACGGCCGAGGATCAGCGCGTGCACGTCGTGCGTTCCCTCGTAGGTGTTGACAACTTCGAGGTTGACCAGGTGGCGCGCGACGCCGAACTCGTCGCTGATGCCGTTGCCGCCCATCATGTCGCGCGCCAGACGCGCGACGTCGAGCGCCTTGCCGCAGCTGTTGCGCTTCATGATGCTCGTGATCTCGACCGCGGCCGTGCCTTCGTCCTTCATCCGCCCCAGGCGCAGGCAACCCTGCAGGCCGAGCGTGATCTCGGTCTGCATGTCGGCGAGCTTCTTCTGGATCAGCTGATTCGCCGCCAGCGGGCGGCCGAACTGCTTGCGGTCGAGCACGTACTGGCGCGCGCGATGCCAGCAGTCCTCGGCCGCGCCGAGCGCGCCCCAGGCGATGCCGTAGCGGGCCGAGTTCAGGCAGGTGAACGGGCCCTTCAGGCCGCGCACTTCGGGAAAGGCGTTCTCCTCCGGGCAGAACACGCTGTCCATCACGATCTCTCCGGTCGTGCTGGCCCTGAGGCCGACCTTGCCGTGAATCGCGGGGGCCGACAAGCCCTTGGCGCCCTTGTCGAGAACGAAGCCGCGGATCGCGCCTGCGTCGTCCTTGGCCCAGACGACGAAGACGTCGGCAAACGGGCTGTTGCTGATCCACATCTTTGCCCCGGTCAGGCTGTAGCCGCCGGCGACCTTCCTCGCGCGCGTGACCATGCTGCCGGGGTCGGAGCCATGGTCAGGCTCGGTCAGGCCAAAGCACCCGATGAGTTCGCCCTTGGCCAATCCGGGAAGGTATTTCTTGCGCGTCGCCTCGTTGCCGAACTCGAAGATCGGCACCATCACGAGCGAGCTCTGCACGCTCATCATCGAGCGGTAACCCGAATCGACGCGTTCGACTTCGCGCGCGACGAGGCCGTAGCAGACGTAGTTCAGCCCGGCGCCTCCGTAGGCCTCGGGCAGTGTCGGCCCGAGCAGGCCGAGTTCGCCCATCTCTCGGAAGATGGCGGTGTCGGTGGTTTCGGTGCGGAACGCTTCGAGCACGCGCGGGGCGAGCCGGCCCTGGCAGTAGTCGCGCGCGGCGTCGCGCACCGCGCGCTCGTCACCGCTGAGCTGCTGATCGAGCAGCAGCGGGTCGTCCCAGTGGAAGGCTGCGGGTTTGCTTGCCATGGCGATATCTCCGGATGGAAGTGGGCTTGATTTCAGGCTTCAGTCGGCGCCGGGCCGCCCCAAGCCGACTGAGCTCCCCCTCGGGGGGGCGACGCCGCAGGCGTCTTGGGGGTTCGAGTCAGATGTCAGCAGTGAAACGCCGAGCGCAGCGCGACGGCGCAACCAGGGCGACGCGCGGTAGCGCGGGTCGCCGCTCAGCGCGAGCATATTGTTGAGCACGGCGAGCACGGTTGCCGCCCCGAGCCGGTCGCCCCAGCCGAGCGGCCCCTGCGGGTAACCGAGGCCTAGCGTGACCGCGCGATCGATGTCTGCAGGCGCGGCGATGCCCTGCTGCGCGATGTCGCAGCCGATGTTGACGATCGTCGCCACCACGCGCTGGGCCACCAGGCCGGCGCTGTCGCGCAGCACGCTGACACGCGCCTTGTCGCTCGCGAGCAGGCCGTGCGCAGCGTCGCGCATTTCATCACTCGTCAGCGGCGACAGCATCAGGCTGCGATGCGTTTCGTTGCTGAACAGCATGTCCATGCCGACGGTTCGCGTCGCATCCAGCGATTCGCGCGCGCAGCAGTGGCTCACGTCTTCGCCCAGTGGCGTGACGATGCACAGCGCACTATCGCTCGGGCGGGCCCCGGGCTCGGGCACGGCGCCGAGCGCCACCAGCAACTCGCGGGCGCGAGCGGCGAGCACCGGCGCGGCCGAACTCACCCACACGCTCGTCGGCCGCGCGGCGGGCGTCGACATCTCGGGCGGGAGCTCGGCGCGGCCATCGACATAGCGGTAATAGCCCTCGCCCGTCTTGCGCCCGAGCAGGCCCGCCACGCGGCGCTGCGCGGCCAGTGGCGAAGGCCTGAAGCGCGGCTCCTCGAAGTACTGGTGGTAGATCGATTCCATCACCGGCACCGAGACGTCGAGCCCGGTCAGGTCGAGCAGCGCGAACGGGCCGAGCTTGAACCCGGCCTGTTCACGCAGCACGGCGTCGATCACGTGCGGCGGCGCGACGTTCTCGCCGAGCAGGCGCAGCGCCTCGGTGCCGAAGCCGCGCCCGGCGTGGTTGACGATGAAACCGGGTGTGTCCTTCGCCCGCACCGGCACATGGCCCATGCGCCGCGCGAGCGCCATCATCGCGTCGCCCACCTCAGGCGCGCCGCGAAGGCCGTCGACGACCTCGACGAGTTTCATCAGGGGCACCGGGTTGAAGAAGTGAAAACCGACGACGCGCGACGGATACGCGCACGCGGCAGCGATCGCGGTGACCGACAGCGACGAGGTGTTGGTGGCCAGCACGCAGCTCTCGGCGACCACCGCTTCGAGCTGCCGGAACAGCACGCGCTTGGCCTCGAGATCCTCGACGATCGCCTCGACGACGAGCGACGCATCGCCGATCTCGTCGAGAAGTTCGACGACGCGCAGCCGAGCCGCAGCGCACCGGGCTTGATCGGCGCTCAGCTTGCCCTTGGCCGCCAGAGTGTCGAGGGTCGCGGCGACCGCCTCGCGGGCCTTGTGCGCTGCGCCGGGCGCCGCGTCGTGCATCAGCACGCCGATGCCGGCCTGCGCGGCGATCTGCGCGATGCCGCGCCCCATTGCGCCGGTGCCGACGACGGCAAGGCAGAGGTCGTTCGAGTTCGGGTCAAAGCTCATGCTGCATCTCGTCACTGGGGTGTCTTTCGATGACCATCAGAAGCGCCGGTCCATCTGGCGTGGCGATAGTCCCGACGGGTCGCAAGCCCGCCTTCTCGTAGCATCGAATGGCTCGCGCGTTCGTCGGATCGGGATCGGTCTGGACCTTCGTGACCGATGGATCGTCGAAGAGTTGGCGCACAAACGCGGCGACCATCCGGCTCCCGGTCCCCTGCCCCCGCCTGTCACCATCGCACAGGAACTGATCGATTCCGCGCACGCCTGGGTCGGTCTCGTCCTCCCACCACCCGTCGCTGCAACCGACCGCGGTATAGGACTGGATGAATCCGATCGGCTCGCCGCCGAGCAAGGCAACGCAGGGCCTGACCGGGGAGTCGCCTTGCAAACGCGGCAGGTACTTCCGGCGTGTGTCTTCGAGACATTCACTGGCGTTCGCCTGACCCCACCACGCCGCCACGTGTGGCCGATGAATCCAGTCGTGGAGCAGGGGCAGATCGCCCTCGCACAAGGGGCGAAACGTGATGTCGTCTTCGATCGTCGTCACGGCAATGCTGGACTTGCGCGGCCTCGGAGCCCGCCGACTCGCAGCGCCGCCATCGACGCATTCGAGCTGGCGATCAGCTCGCGAAATGCAACACTGCCGGGCTACGCCTGCACCACACATTCTCGCCGGTCCGCCGGGGTCCGGCGCAGCCACGCGGTTCGCTCGCAACGGACACCGACGTCGAACCTTCACGCGCTCGCGTCGGTCCGTGGGGATCGAGCGGCTCTGTCGCTGCAGCGTCTTCATCGTCGCTCACCAACCGATGCCGCCGGTGCATCGACCGCAAGCTCGAACCGTTCGATCGCAGCGCGAACGTCGTCAGGGATCGCGATCGGGCGCCCGCTGTCGAGTGCCGTCGTGACGAGCACCTGCTGCAGGCGCACCCGCACCTCGTCGCCGCGGCGGCATTCGAGCGCGAGCGTGATCGAACTGCGCCCCAGCCGCTGGAGCGCAAGGCGCAGCCGCACCCGCTCGCCCATCCGGCTCGGGAGCTGGAAGTCGCACTTCAGCGCCACCGTCGGCAGACCGACGCGACGCTGAACGACGACGTTTGCGTAGCCGAGGCCGAGCCCGTCGTCGAACCAGTCCTCGACCAGGCCGTTGAACATCACGAAGTACTGCGGGAAGAAGACGATCCCCGCCGGGTCGCAATGCGAAAAGCGGATCAGTTGTTCGCGTTCGAAATGCATGGGTATCGATCAGCCCTCAACGCATACGATGATGAAGAATCTCTCTCAGCCCAGCCCTGTTCATGGCGCGCGCAGCCGCAAGCAGGGTCGCCGACTCCGTTCAGCCAATGCCTATTCTCTCCGTCGGCAACCCCGCTCCCGGCTGGGCCAATGGTATTCGTGGCATCGCAAGGACCATCCGCCGCCGGCAAAGCCGTGCTCGGGTGCCCGGCGCGGTGAATAAGAATTCCCTGAACGGAGCCGGGCACCCGAGTGCGGCTTTGCTCGCGCCGAGTCGTCGGACCGTCGAGCGCTGCTCTCTGACCGCAGCGCGTCGACTGCAGACCTTGTGGCAACCGACGACGGCAGCACTTCACCCAGTACTGCGCAAGCGGAAGCGCTGCAGCTTGCCGGTTTCGGTGCGCGGCAGTGCGGTCCGGAACTCGATCGCTCGCGGGTACTTGTAGGGCGCGATCGCCTGCTTGACGAAGTCCTGCAACTCGCGCGCGAGGCTGTCGCCGACCTCGACACCGCTGCGCGGCACGACAAAGGCCTTCACGATCTGCCCGCGCTGCGCGTCGGGCACGCCGACCACCGCGCACTCGGCCACCGCCGGGTGCTGCAGCAACGCCTCCTCGACCTCGGGAGCGCCGATGTTGTAGCCGGCCGAGACGATCATGTCGTCGGTGCGCGCCTGGTAGTGGAAGTAGCCGTCGGCGTCCATCAGGTAGGCGTCGCCGGTGTAGTTCCAGCCGTTCTTCACGTAGCTCGCCTGGCGCGGATCGTCGAGGTAGCGGCACCCGGTCGGGCCCTTGACCGCGAGCTTGCCGACCGTGCCCACCGGCGCAGGCTGCCCCTGGTCGTCCATCACGCAGGCGCGATAACCTGGAACGACGGTGCCGGTGGCGCCAGGCCGCGCGTGCGCCTCGTCGGCGGAGATGAAGATGTGCAGCATTTCGGTCGCGCCGATGCCGTCGATCATCTCGATCCCGGTGGCGTCTTTCCACAGCGCGCGAGTGGCTGCCGGCAGCGCCTCGCCGGCCGATACGCACTGGCGCAGCGTGCCGCCCTGCGGCACCGAGAGCCTCAGCGCGCGCGCCGGTTCGGCCATCGCGCGGTACGAGGTCGGCGCGGTGAAAAGCACCGTCGCGCCGAAGGCCGGGATCGCCTCCAGCAGTGCCGCCGGTGCGGTCTTCTCGAGGAGTGCCAGCGACGCGCCGACGCTCATCGGGAACAGCAGCAGGCCGCCCAAGCCGAACGTGAACGCCAGCGGCGGGCTTCCGACGAACACATCTTCGGGTCGCGGCCGCAGCACGTGGCGCGGCCAGCAGGCGCAGGCGGCCATCACGTCGCGGTGAAAGTGCATCGTCGCCTTCGGCTGGCCGGTGGTGCCCGAAGTGAAGGCGAACATGCAGGAATCGTCGGCCGCGGTAGGCACGGTCTCGAACGCGTCGGCGCTCCGCGCCATCGCCGCTTCGAGGCCAGCGCCCGAGGCGTCGTTGAAGAATCGCACCTGCCGCAACACCGGCTTGCCCGGCATCGCCGCACGAAGCTCGTCGGCCAGGTTCAGGTCGCACAGCGCGTGCGTCACCTGCGCTTTGTCGATGAT
>Ga0209048_10003580_pt1 | contig 15041 bp, 10 predicted proteins | sample FrelakmetCRP12CR_FD_187146 | JGI IMG/M metagenome (GOLD analysis project Ga0209048, IMG submission 187146) | Freshwater lake sediment microbial communities from the University of Notre Dame, USA, for methane emissions studies - CRP12 CR (SPAdes)... | ecosystem: Environmental > Aquatic >... | reverse complement strand
GACCATCACCGAGATCTACGATTACCTCCGGCTCCTCTTCGCCCGGATCGGGACACCGTACTGCCCCGACCACAACATCCCCATCGCTGCCCAGACTTCGGATAAGATCGCCGACCAGATCACTGCCGAACACCCGGGTATGATCACGGTCCTTGCGCCCATTGTCCGGCAGAAGAAAGGGACCTACCAGCAGCTCCTCAAAGACCTCAACAAGGAAGGGTACGCCCGGGTAAGGGTCAACGGGAAGATCATCCGGACCGACGAGGAGATCAACCTTGACCGGTACAAAAAACAGGACATCGAGATCGTTATCGACCGGCTCGAATCCTCCGACCGCACCCGGCTTTCCGAGGCCGTGGAGAACGCCTTGAAGAAGTCCGAGGGGCTTGTCCTCGTCGCGGGCGAGGATGAGAAAGAGTCAACCTACTCTTCGCTCATGGCCTGCCCGGTCTGCGGGATTGCCTTTGAGGAACTCCAACCGCGGATGTTCTCGTTCAACAGCCCGTTCGGTGCCTGTGAAGAGTGCCACGGGCTCGGGGTCAAGATGGAGTTTGATCCCGACCTTATTATCCCGGACAAGGACCGGTGCCTCGCTGACGGGGCCGTCGCCCCGTACCGCAACCCGATGGACGGGTTCCGGGGCCAGTACCTCGCAATTCTTGCAAAGAACTACGGCTTCTCGCCCATGACCCCGATCAAGGACTTAACCAAGGAACAGTACGAGGCGCTCATGTTCGGGTCGACGAAGCGGATGCATTTCTCGATGAGCATGAAAGGCGGCGACGCCCAGTGGTCGCATACGGGAGAATGGGAAGGGCTTCTCCCCCAGACCGCCCGGCTCTATGCCCAGACGCAGTCGGACTGGCGGAAACGTGAGCTCGAAGGCTACATGCGGGTCTCCGAATGTCCGACCTGCCACGGGAAGCGGCTCAAGGACAAGGTGCTCGCTGTCCGGATCGACGGGAAGTCCATCATCGATGTCACCGACCTGCCTGTCGGGGGGAGTGCTGCCCTGTTCCGGGACCTGAAGCTCACCGTAAAGAAAAAAGAGATCGCGACCCAGATCATCAAGGAGATCCAGGCCCGGCTCGACTTCCTCGAAAAAGTCGGGCTCGGGTACCTCACGCTCTCCCGGAACGCAGGAACGCTCTCCGGTGGGGAAGCCCAGCGGATCCGGCTCGCCACCCAGATCGGCTCGAACCTGATGGGCGTCCTCTATGTCCTCGATGAACCCTCTATCGGCCTTCACCAGCGTGACAACCGGAAGCTCATCGAGACCCTGCGGACGCTCCGCGACCTCGGCAATACCGTACTCGTCGTGGAGCATGACGAGGATATGATCCGGTCCGCCGAGCATGTCATCGATATGGGCCCGGGCGCGGGGATGCATGGCGGGGCTGTTGTCGCGGAAGGTACCCCGAAGCAGATCGAGAAGAATAAAAAATCCCTCACCGGCCAGTACCTCTCCGGTATAAAGAAGATCGATGTGCCGAAAAAACGCCGGGCGCCGAAACGCTACATCACGGTCAAACACTGTCGGGAGAACAACCTCAAAAACATCACGGCAAAGTTCCCCATCGGTCTCCTCACGGTTGTTACGGGAGTTTCGGGCAGCGGGAAGTCGACCCTCGTGTACGAGACGCTCTACAAGGGCATGATGCAGATCATCAACAAGTCCCGGGAGCAGGCCGGGAAGCACGACGCGATCGTCTTCGACGCCGAGATCGACAAGGTCATTGTCATCGACCAGAGCCCGATTGGGAAAACCCCACGGTCCAACCCCGCGACCTACACAAAAGTCTTCGATGAGATCCGTACGGTCTTTGCCGGGACCAAGGAGGCAAAGATGCGGGGCTACAAGCCGGGCCGGTTCTCCTTCAATATCCGGGGAGGGCGGTGCGAGGCGTGCGAGGGCGATGGCCTCATCAAGATAGAGATGAACTTCCTCGCTGATGTCTATATTGAATGTGAGGAGTGCAAAGGTTCGCGGTACAACCGCGAGACCCTGGATGTGAAGTACAAGGGGAAGTCGATCGCCGAAGTCCTCAACATGAGCGTCGAAGAGGCAATGAAGCACTTCGAGAACATCCCGTCAATCCGGACGAAGCTCGTAACCCTTTCACGGGTCGGCCTCGATTATATCAAGCTCGGCCAGAGCTCAACGACCCTCTCGGGCGGTGAGGCGCAGCGGATCAAACTCACCCGGGAACTCGCGAAACGGGCTACCGGGAGGACCCTCTACCTCCTGGACGAACCCACGACAGGACTCCACTTTGATGACACCAAGAAGCTGATCAAGGTGCTCGATGACCTCGTGGAGAAGGGCAACACCGTGATCGTGATCGAGCACAACCTCGATGTGGTCAAGTCAGCCGACCACCTCATCGATATCGGTCCGGAAGGCGGGGATGCCGGCGGGGAGATAATCGCGACCGGGACTCCGGAGAAGATAGCGGCCACAAAGGAGAGCTATACCGGGCAGTTTTTAAAACCGATATTGCAGCGGGTTTAATTTTTTGCCAGATCCATCCCCGTTTTTTATAAAAAAAAGATCAGCTTCGTTTTTCCAGCAGTTCTTTTAAGGCTGGATCGATTTGGACAGCCTGCTCATAGCGAACACGTGCCTCTTCATACTCGCCAAGCTTTGTTAAGCAGTTGCCCATTTCAAAGAGTGCCCTTGAATAACGTGGAGCAATCACCATTGTCTGTTTGAGGTATTTCAGTGCACTTTCGGGCTTCCCCAACCTGAACATCTCCATCGCTTTCTTGTAGAGGTATTGCGCCTCAATTGGTACACCTTTTGTATAGATATACTTCCATCCCATACCACACCTCTCCTTTGACGTCACTCAATAAAAAACGACGACTAGTTATTTGAGTATTTTTATAAATATTAATAAATTTGCATAGCAGATGTGAGTATCAGATTTGCCGTGTATACTGCAATGCAGAGAGATCCGGGGGAGACGAAGGGCACGAACGTCAGGGTAATCGAATACAACGCCAGTGGGTTCATATCTGCAGAACACATCATCGATGCCAGTCCTCATGCAGTAACGGGCAAAAACGTTCCCCCATTGATCCCCATTACCCCATCCATACTCCTTATGGCCTTTGTAATCTGAATAAGTATCACGGATGATCGATCTCACCCCCCTCCCGTTCAACTCAGGCTGCTATCTTTTCTTCGATGCTGCCGGCACGGTCCTCTACGTCGGGAAAGCAAAAAATCTTAAAAAACGGGTTACGAGTTATTTTCAGAAAACCGATCATGATCCCAAGACCCGGAACCTGATTTCCCGCATTGCATCAGTCAGTGTGATAGTGACCAACACTGAAACCGAAGCGTTGCTTCTGGAAAACAATCTGATAAAAAAGCACCAGCCGAAATACAACATCGATTTAAAGGACGCCAAACGGTTTGCGTATATCGAGCTTACCCGCGAACCGTTTCCCCGGATCGGGATTGCCCGACGGATGAGTGCAGGTAACGCTACGTACTTCGGACCATTCGTCTCCGCGTCAGAGCGCGATGCCCTGCTCCGGGTGATAAAACGGATCTTCTGCCTGAGATCATGTAAAAAACTGCCAAAACGAGCCTGCCTGCGGTACCATATGAAGTCCTGCAGAGCCCCGTGCATCGGGTTGATCAGCAAGGAGGACTATCACCTGCAGGTCGAGCTGGCATCCGCGTTGCTGAAGGGAAAAAGCGGCGAACTGTTGGCCCTGCTGCGGGTGGAGATGACAGCATGCTCGGTTGCACAGGACTATGAAAGGGCGCTTGTTCTCCGCAACCAGATCGCGGCGATCGAACATCTTGCCGAGCGCCAGCATGTCGAGCGCCCGAAGGAGACCGACCAGGATGTAATTGCATATACCATAGCAGACGATACGGTATACCTGATGGTATTTTCTGTCGAGAAAGGATTACTGTTAAGTAAGCAGGAATACTCGTTTGACAACCGGGAAGATTTTTTTGAGGAATTTCTTGTTCAGTATTATGCGGACCGCGTTCCACCTGCAGAATTGATCCTCCCTCACGAGGTTGATGAGGCACTTGCAGGATACCTCTCGGAACAAAAAGGCAGGAATGTGCAGATAACGGTTCCGAAGATCGGCGAGAAGAAAAAGCTGCTTGACCTTGTGGAGAAAAACATCGAACATGCATTCTTAAAGAACGAGCTGAAAGTAAAAGACCTGCAGGCAACCCTTGATCTTCCTGATGCCCCGGATGTGATAGAATGTTTTGACATTTCGCACCTTTCGGGCACATCAATGGTCGGGTCCATGGTGCAGTTCCGGAACGGTGTGCCGGACAAGAAGAACTACCGCAGGTTTAAAATCAAAACGATTGAGGGTATTGATGACGTTGCCTCAATTGCAGAGATCGTGAAACGGCGGTATCACCGGCTCATCGAAGAGAACACAGATCTTCCCGACCTGATCATCATCGATGGCGGGAAAGGCCAGTTGTCCGCTGCGCTGGCGGCGGTACAGGGTCTTGACCTTGTTATCCCGGTGATCGCGATTGCCAAGAGAGAAGAGGAGGTATATGTGCCCGGTGAGATGCTCCCGCGGAAGCTCGATCCGAAAGGGATGGCCTTGCGGTACATCCAGGAGATCCGAGATGAGGCACACCGGTTTGCAATCGCCTATCACACTCTGCTCAGGAGGAAGAACATGACCGGGGATCGTGCACGGACCAGCCGGGCAAAGTAAATCTAGGTTTTTTTGCTCTGAAGAATTCCTTTTGCTTTAATATGAAATACCAAGTACTGGTTCGATGAAGGAGGAGACAGTGCCTGTCCCCCTATACCGCCCCTTAGCTTGGCGGTGATGATGTATTACGTGTTCGGGTTTTATCGCATTGGGAGGGAGCCACAGAGGCGGGGGTGAACTCCCGTGAGCGTTTCGCTCGTAATGGAGCATTTCTCCCGTGCAGTGTTTTTTTAAAAAAGTGCTCCTTCTCCCCAAATAATTATCATGCTCAGCATGATATCCGGAACCATGGCCCGGAATGCTTCTGGTTTGTTTTTTATACTCCTGCTAGTCCTCGCTGGTTTCATTATGGCAAGCGGGTGTACTGCGGGGAATCTCCCTGTCGTGACGGTATCTCCCACCCAGACACCTGTGGTTACAACTGCTCCTGCTACGGAACAGAGTTGCATGACAGATGATGATTGTGTTCCTGCACAGTGCTGCCATCCCACGAGCTGCACCAACAAGGCAAACAAAGGAGTATGTAACCTGCAATGCACGATGAGCTGCGAGGGACCGATCGATTGTGGTGCCGGCAGCTGCGGGTGTGTGAACGGGAAATGCAGTGTGGTTCCATCGACCTCATCACCCCTCACCATAGTACCACACCTGCCGTGATCCTACACTCCCGTGAAACCTTTATCAGCAATGAACGTGACGACTGTATATGGTAGTATTTGCATTGTTAACCCTTCCAATGATCATAATTGCAGGGATTATCCTCTTCCTGTGCCTCATCGGCACTGCGACGCTTGGATTTATGATCATGAAAGGGAAAGGCAATATACCGTTTTCCTGGCACGTGAATCTCGCCCGGCTGACCATCGTGATTGCACTCATCCACGGTTTTCTCGCCATGGCGTGGTTCTTTGGATGGTAGGAATATTGTATCACGCGTTGGCGGGAGGGTAAATTAAATGAAAATTCAAGCGGTAATTATTGCAATGATTATCATACTGGTCTCTCTCTCCGGTTGTCTTGGCAGTCCTGCAGTACACGACAGTGCACAAGGAGAACTGCATGCCCATTATGAATATACCGAAAGATGGTCAATCGGACAGGGGTGTTATGAACAGGTGAAAGGGTATGTCTACACTGCAGGGAATGTGTCGGCTGATGCGGTGCAGTTGAATTTCAATCTGGTGAATACCGGAACCGGAACGATCAGGGATTCAAGGTCCATCTTTATAGGCTCTGTAGGTAACGGAGAGACCCGGACCTATGAGACGGTTCTTGACGGGGAGTGCACGCAGGATTACCGGGTTGATTTCATGTTTGGGAAATAATTATCACAGATAACGAGGTATCTCATGTCGGAAAAGGACCAGCAAAACTCCCCACCTCTTTTAGGAATCCTCGTAGTCCTGGTCATGGAAACCGGACTTCCCGCCATTGCAGGGTGTCTATAGCCGGTTTCTGAAAATTTTTATTCTTCGGTCCAATGAACTATTCTGCCGATACCGGTGTCTGTCCTGGAGGGATTACACGTTCTGTCAGGAATTTTTTTATATTCTTGGAATGGCCATGAAACAATAATCATGAGCAATGTCACTTCCGGGGCTCTTTTTTAGAAGTTCATGGTGAGAAGGGCTCAAGGACAGCTGGTGTTTTTACAATGAAGCGATCAATGTCTTTCTAGCAAATTAGGGATTGATTGGCGTCAGCAGATGTGATGCTGAAACTCCGGGAGGTGGAGATGAAACGGATACCAGGATATAATCTGGATATTATCGTGTGTGCGGTCATTGTGACAGGGTGGTGTATATTTCCGGTGACTGCAGTCTTGTGTGACGGGCCGCCACAAAGCCAGTCTTTTATCGTGTTCAGTGGCGGGTGTGATCGATCCTCTCAAGGTTTACCCTGTTCCCAGGGATTCATGTTCCCGGCACAACCATCCGTTGGCGGGGATTTTCCTACCCAGTATTCCCTGGATTTTGGTGACGGTTCACCGCCCTACTACGGTCCGGTTGATGGGGTGACCCATACCTACAACAGTTCAGGTCTTATTACGCTGAAATTCATGGCAGGTACACAGTGTGACCTGTGGAGATCCAACATCTTTATGATGAATATCCCCGCCCCGGTAAATTATTCACCGGCGATCCCTGCATGTGTGCCTCTCCAGCCTTCTGCAGGTTTTACCGGTAATCCAACATCCGGAGCAGCCCCTCTTACCGTTCAGTTCACCAGCACATCCGGTGGAGCTAATGCCTATACCTGGAGTTTCGGTGATGATGGATCGTCCCCGGCGCAGAACCCCCTTCACACCTACAGAACCCCGGGAATCTATTCGGTTTCTCTGGAGGCACGTGATACCTGTTCAGGGACTGTCAACCGGGTAAGTATGAACAATTTTGTCACGGTTACTACTCCTGCGACAACCTTTTCTGTTACTTCAAATCCTCCGGGTGCTGCCGTATTTATTGATAACGTCATTAGGGGGAGAACACCCCTGACTCTTACCGATACTGCGATCGGTGATCACCGGATAACGATTACGATGGACGGTTATGAGGAATATACCAGGAATATCATCGTGGAAGCCGCAACCCCCCTCACTATCGCAGCAGTTCTCATTAAAAGCGTTCCACAACCTACCCCCCAACCACCCCCCAACGGATCGATTGCCATCACATCGATCCCTTCCGGTGCTGAAGTGTATATTGATGGCGGTCAGAGAGGCATAGCACCAGCCATTTTCCCTGAAATATTACCCGGCAACCACCAGGTAACGATCTCTTCCAAAGGCTATAATGACTGGAGCCATATCGTATCAGTCGGGTCAGGACAAATGGCTGCGATCAATGCCGAACTGCAAGCAACACAAGAGATCACCGGCTTGCTTGCGGTAATCACCGACCCCCCGGGTGCCGACATTTTTATCGATGGTGATTTCAAAGGAGTGAGCCCGGTAACAATTTCCGGACTTTCCGCCGGGCCGCACACGGTTTTGTTAACACTGCAGGAGTACGTGAATACTTCATCCAACATTTCCGTCACTGCCGGCCAGACCCAGAAGTATAGCAGGGACTTGCAGAAAGTGTTCAAGCCATCAGCGATCGATCTGCTCCTGGCGACGGGTGCTATTGTGATGATCGGGGTAATTGCCGTGGTAGTCATGTTCAGGAAGGATCCAAAAACGAGATAGAAACGGGAGCGTGACCTCTTCGAATACACCATATGATTCCGGAATAGATTCTGATATTTGAATGCACCTAGCAGGAAGGATTGTTGGACTGACCTCAATGATTTTTAAAACCATGTGAATAAATAGCAACAATTATTCATTCAAATGTATACAACTGGTTATGTTCCGCAGGAACGCGCTGGTTGTTCTTGTTTGTATTCTGTTTTCTCTGTTACTTATTGGAAGTGCGCATGCGGTAAATCTGACATGTCGCAATAATCTGACGTATGCCTCTGATTATTATGCCTGTGGGCATGAACTTGTTGATAAAGGCCAGTACGAAGACGCGCTCCAGGCTTTTAGAACTGCTCGTTCCATGGATGCCCGCTTTTATAATGAACATTTAGGCATATCCGGGGAAATCGGATGGGTTCTCAACAAGCTCGGGAGATACGAGGAAGCTCTGGCCGAATTTGAAATATCTGAAAAATATCACCCTGAATGGATTAACGACTACTCTATTTACTATGACGAAGGGTGCCTTCTTGCAAAACTCGGAAGAGATGAAGAAGCCCTGGTAGAATTTGAGCATTCACTCAATGAAATATACACGAGCACCTACGCCTTATTCAATAAAGGTGTTGTGCTGGCAAAATTGGGGAGGTATTCTGAAGCAAAAGAAGCATTTGAAAAAGCACGGAAATCCTATGGTAGCAGGGTTCCGCTTCTGGGAAGTTACCGGGAAGCAGCAAATACGTATGATATCGCAAGAGGTATAGCTCATCCCGAGGAGATACCAACACCCGCTATACCATCGTCTCCCGGCCGATCGGTATATCCAACCACCACATATATTTACGGTCTCTCAACTGACCTTCAGATGAGAAAGGGGAATGATTTCTCTGCCCGTTACCAGTTTGACGATGCAGTGCAGGCATTCGATCAGGTTCTGGTAAATGATCCCAGCAATTATCAGGCTATGGAGAGAAAAGGGGTTGCACTTGCAAACCTTGGGCGGTTTGAGGAAGCACGTGCCTCCCTGGACCAGGCGACCCTGTATCTTGATTACCATACTGATGAAGCATACTATCTTGACGCATGGTATGTAAAAGGATGGGTTCTGGCGAACCTGGGTAAATACGATGAGGCAATTGAGGCATTCAATAAAGCTCTTATGGTAGACCCGGATTTTTTCACGGCCGACTACAACAAAGCCTGGGTTCTGGCAAAGCAGGGAAAATATGATGAGGCAGTGGCCGCATACAACCGTTCACTCAACTGGGAAAACCAGCAGAGGCTGAGCGTTAAAACCTGGTCAATTCTTGGGCCTTTGGGGGATTTCAAGGATGCTGCAGATGCAATTGACAAGGCCGGCAATCAGATACCCCTCCCCACGCCAAAAGAGACACTTATTTACCAGACGGATTTCTCCCAGGACCCCCAATGGCTGACGAACCGCCCACATGATTATTATTGGAAACCTGAAAAAGGGGTGTATTATTTCCTCAGCGAAGAGAATCCCGGGTATGCTGAACTTCCCGTTCCTTATAATGGGACATCATTCCGTCTGGAATTCGATATCACCATAATCCATGCAGATAAAGGAACTACCGCGTTGTTTGGTTTGTCCCAATATAACTCAACATACAATGAACAGAATGCAATCTTAGCCGAGTTTAAAAGCTGGAAATCCGGGATGTACCGTAATGTGAAAAACGGCGATAAGTCCTACCAGATCATTGCTATTGATAGTGCGAGACACACTTCAAATGAACAGTATCAGGGATTCTGTCGTGTCAACACAGAAGATGACCGGGAGCTTCCCACATTCGGCGAGAACCGTATATACCATGTTATAATTCAATATAATAAAGAGAAAAATATTATTGAAACCAAGGTAACTGACAACCTGCACGAAAAGAATTATTTTGTATGCTCCGGTATTTGGGATGAACTTGGTATTTTCCGAAATATGGACCGCATCATCCTTGTAGTCCGGGAGGATGAGAATGCATATATTGAGGGTTTTATCGATAATGTTCGTCTGTCCGCAATCGATACTTCAGTTACTCCGGTACTGGTAATCCCTTCCGGCTCAACTGCCATTCAGGGAACCAGTGGCGAAACGAATGCAACAACCTCAACAACAGGACCGGATGGCGGAGGTCTGGATTTTTCCATGATTGCTATCGCTCTTCTAGTGATTGCAGGTGTTGCCGGCACGGGTGTATTTCTCTGGAATAAATCCCAAAAAACCCCCTCACCGGAACAGGAACGGCAACGCATTCAGAAATTACACCAGTCTGTCGGGACACGGATCGCAGCGCTGGAATTCTTTTCAGGATCAGTCCGCCCACTTTTTGAAAAATCAGAGAACTTCATTATCGAGGAAAAATACCCGGAAGCCAACAAAGAACTCCTTGTTGCAGAAAAAAGAATTCGTGAAATCGAAAAACTCGAGATCACGGTACAGCAATGGAAAAAAGAAGGATTTGATCTCTCCTGCCTTTTCATGAGGGTGAATAATAATCCGGATGATCTTATCCCTGCTTTTAATGAATTTAAAAGCGGAGTTGCAAAAACCAAGGAATTTGAACACGAACTTGCGGACATACTTCGGGAACATCAGGAAGTTGTAAAAGAAGAAAAAATTAACCGCCATATCGAATGGATTCAACAAAATATCAAAGATCCCCAAAAAGCAGACAGGATTAAGGAAGAATTTAATGAAATCCGACGCTGCATAATTGTGCATGAAAAAACAAAAAATCAGATTAAGACTATCCGTGATTTGTTTGATTCTGTAATTTCACGGGCTTCAGGAATTGCTATTTTTGGAGGATTCTTGCAAGGGCGTACGGAACAGGCAAGAATGCAGTATGAATCCGGACACTATGGAACAGCGTATGAAATCCTTAAAAAAATTGAACCTGAAATTGATGAACTGAAAAAGTATGAAATTCAGATAACAAACTGGAAGAGCCAGGGATATTCAACAATAAAACTCGAGAATGCTTCATATGATACCTTCGAAACCATAAAAATCCGAATTGACGAATTCGGGCAGAAGGTTGACAAACTCCAAAAAATCAAAATACGGCTTCAAAACCTGAAAAACACTCACCAAAAGACACTCTCTTTACCTGAGTTATCCGCCTCCCTATCCATAATTGAACAAAAAATTATTGATCCCGAGGAGGAGATTTTTCTTGAAAAAGAAATCAATAGTCTCGAAGAAAAAGTACAACAAACCGTACACCTGCGAAAAGAACAGACATTAAAAATCCGATCGCATATCAAGAAAATTACATCCAGTCCCTTTGCACGTGATTCAACTAAAAAAATGATAATACCTATAGAAAAAGCATGTGCCGTAGATGATTTCATTGCGGCCGGACAGATGCTTAACACCCTTGCAGTACAAAATATCGCGAGCCTGAAGACAGAAATCGATCAGCTCAAAAAGGAGGGTGCTTACGTCCCCCAAACAACTGAAATTCTGGACGCCTTTATTAAGGTAAATAATTATTCGGATGCAATTCTGGAAACAGAAAAATGCACGGAAAAAATGGGGCGTTTAAAGCAGATATTCGCTCAGGCAAAGGCACTCCGCAATAAAATCACTGACTCTAATCTTGTTACCATATTCGACGAAGGACAGTACGCTGAATTTATCCGCCTTGTGCAAAACGAGGAGAAACAGGTGGACCAAATAGAAGCCGCGCGAAAAGATGCCCAAGACCTTCTTGCACAGGCAGAAAAGATTGGTAAAGTTCCAGAGTCGGTCTATCATCTTATTCATTCATCAGCACCCGAAGACATTGACCATGCAGCGGAAGAACTCGCTAAATTCAAAAAAACAGCCAGACCTCACCTTGCCCTCTCATTTAACCGCAGGAAAATGGAGATGCATGTCTGGCACCGGGTGAATATTACTATTGAAAATATTGGAAATGCTCATGCACTGGATGTTAATTTCAGCTTTTCCCGCGAATTTGAAACTCGATGGATTAGGCCGAAATCAATCGATGCGGGAAAAACGGAAACATTTGACAATATTGCCATAAAACCGGCTATTAAAGGAGAAGTACCCCTTGAAATAGCGCTTACATTCCATGATGTCCAGAATAATGAATATACAGAAAAAGAAGAATTCTTTATTGACGTGTCAGAAAGCGGGACACCACATACACCCGCTTACACGCCGGAAGCAACGCCTCCGAAAATCGCTTCAACGAAGCAGCTGCCTGCTGAACTTACCCATATGTTCACAGATTCTCAGTACATCGGGAGAGGTGGTTTTGCCCGTGTCTTTAAAGCTACAAAACGGGATGGAAAGAATGTGGCAATAAAAGTCCCCATCTCAATCGATCCATCAACAGGACGGACGTTTGTATCTGAGATCCAGAACTGGACAAAAATGGTGCATGAAAACATCGTCAAGGTCTATGATTATAATATCATGCCTCCCTATTTTGAGATGGAGCTGTGCGATGAATCGCTTGCAAATCTCAAAAAGCCGGTGCTCAACGAGAAAGCGGCATGGCTTGTGTTTAGTATATGTGAAGGTCTCAAATATGCCCATTCCCAGAACATTATTCATCGTGACTTAAAACCGCAGAATATCCTCCTGAAAAATGGCATTCCAAAGATTTCAGACTGGGGACTTTCCCGTGTTATGCTATCCCAGTCAACGACCTCCGCATCCGGTTCATTCACTCTCTATTATGCTGCTCCTGAACAGGTCAATAACCGAAAACAGGATGCCCGCACGGATCTTTGGCAACTGGGGGTAATATTCTATGAACTGACTACAGGAACTCTCCCTTTTAAAGGGGAAACGGTAACTGATACTATTATTGCAATCGCTACACACGACCCGGTTCAGCCAAGTACTATCAATCCAGATGCCAAAGAGCTTGACAGCATCGTCATGCGTTGCCTTGAAAAGGATCCTGCAAAGCGTTACCAGTCGGTGCTTGAGCTCCAGAAGGAGATCGGGACATTTTTAAAAATGAATTACACAAATTCACTGAATGAGAGCCTGATTTCGAAAAATTATGGGCGTTCTGCAGACTACTGTGCCGACCTCCTGCTAGTCAATATGAAACTGGGCGGTATGGTGGATTCTTATAAATATGCCTCTGATCTTGTTCAATTTGTTTCCGGAGAATTAAAAACTGTCACTGAAGAATTTGCAGCACAGCTTAAGGTTCGTATGGAAATGAATCTGTTGACTATTCCTGACGAGCTGATCAACAAGGCCGATCTTCTGGTGCATAAAATTAAAATGCAGCGAAAATGATGAGAAACACGTAGAGAAGGGGATTAGTTAGTGGTTGTGCTGTTATAGAGACCTATACCGAATAATTGTTTTGTGGATGAATTCATATTCCCCTCCAGAAGAATGCAGTATACTCTTGGATGTTACGACTCAGTTAAATTGAATATCTGCCTGAACCCACACCCCATGTGTCATATTAACCAAACATAACCATCTCTCTAAAATCTGATCAGATTCAGCAGATAATACCGATACGATGAATTAATGAGGATTTTTACCGGGGAACGTGGATGTACAGCGAAGATACAGCATGTATAGAAAAACTGTTAATACCGGTAAAACGCGTATTAAAACAGGAAAATTTAATCAAAAAAGATCCAAAGGAACGACGAATCAGGTTATGGAATACCGTTCGGGAGAATTTTGATAAATACCTCGAAGGTGACTGTGGTCGTTTTCTGAAGGATATGGATAATCATATCCATGGCCAGTTCAGTGCTTCGCTCCTGATTCTTGCCAGTTCATTCAAAGAGAAGGGAGAAACGTTTGAAGCTGCTGAATATTTCTCTGAAAAAGAACTGAATGCATACAAAAAGATCTCCCAATATACCATTTTTGAAATCCTTTCACCTGCTGAAATCAGGAATACACTTGAACTTCATGATGATAATGTCCAGGATCTCCTGTATGGCTATTACTTTGGTATGGACACATGGGTGAATTCGACTCTCAATGATAGTGAGATGAATTTAGGATTCAGGTATTATTTAAAGGAAAAATGGGAGGATTACCGGCGTGTGATTAATACTGCACTCAGACAGGACCAAGATGTGTGGATGCATCTGATTATCGAATACGGCAAACAGCATAAGGATGTCGCTGAACAGAAAACCTTTAGCAGGAACGTGGAAATTGAGAAAAAACAAAAAGAGTACGAGCCGTCACTACCGGCTCGCACTGAACATGAAAAATTGAGTGTGGATTTCCTTCGAGAAGGGGTAAAAACCGAACTTTCAGAATCAGAAGGAGGGTTTACCCATCATGATATTTTTATTAGTTATTCCCATGAGGATAAATCTGTGGCCGATGCTATCTGCGCAACACTAGAATCAGTGAATATCCGTTGCTGGATTGCACCACGGGATGTCCTGCCTGGACAGAATTATCCCTCCGCAATTATTCAGGCAATTGAGCAGTGCAGGCTTATGGTCATGGTTTTCTCGTCAAAATCGAATAATTCAGATCATGTGATCAGGGAACTCACCAAAGCAGTCAGTAAAGGGATAATCATTATCCCGTTCCGGATTGAAAATGTCCCCCCCTCTCAGGATATGGAATATCTGATTGGGATTCCTCACTGGCTTGATGCTCTTACCCCGCCGCTTGAACGACATATCGAAAAACTTGTTCAAACAGTAAAAGTTCTGCTGGAAAAACGAAAATAATACTATTGAACTGTGATCTTAACCTTAATGAATCCGAAATAACACGGTACTCAAAACCAGAGTGCGCAGTTTATTATTTATCGGTCAGCAGGAATTTGCAACAATACTCTAAACAGAGTCCCTCCAGTTCAGGAAATGTGCTTTTTAAAAAAAAATCCAGCGAAAATAATTGTTAGAATTCACTAAATCATAAAAAAATAATCTTATATTGACAATCAAAGTTGAATCCAAAAAAATTATTTGAAAAGGAATATATTTGTATCAGTTGATGTGGATTTTGATTGCATGTCCGAAGCGACTAACAAAACATTCTGGACCAGGGGGGTTATTTTGGTTCCCTGGGAAAATCTTATTGAATCTATAAAGGAAAAAAATCGTAATTTCATCCGCGATAGATGAGAACCCTGCCTGACAGAGCTCTATACAC
>Ga0209048_10003579_pt1 | contig 15045 bp, 13 predicted proteins | sample FrelakmetCRP12CR_FD_187146 | JGI IMG/M metagenome (GOLD analysis project Ga0209048, IMG submission 187146) | Freshwater lake sediment microbial communities from the University of Notre Dame, USA, for methane emissions studies - CRP12 CR (SPAdes)... | ecosystem: Environmental > Aquatic >... | reverse complement strand
CTTGAGTTCCTGGATGAGTTTCGGGACAACCTGGTAGAGGTCCCCCACTATGCCGTAGTCGGCGGCTTCAAAAATGGGGGCATTCTCGTCCCGGTTGATGGCAAAGATCACTTTACTGTCCCGGATACCGGTCACATGCTGGATTTGCCCGGAAATGCCAACCCCGACGTAAAGGTCGGGCTTGACCTTTTTCCCCGAGATGCCCAGGTAGACCTCTTCAGGCAGCCAATGCAACTCCTCGGCGATTGGCCGCGAACAAGCCACCTCGCCCCCGAGCACCTCGGCCAATTCCCTGGCTAAAGCGATGTCCTCCTGCTTGGCCACGCCGCGCCCCACACAAACCACGATCTTGGCTTCGGTTATATCCACGGCTTCCCGTGTTTTGGGCGTTCTCTTGATTACTTGCACTGCGGAGGCCGGAGGGGGCGGAAGTTCCCTGACCTCCCCCTGCCTGCCTCCCTGCGCCACGGCCGGATCGAAAGTCCGGGGAGAAATGGTGGCCATCTGGGGACGAGTGGCGCAGGTGACCGTCTGTACTGCCAGCCCCCCGAAAAACAAGCGATCCATTTTGAGAAGCTTCTTTTCCCGATCGACTTCAAAACCACTGCATGCGCTGCACAGTCCCGTGTTCAGAAGGGCAGCAACGCGGGCGGCGATTTCTTTCCCGCGCTGTGTTCCGGCAACGAAAAACACATCCGGATCTTCCGCACGGGCCGCATCGACGATAACGGGAACGTAGGATTCCAGCGGTTGATCCTGGGCGAGCGGAGCTAAAAGAAGGATTTCATCCGCCCCGTGAGCGATATATTCCGCAGCCAATTGTCTGTCCCATGCAAAGGCTGCCAGCTTTGTCCCAAAATCCGCCGCCAGATTGCTCCCGCCATTCAAGAGCTCCAGCGTCTGTTCCCGGTTTTCAGCGAAAACCCAAATCCCTGCCATGAATGATCACTCCTTATGCAATGACCCCTTCCTTCAACAACGCGCCTACAGCTGCCCGAATATCTTCCGCTTCCGCCCCGAACTTGAGACGGCGCCGTTCCATGGTCGCGCCCAGAATGCCGGTTGTTTGTAGACAAGGTTCGAAAGCCAGTCCAAGGGCATCCAGCGTAATGTTATCCACCGGCTTTTTCCCGGCTCCCAAAACCTGTTTCAGGGTTGGTATCCGGGGCGTATTGATATCCGGCAAAACCGTGACGAGAGCAGGCAGCGGCACGGATATGACCTCGACGCAGTCATCCAGTTTGCGTTCGGCGATGATCCGCTTTTCGCCCTCGTCATACGTCAGTTTGTTGACGTAGGTGACACAAGGAATATTCAACTTTTCAGCCAGGGCCGGTCCGACCTGCTGGGTGTAGAGGTCGCTGGAACCTTCGCCGCAGAGGATCAGGTCAAAATCCCCTTGCCCCTTTATGGCGGCGGCCAACACTGCCGCAGTCTGCGCCGGTTCGAGTTCCACCAGGGAAGGATCGTTTACGAAGCAGGCCTTATCAGGCCCGCGGGAAAGGGCATCTTTCAGGCACTGCTTGGCGGTGGGCGGCGCCACCGTTACGGCAACCACGCCGGCGCCGTGTCGTTCCTGAAGCAGCGCCGCCTCTTCAATGGCATTGCGGTCGTAGAGACTGATCTTGTACCCCACCCGATCGAGAATCAACCTCCGCGAATTCGCATCCACCTTGACGTCGGCTTCATCTATGACCCATTTGAAGCACGTTATGACCTTGAGCATCTATAGCCTTTCCTGGTTCTTCCAATTATCGCAGCACGCTGCCGGCAATTACCATCCTCATGACTTCCGAGGTGCCTTCGTAAATCTCAGTGATCTTGGCGTCGCGGAAGAGACGCTCGACTTTCTGGCCCTTTATGTACCCAATACCGCCGTGAACCTGAATTGCCCTGTTGGTGTGATGAGCCGCCGTTTCCGACGCCTTGAGTTTGGCCATCGCCGCTTCCTTGGCGTAAGGCAGGCCTTGATCGTAACACCAGGCGGCGTAGTAGGTCAGAAACCTGGAAGCTTCCACATCGGTGGCCATGTCGGCAATCATCCACTGGATTGGCTGTAGGCTGGCGATAGGCTTGCCAAACTGGACCCTTTCCTTGGAATAGCGAATGGACTCGTCCAGAGCGGCCTGGGCGATACCCAAAGCCTGGGCGGCAATGCCGATCCTGCCGCCATCAAGGGTCATCATGGCTATCTTAAAACCCTGCCCTTCCTGACCCAACAGATTCTCCTTGGGAATGCGGCAGTTGTTAAGGACGACCTCAGCAGTCAAGGCGCCACGGATGCCCATCTTGTTCTGATGCTCGCCTGCTTTGATGCCAGGAGTGCCTGCGGGGACGATGAAGGCGCTGAGCCCCTTGGGTCCCTTGGATTTGTCGGTCGAGGCAAAGACAATGAAAACCCCTGCCACCGGAGAGTTGGAGATGAACATCTTGGTGCCGTTCAGCACGTACTCATTGCCGTCCAGAACAGCAGTGGAAAGTCCGGCGGCGACATCGGTGCCTGCTCCGGGTTCGGTCAAAGCGAACGAACCGAGCATTTCTCCCTTGCAAAGGGGTACCAGGTATTTCTTCTTCTGCTCTTCGGTGCCGAACTTATAGAGAGGAAAGCAAGCCAGGGAGGTATTGACCTCGACAATAAATCCTGTGGTGGCGCAAGCACGGGAAAGCTCTTCAATGGTTATGATGTAAGTCAAATAGTCGGCCCCGGCCCCACCGTACTCCTGAGGATACGGAATGCCGAGCCAGTCCTGCTCTGCCAGTCTCTTGACATTCTCCGAAGGGAAACGCGGCTCCTGATCGACCGCATCGGCTATGGGTTCAACATACTTTTGACAAAACTCCCTCACATTGGCGCGGACCAGTTGTTGCTCTTCTGTCAGTTGAAAATGCATATTAACCTCCCCCTCATGATTCGTTTTGGTAACCATTTAGATTCATGGACTATTTCAAGATAAAACACTCTTCAATTTGAGCCTTTTCGCTTAAAACCTCTATGGCGGCAGAGGTTCACGAGCACCCCTGCCGCCTGCTGGCCTGACGTGGAACCGAAAAGGTCGTGCGGGCTAGTAAGATGAACTATTTCTTCTTTTCGGGTTCCGGGACATCTTCGGTGATGCCCGCGATTTTGCGCGCATACTCGGCGAACTGATCCACGGGGGTTAGTGCCCGTACCACGAGCTTGGCGCCGTCGGGTGAACCGCCTCCGTGCATACAACCCGGAACACCGGCCCCCAGAGTCAGCCACTCCGCAAGCCTGGCTGCCCGAGCTCTCGTTTCCGCGCTGAATTTGACACCGGCCTTAAGAGCCTTTTGCACGAGATGGCCATAGTTCGGGTCGTTGAAGTCTTTGTAAGATGGGAAACAGCCGGTCTCAGCGATACCACCGCCAATATCCTGGCAGATGCGCTTCGTCTCGTAGGGAAGGGTCGCTACGTGCACCTTGTTGGTGTGAGCCAGGAGTGAATCGGAGGTCCACATGCCACCAGGCCCCTTCTTGCCAAGGGCCATTGCGCCAATGCCCATCCCATAGGTCGTCTCGTTATTGACAGCCATTTCGACCATTTTATTGGCAAAGGTACCGGCTGCCAAACCGTTGGCCCTGGCCAAGAGAGCGGCGGTGCCGATCATCACGTCGCCCTGCCCGGCGACACATGCGCCGATGCAGGCTCGGTAGTTGGCGGTGAAAAACTCAATGATCTTGCCCGAGTACTTGAATTCCTTGCACATGAAGACTCGCTCGTTGGGGACAAAGCAATCGTTAAAGAAAAGGAAGGCCTGGGTGATTCCTGTCTCGGGAATGTCAAACCCTTCTTCAAATTCCCTGCTGTCACTGGCCCGGCGCGCCTCCACAATGGTCAAACCTTCAACGTCCTTGGGCACCACGCAGGCCAGGGCATAATCTTTGTCCTCTTCTCTGTAGGCGCCGCCCGGCAGAAGGAATATCTCATTGGAGGCGGCCACACCACAGATCATTGCCTTCATCCCGCTGATCACAATGCCATCTTCCCGGACTTCCTTGATGTGCAGGTTGCTGTCCGGATCAGGTTGCTGGGAAGGTCTCATGCTGCGGTCACCCTTGGCGTCCGTCAGAGCGCCGGCCACGACCAGGCCTTTTTCTTGCGCGCCCAATATCCACTTCTTCAGCCGCTCCTGATAGTTCGTTCCGTTCTCCTTGTCACACATGGCCGTGACGTTCCACATCACGTTCTGACCGTTCCACCCTACACAGAGGCCGCCGTTGCACGAACCCGTAAACCGATACATCCACCGCTTGAGCTTGGAATTGGCGATGACATCTTCCATCGATTCCATCATCCCATTCCAGCGGTGGATCTTCTGGCCGGTAAAGGTGGAAACCGTGGTGAAGTCTTCGGCATATTTGGGATCATGAGCCGCATCAAAGCCCCGAGCGTGACTTTCCACCGTTCTGCGGGTAGCGGGGTGGGTGGTCACGTCTTCGATAAGCTCTCCAAACTTATAAACGTTGGGCCGCATGGCTTTCAGCGATTTGATGTAATCTTCTCTTGTTTTCAGTGCCATTTCTCTTTCTCCTTCGGTGACTTTGTTGCGATAATCTGAACCAGTTGAATTAGAGCTTCAGCCAAAGATCCATCAGTTTCCGTTGTTTTTCCTTAGGATCTCCTCCTTGATGCCCATGGGCGTCTCTTCACGGAAAATGCGCGGGTCCATCAGCCGGAGTTCGGGGGATATGATGGGTTTGAACTCCATATGGGCCAAGACATCGCTCTCCAGGTCGACCCCGGGGGCAATCTCCGTCAGCGTTACTCCTTCCGGCCGCAGCTCGAAGACCGCGCGTTCTGTCACGTACATGATCTTCTGACCGCTTGTCCGGCCAAAGTCGCCGCTGAAAGTGATGTGTTCAACCTTGTTGACCAGTTTCTTCGTCTTGCCTTCATTGACTATGTGCAGCTTTCCATCTCTAATTTCCAGTTTCACTCCACTTGCAGTCAGCGTCCCACAGAAAACGACTTTTTTTGCGCTCTGGCTGATATTGATGAACCCGCCGGCCCCGGCGATGCGCACGCCGAACTTGCTGACGTTGACATTGCCGTATTGGTCCATCTCCGCCATTCCCAGCACCGCCAGGTCCAGCCCGCCACCATCGTAGAAATCAAACATGAGTGGATGGTCGATCAGCGCTTCGGGATTGATTGCGGTGCCGAAGTACAGCCCACCCAGAGGCACTCCGCCGACAATCCCCGGTTCCACGGTCATGGTCATGCTGCTGTTGATGTCCTCTTCGGCCGATACTACACCGACTCCTTCGGGCATTCCGATGCCCAGGTTAACAACAGCGTCAGGGATCAACTCCATGGCGCACCTGCGGCAGATAACCTTTCTCTCGCTCAGGGGCAGGGGACTGACACTGTTCAGCGGCACTCGCGTTTCTCCGCAGAGGGCGGGGTTATACGGCTCTGCCATGGGGATTTGCCAATGGTTTTCTGGTTTGGCCACGACCACAACGTCCACCACCACTTTCGGCACCTTCACCATCATGGGATGAAGCGTTCCGGCCTTCACTATTCTTTCCACCTGAACGATGACCTTCCCGCCGGATCCCTTGGCAGCAAGAGCCAGCGTCATGAACTCGAGGGCAATGGCTTCTTTTTCGATGGAAATGTTGCCATTCTCATCGGCGCTGGTGCCACGGATAACCGCCACGTTAACGGGGAAGGATTTGTAGAAAAGATATTCTTTCCCATCAATTTCCATCAGCCGAACTACCTCTTCATGGCTGATGCTGTTTAGCCTGCCGCCGGTTTCCCTTGGATCCACGAAAGTTTTTAGGCCTACATGGGTGATAATCCCCGGTTTCTTGCCGGCGATTGCTCGGTAGAGGTGCAAGATCACGCCTTGAGGTATGTTGTAAGCCTCGATCTTATTGTTAACAGCCAGTTTGATCATGTCGGGCTGAAGTGCCCAGTGTCCGGAGATCACCTTCTTCAGCAGGCCCTCTTTGCCCCAGCGGTTCAGCCCCCAGTTGGACTTCCCATCGTTCTGGCTGGCGCCGAAAGTCATGGTCAGATCTCTGGGTTCTCCCGTTTCGAGAAACCTTTTCTCTATGGCCTTGGAGATTTCCTCCGGATGACCCATCCCAACAAACCCGGATATGCCAACCGTATCACCCGTCTTGATCAGCTTGACTGCTTCATCGGCAGACATGAATTGCGCCATACTCTTACCCTCCTATTTAGGCCAAAACCCTCGCCTTGTGCTTCGCCATTCCGTGGACACTGCTCTTGGTTGCGATGCTATAAGGCAAACACCGTGCCATCTGGCGCCGTAGCTTGGAAGATGCCCTGTTTGAGCCTTAACAGGGCAATCGTTCAGCCTTCCCATCGAACAGAGCAGCCCTCGAGCGATGAACAACTGCATCACCCAAGGGTCTCTGCGGGATTGGCTTGGGGCAGCTATTGTTGATGCATGGCTGAAATTCAGGAGGTTGATGCACATAAGCATCGCAGAATGATTTTTGCATCAGGTAACGATACTGACTTTCATAGGTGAGTGCTGGGGAACTGACAAAAGGCGGAATTGGGTAACTTCTCAATAAGTGCGGGTAGAGCATCAAAAGCCTCTGGATTCCCGCCTGCGCGGGAATGACGCATGCAGCGACTCCTCGTCATTCCCGCATGCTTCTAGCGGGAATCCAGAAGTTTCAGACGAGTTGATTTGTCCATGGTTATTGAGAAGATACGGAATTGGCTGAAGATCGAGCAAAATTTCGGACCGGGCGATGGACCCCAAGAAGAAAGAACCCTGCGCGGCCTATGCTCAGATCCTCATTCTCAGATCCTCGAAATAGGTTCCGTTCGCATCTGAATCCTGGCTTATTGCGATTATTTTGTATTTTTTCATTTTGCGCACAACCGTCGATTGATTGACCTTTAGCGCACTGGCAATCTTCCTGGTGCTTCCATATTTCTTGAGGGCTTGTTCCAGCAACTGTCTTTCCGCCTGTTCAATGGCTTTTTGGAAAGGCATGTTCTCAGGTAAGACCATCCTTTCTTCACCAGGAGTGAGGTAATTCCTTATGTAAGTGGGCAGATGGTTAGGCCCGATTTCTTCCTCCTCGGTCATCACCAACATGCGCTCAATCACGTTCTCCAGTTCCCGGATATTTCCGGGCCACGAATAGGCTAGAAAAGCGTCAATGATGCAGGGGGAAAAGCGTCTGTTGAATTGGTACCTCTTGCTGATTTTCTCCAAAAAGTGCAGGGCCAGCAGGGGTATGTCCTCTCTGCGCCGCCGCAAAGGAGGGATTTCGATGGACACCACATTGAGTCGGTAAAAGAGGTCTTCTCGAAAACCACCTGAGGCCACCAAGTCCCTCAGATGCTTGTTGGTTGCTGCCACAATGCGCGCATCGACGGGAATCGGTTTGAGGCCGCCTACCCTTATCACCTCATGGTCTTGCAGGACTCTGAGCAGCTTTACCTGCAGGTTCAAAGAGATGTCCCCAACCTCGTCCAAGAAAAGGGTCCCTTTTTCGGCCAATTCAAACATGCCAGGTTTTCCCTGTTTCCTCGCCCCGGTAAAGGCCCCTGACTCATATCCGAAAAGCTCTGATTCCAGAAGAGACTCCGGGATTGCACCACAATTGATCTTTATCAGGGGCCCTTCCGAACGATGGCTAAGACGGTGAATGGCGTTGGCGATGACTTCCTTGCCGACCCCCGACTCACCCGTGATCAAAACAGTGGAGTCCACTTTGGCGACTTGCGCAGCCATCTCCATGACGCGCCTGGTTTCCGCACTTCGAGCGATGACGTCACACCCGGCTTGCACCTGTTGAACCCGCATCTGTTGGAGTTCGGCAGCGTAAATTTCGTTGAGTTGTCTGGTCTTCTCCAATAATTCCTTGAGGTAAAGTATCTCCGTGATGTCCCTTATGTTCGCCACCACCCGTTTGATTTCACCGTCCTCACCCCAAATCGGTATTGCGGTCGCCATGACTTTTTGGCCGACCTTCTCCCCTCTTGTCATCTCCAACATTATGGTAACCTTCTGTCTGGCTTTTATTGCCGCCATGACAGAAGATTCGGTATACCACTTCTGATTCACCATATCCTGAGCGTTTTTCCCCACAATAAAACCCCTGGGGATTCCACAAATTCGCTCCCAAGCGCTGTTGACCATCAAAATTTTCCCCTGACCATCGCTCATGAACAGACCATCGTGGGAGGCTTCAAGAATATCTTCCATTTCGCAGGTGGAACACTGCTGAATCAACGCTTGAGTTTTGCCCGTGGTCAAATTTCCGGTGTTGGGCTTATTAGTCATGCTCAGGCCATCTCACAAAATATTTGTCTTCACTCAGACCCAGTGACGGTAAAATCCTGAGGAGCTTGTCTTATTCCGAGACTCTGACTGCCGTTCTGATTTTGTTGCTCTGTTTTACCTCACCGCCGGTAGTGTATTCGGCATAACACTCGAGCCAGTTGTAGTACGTGGCAACATTGCGGGTCTGGATCTTAACAGTGAATTTGCCGGGACTGCCATATTCAACGAGTTCAAGATTCGAACAAAAAAGGGGAGAACTTTGCGCACTCTGCCCCTCCGTTACCCACCGGGAACAGACTGAATCTATTGGCTGATTCCCCTGCACTTCGGCGGCATAGCAGTGGAGTGGCGGCGATGAAAAAGAAGCTCTTTCCGTCAACCACCGGAAACAGGCTTTCTTGATCGTCGGCCGACCATCTGCCTCGAAAGTTGCCACAATGTCATAGGGGAGATCTTCCCCGGTAATTTCCGGCATCTGCAGCCGCATCAATCGGAGTTCGCCCTGAGGTGGATCAATAAAATGCATCAAGGTGCACGATGGAAAGAGAACCAACACGATTCCACCTACCAAAACTGATGCGAAAATGGATCTTAATTTCATGCCCCCTCCCTGAAATTACCTTTATGGTTTGCGCCTCTGCGCCTTCACCTTGGTTCATCGACAAAAACTCCGCAAATACGCGGACTATTTAACCCATCATCACTGCAGTCGTCAATCCACTCCACACGTTCTGGCGTATCGCCCCGGCAGGCGCCGCCCCATTTTCCTTTCCAGATTGCCCACCACCCCGGCCAGGCGCCTCAGGGAAACCCCCGTGTAAATCCCCATCACTTCAAAAAGATGGACCACATCCTCGGTCGCGACATTGCCCGCGGCTCCCGGTATAAAGGGACACCCTCCCAGCCCGCCACAGCAGGCATCAAATCTGCCTACCCCCAACCTCCATGCAGCGAACACATTCGCCAGGCCGAGGCCGTAGGTGTCGTGCAGGTGAAGAGCTAATGGCAGCTCGCAAACATCTCTGACTCTGTCGATCATCTCCTCAATCTGCCTCGGATGAGCAAACCCGGCTGTATCGGCCAGGTTAACCTCATTTGCCCCGCTTTCAGCATAAACCTTGATGAGCTCCAACACCCGCCGGGGTGGAATCTCCCCGTCGAAGTGACAGCCAAAGGCATTCATAACCCCTGCTTGCACGGTAAGGCCGCTGGACTTCGCCTGCTCGATGAGCTTGCGAGCCGCTCTGCTAGCTTCTTCAACGGTGCAGTTGGTGTTTTTCCGGCTGTGAGTCTCGCTCGCTGAAACGAAAATCGACACGTGGCCGAGGTCGGCTCCAACAGCCCGATCAAGGCCCCTTTTATTCAGCACCAGGGCTGAATAGGTGACTTCCGGATAGCGTTCAATGCTTTCGCACACTCTTTCGGTGTCAGCCATTTGAGGCACCCACTGCGGGCTCACAAAGGCGCCGACCTGAATCCGCTTAAACCCGCACGCAGAAAGACCATTCACCAGATCGGTCCGGTCCTCGACCGAGAACAGGCAGGGTTCGTTCTGAATTCCGTCTCGAGGTGCATCCTCCTCAATGAATACTTCAGGTTTTGTCCCGCCGAGCATTACAACTCCTTAATCCCCAAGTTCATCCACAAGTCACACGAAGTCTCTTTGCACTCACGAATGAACACGAAGAAACACCAAAAAAAGATAACCACCAATACTTCTTGTACCTTCGTGTCTCTTCGTGGAGAAAAAACTCAAATTCCTCTATACGATCAAGTTACTCTCTCATTCTGTGGCCCGTTCACAAAGCCTAAGACTTACATTTCTCAACGTGATGTGCTAGAATTTTTTTGCGACGAACTGCAGTTCAATATGGAGCCAGGACAAGAAGGAACTCAAATGGCCAAGCACACTGCAAACAAAGGAGAACACGAGCTCAAGGCAAAGCATTCAGACCGTCATTCTGCCAAGGCCGTGGCTCGCCAGTCAAGTGACTCTGTAAAACCAAAGAAAGCTTTCGAGATCGATATTTTTATGGGCTGGTGTAAGTCATGCGGAATCTGTGCGGCATTCTGCCCCCGCGAGTGTATTGGGAAGGACGAGAATGGTTCTCCTGTAGTGGAAGATGCGAACCGCTGTACCGGTTGCGGGTGGTGTGAATCGCATTGCCCTGACTTTGCCATCAGCGTGCGGCCGCGGAATGTGAAGATCGTGGGGCCGAGAGACGAATAGCGGGTTGACCGGATTGCAAATGGTAACCAGTGGACACAGATGAGCACGGATTTCTTAACCATCTTTATCCGCGTCAATCTGTGGTTTTGTTACCCCACCGGCGTTTCAAGAGGAGTGAAACATTTTGGTCACAGCGAAAAGTCGAGGACGTCAACTCCTGCTGCAGGGCAATGAAGCTATTGTCGAAGGTGCACTTGCTGCCGGGTGTCGTTTTTTTGCCGGCTATCCCATCACCCCCGCTACCGAAATCAGCGAGGTCATGTCTCAGCGATTGCCGGCAGCGGGGGGCACGTTTATCCAGATGGAGGACGAGATTGCCAGCCTGGGAGCTGTCGTCGGGGCATCCCTGGCCGGTGCTAAAGCCATGACGGCCACCAGCGGTCCCGGATTCTCGCTCATGCAGGAGAACCTTGGATTTGCGTGTGTGACTGAAGTCCCCTGTGTTATCGTAAATGTCATGCGGGGTGGCCCCAGCACCGGGTTGCCTACTAGTGTGAGCCAGGGAGACGTGATGCAGTCGCGATGGGGCACTCATGGAGACCATCCCGTCATTGTGCTGGCCGTATCCACAACTCAGGATTGCTTCGATATTACCGTCAAGGCATTCAACTTATCAGAAAAATACCGGACCCCGGTTATCATCCTGTCTGACGAAGTGGTCGCTCATACCCGCGAAAAAATCTATCTGCCTCACCCTGGAGAGATTGAGGTGCTGGATCGCATCCGTCCCAATACTCCTCCTGAATGGTATATTCCCTACGAGGATAACTCGCGCGGTGTTCCCCCGATGGGCATTTTTGGAGATGGGTACCGGTATCATGTTACGGGCTTGATCCATGACCTTCGAGGATTCCCCACTCAGCGCCCCGATGAGATCGTTCCGTTCATGAATCGCCTTTTCCGAAAGATCAACCAGCATTTTTATGACATTCAGATTGTTGAAGAAGAGTCTACTGCTGATGCAGACGTGATTGTCATCGCTTACGGTTCGGTATCGCGATCGGCACGACGGTCAGTGAGGGAGGCCAGGAGCCGCGGGATCAAGGCAGGTCTCGTGCAGCTCATTACGCTCTGGCCTTTCCCACGGCAAATCCTGGAGCCGCTTTTGCGGCGTGTGAGGGCGGTTCTGGTGCCGGAGTTGAACATGGGTCAGGTCTCCCGGGAAGTGAAACGCATCAATCAGGGAGTAACTCGAATTGAAACACTGAATCGGATTGATGGCAACTTGATCACACCGAATGAAATTCTGGTGCGACTGGTCAAACTATAATAACTGAGGCACGGCAATGGCGGAAGTTACTAAATTGATCCATAAGTATCTGCGGCACGACAAGAAGTTCCCTCATGTGTGGTGTCCAGGTTGCGGCAATGGCATCTTTCTTGGGGCCCTGATTCGGGCTATTGACCGGACGGGATTTGAAAAGGACGAGATCGTCATCGTTTCGGGAATTGGCTGCTCCGGAAGAATTTCCGTATACGTAGACTTTAACACCCTCCATACCACTCACGGCCGAGCCTTGACCTTTGCCACGGGCGTAAAGCTGGCCAATCCAAAATTGCAGGTCATCGTGATAATGGGGGATGGCGATGCTACGGCGATTGGAGGGAATCATTTCATCCATGCCGCGCGACGGAACCTCAACCTTACCGCTATCGTGGTTAACAACAGTATTTACGGCATGACCGGCGGCCAGTACTCACCCACAACCCCTTACGGCGCCCTGGCTACAACGGCGCTTTATGGGAACATCGAACACGCCTTTTCCATTGCGGAGTTGGCGGCCATGGCCGGCGCCAGCATGGTGGCCCGAGGCACTGTCTACCATGCCACCCTCCTTGACGAACTCATCGAACGGGCTATCCTTAAGCGCGGTTTTTCCGTCGTGGAAGTGATCAGCCACTGTCACACCCAATATGGGCGCAGAAACAGAATGGGCGGTCCAGTCGACATGTTACGCTGGCAAAAAGAATCGGCAGTGAAGGTGGAAAAAACTCAGTCCATGACTGAAGAGGAACTCAGAGGTAAATTTACCATTGGAGTCCTGGTGGACCGCGACCTTCCCTTCTATACTCAGGAGTACAGCAAGGTGAGAGACGCCGCGAAAACCATGTTGGCGAAAGCCGGTTAACAAGCCATACCAAGTGAGGAATGATGGAACGTTACGAAATTCGCCTCAGCGGTTCGGGTGGGCAGGGCTTGATTGTAGCAGGTATCATTCTGGCCGAATCTGCAGGCATCTACGACGGTAAATTCGTCTGCCAGACGCAGAGCTACGGGCCGGAAGCACGCGGCGGGGCCAGTAAGGCAGAAGTGGTGATCAGCGACGAACCAATTGACTATCCTAAAGCCATTAAGCCCGACCTGCTTCTGGCCATGAATCAAAAGGCCTGTGATGTCTATTTCTTTGACTTACAACCGACGGGTCTCCTGATCGTTGACTCCACTCATGTCAAGCAGGTGCCCACATCAAAAGCGGTGGAAATCCCCTTCACTCAAATAGCTCGTGAAAAGCTAAAAAATGAGATGGTGTCAAATGTCATCGCGCTTGGCGCCCTGGCCGCACTCACCGGGGTGGTCTCGTTAAAAAGCCTGGAGGCGGCGGTGCTGGCGCGCGTCCCGCCGGGGACTGAGGAACTTAACACGAAGGCCTTGGAAGCCGGGATTGAAGCGGCAAAAAGTTACCTCCAGGAAAAGGAGAGTCGAACAACTCATGCGGATCCTGTTGACAAATGATGATGGTATTTACTCGAAAGGCATTGAAGCGCTTTACCTTGCCCTCATTGAAGAACATGACGTAACGGTGGTTGCTCCGGAAACAGAACAGAGTGCCGTGGGTCACGCCATCACCTGGCTCGACCCGTTGCGTGTTGATAAGGTCCAACGCAATGGGAGTTTTTTTGGGTACGCTCTGAATGGGACGCCGGCAGATTGTGTCAAGATCGCCATTACCGAACTCATGAAACCCCCGCCTCAGGTTGTGGTTTCAGGAGTCAATCTTGGTGCTAACGTCGGAGTAAACGTCATCTATTCAGGGACGGTCTCTGCGGCCACCGAGGCCGCCGTGCTGGGCGTTCCTTCCGTGGCGGTGTCGATCGAATCTTTCGAACCCGCGGACTTCAGTGCGGTTGCCGAGTTCATCCCCAGGTTGCTCAAAGTCATCGAACATGAGGGCCTTCCGGACGGCATCTCTCTGAACGTCAATGTGCCGGATCTCCACGCCAAAGACATTCGGGGAATCCGCATAACCCATCAAGGAAAGAAACAACACCTGGAGCGTTATGACCGGCGGCTCGACCCACGGGGTCGCGCCTATTACTGGCTCTGTAATTCGACCTATACGCGGGATACCGATCCTACGGCCGACTCTTTGGCCCTGGAAGAGCACTGCATTTCCGTCACCCCGATCCAATATGACCTGACCCGCTATGAAATGCTCGAAACCCTGAGGCAATGGCATTTATAGATTGAATATCGAATATCGAACAAGGAACCGCAGAATTTCGAAGGAGAGTAGAGACTTCAAGTAGGTGAGTGAGAACTCAAAGAAATGCCGTTTTCATCCGGACGCTGCAGCCATAGTCTTTTGCAGCAAGCTCGAATATGGCTATTGTGAAAGGTGCCTTGAGTCCTGCATCGCTTGCACTGACCCGGAACTCTACTGCCGGCACCGGACATCCTGTATCATCTGGGAACTCTGCCGCAAGGCGGTCAGGAAGCTCAAAACATCCGCTAATTGCCGGCAGGAACCGTAATGATCGTCGGCTTTGCTTGGGGCACGTATTTGACCTGCTCCAGCAGGGTACTCGCTTTGCCCATATTATCAACCGGCTGTAACTGTAGGGCATAGGTCTGGCCCTGTTTTGGATCGCCGGTGACCTTTATGGCCGCATCAAACCCCTTCTTTTGCAGTGCTTTCTTAAGCTCCTCGGCAGTGTTCTTGTCCTTCACAGCCGCGACTTGCACGGTATACATCTTGTGTCCCTCCGAAGCAGCAGGCTTTTGCCTGTCAGAGGCCGTGGCAGAGGGCGATCCGGGAGGTCCAGTATCAATAGCAGAAGGTTTTGCCGGTTTGTCAAACGCCGGGGCCGAGGCAACAGCTTTCGGCTTGGTCTCAGTCGTCGGGGGGGGTGTCGGTTCGGCTTTCTTGAAAGGGGCCGTCTGAGTTTCTTTTGCAGAGACCTCACCACCCTCTGTCTTTTGAGGAGCAGCCGACGGTGTTGGTGCGCTCGCCTTACGGTCGCCGGCAGCTGGTTGGGGTGATTTTCGGCCGGCTGCTGGCTGAGCGGGGGCTTCAGGTTGTGATTCAGAGCGTGCGGGGGACGTTCGGCTCGGAGGGCCGCTTTAGCCCGTTCGAGGAGCGCTCCGACGGGCTGGCCACGCTGGGTTGGTTACGCGAGCAGCGGTGGCATGCGCAGCGGATCGGGATGATCGGGCCGAGCTACCTGGGGCTTGTGCAGTGGGCGGTCGCGCCCGATGCTGGAGATGATCTGGCCGCGTTGGCGATTCAGGT
>Ga0209048_10003578_pt1 | contig 15045 bp, 10 predicted proteins | sample FrelakmetCRP12CR_FD_187146 | JGI IMG/M metagenome (GOLD analysis project Ga0209048, IMG submission 187146) | Freshwater lake sediment microbial communities from the University of Notre Dame, USA, for methane emissions studies - CRP12 CR (SPAdes)... | ecosystem: Environmental > Aquatic >... | reverse complement strand
GTCCCGCCGCTGCGCGCCGGGCAGGATGGGCTTCTCGGCCGTCGCGCCCTGCGGGGACATCACCTCGCGCACCGCGCCCTGGCGCACGAGGACGAGGTGCCCGGGCGGCACGGCGCGCCAGTCGCGGGTCTCCCCGTCCACCTCGAGCGGCTGGGAGCTCACCACCACGCCCTTGCGGCTCTTCACCCCTCGCCTGCCCAGGTCCACGAGGAGCTCGCCGTCGCCGAAGGTGAGCTTGTCGTAGGGCGGGTGCACCTCCCACAGGTAGATGCCGGCCGAGTCTCGATCCGAGTAGACCGCCAGGTCGTGGCCGTCGGTGAGGACGCAGGTGAGGTTTCCGTGCTCGTTGACGAGCCAGAACCACTCGAGCAGCGTGCGGGGGTCGGCCTCGCCCAGGCTCTTCCAGCCCCGCTCGGCGAAGCGGTTCATGAGCTCGCAGAAGATGAGCTCGGTGTCGGTCGAGCCCACCGGCTCGAAGGGCGCTCCGGCCCTGAGCTGCAGGCGGTGGCGCAGCGAGCCGGCGTGGGCAAAGAGCCAGTCGCGCCTCCCCCAGGCCCGCAGGAAGGGCTGGGTGTTCGCGTCGGAGAGGGCGCCCCAGGTCGCGCGCCGGATGTGGAGCAGGAAGAGCGAGCTCTCGAGGTGCTCCCACACCTTCACGAGCTCGGAGCGGATCGAGCCGGCCGGAGGGGCCGGCTCCTTCAGCACGGCCGCGGACGGCTCACCTCCGGGGTAGTAGCCGATGCCCCAGCCGTCGGGGGGCACCTCGCCCTGGCGAAGGCAGCGCAAGTCGAAGGAGGGCGCCAGCTCGCCCTCGAATGACATCGCCAGGAGATTGGGCATGGGATGCCACTTCTACTGTGCCTGGGCCTGGGTTGCCACCGCCCCCGCGTCTCCGAGGAGCTCCCTCCCCATCACCCCTGCGATCTCGGAGGTCTCGTCCACGACGTGGGTCAAGACCTCGTGCAGGCCGGCGGTGTCGAAGTCCTTCTGCCTGGAGCCCACCCACATGGCGAGCCCTCGCAGCCGCTCGTAGGTCTCGCGCCCGGGGAGCTCCGCATCCGCAGGCGGCCGGATGAGCTCCAGGCGCGCCGCGGCGGCCCTGAGCGAGAATCGCACCGAGCGCGGGAAGAGAGGCTCGAACACCAGGAAGCGGGCCACCACGTCCGGGCTCACCCGGCCCCGGTGCAGCTTCATGAAGGGCTCGAACCCGGAGCAGGCCCGGAGCAGCGCGAGCCAGAGGGCGGTCTCGATGACGTCGTGGGCGCCGATGGCCCGGAAGGCGTGGTGGTGCACGTCCAGGATGCGGGCGGTCTGGCCGGCCCGCTCGAGGAGGACCCCGAGGAAGATGAAGTGCAGGGCGTCGTCGTGGAGCATGGTGCCGCGCACGATTCCCTGCAGCGACTGGGCCGAGGTCCGGATGCGCCGGTAGAAGGAGTGCCGGTCGTCGCGCCACTCGGCCCGGGCGCGCGGGCTCCCCGCCCACAGGTAGAGGGCGTTCAGCGCCTCCCAGGTCTCCAGGCTCACCACCTCCCGGATGGACCGCGCGTTGTCGCGGGCTGCCGCGAGCGACCTCTGGATCGAGCAGGGGTTGTCGTCCTCCCAGGTGAGGTACTCCTGGACCCGCTCCCCGTCGTCGGCGGCGCCGGCGCCGAGGCGCGCCTGGAAGCGGTGCTCCTCGCCGGCGACGATGATGACCGGCAGCCAGACGTGGCGCGGGTTGAGCCCGGCATCGAGAGCCAGGTTGCGGGTCACGCCGAGCACGCGGGCCGTGCTCTCGGCGCGCTCCAGGTAGCGGCCCAGCCAGAAGCAGTGGTCGGCGACGCGGGAGATCATCTGGCCTCCGGCTTCAGCACCCAGGTGTCCTTGGATCCGCCGCCCTGGCTCGAGTTCACGACGTAGGACCCCTCGACGAGCGCCACGCGGGTGAGCCCGCCGGGCAGCACCCAGGGGCCGTCCCGGCCGTTCAGCACGTAGGGGCGCAGGTCGACGCGCCGCGCCTCTGGCCTTCCCCTCGACTCCACCCAGGTCGGGCAGGTGGAGAGCTCCAGCCGCCGCTGGGCGATGTACTTGCGCGGCTCCGCCGCGACCCGGCGGCGGAACTCCTCGATCTCCGCGGCGCTCGCCTGCGGTCCCATGAGCATGCCGTAGCCGCCAGCCTCGTCCACCGCCTTCACCACCAGCTCCGGAAGGTGCTCGAGCACGAAGGCGCGGTCCTCGTCGCGGGCGCACACCCAGGTGGGCAGCTGCTCGAGCAGGGGCTCCTCGCCGAGGTAGTAGCGGACGATGTCCGGAACGAAGGGGTAGACCGCCTTGTCGTCCGCGACTCCGTTCCCGGGCGCGTTCGCGAGGGTCACGTTGCCCTTCGCCCATGCCCGCATGATCCCGGGCACCCCGAGCAGGCTCTCGGGGCGGAACACCTCTGGATCGAGGAAGGTCTCGTCGGTTCGCCGGTAGATGACGTGGACCCTCCTCGGGCCGCGGGTGGTGCGGCAATGCACCTGGTCGCGCTCCACGAAGAGGTCGGCCGCCTGCACGAGCTCGAGCCCCATGGTGCGGGCGAGGAAGCTGTGCTCGAAGTAGGCCGAGTTGTAGGGGCCGGGGGTGAGGACCACCGCGTTCGTCTCGGAGGGGTCGACGGGGGAGACCGAGCGCAGGGCGTCGGCGAGGCGCGACGGGTAGAGGTCCACCGGCTGCACCCGGGCGGCGTCCACGCACTCCGGGAGGACCCGCTTGGAGATGATGCGGTTCTCGAGCACGTAGGAGACGCCGGAGGGCGTGCGCAGGTTGTCCTCCAGCACGCGGAAGACGCCGTCGGGGCCCCTCACCAGGTCGATGCCGGCGATGTGGATGCGGACGCCGCCATGGGGCCGCACCCCGCGCAGCTGGGGGAACCAGTTCTTCGAGGCGAGCACCAGGTCGGCCGGGACGGCGCGGTCCCGGAAGATGAGCTGCTCGCCGTAGATGTCGTCGAGGAAGCGCTCGAGGGCCGTCACCCGCTGTGCGAGCCCGCGCTCGAGGTGCGCCCAATCCTCGCCCGAGATCATCCGCGGGACGAGGCAGAACGGGAAGATCTTCTCGGTGCCGCGCTGGTCGGTGTAGACGGAGAAGGTGACGCCCTGGTTCAGGAGCGCCCGCTCCGCGAGCGCCTGGCAGGTGGCGAACTCGGCTCCGCTGCGGGCGCCGATGGCGTCGATGGCCTTCCGGAAGGCCGGGCGCGGGGCGCCCTTCTCGGTGAAGAGCTCGTCCCATGTGCCGGGAAGGGTCCGGTAGTCGGCGAAGAGTGAGGAGCTGGTCGGCATGGGGGCCCCGGTCCTTCCGGCGTCAGGTGGGAAGCGCCGTCGTCAGCCGGCGCAGGTCGAGCGTGAGCCGCCCCGAGGGGGCGCGGCGCGTGGGGCGGAAGCGGCCCGGCCGGACCACCACCCGCTCGCGGCGCCGCCGCTCCGCCTCCTCGGCGTCCGCCGGGAGCGCCTGGTAGGCGCCGCCCCCCGGCCTCCAGCCGTGGAGCTCGATGCGCACCGCCTCGCCGCGCCGCTCCCACTCCACCACCAGCGGATCGTGCGGACCGAGGCCGGGGTGAAGGCCGGGGCGCGGCGCGAACGCCCGGTAGCGCACGGCGGCGAGGTGGGTGGCGCCGCCCCCCGGCTCGAGCGCCACCTCCACTCCTTGCGCGGCCATCTGGCCGGGAGGCTGGCCCGGCGAGGTGACCCTGAGCTCCACCCGCTCCGAGCTCGCGTCGACGGTGCGGGCGCTGGCGCGCTCCTGGCTGGCCACGTCGCCCACCAGCGGCCAGAAGTCCACCGCCGGCTTGATGGCGAGCGTCGCCCCGGCGAGCTCCACCCGCGCGATGTCGGGAACGGGAGCGAGCAGCGCCGCCCGCAACCGGGGCCCCAGGCCGAAGCCCTGCTTTTCCAGGTCCTCGATGACGCCGCGGAGGTCCTGCTCCAGGTAGAAGGGCAGGGAGGCCCGGTCGTGCAGCTCCGGCCCCCAGTCCACGAGCGCGTCCTCGTACGGATCGCGGGCGAGGCGCGCGGCGATGGCCCGGAAGAGCGCGCCCAGGGCGACGAGGCGCTCCGGGGTGGCGGGCATGCGCAGCGAGCGCAGCTCCACCACTCCCATCCGGCCGCGGACCGGGAGGTGCGGGTTAAAGAGCTTCTCCACGTTCAGCTCGGCCCGGTGCGAGTTGCCCGATGCGTCGACGAGCAGCGGGGCGAGCGATGACCAGAGCTCGTCGGGGCCGAGCTGAGGGCGCGCGGAGAGCCGGTCGAGGGCCACTCCCAGCTCCTCGAACAGCTCCCTCACGCCCTCGTCGGGCCGGGGCCCCTGGCCGGCGCTGCCGACGCAGTCCGGGGCGAAGGCGTAGGAGAGCGAGGGGTGGTGATTCAGGTAGCGCACCATCGCCGGCAGCATCCGGGAGAAGAGGAAGAACGGGCTCCGCTCCGGCGAGGGGCCCCCGAGGGTGATCTGGCCGCCGCCGCCCGAGTCGGTGACGTGCCCGTTCCAGCGGTAGCGCACCGGCGAGAGTCCTGCCTCGGCCGCGGCCGCGTAGACCGCCACGGCGTGGTGGGCGAAGGCCGTCAGGTCGGCCGCCGGCGCCAGGTTCACCTCCACGACGCCCGGGTCGGGCGTGACGGTGAGCCAGCGCTCGCCCTCCTCCAGCGAGGGCGTGGCGACGGGATCCCCGAGGAGGCCCGAGGTGTCGAGGCCGCGCGGCGCCTCCCCGGGCGGGCCGGCCAGGTAGCGGGCCCCGAAGCAGAAGCGCGGCTTCTCCTCGCCCGGGAACTTCCTGCCCTCCACCCGGAGCAGGCGGGCCGACGACGCCAGCCGGGCCACGAGCGCCCGGAGCAGCGACTCGGCGCGCTCCTCCTTGTCGCCTCCCTCCGGGCGCCAGAGCCATTCCGGGTCCTGCCTTCCGCGGTCCGTGAAGGTGGGCTCGGCGCCGAGCCAGATCTCGAGCCCGGCGCGGCGCAAGGCCTCGTCCTGGGCGCGGCAGTCAGCAAGAAGCTCCCGCATGCGCCTCCCTAGACCTCCTCCTCCGGCTCCGGCATGGGGCGGTCGCCCGGGTGCCGGCGCAGGTCGAGAGTGTGCGGATACTCGGGATGCGGCCGGGCCACGCGCGGCGTCCAGCGCCACGGCAACGGCCCCTCGGGCGTGAACCGCTGGGCGCGGCGCGCCGAGGCCTCGAACCGGGTGAGGGGCGGCTCGTTGTACGCCTGCCCCTCGGGGTGCCAGACGTGGTACGCGCAGGCGCCGACCGAGCGCCGGCCCCACCGGTCCCAGAGGTCGAAGCGCAGCGGGTGGTGGATGCCGAGGTGCGGCTGCAGGGACGCCGCCGGCGCCCAGGCGCGGAAGCGCACGCCGCCGACGTGCTCCCCGGCCGTGCCCGTCGATCGCAGCGGCAGGGTCATGCCGTTCACGAGCACGTCGTAGCGCTCCGGCTCGAGCCCCTCGGCCCGGACCTCGACCCGCTCCAGCGAGGAGTCCACGAAGCGCGCGGTTCCACCGGTCCCGGGCTCCTCGCCGAGCACCGGCCAGGGCTCGAGCGCGTTCCGGACCTCGACCGTGGTCCCGCCCACCTGCAGGCGCCCCACCACCGGGCAGCGGAACTCCACGAAGGGGCGGTAGGCGTCGGCGGGCAACGCCACTCCGCGGCCCTCCAGGTAGCCGAGCACCTCCTCCATGTCCCTCCAGAGCCAGAAGGGCAACAGGAACCGGTCGTGGAGCTCCGTGCCCCAGCGAACGAGGCCGTGGCGATAGGGCTCGCCCGCGAAGGCCGCCACGAGCGCCCGCATCAGGATGGCCTGGGCGGCGGCCATCCGCGGGTGCGGCGGCATCTCGAAGGCGCGCAGCTCGACGAGGCCCTGGCGACCGTGGGGGGTGCGCGAATCGAAGAGCTTGTCGATCGAGATCTCCGCACGGTGCGTGTTGCCGGTGATGTCCACGAGCAGGTTCCGCAGCATCCAGTCCCCGAGCCACGGCGGCGCCTGCTGCGACCTGTCGAAGACCCTCCGGAGCGCGATCTCCAGCTCGTAGAGGGACTCGTGCCGCGCCTCGTCCACCCGGGGCGCCTGCGAGGTCGGCCCGACGAAGAGGCCGGTGAACAGGTAGGAGAGCGACGGATGGTGCTGGGTGAAGGTGACGAGGCTCGCGAGAATGTCGGGCCGGAGCACGAAGGGGCTCGAGAGCGGCGCCGGCCCGCCCAGGGTGATGTGGTTGCCGCCGCCCGATCCCTCCTGGCGGCCGTCGAGCAGGTACTTCTCGGAATGCAGCCCGGCGTGGAGCGCTGCGTCGAACACCTCCTCGACGAGCTCGGCGTATTCACGCCCGCTCGTCGTCGGCGGGACGTTCACCTCGAGGACCCCCGGGTCGGGGGTGACGGAGAAGCGGATGAGCTCGGAGCTCCAGGGCGGCGGGTACCCCTCGAGCCGGGGCTCGAGGCCGGTCGCCCTGGCGGCCTGGTCCACCGCGGTGACGAGCTCGACGAAGTCGGCCGTCGCGGCGAGCGGCGGGAGGAAGACGAAGAGCTCGCCGTCCCGCGGCTCGACCACGAGCGCGGTCCGGACCGCCGCCAGGTGCGGCGCCGGGGCGGTGCGGCGCTCCGAGAGCTGCACGCCCGCCTTCTCGGCGAGCATCTTCATCTCCCGCTCGCGGGCCTTCGCGATCTCCTCGACGCGCGGGTCGACGTGGTACGGAGGCTCGACGGGCGCCGGCGCCGGGGGCGGGCCGCCGAGCGCCTTGAGCGGCAGGCGCAGGCCCACCGGCGCGTCCCCGGGGACGAGGACCAGGCGCTCGCGGCGGAAGCTCCACCGGTCGGTGCGCCAGGCGCCCCCCTCGCGGGAGAGCGGCAGGACGTATCCCGACGGCCGGGAGAGCCCCCGATCGAGGACCCGCGCCAGCCTGCGCCGCTCCTCCGGGTCGGAGAGGTCCGCCTCGTGCGGGTCGAGCCCCGGCGGCAGATCCGCCTCGTCGCGGATGAAGTGCCACGGATCCTCCCAGGCGGGCTGCACGGCCCCGACCTCGACGCCGAGCCGGGCCGCGATGGCGAGCGCGAGCATCTCGGCCGCCTGCGGCGACGACTCCCGGCGCGCTCCGCCCCCCGACCACAGCGGCGCGCCGCCGCGGCGCCCCACCACGTCGAGCGCCCATCGCGGCAGGCTCTCGCCCGGGTACCACTTGCCGGTCCGCCTCAGGATCAGGCCTCCGGGGGCGAGGCGGGCGCGGAGCTCCTCCGCCAGCCGGAGCCCCTGCTCCCACTTCGTCGGCCCGAGCGCCTCGCCGCGCCACTCCGGGGCCTCCGGGTGGAGGCGGGAGTTGAATGTGGGCTCGCCCCCGAGCGTGAGAGTGAGCCCGGACGCCGCGAGCGAGGCGTCGGCCCGGTCCGCCGCCTCGAGCAGTCCCTTCCAGGTCTCCTCCGAGTAGGGAGTGGTCGGCCTCGCCTCGTGGCCGAGCCGCGCCACCTTGAGCTCGAAGCGCACCTCGCTCGCCGCGACGTCGGAGGTGCCGGTGATGGGAGCCCCGAGCGCCGGGCGGGCCACGCAGGCGAGCGGGATGTGCCCCTCGCCGCAGAAGAGGCCGCTCGTGGCGTCGAGGCCGATCCAGCCGGCGCCGGGCAGGAACGTCTCCGCCCAGGCGTGGAGATCGATGACGTCGCGGCCGACCCCGCGCGGCTCGTCGGGGATCATGCCCTCGTCGGTGAGCTGGACCAGGTAGCCCGAGACGAACCGCGCCGCGAGCCCCCTGGAGCGCAGCGCCGCCACGAGCAGGATCGCCGAGTCCCGGCAGCTGCCGCGCCCCTGCTGCAGCGTCTCCTCGGGAGTCCAGATCCCCGCCTCCTCGCGGATGACGTAGTTGATCCGGCGGTTCACGAGCCGGTTGAGCTCGACGATGAGGTCGATGGTCTTGCCGGACGAGGGCAGCCCGGCCAGGAAGGCGTCGAGGAGCTTGCCACCCGAGAGGGACGGGTCCGACGCGTCGAGGAAGGGCTCCAGGTCCGCGACGAGCTCCTCCGGGTAGCGAAAGGGGACCACCTCGCACCGGTCGTCGATGAAGAAGTCGAACGGGTTCACCGGTCGGATGTCGACCGCCAGCTCCACCGCGACCTCCAGCTCGGAGAGGCGGGTTCCCTTGCGGAACGTGGCCGTGGCCACGTGGTTCCCGAACGGGTCTTGCTGCCAGCGGAGCTCGCCCGGCTCGCTCACGCGAAGCGCGTAGGTCTCCACGCGCGCCTTGGCGTGGTTCGCGGGTCGCAGGCGGATCTGGTGCGGGCCGAGTGCCGCCGGAGAGGGATATCGGTACAGGCTCTTGTGCTGGAGGAATAAGCGCATAGGTCGGGGCCCCCGTTGGTGCAAGAGCCCTGCCCTGCGCCGGTGTTCCGGCCGGGAATCGATTGCGCGACGATCCTTGCGCTCCCGCGGGTGCGGCTGCTCGAGAATCGAGCAGGCACCTGACAGGTTCGGCGCCAGGCAGGCTCTTTCGGAGCGGGACTCTAGTCGCCCTCCTCCCGCGAAGGGAAGGAAACGAGCGGTGGTCCCTCGAAGATGCGGAAGAGCCTCTCGGCCGGGGCGGAATCCCGGGCGTAGGTGTCGTGCGCCCGGCAGAGCGCCTCGCGGTAGCGGGCGAGCCGCTCCGTCTCGCCGAGGCCCGCCTCCCGGTCGATCGCCTCCCGCTCGAGCCCGAAGCGGCGGAGCACGTGAAGGCGGTACACGTCGAGCACCCGGCGCTCGTAGGTCACCCCGAGCGCCTCGAACAGCTCCTCGGCGTCCTCGAGCTGTCTCAGGTCCGGAAAGGCCATGGCGGCGTGCGCCCTCCACCGAAGAGGTCGACGAGCGGCCGGGACAGGCGCGGCAGGAGCCTCGCGGCGAAGGTCCGGAGGGCGGACCCTCCGCTCCGCTCGAGGAAGTCGCCGAGCCGGGCCCGCGGGAATGCGTCTCCCTCGAAGGCGCGCCGGGGGACGTGCCGCCAGCTGCCCACCTCCCCCTCCGGGTCGGCCGTCAGCTCGAAGGTCGTCTCGGCCTGCACCGCGCACCTCCTCGAGTTCAGGCCACCTCGGCCTGGGGTTCGGGGGCGGCCTCTCCGGGCGAGGTGAGCGGCACCTCGCCGCGCGCGACCCGCGCCGCGAACCCCCCGAACCAGGACAGCGCCGCCGCCTCGATGGGCCGGTGGGCCTCCTCGGTGACGGGCTCGATTCCGGCGGCGGCCAGCCGTCCCCTCGGGCAGTGCCCGACGCGCGCCACCAGTACCGCGCGGCAGTCGGAGAGGGCCCGCAGGACGGCCTCGAGGACGTCCTCCTCGCCTTCCCCGCCCCGGCAGTAGGACTCGGCCTTGCGGACGGAGAGGAGGCGGGCTCCCTCGCGGCTCACCTCGTAGACCTGGAACTCTCGGGCGTGCCCGAAGTGCTGGTTCACCACCCCGCCGCCCTTCGTGGCGACGGCGACGCGCGCCCGGAGGCCGGCGGGAGCCCCGGCGACGCGCGCGAGGGCCTCGTCCCTGGCCTCTTCCGAGAGCGCGCGAACGCGCTCCACCCCGGCGCGGTGGGCGGCGCGCACGTCGGCGGCGTCCTGGGCGGGCTCGGGCGGAAGGCGGGCGAGCGCGAACTCCGCGTTCCGGTCCTCGCCGAGGAGCCCGACCGCGTCGGCCCGGCACTGCCGGCAGTGGCGCATCACGCGCGCCGTCCCCTCGCACCTCGCCTGCACGGCCTCGAGCTCCTCGCGGGTGGGGCCCTCTTGCCCGGTGCGCCCGTAGAAGGTGCCGTGCTCCGGGGCGGAGATGAGGGGCATGAGGTTGTGGGTGAAGGCGCCGAGCGCCATCACCTTGCGGCTCACCTCGGAAAGGTGGGCGTCGTTCACGCCGGGGATGACGACCGAGTTCACCTTGCAGAGGATCCGCCGGTCGCGCAGGAGGGAGATTCCCTCGAGCTGCCGCTCGGAGAGGAGGCGCGCGGCCTCGCGCCCCTTCACCCGCCGGCCCTTCCAGGCGACCCAGGGGTAGATGCGCTCTCCGACCACGGGGTCGGTCATGTTCACGGTGACGGTGACGTGGCCGACGCCCAGCGCCGCGATGCGGTCCACGTGGTCCGGGAGGGCGAGGCCGTTCGTGGACAGGCAGAGCTGCAGGTCCGGGGCCGCCCCCCTCACGAGCTCCATCGTCTCGAAGGTGGCCGCCGGGTTGGCGAGCGGGTCGCCGGGGCCCGCGATCCCGACGACCGCCAGCTGCGGCACCTCGGCCGCCACCGCCAGCACCTTGCGCAGCGCCTCCTGCGGGGTGAGCCGCTCGCTCACCACGCCCGGGCGGCTCTCGTTGGCGCAGTCGAATTTGCGGTTGCAGTAGTGGCACTGGATGTTGCAGGCGGGCGCCACCGCGACGTGCATCCGCGCGAAGTGGTGGTGAGCCTGCTCGCTGTAGCAAGGGTGGTTCTTCACCTTCGCGTCGATGTCCGCGGGCAGCTCGGGCGGCGGCGCGGCATCCCCGCATCCGCCCCGGAACTGGCAGTTCGCGGCGGGGCGCTTCGCGGTGGCCGCGAGGACGGGAAGCGCCGGGGCGGGGAGGACGGGGAGGTCTCCGCTCATGGTCTCTAGCCCTCCGGCTCCTGGATCCGCTTCTCGTCGCGCTGCAGGTTGGCCCGGAGCCAGGGCGGAGGCGTCCCGCCGAGCACGCGGGAGAGCTTGTGCGCCGCGTCTGCGATGGCCTCGCCGGCGGCGAGGCGCACCGGCAGGATCCCGCCCGCGACAGCCAGCGCCGAGGCCGCGGCGCCGATCGCCGCCACGAAGACGACCGAGCAGCCTCGAATGGCCTCGATCCGGGGAGCGAGCTTGTCGTGGTCGCCGTCCTCCTTGGCCTCGCCGAACGAGAAGCGCCCCACCTCTCTCGCCTCCCCGGCGGTGACCTCCCACACGACGATGTTCGCGGCGGTACCGAAGTGGGCGTCCACTCTCACGAGGTCTTGCGTGGCGAAGGCGACTTTCATCGCGAGCTTTCCCTTGCACCGGCCGTTCCAGCTTCGCAGGCGCGTGCTGGCTTTCCTTCGGCCCCGGGCCCGGGCGCGCTGCCGGGCCCCAGCGGCTGCGGATCCCTTGCGAGTGCGCCCTCCGGAATGGAGGAGCGTGTCGATTCCGTGGCGCGCGGCGTTTGCGCGGAATGTCGGCTTCCGTCCCGGCGATTGTCGGATCTCGGACAACGGAGCCGCGCGCTGCGGCCGCCTCGCACATCTCCCGCGGCCCGGATCGCCCGGAAAAGGCCTCCCCGCCGCGGTCCCGCCACTCGGTACGGCAATTGCTCTGGTGGCCCGCCGGAACGCCAACGCAGCGGAAAGGACGCCATGAGGCAGATCGCGATTTACGGCAAGGGCGGCATCGGAAAGTCGACGACGACGCAGAATACCGTCGCCGGCCTGGCCTCCCTTGGAAAGAAAGTGATGATCGTCGGCTGCGACCCGAAGGCCGACTCCACCCGCCTCATCCTTCACGCGAAGGCACAGGCGACGGTGATGGACCTCGTGCGGGAGCGCGGCACGGTGGAGGACCTGGAGGTCTCCGACGTCATGAAGGCCGGCTTCGGCGGCGTGAAGTGCGTCGAGTCGGGCGGACCGGAGCCGGGAGTCGGCTGCGCCGGCCGCGGCGTCATCACGGCCATCAACTTCCTCGAGGAGAACGGCGCCTACACGCCCGACCTGGACTTCGTCTTCTACGACGTTCTCGGCGACGTGGTCTGCGGCGGCTTCGCCATGCCCATCCGCGAGAACAAGGCGGAGGAGATCTACATCGTCTGCTCCGGCGAGATGATGGCCATGTACGCGGCCAACAACATCTCCAAGGGCATCCTCAAGTACGCCTCGTCGGGCAAGGTCCGGCTGGCCGGCCTCATCTGCAACTCCCGCAACACCGACCGCGAGGCCGACCTCATCGAGGCGCTCGCCAAGCGGCTCGGCACCCAGATGATCCACTTCGTCCCGCGCGACAACGAGGTGCAGCGCGCCGAGCTGCGCCGCATGACGGTCATCGAGTACGCGCCCGAGCACAAGCAGGCCGAGGAGTACCGCACGCTCGCGAAGAAGATCGCCGAGAACAAGATGCTGGTGGTCCCGAAGCCGCTCGAGATGGAAGAGCTCGAGGAGCTGCTCATGGAGTTCGGGATCATGGCACCCGAGGACGAGACCAAGGTCGGCGTAGCCGCAGCGGCCGCCCCCGCCTAGCCCGCCGCACGCCCAAGAGGACTGGACGAGACGTCAAGGAGACGGACCATGTCGCAAGCACCGAAGAAGATCGACGGGATCACCAAGGAATCCACGCAGGAGATGATCGACGAGGCGCTCGCGGCCTACCCGGAGAAGGGCAAGAAGAAGCGCGCCCCTCACCTGGCCCCGAACGACCCGGCGGCCACCGCCTCCTGCGTCAAGTCCAACCGGAAGACCGTCCCCGGTGTGATGAGCGCCCGCGGCTGCGCCTATGCGGGCGCCAAGGGCGTGGTGTGGGGGCCCATCCGCGACATGGTCCACGTCTCGCACGGTCCGGTGGGCTGTGGCTGGTACTCCTGGGGCACCCGCCGCAACCTCATGAGCGGCATCAACGGGGTGACCCAGTTCGGGATGCAGTTCACCTCGGACTTCCAGGAGAAGGACATCGTCTACGGGGGCGACAAGAAGCTCGCCGTCCTGCTCCAGGAGGCGAAGGACCTCTTCCCGCTCGCCAAGGGAATCTCGGTGCTCTCCGAGTGCCCGGTGGGGCTCATCGGCGACGACATCAACGCGGTGGCGAAGAAGATGACGAAGGAGCTCGACCTCCCGATCATCCCCTGCAACTGCGAGGGATTCCGCGGCGTCTCCCAGTCGCTCGGCCACCACATCTCGAACGACACCATCCGCGACTACATCATCGAGACCCGCGAGTTCACCGAGCCCGAGACGCCGTACGACATCGCGCTCATCGGCGACTACAACATCGGCGGCGACGTCTGGTCGGCGAAGGCGCTCATGGAGGAGATCGGCCTCAACGTGAAGGCCACCTGGACCGGCGACGGCGAGATGGAGAAGATCGCCGCCACCCACCGGGTGAAGCTGAACCTCATCCACTGCTACCGCTCGATGAACTACATGTGCCGGGTGATGGAGGAGAAGTACGGGATCCCGTGGGTGGAGTTCAACTTCTTCGGTCCCACCAAGATCAAGGAGAGCCTGCGCAAGATCGCCGAGCGCTTCGACGACCGCATCAAGGAGAACGTCGAGAAGGTCATCGCCAAGTACGACCCCATCATGCAGCGGGTGATCGACGAGTACCGCCCGCGCCTGGAGGGCAAGACGGTGATGCTCTACGTCGGGGGGCTGCGTCCGCGCCACACCGTCGGCGCCTACGAGGACCTGGGCATGACGGTCGTCGGGTCGGGATACGAGTTCGCCCATGGCGACGACTACGAGCGCACCATGCCCGAGATGCCGGAGGCGACGGTCATCTACGACGACGCCTCCGAGTACGAGCTCGAGCACTTCGTCCACAAGCTGAAGCCGGACCTCATCGGCAGCGGGATCAAGGAGAAGTACGTGTTCCAGAAGATGGGGCTCCCCTTCCGGCAGATGCACAGCTGGGATTACTCGGGGCCGTACCACGCCTACCAGGGGTTCCCGGTGTTCGCGCGCGACGTGGACATGGCGGTGAACAGCCCCACCTGGAAGCTCGTGAAGTCGCCGTTCTAGGAAGCCTGGCCACAAGCCGTACCGGTAGCACCAACCGGCCGTGGGACGCATGAGTCCCCGCGCCGCGAAGGAGAGGCTCATGTCGAACGCACTCGGACTCACCGTCAAGCCAGTCGGCACCTGCTCCCCCGAGGAGGAGAAGCGGGTCGCGGAGTGGATCAACACGCCCGAGTACCGGGAGAAGAACTTCGCCCGCCAGGCCCTGGTCATCAACCCGGCCCACGCCTGCCAGCCGCTCGGCGCCGAGCTCGCCGCCCACGGCTTCGAGGGGACGCTCCCGTTCACCCACGGCTCCCAGGGCTGCGCTTCCTACTACCGCTCCACCCTCAACCGGCACTTCCGCGAGCCGGCGCCGGCGGTCTCCGACGCCATGACCGAGGACGGAGCGGTCTTCGGCGGGCAGAGCAACCTGCACGAGGGGCTCGAGAACGCGGCCGCGCTCTACAAGCCCAAGATGATCGCCGTCTTCACCTCCTGCATGCCGGAGGTCATCGGCGACGACCTGACGGCCTTCATCAAGAACGCCCGGCAGAAGGGGCACGTCGCCAAGGACCTGCCGGTCCCCTTCGCGAACACGCCCAGCTTCAACGGCTCCCACGTCACCGGCTACGACTCGATGCTGCTCGCCATCCTGCAGACCCTGACCGAGGGCAAGAAGGTGGAGGGGCGCTGCACCGGCAAGCTGAACCTCATCGCCGGCTTCGACGCCAACACCGGGAACTACCGCGAGTACAAGCGGATCCTCGAGGCCTTCGGGGTTCCCCTCACGCTCCTCGCCGACATCTCGGAATCCTTCGACTCGCCGAACGACGGGACCTACCGGCTCTACCCGGGCGGCACCCCGCTCCTCGAGGCCGGCGACTCCATCAACGGCAAGGCGACGCTCACGCTCGCCCCGCTCGGCACCACGAAGACGTTCACCTGGATCAAGGAGAACTACAGCGGGCGCCACGCCTCCCTACCGATGCCGATGGGGATCGCCAAGACCGACGCCTTCCTCCTCAAGATCGCCGAGCTCTTCGACAAGCCGGTCCCCGACTCGCTCAAGGCGGAGCGCGGCCGCGCCGTCGACGCCATGACCGACGCGCAGCAATACATGCACGGCAAGAAGTTCGCCGTGTACGGAGACCCCGACCTCCTGCTCGGCTACGTCTCCTTCCTGCTCGAGATGGGCGCCACCCCGTACCACATCCTGTGCAGCAAGGGCTCGAAGAAGCTGGAGAAGGAGATCCAGGCGCTGCTCGACGCCTCGCCCTTCGGCAAGACGTCGAAGATCTACATGAACCGGGACCTGTGGCACCTGCGCAGCCTGGTGATGACCGACCCGGTGGACGCCATGATCGGCGACACCCACGGGAAGTTCTCCG
>Ga0209048_10003577_pt1 | contig 15051 bp, 15 predicted proteins | sample FrelakmetCRP12CR_FD_187146 | JGI IMG/M metagenome (GOLD analysis project Ga0209048, IMG submission 187146) | Freshwater lake sediment microbial communities from the University of Notre Dame, USA, for methane emissions studies - CRP12 CR (SPAdes)... | ecosystem: Environmental > Aquatic >... | reverse complement strand
GGCGGCGATCTTCACGACCTCGGCGAGTCCGGCGCGGAAGTCCCGTCCAGGAAGAGACGCCAAGGTTTCAACGTCCGAAATCACCTGGCGTGGCTGGTAGAAGGCGCCCACGAGATTCTTCCCCTCGGGGAGGTTCACGGCGACCTTGCCGCCAATGCTGGTGTCCACCTGTGCGATGAGCGACGTCGGGATCCCGATCAGCGGAAGGCCACGGAGATACGTGGCGGCGGCGAAACCGGCAATCTCGCCGGTGACGACACCGCCAAGTGCGAAGACCGGCGACCGCCGCTCCAGTCGCTGCGCCGCCATCTGCCGGTAAAGCCACCCGAGCGTCTCGAGCCCTTTGGCCTCTTCCCGCTCGGTGAGTTCGACACAGGTGACGCTAAAGCCGGCGTCGGCGAGGGACCGGACCACACGCTCGCCGAATAACCGATTGTCATTGGGATTGGTCACCAGAACCCCAGTGTGCGCCAAGCCCAGATGTTTGATCAGTCTTCCTACCTCGCCCAGGAGGCCCGGACCGATGATCACCTCGTGGGAGCGTGGTCCGAGTGCAATGCGGAAGCTCTCGGCCATGGATGGAAGGTTAACGGTTGTCCGCTGCGCGATCACGTGATGCAGGGTCAAAAAATCCAGGATATGGTTCACTACGTGATCGATGGTGTGGGCCGAGGCATCCACGATCAGATCGGCTTTGGCGTACGCGTCGGCTCGCTGCTCCAAGAGAAGCCGGACTCGCTCCCGCTTATCCGCTCCCCAGAGCATCGGCCGATCCTCGGTCGGTCCGATCCGCGCCACGATCGTGTCGGGGTCCGCCGTCAGCGCGACGACCACGCCGCTCCGTTTCAGCGCCTCCAGGTTGCGCGGATTCACGATCGTGCCGCCCCCGGTGGCCACGACGCAACCCGTTCGACCCGCGACCCGCTCCACCATGCGGGTCTCGAGGGCCCGGAACGCGCCTTCGCCTTGCGTGGCGAAGATCTGGGAGATCGGCATGCCCGTTTCAGCGGCGATCAGCGTATCCAGGTCGAGGAAGTCGTACCCCAGCACAATGGCCAGCCGTCTCCCGACGGAGGATTTTCCCGTCGCCATGAAACCGCCGAGAATGATGTTCCGCTTGTACCCGGTCATCGCCGTTGCGCCTTCTTAGGGGTGGTGGGCAGCCGCAAAGCAGGATGAAGCTAAGGCAGGTCAAGGCAACGGTCAAGCAGTATTTGCGTGCAAGACGCGAGTTGGGGAGGGTCGTTTCAGCGTTCAGGAATGACGAGGTGTGGTCGTCCGTCGGGTCAAGATGCGGATGCCACTCAAGGGACAACAGCGTGGAGGAATTTGCCGCGGCGAACGACGAACACCGCGCATCCCGCGCCACAGATGACAGTTAAAGCAAGCCGAGGTCGGTGAGGTGCGCGCCCGTTGGTCCGCCGTCCCGTCACACCGGGATCACTTGCCATTCGCGACCAAGATCGCCGAGCCCCTCACACCCCGTATCGGTGACCGCCACGGCATCTTCGATCTTTACGTGGCCCACCTCGGGGTGGATGAAGTCCGTCTCGATCGAGAGGATCATGCCCGCCTCCAGTAGCCGAGCATCGTGCACCGAAAGGGTGGGCTGCTCGTGGGACACCATGCCTATCCCGTGTGCCACGAAGCGCCCGAACTGCGAGAAGCGATGCTCGCGGACAACCTGTTCGCCTTCACGCAGAAGCTCTCGGCCCGCAAGACCCGCGCGCACGATCTGTCGCACCCGCCCCTGCACCTCAATGCACGCGCGGTGCAAATCCCTAGCGAGGGGTGATGGTTCGCCAAGACAGGCCATCCGGCAAATGTCGGCCAGGTAGTCGCCCTCCTCTCCCCCGGCGTCGATGTGCAGGACCCGCCCGGACTCCCATCGTGCAGAGGACGGCACCCTCAGGGTGCCTGGTCCGGCGCACGTGAAGGCAAAGAGGAAGGCCACGTTCCGTTGTGCCATCTCCCGCTCCACCTGTCGCGCGACCTCCGCAGTCGTCATTCCAGGCCTGCCAGCGGCGACCGCGGCCTGGATCGCCTCTGCCACGCGGTCGTACACCGTCCGCAGGTGGGCCACCTCCGCTGGCGTCTTCACGGCGCGGAGCTCTTCCAGGACCCGTGTGGCGTCCACGAACGTCGCCTTGGGGAGACCGCGCTGCAGCGTGAGGAGGGCATCCGCAGGGAGAAAAGGCATCTCCACGCCGATGGTGCCCTCGGTAATGCCGAGCTGTCGAGCCGCCTGTATCACGCCTTCGGCCGCATTGACCGTTCCGAGCGGCGTGGCAATCCGGTGGGAGATCCAGAGCCCTTCCGTCTCGATCTGGCTGCGCTCATCCACGCGACCGACATAGAACGCCTCATCGAAGCGCCTTCGGGGGAGGCCCACGAACGGAAGATACTGACTGCGCCCAAACCGCGGCATGCGGGCGAGGAAGTGGTAGTAGTAGCCGCCCGTTAGGTAGCGGACGTTATGCCGCGTGCAGGCGAGCACCAATTGCAAGCCCGCTTCCCCCATGAGGCGGTTTAGCTTATCTGCGTCAAACGGCGTCATGGTCCCCTCCCCGCCCTACACCAGACCCCCCGGCCATCATGGGCAGGATTGACACGACGTCTTCCGGGTGGAGAGGTGTTGACAGCCCCGCCTGGTGCCGCGCATCGTCGCCGTTGACCACGACCATGACGGAACCGCCGAGGTCCTCACCATCGAGCACCCACCGCCGAAACTCAGGGCCGTACCGATTCGAAAGCAGACAGAGCAATTCGTCCAGCGTGGGCGTCGGCTCGTCCCACTCGATTTCCTTCACCCCTGTGATGTTCCGGATACTGGCGAAGAATCGAATCACCATCGTCCGACCACGCGCGCCGACTCCAGCGCATGCGCGACGAGGGCGGGCCGACTCCACCCGCCCTCGCAGCATGCCACGTTCCGAGTCTCCGCTCTTGGGACGCGATGGAGCCAACTAGGAGCTCCGCATGCCCCTCCAACGCGAGCCCAGACGCGTGCGAGATCCCTTCTCGCTTATTGGGCCACGGTAGCTTCCGCCTGTTTGACGGCGTTCAACGCCTTATCGATCCATGCTCGCCCGATCTGCTTCTCCAGGTAATCGATGACCGCGGGCTGCGCTATCGCCTTGAACTGGGCCTTCTCGGCGGGCGTCGGGACGTACACCTCCATCCCCTTCTCTTTCAAGAACTGGAGCCCGACGGACACATCGAGATTGTCGATCCCGTTCTCGGAAACCGCCGAGGTCAAGGCGGCATTCCTGAAGATCGTCTGGTACTCCTTCGGCAGGCTCTGGAAGAACTTCTCGTTGATGAGCATGAAGCTGACTCCGAACGTATGCCCATCCATGGTCATGTACTTTTGCACCTCATACAGCTTGCCGAACTTGATCGAAGAGATCGGGTTCTCCTGTCCGTCCACAACCTTCTGCTGGAGCGCGGTGTAGGTCTCGGGCCAGGGGATCGGCGTCGGCGCCCCCCCCATGGACCGCACGAGGTTCATGTAGACCGGGTTCTCCATCACCCGGAGCTTCAACCCCTTAACATCCGCAGGGGTCTTGATGACGCGCACGGAGTTCGTGAAATTCCGGAAGCCGACCTGGGAGTAGGTCAGGATGCGCATGCCAGTCTTCTTCAGGCACTCCTCCGCCAGCTCCTTGCCGAACGGCCCTTCCAGCGTCCGATACGCCACGAGATACGACGGGAAGAGGTATGGGATGTCGAATACCTGCGCCTCCTTGCAGAACCCGCTGAATGGGCCGGACAGCATCCCGATCTGGACGCTGCCCAGCTTCACGGCCTCGGCCACTTCGCGCTCCCCCCCGATCTGACCTGCGGGGTACAGGTTGACCTTCACGTTGCCCCCTGTCTCGTTTTCGACCATCGCCTTAAAGACAGTCGATCCAGCCGCCTTTCTTGACGTGTAGATGTCCGCGGGGTCGGGATGACCGAGCCGGATATCGAATTCGGCGGCGTGCACTGTCGGGAGCGTGCCGGGGACCAACACGGCCGCCAGCAGACAGGCTCCCGCCACAATCACCAAAGCTCGCTTGGACATGGTGCGTACCCTCCTTCATCATTCGAGGTTTCCCACAAAGCGAATCGATTGCTGGCTGTTTTGGGGAATGCCCACCTCCTTTCCAAAACCGCGATGCAACGGTGAGGACCTCACTGGTACCCAAAGTAACGCGGGACGGCCAAGCAAAGCTCGGGAATGTAGGTCACAAGGATGAGGACCACGATTTGCCAGACCAGGAACGGCCAGACGGCGCGGACCAGGCGGTCCAGCGAGATCTTCCCGATGCCCGTGACGACGAAGAGGACGGCGCCGACGGGCGGCGTGAGTAGCCCGATGACCAGGTTCAGCACCACGACGAAGCCGAAGTGCAGCGGCAGTATCCCATAGCTCGTGGCGATCGGCGCAAGAATCGGTACCAGCATGATCATGGCCGCCGAGAGGTCGATCAGGCAGCCGACAATCAGCAGGAAGATGTTGACGAGCAGCAGAAACACCCACGGGCTGGGGGCCACCGACTTGAGAAATTCGGCGATGAGCGTATGGACATTCTTTGTGGTGAGGAGCCAGGAGACGGCATTCGACGTGGCGATGAGCATGAAGACGACGGAGGTCGTGATCCCCGTGTTCACCAGGGCGGGCGGAATGTGCTCCCACTTCAGCTCTTTGGTCCAAAGGAATCCGACGAGGATGGCGTAGGCTACGCCGACGGCCGCCGCCTCGGTTGCGGTGCAGATACCCCCCAGAATCCCTCCGACAATGATCACCGGCATCAACAGGGCCGGGATCACGTGCCAGGTCCGACTCAACAACTCGCGAAAGGTGAGGGAGTATGGGTGCACCGGATACCCGCGGCGGCGGGCAATCACGTAGGCGATGCCCATCATTCCCACTCCCATCATGATCCCGGGAATCACACCCGCCAGGAAGAGACCAGCAATGGAGACCGTACCGGCCGCCAGGGCATAAACGACCATGGGGATGCTGGGGGGGATGATCGGCCCGATCGTGGCCGCACCGGCGCAGACACCGCTCCCGAAATCCAGGTCGTACTCCTGGCTCATACTCGGGATTAGGACCGACCCTAAGGCAGCGGCATCGGCCACGGCGGAGCCGCTGATCCCCGCGAAGATCATGCTCGCCACGATGTTGACGTGGGCAAGGCCACCGCGGATGTGGCCAACGAGTGCATCCGTGAACTTGACGAGCCGGCCGAGGATTCCCGACGTTGTCATCAGCTCCCCGGCCAGGATAAAGAAGGGGATGGCCGTAAAGACGAAACTATCCACCCCCGTGAACATCCGCGTCGGGAGCACCCACAGGGACACCTGGCCCCAGACCAATATGCCGCTCACCGCTACGAGACCGAGGCCGAAAGCGATCGGGACCCCCACCACGATGCTTACAAAGAAGGTCACTGTCATGATGGTCAGCATTGTGTCTTTCTCCTCACTTGTTCTCGGTGGGGGTCGACGGCAGCGGCGTCACCAACTGGACCAGCATCAAGAGACTCCCGACCGGGATGGCCATGTAAGGCCAAGTCATCCGGATCTCCAAAACGGGGCTCCACTGGTCCCACAGGTTTGTCACAAGGTAAAAACCGTAGACCATCACGATGAGAATGAAAGCGGCTGTCCCTATTCGCGCCACGCGGCTGAGCCACGTCGCGATCCACGCTGGGCTATGCGCCACCACAAAATCCACGTTCGCGTGCCTCCCCGCCCGCAGCGCCAAGCTGGCCCCGAGAAACCCCAGCCAGATCATGACGTAGCGACTCACCTCCTCGGACCAGGAGAGCGGGGCGTTCAAGATGTAGCGGAAGAACACGCTCGCCACTACGACCACCACCAGGGATGCCATCATTACCATGATGGCTAGCTCCGTACACCGTTTGAGGGTGGCACTCACTTGCTGAATCATCGTTTCCTCCCGGATAGCGGACGCGATTCTCGGCCGGGCGCGGCCGGGCATCAGTTAGGGTCAGATCTCCTTGCTCGTATCATGCGGCTGGATTCTCGTACTCCGATCCTCTTCGCCCTTCACAGGTCGCCCTCATCTCGTGAGCTCACACGATTTGGCCCCCCCTGAGGCGCACTGGCTGCCCCGTTTCCCCGGATCGCTGGATTGCCAAGGTAACTTCCAGCGTTCTTCGCGCGTCTTCCCCAGAGATTCGTGAAGGCTCCTCTCCTCGGATGACTTTCGCAAAATGTCTGAATTCCTTCACGTACGGGTCATCATCCTGAATCACTTTTACCCCCTGCTCGGTGATCGGATAGTGCCATCCGAGCTTTGCAGGGTCGGAGTAGAAGAGCTTTTTCATTTGAGGAAAGAGCAGGGATGCCTCGGTGCCGTAGAAGTGGTAGCAGTTCCCGAAGTCGTGAGGGATCAACGGATTCTCTCCCGTCGTGGCCTCGTAGGCCGAGATCGAAGGCGCACAGTCGGAGACGAAGACGCTGCCCACTGCCCCATTTTCAAACCGCAAGCTGACGCCGGCCGTATCCTCGACGGAAAAATCCCTTACTTTATTGCTCGCCATCGCAAACACTTCGTGGATCTCACCGCAGATGTATCGAAGGTTGTCGATCTCATGGATGAGATTGATGAGGATGGGACCGCCCCCCTTGTTCTTCCGCCACGCAAAAGGACCCTCGAAGTATTGGGGCGGCTTGAGCAAAGCCCAGGTGATGGTCGCCCCGACCAGCTTGCCCAGGTCGCCTCCCCTGACCATCTCGCGGGCTTTCTCGACAAGCGGGTTGAACCTCCGCTGATGCCCCACCAGGATGCGTACCTTGTTCTGTGTTGCTGCCTCTACGAGATGATCAGCTTCGACGAGGGTGGGTGCGATCGGCTTCTCCACCAAGAGATGGAGGCCTCGCTGGGCGCAACCAATCCCCATGGGGGCATGGAGATGATTCAGGGTAGCGATGATCACCCCGTGAAGGGTCTCCTTCCGGATCATTTCTTGGTAGTCCTGATAGTACGTGACCCCGAGTCGTGCAGCGGTCTCTCTGTGCTTCTCGTCAACGTCGGCAACAGCCACGAGCTCGCACTCATCGACCCGCTGCACCGTCCTCGCGTGCGGCGTGCCGATCAACCCCAGGCCGATCAGTCCCAGTCGTACTCTTTCCATTATGCCGGCCTACCCCATCCGGATATAATTCGCATGTAAGAAGTTGCGCTGACAAAGACCTTTGCTTCAGACGTTCGGTGCTCTGAGACCGGCTAGCTACCGAACAGGCGTTTGAATGTCGGCAGGGACTTCCGGAACCCATCCTCGAAGGTCCCGTTGTCGGGCCGATACACGCTTTCCAGGGACACGATCCCCTGAAACTTGTCCCGCTTGAGTGCCGCCGCGATGTCGCCGAGGTAGGGCGCCATATGCCCCTCCCCCAGGGGGCAGAAGTGGACGGTGGCACGGGCGATGTCCACCTTGCAGTCCTTGATGTGAACGTGTCCGAGACAGTCCTTGATCTGCTCGTAGGCATCGGGGTACGGGACATCGCTGCAGTACAAGGTGTTCGCCGGGTCCCACATCATCTTCAGGTGTTTGGTGCCAAGATCGTCGATAAGCTTCCTACCCAAATACCCCGAGGTGATCATCGCATTGTTTCCGGTCTCGACCACCAGCGTGATCCCGGCGCCTTCGGCGAGCCGCACCGGGATTTCCATTAGCTTCAGCAGCTTGTCCCAGGCGCCCTGACTGGTCACCCACTTGTCGGCGCCGTTGTAGCCGAAGATGATCATCTCTTTCTGGTAGCTCATCGTCCGGACCAGGTTCGTTCCCAGCTCCTTGGCAATGCCGAGACAGCGCTTGAAGCCCGCCAGGTGCTTCTGAAAGCCCTCCTCATCGGGCGTCGTGGTCATCACCGGGAGGCCGGTGAAATTGTGACGCGTGATGCAGGATACTTGCACCTTGTACCGTCCGATCAACTCCTTGATTTTCTGGATCTCCGCCGGCGTCTGATCGCCGATCTCCTTGTCCCAGACGAACTGTAGCTCCGCGTACTGAAGCCCGGCCTCCGTCATCACCTGGAACGCGTGTTCCAGGTCCCGGTTGATTCCGTCGCTGATGCCATCGGTTATCGCTCCGAGTTTCATTCCGGCTCCTCTGTCGTAAGCACTCAGCCTTCAGCCATCAGCCGAACGCTGAGAGCTGAACGCTGATCCGCTACGATCCCTTCCGGACCTCGGTCCCGGCGATCTGCTCGAACAGTTTCACGATGGCCCAGTTGTCCTCGCCAGGGAAGAGCGACTTGCCAGCGTGGAAGACCTCGTATGCGGCGCTTACCGTGAAGAGCGCTGCCCCCAGGTCCTTCCCGAGGGCCATCGAGATGCCGACGTCCTTGTGCGTCACCACGATCTGGCCGCCCGAATCTTTGAATTTTCGCTCCATGATGAGCGGGATGGCGTTCCGTGTGAGCGGGCTGGCAACGAAACTCGCGTTGAACACCTCGTTCAAGATCTCGGGCTTCACGCCCGCCTTCACGCCGAGCACCAGCGCCTCGAACAGCGACGTGTAGCTCGCACAGACGAAGGCTTGGACCGCTGCCTTCACGGTCTGCCCCATGCCGATCTCCGTGCCGACGTGGTAGATCTTCTGCCCCACCGCCTCGAGGAGGGGCTTACAGCGCTCGAACACCGCGTCCTGGGCGGCCACCATCATGGCGAGAGTGCCGCTCTCCGCCCCCCCGCGGCCGCCGCTCACCGGCGTGTCGATCAGGTGGATCCCCTTGGCCGCCAAGGGGGCTTCCAGCACTTTGACGTCCGCCGGATGGATCGTGCCTGACACAATGACGGTGCTGTCCGGCTTCAATCCCTCCAGCAGCCCGTGCGCCCCCAGGACCACTTCCTTGACCTGCGCCCCGTTCAGCACCATCACGAACACCGCCTCGGCGTTCGCCCCGACCTCCCGACAATCGGCCGCGGCCTTGCCGCCCAGCTGGGTGAGCTGCGCCATTCGCTCCTGTCGGAGGTCGTACGCGGTCAGCTCATAGCCATGCTTGAGAATGTTCTTGGCCAGCCCCATCCCCATATCGCCGAGTCCGATGAGACCAATTCGCTTCATAGCTCGTCTCCTCTTGCCGCGGGAATCCTGAAAAGGATAAGCATTCCGTTAGGATGGCACCATGAGAGACGCCAAGATCTCCCGCACCGTTCGGATGCCATCGCCTGCGGCTGTTCGCGGGTCGGGCAGGGGCAAGACCTCGAAACAGACAAAGCCCTGATAGTCCATCGCGAGAAGGGCCCGCAGGACTCCCTTGATGTCGGTATGGCCGTGCCCCGGGACTTCGCGGTTGCTGTCCACCAGATGGACATGGCCCAGTACCGCGGTATGCCGACGCAGGCTGACGGCGATGTCCACTTCTTCGATATTCATGTGAAACGTATCGGCCAGGAGCCTGAGGTTCGGCGCCCCGAGTTCCCGAATGAGGTCCGCCCCTTGGTCCAACGTCATCAGGTGGTCTGCCTCGTAGCGATTCAAGGGCTCGAGGAACACCGTGACGCCCTCCGCAGCGGCCAGCCGGCAGCACTCCCCGACCCCCTCCGCCATCGCCGCCCGCCGGCTCGCCCGGTCAGGCCCCCGGCCCAGCCGGCCCCGCACCAAGCCGATTGTGACGGCCGACCCGACTTGGCCGGCGAGCTGGATGTGCTCGTGAATCCGCGCGATGGCCTGGCGGCGAATGGCTGGATCGGGATCCGCTAGGTTGAGCCCGTCCTCCCCCGCGATCATGCCGGTGCCGAGCGTCGGGATGCCGAGTTTGTACTTTGCCTTCAGCGCTCTCACCGCGGTGGCATCGAGGTCCGTCGCGGCCCGCGGGTGGAGCTCGACGCCTTCGTACCCGAATTCCCGGGCCAAGGCAAACGCGTCCGCAATGGGTCCCCGCCAGAGAAGCGGCGCAAACTGGGCCTCGCTGGGAGTGGCGGTCAATGCGATCTTCACGGATCACCTCGTTTCTCAGCTTCCACTGTCTCGCCGCAAGGTACCGCCGCCTACAATTGCCCCACGACCGGCAACCCATAGACCGACTTCCACCCAGGGCTGAAGGGCTCCTTCAGGTACGGCGCCAACTCCTCCGGATCGCGGAGGCTGACCTTATCGGTGGGCGGAAGCTTCCCGGCAGGAAACGCCGCGAGGATCTCGTCCTGCACCAGGGTCAGGTAGCGCATGATCGCCACCATGGGGCGCCGGGCCTTGCGGGGATCCCCCTTCGTCGCCTTCCCGACCACCCCCTCAGGGGTGCCCTTGATCTCGATCGCGAAATGGCCCTCGCCTTCGCTCCAGCGGTGGGGGCGCCGATAGGAATCCACCGAGGTGTCGAAGTGCCCGCCGGGGAGGAACTGCACCGATTCCGTTCGGACTCGTCGGCATGGATGAAGGGCGTCTCGTATTCCCCGCCGGCGTCGCTGGTGCGGAAGAACTCGCGGACGGCGCGGTGCCAGTCCATCACCCGGTAGATCCCCGGGAGCTGGTACCGCTTGCAGAACTCCTGCAACGCCGCCTCCAGCATCCAGAGGTGCCCGTGGTTGTTGACGAAGATCTGCTTGCGGAATCCGTCGTTCCACAGCCCCAGCATCACGTCGATGAGCAGTTCCCGTACGACCGACTCGCGCAGGATGACGGTCCCTGGCATGCCCATGTGATGATACGGATGCCCTCCATACATCAGAGGAGGCAGGGCCAGATTCACCGGAGCGCCCCGCTTCGCCGTGTAGCGCCGGACCCCCTCGCAGATCATGCTGACGTACAGGGTATCGGCGGCACTCACCATGTGCTTGCCGTGGTTCTCGGTGCACCCCAGGGGGATCAGGACGACGTCGTTGTTCCGCCGGTTGGCCTCCACCTGGTGCCGGACCGTGGTCTGGATGTAGGAGCCGGGCTTTGTCCATTCGCAAGGGGATGGCGTTCCATATTCCTTGAGCCACGCGTCAATCTGCGGCTCGTTGGCCTCCCATATCTCCTTCTTCAATCGACCAACGGCATTATCCTCGAAGAACGGATCGACCTGCATCGTCGCGAGAAGTCCGCTCGGATTCACCATGCGTCATCTCCATTCACTTGTTCCTGAACATCCACGGGACCGAATTCACCCACACGGTCACGGCGGTCTCCGGGCCCGGGTTGGAGATCATGTGAGGCGTCGTAGATGGAAACGTGATGCTATCTCCAGCCTTCAGCGTGTAGGTCTTGTGCCCCAGGACCACCTTCAACTGGCCGTGCAGGAGAAGCCCGCACTCGACCCCCTCGTGGCGGACCTCCCCGCTGCCTGCGGATGCTCCCGGTGCCCATTCGTTCATGATGAACTCGCAGTTCAGATCACAGTGCTGCGACAGCAACTGGTGTCTCGCGTTCCCTGCAGTGATAAGCGTCTTGCGATCCCGCTTGTACAGGACAGGCGACCTGTCGGCCCGGGTCGCGTCCCCGTCGAGCAGTGATGCCACGCTCACTTCCAGACAATTGGCAATGAGACTGAGGACGCTCAAGGACGGATTGGCCTTGCCGCGCTCCAGTTGGCTGATCAGGCTGGGGGTGACCCGAGCGTGCTCGGCCACCTCTTTGAGGGTCAGCCCCTTCCGGATGCGTAGCTCTCGCATTCTTCTTCCGACATACGAAACGATATTGACCACGCTATCCCTCGGCGATCCTTCCCGACGTTTGCGTCTGCTTCTCCTGTCGCACGGACCCAACGCTTCGATGCTTCATGCCTAGAACCCCTTGAGCATCTCGCAGCACCTTGCGGAGGATTCGGACGGGACTAACTCGAAGCCGAATACCCCATCGTAGCCCAGTGTCTTCAGGGTACGCTTGATCTTCTCGAAGTTGATCTCGCCCGTCCCCGGCTCATGCCTCTCGGGCGCATCGCCGATGTGGACATACCCCAGCACGTCGACGTACCGGGTCAAGTAATGGACCATGTTGCCTTCCATCTGCTGCATATGCCAGATATCGTAGAGGATCTTCAGGTTGGGCGAACCGATGACGCGGACGATGTCTCCCGCTTCCACCGTGGTGTTGAGGAAATAGCCCGGCATGGTGTAGGTGTTGACCGCTTCGAGGACCAGGGTCACTCCGGCTCCTTCGGCCATCCGCGCCGCTTCCCCCAGCGTCCGGGTCATGCTGGCGACCTTCTTTGCATAGCTGAGGGTCGACCCGTCGTTGGTCACCTTCCCCTTGTCGATCCCGTTGGAATGCACGACGACATGCTGGCACTTGAGACGTTGTGCAACCTTGAGGGACGTCACCAAATAGCCCAGGTATTGTTCGCGCTCTTCGGAGATGATGGGCGAGAACATCCTATCGCCGGAAATACTGGCTACCCTCAAGTCGTGCTCTTTGAGCAGGCCAGCGACCCGATCGATGTCCTTGTCTTCCCAGGTCCAGAATTCCACGTATTCAAAGCCTGCGTCCTTGACGCATTTGAACCGGTCGTAGAACGGCACTTCCAGGAATATCTTTTCAATGCAAATGGATTTCTTCATCGTGCCTCCTCCCACAATGCAAACTCTCAGCACTCAGCATTCGGCGGTCAGCCAACGACACGACTTCACGGGGTCTTTACTTCCGCTGACTGCTGACCGCTGGATGCAGAGTGCTTTCTTCGCTAGCCTGGATTTCCACGGAAAAGGGTTTCCTTAACACGTGCGCCGTTTCGTCGCGTGGTGACGCTGTTTGCGGCGTCGGCTCCACGGCTCAGCAGTAACCGACGACAGTGGCCGTGGGTGTCGTGTGCGTTAGCTCCATGGTGTACCGTACAATCAGCAGGTACATAGTGTCAGACACCTTCAACGTGATCGCGCCGGGCATGGCTACGGCCGTCAATGAGCGCTTTAGGCCTTTCCATACCGCAAGCCACCCTGCACAAGGGGTGGCGGTCGATTTTCGCTTGACCACGAGGCATGGCAGGTAATACAGTGCACAGATGCCACTAAAGACACCGAAAGACTTAACAGCATGCCGTCGCCTTTTCCTCGAGCCGACGCACCCCCGCCATCGGCAGTACGAGGCCCTGCGCGCCTACTTCGTCGAGGGCCGGCCCTCGCACGAGGTCGCACGCACCTTCGGCTACACCCCGGGCTCGTTCCGCGTGTTTTGCCACCAGTTCCGCCGCGATCCCGATCCGACGTTCTTTGCCAGCCCCCGTCCGGGGCCGCGGACGCAGCCAAAGAAGACCGCCGCGCGCGACGTGATCATCGCGTTGCGCAAACAGAATTACTCCGTCTACGACATCAGCACGGTGCTCAAAGAGCGGCAGGTGGGGCTCAGTCCCACGGCCGTCGGCGAGGTCTTGAAGGCCGAAGGCTTTGCGCCGCTGCCGCGGCGGCTGGACGAGGAACGCCCCCACGCGCCGCGCCCGACGCGCGAAGCCGTCGCCGATGTCCGCGCGTTCTCGCTCGCCCCGCGGACGTTTTCCACGCGGTGCGGGGGCCTCTTTCTCTTCCTGCCGGACCTGGTCTCGCTCGACCTCGATGCGGTGGCGCGCGCCGCCACGCTGCCCGGCTCGGACTTGATCCCGCCGGGTCACGCGCTGCGCGCCAGCCTCGCGCTCAAACTGTGGGCGCTCGAGCGCAAGAGTCACGTGATGACCCTGGCGGCCGACGAAGGCCTCGCGCTCTTCTCCGGCCTCAATGCCACCCCCAAGAAGAGCTATCTGTCGGAGTACTCGTCCCGGGTCGTCCCCGGCCGCCTCGACGACCTGCTCGCGGCGTGGCATGCGCAGGTCCCCGGCGAGACGCTGTGGACCGCGGAGTCGTTCAATCTCGATTTCCATTCGGTGCCGTACTACGGCGACCACCCGACGATCGAGCGGCATTATGTCTCGATGCGCAGTCGCCGGCAGCCGAGCGTGCTCGTCTTTCTGGCCCAGGATGCCGACGGCCGCAGTTTCTGCTACTCCAACGCGGACATTCGCCAAGGGGAAGAAGCCAACGAGATCTTTCGCTTCATCACCTTCTGGCGACGCACCCACGGCGAGAATCCGCGCCATCTCGTCTTCGACTCGAAGTTGACGACCTACGCCAACCTGGTCCGCCTCGACCAGGAGCAGATCCGATTCATTACCTTGCGGCGTCGCTCACCGGCGCTGCGCAAAGAGATCGTCAATTTGCCCCGCTCGGCGTGGCGCACCGTCGACCTCGACGTGCTGACGCGGAAGTACCGCACGCCGCGCGTCTTCGAGCAACGGGTGTCGCTGGCGGGCGGCACGTTTCGGCAGGTCTTCATCCAGGACCTGGGGCACGACGAGCCGACGATCCTTCTGACCAACGAGCATTACACCCCCCTGAAGAAACTGATCACCCGCTACGCCCAGCGCATGCTGATCGAGAACGCGCTGTCCGATGCGGTGCGCTTCTTCCACATGGACGCCTTGTCGTCTACCGTGGGGTTCAAGGTGGACTTCGACATGGCGTTGCTCGTCATCGCCAGCGGGTTGTACCGCCTGTTCGCCCGGCGGATGCGGGGCTATGCCGATGCGCAGGCGCGGCATATCTTTCGGGACCTGGTGGACATGTCCGCCGACGTGGCGATTGCGTCCAACGAGGTCATCGTGACACTGCCGCGGCGAGCACACCTGCCGATCCTTCTCGCGTCTCATCTGCTCGACACGCCCGTCCAGGTGCCTTGGTGGGACGATCGGCCGCTGCGTTTCGTCGCGTGATTAGCCCGTGACCGCCCCGGTGTTAGGGAGATCCTTTTCCGTGGAAATCCAGGCTAGCCCAGATCCCAGCAAAAGGATGGTCGCGGGTCCGGGGACAGGCGTGAGTTTGAAGTCATCGACAATAAGTCCAGAATCAAGAAAGGTGTCACGAACTTGAAAGACGCCCACGCCGATAGTGTAATCTCCGCTTTGTGGAAGGACAAAGGAGAAGGTACTGAATCCTGTTTCTCGCACGAACGGTGTATTGGACAATACGAGTGACGACTCCAGTTCGGGCGGCATCAAGTCGAGAGTAATATTGCCTGCCAGTTTCTGCGCCAAATTGAGGTTGGCGGAGGCAATGGACACAGAAGCCGGCTTGAACTAACATTG
>Ga0209048_10003576_pt1 | contig 15052 bp, 8 predicted proteins | sample FrelakmetCRP12CR_FD_187146 | JGI IMG/M metagenome (GOLD analysis project Ga0209048, IMG submission 187146) | Freshwater lake sediment microbial communities from the University of Notre Dame, USA, for methane emissions studies - CRP12 CR (SPAdes)... | ecosystem: Environmental > Aquatic >... | reverse complement strand
GTGCGCGGGCAACTCTACGTCCTTAAGAATCTGGAAAAAGACCAGCTGTCCCCGTTCGGATTGCAACACACTGGTTTTCACCGTCGTCGACGGAAAGGGAAGATCCGCTTCGGGCAAGCGGGTGATGATCTCCGGTAGTTGCATTTCTCCTCCTTTGACGGCTGTGCACGGGCGAGCGCGAACATCGGCGAACCCGAAGTGGTGCCAGGAGTGGTTAAAGTGCGATAGCATCTGAAGACGGGATGTTCAATTCGCGGTCATTTGGGATTGCGAAATTTGTGAATCAAAGCAATCGCTTAATAGTCGCTCTGAATCTTGAGAATCCGGTTCCGCTGCCTCAGTTTTTGATTCAAGCCAGTTCAAGCTCCGATTCAAGTACCGCTCGGGCCTTTTTTCAGTGAACTACCTTTGCAGTCTCAGCGGCACATATTTCCGACTAACCCATTTTGAACTCTGGTAAAGGAACAATCCTCCGCGTCGCCATCTCCTCACGGAAAGTAAGCTCAGCCTTGTGAGTTTCGTCATGAATCTGATCGGAGATCTTCAAGGGATCGGAACTGCACCCGCGATTGATATCAAGCAATACCTACGGCGACTTTGAAGGCAAATTTATTCTTTTAGTGCGTCTATATCCAGTTTGAGTTGCTCAATATCGACGTTTTTGACGAATGTATCGATGTTGAACCACAGGTCATGGTGCCCGAAACCGCCATGTTCCATTTCGTCAATCGCAGCCTCCCTGCTCCAGCTCTGATAGAGGATGCGGTACAGCGCTACGACGACCCCCGTGCGATCAGATCCTTGTTGGCAGTGCACGAGGGTAGGCCCCCGTCGCATACCAACACGCAGTTTATGCAGAGCTTGGGTCAAATCCTGTTGTTCGATATGCCATGCATGCATCCCTATCCTGTCCAGATGCAAGCCCAACCCCGTCACGTAACGCTCGTCAGAGTGGAAGTCCCGCAGGCTGATCACCGTGCGCACGCCGTAATGCTCTTTTAGCGCGCGAAAACCTGCCTCGGTGGGCTGCCCGCTGCGATAGAAATTGAGCGCCACGCGATGCAAATTAGGGACATCGTCGCCGAGGTTGATCGGAGACGCCCAAGACGATGGACCTTTTGTATGAAGTGCCGTGGTCTCGGCCGATACCTTGGTATCCGATTTAAGGCCGTGTCGATTCACGGCTTGCACGAATGAAGATCCTGAAAAATTAAAAACCGCAAGAAAGAATAGTAGCACGATAATTAGCGCCACAATGACTTCAGTCATCGTCGCATCTCCAAATCTTTGGTTTTGTTTTCGTCATCGCATCCGGCTCTGACTATCGGCAGTCGCGAGTATCCCCGCTGCCATCTGCTCGAGCCTCGTAGCGATATGGGTTGGCTGTGGCTTTGATGCAGCTCAACGACTGCGGATCTGATGCCGGTAAACTTCACTTTTCGCCGGAGGATTGTAGAGACTCTGGCTATTGATAGACCTCATTATGAGACCCTCGAAGCTAGAGTTCACGTTGGCGCTGCGGCCCCTTCGCGCCCGGGCTAGGCTATTCTGCGCGGCGCTACTGATGATTTCCTTACTAAGCGGAGACGCATCGAATGGTGCTCCTAATCTCATACTGCTTGCTCAGACAATTTCGTCCCCGATTACAATGGCGAGCCCACCAGCAGGCGTCACTCTGCGCGCCCGCTCGGCCGTTCTTTTGACTGACAATGACGACGCGTTTCATACCAAGATCGACATGATCCGCAGCGCGACCGAGTCGATCGATGCGGCGTATTTCATTTATACAAACGATGAGTCCTCGTCTCTTTTCTCGAAGGAACTCATAGCAGCAGCAAAGCGTGGGGTACATGTGCGGCTGCTCGTCGATCTATGGACAAACTATAAGTATTTCGACCTCTTCGACGCGATGCAACGAGAAGGAGCAAAAGGTCAAGGGCGTCTCGAAGTTCGTTTCTACAATCGACCAACCCGCAACATGATTATGGACGCGGCCTATGTCACGTTGTCCTGCCCGAGCACTGACAAGAAGGGTTGTGCCGAATGGAAGAGCGCCGAGATCGAGCGATCCTTTCCGAAAGGTCCAGCCGCGCTTAATCCTATCGTACCGGACAACATCACGGATGCGGAGGTTGGCAACTCAGGGCTTTTCCTGTCTGGGATCTATACACAGAACTTCGACCTGATGAGTTTTGCAGTTATGCACGGCCAATCGCTGAATACGTCCGCTATCCAGCAAGGGGCCTCGAAACTAACCCCGGAGAACATCGACAAGTTCACTAAGGCGGCAAAGGTCTTCTGGACGGCGCGCACGGGCAGAGGATTTCAACGGTTCGTCGCGGGTATCAAGCTCTCGTTGGCGCGGGCAGTTTACGGTGAGGTGATCAATCCGATCTATGACACGGTTAGCGCCTATCTCCCCGTAGATCGCGGTAATTTTGCGGATTCCGCGCGCGACTGGAAGCACATGAATGATTATCTCCATCAAAAGTTGCTGCTCGTTGACCGGCGCTGGTTGGTTGTCGGAGGGCGCAACATCGAGAACGCCTATCACATGCACCCAAACCGTTTTACCCACCCGAACCGTTTCACCGGCACGGACAGAGTATTTCGCGACACCGATCTCGCTCTCGAACTTGAGGATGGCGGCACGCCCGTTCAGCAAAAATTCGAAGCTCTGTGGTCGTTCGCGCCGATGGTGGCGACACTCGATGACATTCGCTCGGTCGCACCGAATGATTTCGTCGCTAATCTGGGAACATTCAAGGCGGCGCACGCGCGATGCGCGAAACTTGCAAAAACGAACCGCAACCAATGCGTTAAACGCGTGTTGCGAGGCAGTGCCCTCCCGCTGGAGGCCCGTATCAGCCGACAAATCGACAACATAGAGGATGCAGCGGCCCGCTATGCGCGGGACTATCACCCAGCACCAAAGGACCCGGCCCGGCGGTTTCCCGTCGATCCGGGAAGCGCTTTATCCTATCTCGAAAATCTGCCCTTTTCTCGGGAGTCGGCGCTTGGGCCCGTGCGTCGCACCTTCGATCCGAAGGCCGGTGACGAGCTTGCGACTGGAAAGGCGATTCACGCCTATCTGGCCAATGCACTGGAAAAGATTTGCGCTTTGGCGACGGCCGAGCACCCTAAACAGGTCATCATTCACAATGCTTATTTCCTGATGCCTTCAAGATTGGTGGCGCAGCTCGGTCGTATGTTGACCGGCCAAATCGACTGCCGGCATGTGACCGTGACGGTTCTCACCAACTCGCGCGATACCACCGACGAAAGTATCGTGCACCAGATCGACAGCCACGTGCTCGCCGCACTGTTCGATCATGTGGCCTCAAGCCGCGATCCGGCGCAGGCGGCGACATTTCGTTATTATGAGTATCAGCGCCAGTTAGGTGTACAATTGGAAGAGCTTCACAGCAAAGTATGGGTGCTGGGTGACGACATCTTCGTCGGCTCCGCCAATGCAGATCTTCGCTCTTTCATGATGGATAGCAATAATGGTGTTCTTATTAAAAATGCTCCCTCACTGGTGTCTCAATACATTGCATTTTTTGATCGGATTCGACGTAATCGGATGCTCGTGAAGGAATTAAGCAAATCCTATACGCCCGCCGCCCGCGCCGAAGTGGTTGCGCAGGATTTGTCTCGCATTCGCAGGTTTGTTGGCAAGAGTCGCTTGGCGCCATATCTGTCGGATATTCGCTGGACTACTATCGGATTGCAGTATCGTCGCATCGTGGATCAAGCATTCGTATTGACGCAGACGATCCTGCGCGGCGGCCCTCAAGGCCGATCGGCCGGCGAAAAGTTCGACACTAAGTTTAAGATGATATAATATCGCCAGAGTGCGTCGCGACAAAGTCTGCATGTAAACTGGCGACAGTTTTCGACCCATCAGGCTCAAATGGACCCACGATGTCCTGTCGATGGGCATCGGGACCCGGGACCCAGCTCAAATGTGCTTAATCGCGTCTGTAAGGACGCTGTCGAGCAACCAACCGATAACAGACTTCGCCCACGTAGCGATGATGCGCGGTTTTGGACCTCAACGCGCACCATAAAAGAAAGGACCGGACAATCTCTAATCACTCGGATCATCATAGCGATTTGATGAGCTTCCAAAGCTAGATCGTCCTCGCACCGCGCCCATAATTTCTATTTTTTTCCTTCAGGAGCTCTACGGCAAGCGCCGAACCAACAGCAGACATTCAGCCACCTTCGCAAGGGTCGGGAGCGTCGCTGGAACTGGGAAACATTGATTTGTATCAAGTTTTCAGATCGCGTTTAGGGTTGAATAGCTAATTGATGTATCGCTCAATTTGGCTGTTTATTGTCATTTTACTCGGTGGCATTTCGCCGGTGCCCGCCGCGGATGATGTGGCTGTTTGTGCCAATGCGGCCGGTGACAATGCGATTGCGGCCTGTTCGCGTATTATTGAATCGGGCCAAACAAGCGGCCAAGAGTTGGCCGTCGTCTATCGGCGTCGCGGCGTTGCGTTGAGAACTAAAGGCAATAACGATCGCGCTATTGTTGACTTCGACGCGGCGATCCAAATTGATCCAAAATACGTTTCCGCATTAGTCGATCGCGGCGTCGCTTGGAGGAACACAGGTGATCTCGATCGCGCCATTGCAGACTTCGACGCGGCAATTAAGCTCGACACAAAAAATGCATCAGCATTTTTTCACCGTGCCTTTACATGGGGGCGTAAAGGCGAGGTTGACCGTGCCATTGCCGACTATAGCGAGTCGATACGGCTCGATCCGAAATCCGCTATGGCATTCCACAACCGTGGAATTCATTGGAGGGCTAAAGGCGACCTCGACCGCGCGATCTCTGACTTCGACGAAGCAGTCCGCCTCAACGGCAAATACGTTTCCGCTTACAATTACCGCGGCCTGTCGTATGCCGACAAAAACCAATACGATCGCGCCATTTCTGATTTCAATACGGCGATCAATATTGATTCAAAATATGCTTTCGCACTAGCTAATCGTGGCGAAGTTTCGAGAAAGAAGGGCGATCTCGACCGTGCAATTTCTGACTTCGATGAAGCGGTCCGACTCGATCCGAAAAATGTGGTCGCCTACACCAGCCGCGGCCTCTCGTACTTTGACAAAGGCCAATACGATCGCGCCATCGCTGACTTTGATCTAGTGATCCTAATTAATCGAGAAGATGTCTACGCCTACAACATGCGTGGTCGAGGATGGAAGGCCAAAGGTGACCTCGATCGCGCCATCGCCGATTATAATGAGGCTATACGCCTCAACCCGAAATATTCTTTAGCATATATCAATCGCGGGAATGTCTGGAAAGACAAGGGTGATAACGATCGCGCGATCGCTGACTACGATGAAGCAATCCGCCTCGACCCAAAAAATCCCCATCCATACAGCAACCGCGGAATTATCTGGCGCGCGAAACATGATTTCGACCGGGCCATTACCGACTACAATGAGGCGGTACGGCTCGATCCGAACTATTCAGCAGCAATCACTGGTCTGGGGCTCGCTTACGAAAGCAAAGGCGAACCTGACCGCGCGCGAGCGTATTTTCAAAGGGCGGTTGCATTGCCGCCAAAATATGAAAACGGCAAGTGGGCGCAGGATACAGCGCGGGCCCGGTTGCCGCTGCAGTCGTTGCCGAGAACTCCGTCGGCCGTAACGCCTCCTCCGTCTCTTGCTAATGGAAATAATCGACTTGCCCTGGTCATTGGCAATGGGGCTTATATCAACACGCAGTATTTACCCAAGTTAGCCAACCCCCCAAACGATGCGCGCGCCGTAGCCCGGGCGCTGCGTGAGATCGGCTTCACCGTGATTGATGCCACGGATCTCGATCACACTGGCATGGAACAAACGATTGTAGATTTCCTGCATAAGGTGCCGCTTGTGAGCATTGCAGTGGTTTTCTATGCAGGTCATGGTGTCCAGATTGACGGCAAGAATTATTTGGTGCCGATCGACGCCACGTCACTGACGAGGAGTGCGGCTAAGTTTGAGCTCATTGATGTCGATCGGATACTCGCAAGCCTCGATGATCAAGCACGGGCGAATATCATTATTTTAGATGCATGTCGGAACACTCCGGTGGAAAGTAACGTTGTTACCCGATCGGGAACGCGAGGAGGAGGACTTGCGGGTTATTCGACGGTGGCCTCCGGAATGCTGGTTGCGTTTGCGACGGCGCCTGGAATGACCGCAGTTGATGGGACAGGTCCGAATAGCCCTTTTACCAATGCCCTCGTAAAGCACATTGTCACTCCTGATCTGGAGATAAACCAGATGTTTAATCGCGTCCGTAAGGATGTTGTCGAAGCAACCAATCGACAACAGATTCCGTGGACCAATTCGTCGTTGTTGGGGGACTTGGTCCTGCCCGCCCGGGGATCCATTGCTGCCCCTCCAATTTCCCAGAGCCAGCATTGAGAATCACATTGTGCTGTTCATATAAACAGCCATGATCAAAGCAAGATCTACGCTTAAATTTGGCGAAGTAGAGTCATGATTTTCTGTGCGTCAAAAAACCGTCTTTAGAAAAAGAGTCAGATTATTATTGTAATGACGGCGGAGTGTGCTGGCCGTCGGAATATGCTTCGGTCCCTCGCCCGGTTCAGAGAACTAAATTATTGGTTCAGACGCGATCCTTGGCGCACTTCATAGGCATTGCGTCTGAGGTTTTCAGTACGTACCGCGCACGAACTGGATTAAGGCGCTGACATTGCTTGGGAAACGGCTCTTTCAAATTGCGGTTCCATTTAATACAAATCAAGACTCCGAAGAGCCTGACCTAATATGTTTCCCTTGTTACAGGGAGAGGGTTGTCGATCTCGATCGGACCGCGGCTGATGAATATGAAATCATGGCATAAATTGCTCATCGTTGCATGCACGGCGATTGGGCTTGGTGCTGACCAAGCGGCTCCCTCGGAACTGATCACCGACATCAAGTCCTATGCGGCCGCTGTCGACGCAGGCGACTGGAACCGAGCGGCAGCAGCTGCCCGTCGACTACTGGAGGATCCCGTTGACACATTGCACCTCAGCGCGGCCGAGAGGATCGAAATGCTGTCGGTGGCGGCGGAGGCAGCGGAACGCGCGGGACAGGTTGCTAATGCGATCGTACTTTATCAGAGACTCATTACGGAGACGGAGGCGCACGATGGCTCGACATCGTACTCTCTGGTTGCGCCGCTGAGCAAACTCGCCGATCTTCTAGCGGGGCAAGGGCGACTCGACGATGCAGCCTCGGCTTACGATCGAGTGGTCGCGCTTTCGGAAGCCGAACTCGGCATCGACAATCCAGCGCTTCTGTCTATCTACAAGACGCGGCGCACCATCGATCGCAAGAGGCTCGCGACTGAAATTGGGAACGCAGATCGGATCAAGATCCTGCAAGGGCGCCTTGCAGATCATGATTTTAAAATCGAAACGCTTGATGTGATCGCGAAGAAGCGGGCAGCCGCGAGCGCAGATACGACTGCGCGCACGCGCGGCGTTAATGACGCGCCGTTCCAGCTCGTGACTATTCACTATGGCACGAACCGAAAGCCCACGGGACGGCCGGAACCAGAGCAATTCTACAGTGATCAGCGCGGTCCGCTTGTGCTCGGGATCGCGACTGTGAGCGTTCCGAAATTGCGCGCCATCGGGGAGATACCCTTGCCAAATATGTGGCGTAGTGATCTTCGTCCCAATGCTGCGAAGCATTTTATTCTGACGAAAATCAATCCATCCGCGTCGGTTGATGCATTCGCAACCTCAGCGCGCGCGCAAATCGACAAGTCGCAACGACGCGAAGCGCTCGTGTTCATTCATGGCTATAATTCTGACTTCCAGAAGTCAGTCTTCCGCGCAGGGCAGCTTGCCGTCGATTTGGATATCGATGGCGCCGTTTTCATGTATAGTTGGCCATCTAAGGGCTCGCTGGCCTGCTATGTCGCGGATGGCGCCCAAGTGATCCGCCCCATGGTGCGCAGCCTTCAAGAATTTCTCAATATCGTCCTGCAGAAAACAGGCGCAGAGCGAGTTCACGTTGTCGCTCATTCGATGGGCAACCGCTATCTGCTCGACGCATTGGAGCTTATGGCACGCGAAGTTCCGGTGAACGCGCACAAGCCAGTGTTTCAGCAGATGGTCTTTGCAGCACCTGATGTCGATGCGGATGATTTCGCGGAGCGGGTCAAGGAGCTCGGATGGATAGCGCAGCGGATGACCCTCTACGCGTCCTCGAAGGATCGCGCGCTCTATCTATCAAGCATTGTTAACGGCGGTTATCGTCGGGCAGGTGATGCCGCCGCGCTCGTCACTGCCCCGGGTCTCGACACCGTCGATACGACCGAGGTCGGTGGGGAAGGATTGGGGCACAGCGATTTCGCCGACCGAGCGCTTGACGACTTCCGTGCCATCGTCTGGCTGTCCTTGAAGCCACAATCGCGCTGTGTGCTGATTAACAAGAAACAGCCGACGGGCGGTATTTATTGGCAGCTGACCGGCGACGAGACGAAAACCTGTCCATACAACGCATTCCGGAGCGCGATTACGCTGCTGCGGGAACTCAGTCCGTCTAATGCCCTGGAATATGTCAGGGAGAAAATTGAGGCGGCTCATAAGGCGAAAAAAGAAGCGGACGCAGCCCGTTATACGGCAATCTTACCGATATTAGACGCGGTCAATCGATGAGAGCGTCGGACTATTTTGGCTCGTGTGGATCAACATGATAACGTGAAGCGGCCAGATACATCCCAGGCGGCATGGTCCGGGCATTAAGCCGCCCAAATCAGCCAATAAGTCGCTTACGGCCCAACGGTTTGTCTGTTTCCACATCCCCCGCGCGCAGGACTACCTAACGGCCACCCACAGGCAATCGCCGCTTGGGGCGACCAGAAGCCTCTGGACGATGGCAGACGCGCCTCCCGATCCGCATTCCTGTAGACGGATATTTTCAAGCTGGCGCGCCAGTTCCCGGAACGTTAAGGCATGACCGCTCTCCGCCTCGGCGCGTTCGTCGATCGCCGCTACCGCATCGACAAGTGCGGACGCGACACGTCCGAGGCTGGTGAGAAGCGCGATACCCTGCTTGTTGGGAAGACCACCATCTTCACTGATGCCTCCACCCTCAATGACGTGCAGGATGACGCCAGCGACGAAATCGCTGAAGGGATCCGGTCGGATCGAATAGCCGCGACGGATCCACTCGAGCAGCTTCGTTAGCACGACATTGCTGTGGCGTAATTGCCGCAGATATTTCGGATTGCGCCATTCCGCGACGACCTCGAAACGTGGATCGATTTCAATGTCAGAGGGCGCAAAAGTTTGTTGAGCCTTTATGCCGAGCGCAGAATAGATCGGCGTTTGCTTCAATTTGAAGAGCGTCGAAGGATATTTTGGCAGGTCGACCCTTCCGCCGGTGGCAAGCTGATACGCATATTCGATCGCTTGTGCGCAAAATAATCGCGTGTGGTCGCGCCGATTGAGCCGAAAATTGAAGGGGATTGGCGAACCTGCATCGAGCGCCGCCTGCGCGCGCGCATAAATCATTTGCCCGGCCGCACGAGCTACGCGGGGGTCATGATAGCGCAAGAGAACAACGCGTCCCTCTTTTTTGCTCTCAAGATATTCATCGAGGGGTATGGTCGTGACACCCTTCTCGACTAATGATTCAACAATACGCATCCGGCCAAGTGAATCTTCGCCGACGATGGCGAGATGTGAGAAGTCGCCCTCTTCGTCACCCGAACGGGCAATCAACGCAGACCTGAAGCGAGGGCCGCGCATGAGAAGGACATCGCCGGTGCGCAGGTCAGCCGATCGGAAGGCCGGATTAATTTCTACTTGCGCCGCGCCGCCGCCGAAGAGGCGATCGGATTGCCAAGCGGCTTTCGCCTTGCCGAAGAGACCGGCCGATTGCCAATAGCCTTTGTCTTGAGTCTGCAGCCAGTCAGCTAGATAGTCCTCGGCGAAACGCGCCACCCGCAATCCGCGGCGGATCGCATCGACGCAAGCCCTCGACGGGGTCGCGAAGCCGTCGAGCCGTTTCTTGAGCAGAAGGCGAACTCGGAAGAATTTATGAAAGGCGCTGGGGGCGTCGGCGGCCACCGCCGCTGCTTCGGTCGCATCGTGCGGTGCAAAGGCGTCAGACGGCAAACGCTCCAGTCGATCTGCAAATGTGTCGATGCTTGATGCGCAATTTTCCGGGTTCAGCCCGCCCGACGTTTCTAAGAAGCGGATTGCCGTATTCAGTTCGTGGTGCCAGTCGAAGCGGCGCGATAACCTCGCCGCCTCAGCGTCTGCCAAATGCGGCAGGAGTATAGCGAGAGCGAACGTAGCCAAGAGGCGCCGAAGTGTAGTCACGTTCCAACCTCGCCGGACCCAAAAATCCGCTGACGGTAGAAGCATGACATTGGAACTGCGAATCCATCAATTGACGAGAGTGCGACGTGTCGGCAATAAATAACGTTTGCATAATGGTGCCGATGTCGCAACACGCCATATGAGAATTGCACATTTTGAGACCGCCGCTCCAACGATCGCGGGCCTGACATGGGTTTCTCGGGCGCTTCCGTTTGACTCGCTTCCGTCGAGCTAGCTAACCGACCAGTTTATTTTTATTGCTTTTTCGGCAGCAATCCTTGTTTTCGCAACAGCAGTTCCTCTTCGTACTCGAAGTCGGGCATGACGAATGACATGCAGGTATCGGCGAAGCGTTCCCCAGGATAGACATTGAGGATCTTCAATTGAATCCAATTTTGCGCCAGCTCAGGAAGAGGCACGGGCACTATATCGCTTCGATCGACCAGCGTTACACTTGTCTTGAATCCAGTGTCTGCGGTGATCTCGACCGTTTTCGCTCGCCCGTTGTGCAAATAGGTCTGTGACGTCCTGCCGTAACCGTTACCGACCAAGAGCCGACGAAATGGAACCGCGCCTTCGATCCGGATTGTGATTGTCTCGCCGATTCCATTCCCGGGGACGCCTTCGCACCAGGCCTTGGCGGAATCGTCTTTTGCGAGATTTTCCGGCCCGTAGCTGTTTCCACCTTGCGGCGCTAGGACGGAACTGACGCAGTAATGAATCGCGTTGAAAAATTGCCCGGGCCCGCCGGTCCAACAGGTCTCTTGTGCGGCGGGTGAGTTCGGCCCTGATGTGATCGTCAAGGCAAAAACGAGTCCGGCACTGACAAGAGCCGGCCATATCCTCATTTGACGGGTCATGACATTGTTATTGCTTTCGGGGGATACGCAGCAGAACGTCGACTAGCCGTAGAAATGTAGCGCGCAGCGGTACCATCGACACGGAAGGCGCCTTCGACAGACGACCGCGAACATCTGTAAACACGAAGTGGTGCCAGGGGCGTACTCACACTAATCCAATAACAATTTGATGAAACAATATATTTTTGCCGCGCATTACGCCCGATACCAACAAAGATACCAACACTAGAAGTGATCGTAAGTTCAGTTCTGAAACATAGCAGCATGTCCGCTTTACCCCCAATAACGGACATCGCACGTGGAGGGTGGAATGTCCGCTTTGTGCCAATAGCGACCAACGAACCGCAATAGGACCGCCAACGCGGCGGTCTCGCCGTCATTTCATTTTTTCGATGTCGCCGGGTTCCCAGGTCTTCGTGAGCGCCGGTTCGGTCGGCCCGTAGAGCCGCAGAACGGCGAAGTACCCTCTTCCGGGCACCGTGGCGAGCCAGTTCTTCTCCTTGCCCTCTGGGGCTTTGGGTCCCAGGTAGAGGTCGGTGCTGCCGTCGGCGTTCTGGACCGGCTTGTCGCGCGATCCAAGCGACGGGAAGGGCTGGCCGTTGGCGAGGCCCGAGGCGTTCTCGGCTTCGTACAGCGTCACGGACCAGAAGTTCGCGGCCGGCACGTCCTTCGGCAGGTTCAGCTTGTAGTTTGTCCCCCCAGTCAGGGGTACGCCATCGCTGTCGGTGAAGCCTATGACGTAGAACGCCCCCTTGCCGGGAATCTGCGAGAGCATGCCGGGACTGACCGAGTAGTAGTTAGTGAAGAACCAGAGGCGGCAATCGACATCGAGAGCCCCGCCGCGATCCACTCGCCGCCAACTCAGGTCGAGCTTGCCGCTCGGCTTCTCCTTTGTCGCATCGGCCATCGGATTGACCCAGCGGCGATCGGGGTACATGCGGAACGACCGGCCGGACACGCCCTCATCGAAGGCGATCACGCGGGTCATTTTGTACGCGGACTTCGCCGCGCGATCGAGGATGCCCCGCGTGCGTTCGTCCGGCTGAAATGGTTCCCCCTTCACGATGCCGAGTCCGGCGAGCATGCCCATCCAGTCCGGGTCGGCCAGGTGCGGCCCTTCGGTGTCCACTAGCTTTTTCAGTTGGTCGAAGGCGGTCACGCCGCTGATCGGCAGCATGTTCGCCGGAATGCCCGACGCATCCGGAAACTTCATCGGCCTGGCTTCGCCCTTGAGCGGGTAGATTTTCGTTTTCTCGAGCAGGTCCACCGGTGGCTTCAGGTTGCTCGGGTCAGCGACCAACGCACGCAAGAACACGAGCACGTGGTTGGTGCCGGAGCGGCAGACGAAGTAGCCTTCCGGAACTTCGCCCTTGTAGCCCGGCGGCAGAAGCAGGAACTTTCCGCCCTTCCCCTGATCCGGCCCGAAAAAGCCGACGTCGCCCGCGAACTTGCCGCCATCGACGGGAATCGGGCGCTGCCAGAAATCCAGCAGGATACCCTGGAGCATCGGCGGGGCTTCGAACACGAGCGGCCCGTCCTTGCCGAGATCGACGTAGTTCATCGCATAGATCACGTCGGAGTTCGGCGTGGTCACGAGCGTCTTGGCGTTCAACAGCTTCTTCCAGATTGGCAAGACATTGTAGCCTTCGCCGAAGGTCTTCTCCGAGCCGACCTTCATGCCGAGGGTGTTGATGAGCGGCATCGCCCAGAGGTACGTTTGCGTGGCGCGGTGGTAGAGCATCTCGTCGCGGAGGGTCTGCGCGGTCTCCGCCGTGGCGCGGTTCTCCACGAACGGAAGGGCGGCGATCTTCGCTTGGTGCCGAATGGATTCTGATTCCGTGGTGTTCATCTTCGCTCCAATGTGGTTGCGGTTCCGAAGGCAAGTTCCGTGGCCGGCTGAGCTTCCGATCTCCCGCGCTCCCGGCGCGCGGCACTTCAGTCGATCATTTCAAAATCAGCCAAGCTGAATGTCTTGTCGAAGAAGGGTTGCAGCGGTGCATACAGGCGGAAGTATACGAACCAGCCGTCGTCGTCTGCGGTCTTCATGAAATTGCTCTCGAACCCCGCGGGTGCCTTCGCTCCGACGAAGAGGTCGACGCTGCCGTCGGCGTTGTACTTCAGGTCCTTCATCGTGCTGTCGAGGTTCACGCTGCGGATCTCGGTGCCGCCGTTGTCATACGCCCGGCGGGTGTTCTCGCTGTAGAGCGTCAACGACCAGAATTGTCCGACGGGGACATCTTTCGGGACATGCAACTTGTAGGTCTTGTCGGCGCGGAGAGGGTTGCCCTTCGAGTCGCGCTTGGTGGTCATGTACACCTGGCCCTTTCCGACCACCGGGTTGACCATGCCCTCGCTGCTGGTGACGGCCTCGTAGAACCACGTGGTGCGCTCATCCAGCTCGACTCGGGTTTCCGTCTCCTGCGGGATAGTGAAATCGAAGCTCTTGTACCAATGCGTATTCTTCCAGTAGGGCTCCGCGAAGCGCGGGTTCACTTGCAGGTTGCGGGCCATGAGCTCGCCCATCGCTGCGCCCTTCAGCAGGATGGATTTCTGACGCGCGTCGGGGCGGAAGGGCTTGCCCTTCTCGATGCCCAGCGGCAGCAGCATCGCCATCCAGGCCTTGTCGACCGCGCGCACCGGCTCGTCTTGAATCGCTTCTGAAAGATACCGCCAGTATTCAAGGCCGCGCGGGGCGGTTGCGCTCCATTCAACGTCGCCGTTCTCGATGAACGAACACGTCGCGAGAAGCGCGCCGTGCCGGCCCATCTTCAGGCTGGACTTAAATTTAGCGTAAAAGGCTGGATCGGGATCGAGGATGCGCAGGCCAAAAAGGATTTTGTTGGTGGCGCTTTGGAAAACGAAGACGCCCGGCTTCTCGTACGCGCTGACATCGTTGTTTGGACCGACGACGACGTAGGTTCCTCCCTTGCCTTGATCGGGCCCGGTCAAGCCCGTGTCCGCCACCGGACGCTGCCATAGGTCAATGAAGCCCCCGGCCGTCATGCCGGCGGGATACTCGACCACCAAGGGACCGTCCTTCAGGTTGGTGAAATGAAGGATGTACGGGGTGGTCAGGTTGCCCGTCACGATGCCGCGCTTCTCCGTGAGCGATTCCAGCACGACGAAATCGGTCGCTCCCTTCACGCCGTAGGCTTCGCCCTGGCGCAGGCGCCAGTTGGTCATGCTGACAATCGGATGGCTCCAGAGGTAGGCCTGACACGCCCGCTGGTAGTCCATCTCGTCGAACAGTCTCTGCGAGGCGTCGCCGTCGAAGTAGCTGTGCCGCAGCTCGATGTCTCCGATCGGGGTGCTGATGAGTTCATCGCCATGTAGGGCGGCGCTTGCGAGAGATCTGTTCGTGGCACTCATATTCATCCCGATCCATCCTCACTCGCTTTGCATAATTACCGTTTCACTCGTGCCCGGAGGTGTGGTGTAGAAGCGGCAGCTGGCCTGTCCCGCTGGGTCATCCTTTTTGGTGACCGCGATGTGTCGCATGTCATAAGGAGAAACACAAAACAATCACACAACGCGCGGGATGATCCGGCAGCAGCGTTCATGTCCACTATGGATCAAAAACAGACATGGCGCTCTTTCACGGTAATGTCTGCTTTACCTCCGAAAGCGGACATTCGCTCGTTCACCACTTAGTGATAGTCTACCACATAGCGCCTCGTGCAATCGGGAGGGCTGCCGGGCGCTCATACTGATAACTGAACCTCCCTCATCCACAGCGGAAGGAAATGCCATGACGACTTATGTCACCCTCTATAATTTCACCGAAAAGGGCTTTCACGGTATCAAGGAGACGTTGAAGAGGGTTGAGGC
>Ga0209048_10003575_pt1 | contig 15053 bp, 19 predicted proteins | sample FrelakmetCRP12CR_FD_187146 | JGI IMG/M metagenome (GOLD analysis project Ga0209048, IMG submission 187146) | Freshwater lake sediment microbial communities from the University of Notre Dame, USA, for methane emissions studies - CRP12 CR (SPAdes)... | ecosystem: Environmental > Aquatic >... | reverse complement strand
CTATCGCGGAATGTGAAAGAGGGAAAAATCTTGGAGCGAATACCCCATATGCCGTTGTATTCACTGGTTGGGTTTATGCCAAAACTGGGCGAAAGCCAGTAGCTCTCCGGATACTGAAAGAATTGTTGCGACTGGCTCAGCAAGGGAATTCCGTATCCTATGGTATCGCCTTTCTCTATTATGAGCTCGGCGAGAAAGACAAAGCATTTGAATGGTTTGAGAAAGCCTATCAAGATCGGGATATATGGCTGGTGCCTATTGGGACCGATCCTCTGTGGGATGATCTTCGTTCGGATCCGAGGTGTACAGCGCTGTTGAAGAAAATGGGGTTGAGGAAATGATTAGCCAGTAACAAGATGCTATTTAAGCTAACTGGGGTCGATACGCAGTAAATACTCCTACCTTACCGAAGGTATAAACATTATTGACCTAAGTAAATCAATCAGGTCTGCCACAAATTTCTATCCAAACTACTGTACTGAATCGTTTCACTAATGTGTTCGGGTCGTATGTTTGACGAGCTCGCGAGGTCAGCAATCGTCCTTGCCACTCTGAGTATGCGATCAATCATACGCACGTGCCGAAAGTCCAAGTTTCGTGATCGCCATCTTCAATAACTCTTCTCCGGCTGCATCGAGCTTGCAATACATTTGAATCTCCTTCGACTGCATGTCAGCATTGCAATACATCCCTTTTCTCCCCTCGAAGCGTTTCATCTGAGTTTCTCTCGCGGCAACAACCCGCTCACGAATCTGTTGTGACGATTCTCCTTCTGCTTTGCTGCTTAGTTCCTTGAACTTAACGGCAGGAACTTCAATGTGCAGATCAATTCTATCAAGGAGCGGTCCGGAAATCTTCGCCATGTACTTTTGAATCTGCAGTGGCGTGCATGTGCATTCCTTCGATGGGTCTGTGTAATTTCCACAGAAACAGGGTTGCGTTGCATTTCTACGATGTCACACTTACCGCTAAAAAGCTTCAAAATAAGGCATATCCAAAAACCCTGAAAACGATTGTTGATCACCTCAGAAAAAGAAGGCTTGACCTGAAACTATTCCAGAAGGATGTTGCCAAGGCGATAGGGGTGGATACCTTGACCATCTGCAATTGGGAGAAGAACCGAACTAGCACCAGGCTATACCTCTTGCCCAAAATCATCGAATTTCTTGGCTACAATCCGTTACAAAGTAACGCAATCACTCTTGGAGAAAAGATCAAACAGTATAGAATTCAGAAGGGGTTGAGCCTGAGGAAGCTGGCGAAGGGACTACGCATTGATCCTGGGACACTTGCGAAGTGGGAGAAAGGTATGAGGGAACCGCAACGAATGCTCAAGGAACGACTGAATTTGTTTCTCAAGAAATTAGGGGGTTGAATGCTTGGCAGATAGTCAAATTGTTAAAAAGCCAAAGGTTCATTTCCGAGAAGGACTCTTACTTTCAGGTTGGTGTAACTTGGGACATACGCCAGCAGACTGTTGAGACCGGAATCCTAACAGTGAAAACGGGTACTATCGGGATGCTCCATCAGGTGGCGTAGTTAAAAAATTATTGCTTTATCAGCTAAATTTAGGCAATTCTAAAATTATTTTGTTCGATATGTACGAATTTACTTGACAACAGGACTCTTGTTTCGTATATTAAATCGTGCAAAACGTTTAATTCAAATATAACGAATATTCAGCCGGATGGACGGGAACAACCCGCATCCAACAAATCACTCAAAATACTAACAAGAAAGGATACACAATGTTGAAGTACATGTTTGCAATGCTGGTCGTTTTCACTGCGGTTCTTGCACTAAGCGGGTGCAAAAAGGACGACAATAACCCTGTCGGAAATCCCAACACGAGTGCCAAGGCTATGGTGATGGCGATCCACGCGTCTCCGGATGCGCCGGGTGTCGATCTCTATGTTGATAACGCGAAGGCCGGATCTAACCTCGCGTTTCCGAACAATACTTCGTACCTCTCAGTCGATGCCGGAACTCGCGATATTGCTGTAAAAGTCGCCGGGACATCTACGACGGTTTTGAGCGCAAACCTGCCAGTATCTGGAAACACGAACTATTCTGTTTTTGCAATTGATTCCGTTTCCAAGTTGAGCGCACTCGTTTTAACCGATGACCTCACCGCGCCGGCGATGGGAAAAGCACACGTTCGATTCGTCCATCTTTCACCGAACGCTCCCGCGGTAGACATTGCGGTAACGGGCGGCTCGGTTCTGATCGCAAATAAGAGCTTCAAGGAGTACACACCGTTTACACCACTGAATGCAGGGACATATAACCTCGAAGTCCGGCTTGCCGGTACAACGACTGTCGTCCTCAGCCTACCGGGTATCACGCTGACCGAAGGAAAGATTTATACAGTTTTTGCCAAGGGCTTTGTGGGTGGAGCAGTCGCCCAGGCTCTCGGTGCACAAATTATCGTAAACAATTAACCCAAACCAGCTCTTCAGTTGAGGAGCCTAAACCATCTACACTTCATAAGGAGCTACACTCATGCATAAACTTCAGTTGTTCATCCTAATGATCGTTGGATTGGCGATATTCGCCGGGTGCGAAAACTCCAGCTCCAATGGTCCGGTAGGCATCGCAAACGAATCTTCGGCCAGTCTCATGAAGACCGGAGGCAAATCGGTAACGCCCCAAACCATCGCCTCGACCGGGGTTGTGACAGTTATTCATGGCGTTCCCGGCCTCGTGGTTGATGTCTATGTGAACGGGGCACTGACCCTTCCCGGATTCAAGCCCGGTACAATTACTCCACCGATTCAACTTCCTGAGGGAAATTACTATATTCAAATCACTCCGCAAGGACAGGATACTACTCAGACGGTCATCAAGGGATCGGCCTTCCTACCCGCCGGGGCAAATGCTTCCATTATCGCCCATCTCACGGAGTCCGGTATGCCGACTCTGTCTGTGTATGTCAACAATCTACAGGGGCTTGGAGAAGACAAAAGCCGCCTTGTTGTCCGGCATGATGCGGCCGCCCCTGCGGTGGATGTGAACCTCTACCGTGGAAGGAAAGCGAAGAAATTCGTCGCAAAGTTCCCCAACCTCTCAAACCCTAATGAATTGTCAGCCGACGTTCACCCTGGACGGTACGCTGCGACACTCGTGCCGGCTGGTACCTCAACGGTTGTCTTTGGGCCTGCGCCGTTACGTTTGAAGCCCGGCGTGGAATACATCGTCTATGCATTCGGTTCGCTCAGCGACAAATCGTTTGGATTACTGGTTCAGACAATCGACCTTCGCAGGTCGCATGATGAGGGTGACGATCAAGGCAATAACGAAGACCAGGACTAAACGCGATATCAACCTCTCAGGAATGGAGCTGTCATGAAAACCCTCTTAGCCACAAAGGAAGTTGCTGCACTGATGAATGTCACCGAAACCACCATCAAGAGATGGGCGGATGCTGGCGAACTTCCCTGCGTGAAGACGCTTGGCGGGCATCGGAAATTCGCGATGCAGGAGGTGATACAATTTGCCGAGCAGCACTCCTATCCGATAACAGGCGTTCTGAGTGCAGAGATGGAACCAGGTGATCGTGATACGCTGGAGTTCAGTGTCCAGACGAAAAACTATCGCAAGATATCTGAAATACTGTTGGATGAAGCGCTCCATGGGGAAAGGAAACGCCTCATGGAGCTGCTCTCCTATCTCTTGAAGCATGGCATTGCAATGAGCACCATAGGAGATGAGATCATCCGACCGGCGATGGTGGAAATTGGCGAGATGTGGGCATCCGGCAAGCTCAAAATAAATGAGGAGCATATTGCTTCTCACGCGCTCCTCGAAGCGATTATCCGCTTGAGCCCGGAACTTTACCGGAAGCCGGCAAATGGTCTATCGGCAGTCTGTGCATGCTCAGAAGAGGAATACCACGAGATAGGACTACGAATTCTAGCTTATGTTCTTGAAAGTGAAGGATGGACGGTACATTATCTCGGGGCGAATACCCCGTTTGACACGCTTCGAGAGTTGTTCAAAGTAATGAAGCCTGATCTGCTGTGCCTCTCGTATACAATCAAGTCACCAGCTCATCAATTCATTGGGAAGGTCAAATCACTGGGAACGCTTGTGCACTCGCACAAGTCGGCATTCGTTGTAGGCGGGTTCTATGCAGGAGATCATCTGCCGAAAGACTTTCACTGCGACCATATCGCCACATCGGCACACGATACCGTCTCCTTTCTCAGAGATAGATTCCAACTGAAACCGGGGCCGAAGATGAAAATGAAGGAAGAGGTTTCGTAACGAAACAAGTATGAAGAAGATACAGAAACTGGTTGTTTGGATACGTCGGGAACTTCGGGTGGATGATCATCTTGCCCTTTGGTCGGCTGTCCAGGATGCTGTTGAAGTGATTCCTCTTTTTATTGTTGAGGATGATTTCCGGAGTCTCGCTCCGGCAAAACAAAAGGTCACGATCGAGGCACTAACTGAACTTCGTTTCTCCCTTCGCAACATCGGCGGTGATCTGTTTATTCGTTCAGGAGACCCTATGAAGGTTATACATCAGTTTCTCAGAGAATCGAGTATCGCGGGAGTGTACGCTACAAGAGAATATCATCCGGCTCGTCGAGAAAAAGATCAGAAGCTGAAATCATCTGTTGAGCATATTGGAAGGTTTTGGAAAGAATTCAAAGATCATGTGATTTATGATGGCAAAGAAATCCTAACGAGCAGCGGATCTCCCTACGTTGTGTATTCCGCATACAGGAGAGCGTGGCTCACGCAACAAAATGAAATTACGCCTCCGTTGCCACGCATGGAGAAAGTTGCGTCACCGGATATTGAGGCAGGAGAAATTCCAATCCTTACGTTGAACGGACAAAAGATAGGAACGGATAAGTTTCCTATAGGAGGTGAAAAGCAGGCGTATAAAGAGAGTAAGAGGTTCCTAGAACAAAAGGTTGGGTACTACCATGAACAGAGAGATCTCCCGGGGCATGGTGGGACTTCGCGCATATCTCACCACCTTGCGAGCGGTTCTCTCTCGATCCGGACCTTGTATAACGACTTGGCCAAATCTGCTCATTCCACTCAGGGCCTACAGAAACAAGGGGTCGACGTATTCCTGAACGAACTCATTTGGCGTGAATTTTATTACCAGATTCTGGCGAATTATCCTCATGTGGTAACCGGATCGTTCAAGACGAAGCTTGGCGGACTTCCTTGGTCCCGTAATGAAGAACATGAGGATGCCTGGCGGTCCGGTCAGACCGGATATCCGATTGTTGATGCGGCAATGCGCCAACTGGTGACCGAGGGATGGATGCACAATCGGTGCCGGATGATCGTTGCAAATTTTCTCGTCAAGGATCTTCATATCAACTGGCAGGTCGGTGAGGAATATTTTATGCAACACCTTGCCGACGGAGATGTTGCGCTGAACAACGGGGGCTGGCAGTGGTGTGCAGGCACAGGCACGGATGCACAACCATGGTTTCGGATCCTTAATCCGATCCTGCAATCAAAAAGATTTGACCCTCACGGAGAATATCTCAGAACATATGTTCCCGAACTGAATAATGTGTCGGACAAATATATTCATGAACCATGGCTCATGCCGGTGTCTGTACAACGCGAGGCAGGTGTTCTCATTGGTAAGCATTATCCGATGCCGATTGTTGATCATGAGCAGGAAAGAAGACATACACTTAACATTTTTGGTAAAATCAATAAATCAAATCATCATCATAACAATCACAAATAAAAGGAGAAACAATTATGAAATCAATCGATGTTCTTATCGCAGTTCTGCTTGTCGTTGGCGGACTCAACTGGGGTCTGGTGGGGATATTCCACTTCGACCTCGTTGGCACGATTTTCGGCGACATGAGTACGCTGAGTCGAATCGTGTATGCGGTTGTGGGTATCGCTGCAGTGTATCAGGCCATTGGATGGAAATCTATCCAGCGGCGTTGGGTAAGCGCTAAGTCGTAACCATTCGATGCGAGAGGGGGAACCCAAAGAGTTCCCTCCTTTTCGCCAATCGGAATCTTAGACAATCAATCATCATTTATTCATTCATTATAAAGGAGTAAAGTATAATGTTTCGTTTCTTCAAAGCATCCATCTTCATTGTGACAATCTTCTTACTCAACGTAATGGCTTTGGCTGGTGAACATCGGGCAGGCACGTTTGGGTTGGGCTGGTATTCGAGTTCTGCCCCGATCGGTGGTCGGGTGTGGGTTTCTCCCCAGATAGGCGTGGATATTGGACTTGGATATGCCGATAAAAAATCGGTTGGTGCCGCGAATGATCGCATTCACTTTAATATTGGAATTCCGGTTGATGTGGTCCAGACCGAACACGTGAATTTCTTCATCCGCCCGGGATTTGAGCTCCAAACAAACAGTCGGACAGTGGGTACAGAGGTAAAATCAACGTCCATAATCACAGCAGATCTCGGTGTGGAATGGTTTGTCACCGAACAATTCACGCTCAGCGCCGGTCATGGGCTTCAAGTAGCCCAGGTGGCTGGCAGTGATGACTGGGGAGTGTCCGCACTGCGCGCTCTCTCCTTTGATAACATCGGTTTCCATTTCTATTTTTCAAAGTAGTTACATATGAATCGGCAACCTCTGCCTCTGGCAGAAGTTGCCGATTGTTTATAAGAACATAAAATGTCTATGAAAATCATTTTTCTTCTTTCCGGATCTCTGATACTAGTCTTTGGTGGACTTTATTTTTTCAAGGGGGGTGAAAGACCCAAAGAAGCAAAAAGTCTAAAATCAATTTACGACTATTCTTTCACGTTAATTGATGGCACTCAAAAACGTTTGGCTAATTTTAAAGGACAAAAGATACTCATCGTGAACGTTGCCTCACAGTGCGGGTTTACCCCTCAATATGAAGAGTTGGAAAAATTGTACGAGACGAACAAGAATCGACTGGTGGTTATCGGATTTCCATCCAACGATTTTATGGGGCAGGAACCCGGGTCAAACGATGAAATTAAGACGTTTTGTCGAGTCAACTATGGTGTGACATTTCCATTGTCGCAGAAGATAAATGTTGTCGGAGATTCGAAAGCCGACCTGTACCGATGGCTGTCGGAAAAGAAATTGAACGGCTGGAATTCCAATGCCCCCAAATGGAATTTCTACAAGTATCTGATAAGTGAAACCGGGGAATTACTCAAGATGTTTCCCTCGACGGTAAGACCTATGAGCAAAGAAATACTTGATGCGCTTTAGGATATTTTCTATTATGAGGCATTCACCGCCATGAAGACATTTACGCTCAAACGACAACAACTCATCAAGAGATCGTTGCACGAGGTTTTCTCATTCTTCTCAAAGCCGGAAAATCTTGAATTACTTACACCCAAAAATCTCGGCTTTCAGATCCTAACCCCATCACCTATTTCCATGAAAGAGGGAACGATTATTGATTACACCATTAAGATCGCCGGGGTTCCGGTTCGTTGGACAACGTTAATCACAACATATGAGCCTCTGTATAGATTTGTCGATCTTCAACTGAAGGGACCTTATTCCTATTGGCATCATACACATACATTCATTGAAACAGATGACGGTACGGTAATTGCGGATGAAGTGAAGTACAGCATGCCATTCGGTGTCCTTGGACGATTCGCCCATGCATTATTTGTTCAACATCAACTCAACACTATTTTTGACGCTCGTAGCACTAAAATTGAAGCAATCTTCACCGAGCTTACACATTTCCGAACTCCACAAGATATTACCTAATTTTAAGAAGTGAAAACTACATGAACATACTTCATCGCACTTTCCTTGTCATTTGCACTCTGTTTCTGGCAGGCAAAAAATCCAATGCTCAGGAATTGTCTGTCGTAGATTCTGTCGATCTTCAGCGCTATGCCGGCAAGAGGTATGAGATCGCCCGGTTGCCGAACAGATTTCAGGAAGAGTGTGTGGGAAATGTGACAGCAACCTACAGCATTCTACGGAACGGAGAGATCAAGGTCGTGAATCGCTGCCTGAAGACTGATGGCGATACATCTGAAGCGGAAGGGATCGCGCGAAGGGCAGGCGATGACGAACCAAATATCAAACTGAAAGTCCGCTTTGCACCGGCGTTTCTCTCTTTTCTACCGATGGTTTGGGGCGACTACTGGATCATTGACCTCGCTCCGGATTACAGCTATGCTGTTGTCGGTGAACCCAATCGGGAATATCTGTGGGTTCTTGCGCGCACGCCGAGGTTGGAGGAGAACCTCTTTCAAGAGATTCTCGGACGCGTCAGGAAACAAGGGTATGACCTTAAGACGCTGATACGTACGAAGCAATCACCCTGAAGCCAAGATGGTTATGCTTCCTAATCGCTTTGGCGTTTAGGGAGAGAGAAGAAGCAAGGCTTGGGACTTCAAGTTCTTTCAATAATAACTCAACAACTAGAAAAGCAGGAAAATGTCATCATCAATATTTATCACAGGATCAACAGGAAATATCGGGCGTCATCTCGTGAAATTATTCTCCGAAAAAGGGGTTTCGGTGAGAGCTGCTGTTCGCTCGAAAGCAAAAGTGGCCCCGCTGAAACTGCCAGGCATAGAGTGGGTAGAAGCTGATTTCGATAAGCCCGCATCATTCGACTCAGCGCTGAAGTGGATCGAGAGACTTTTTGTACTCTCTCCGTTTCTCCCGATACTCGCCGAAATGTCGAATGATTTGGTTGACCGTGCAAAGAAAGCAGGGGTGAAACATATTGTTCGCCTCTCTGCGGTGGGGGCTAACCCGAACGGGAAACTCTCCCTCGCGAAGTGGCAGGGTAACGCGGAGAAACATATTCAGGCATCCGGACTTGCCTGGACAATTCTCCGACCAACATTCTTCATGGAAAATATTCTCAACAACTTCAGCGGTTCAATCAAAGCCCAGGGAAAATACTACGTTCCGCATGGATCGGGAAAGGCTCCCTACATTGCGGCACGGGATATTGCCGGAGTTGCGTACGAAGCGTTGACCGGCAGTGGATATGAAGGAAAGATCTATGAACTGAGCGGCCCGCAATCACTTTCCGATTATGACATTGCTGAGATTCTTTCACAGGTTGCGGGGAAGAAGGTTGAGTACGTTGATGTTTCTGAGGATGCCTCACGGCAATCCATGAGTGGCATGGGAATGCCGGAATGGATGGTCGGCTGCATTTCGGAATTAAATAGCATCGTGAAGCAGGGCTGGTCTGCGAACGTTTCATCGACGATAAAAGACATTGTGGGTGTCGACGCGACGACATTCGATCAATGGGCAAGAGAACATCAAAACTCCTGGTAACACAGAGGATACATTGTTTCTCTTGGTGGGAACGACGGGGAACGTTGGCCGCAATCTCGTTCTATGACCACTGACAACCGTAGGATTTTGGGGAAGGTGTATTGTTGGTGACGCAAAGAGGGTTTCGGATTCACTTCTACAATATTCCGGAACCACGGACATGAGGATCAGCCTCTTAGGAATGAGGCGTGCAAGCTATGGATATACGCCAATCCAATCAATCTCTAATCGGAACAAACCTTCCTGCTTGCTTGATATCAGAAAACCGAAGCTGCAGACAGAGGATGCATCAACCGCAGGAGCATGATTTACACGACCACCGCGAAACATAGGAACGAAGTCTATAAAAGCGATTGATATCTCTGTCCATTCATTACGTTTCGTATCAAAAGTCGCCTGATGCTGAACGCCATCCAAGTCCGTGTCAGTTTTCAAATTCATCTTATACTGTTTTCCGTCTCCTCGGACACGCAACTTCAAGCCCTTATAATTCCGCAAATCATACAATGAAGGTGCACTCCGGACAGAAGCAAAACCAACGGAGTTTTTCAAAGAAACGGCACCTGTAAATACGGCAGTGCTCGCTCCGGAATATTCAAATCGCGATTCAGAAACCCCTCCCATAACAACATCATTGATGGTGTTCCAATCATTGCACTCTGGTTCGCTATTGAAATTAAACAAGATCACTGTTCACATTCAACTAAGGGAGCCGTAAGAGATAATGTTCTTCAACATTCCTTCAAAGATAAGGTTGTGGAAAGGAAGAACGGAGTACCAATACAATCTTCCAAGTAACCCCCGTGGCCTGAATGTTGCAGTCTGACGCAGAACATATGTTCCGTTATTCTCCAGCACATGAAACTCTAACCAAGCCTCACCGGGCAACTTCATTTCCGCAAATAGGAGAAGCCGTCGAGCAGGTTTGTCAGCAACGATCACGCGCCAGAAATCAAGCGCGTCGCCTGCATAGATCTCAGTCGGATTTGTTCTTCCCCGGCGAAGTCCGATCCCACCAAAGAGTTTATCGAGAAATCCACGAATGCCCCATAACCAATTTGCATGATACCAGCCTCGCTCGCCACCAATGCTCCAAATATTTTTCAGTACATCCTCGACATTTGTTGTAATTTCCTGTTCACGCTTATCAATGTAACATCCAAAATCAGGAACTTTGATATGTTGCGCAATACTGCCCTGGCTGGAACTTGAACTATAGGCATCTTTCCAGCTTGATGGTACACGATGTCGCACCGATGTGTCAATCGCTGATCGGACGGCTTCGTAGTATGTTGTGGCGGTAATAGCGAGTATCTCGCGAAGGCGAGTGTCATGACAAACAATACGGATCTTCATGCTATTCACAAGATTGACAGCAAGGGAATAGGATGTTGTTGTAACAAAATAGAGCCAATACGACGATAGCCTTGGCGTCATGACCGGTACGGTATAGATGAACCGCCTGAGGTTTCGTGCCTTTGCATAACCCAGCAGCATCTCCCTGTAGGTCAGAATATCAGGTCCGCCGATATCATAAGTCTGACCATAAGTTTTTGAATTACCGAGAACCCCGGTCAGATATTGCAGAACATCGTCAACTGCGATGGGTTGGTGTTCTGTGTTCAGCCATCGCGGTGTAACCATCAGGGGTAACTTCTCGACGAGATCACGAATGATTTCAAAGGATGCACTTCCGGAACCAACGATAATTCCTGCTCGAAGAGCTGTAAGCGGGATTCGCGAGGTTCTAAGAACTTCCTCTGTCGCTTTCCGGGAGCGTAGGTGCTTGGATAGTTCATCCTCTTTTACAATTCCCCCTAGATATATGGCCTGTCGGGCTGAAGTAGCGTCAAGATAATCAACAAAATGCTGTGCGGTTTGTTTCTCGAGTAGTTCAAAATCACCCGTCTTGGTCGACATCGAATGAATAAGGTAAAAGGCAGCGTCAATGTTCTTTGGTGCCGTAGCTAAATCAACCGGGCGAAGAAAATCGACCTCGTACACTTTGATATTCGCATCAGGATACAATTCACCAGCTGGGAAGCGTGCTTGATCTCGGACGCAGCAAACAATATGATGTCCCTGCGCAAGGAGAGCAGGGATGAGTCTTTTACCGATGTAACCAGTAACGCCAGTTAAGAGAATATTCAAGTCGAATCGTATTAAATATATTCTATATAATATACTGTGTTCTGCGGTTTCTTCCTAAGAGCCGGTCAGAATAATTGTTAGTGCTCAGCTGGGGCTGGTGACGGAATTGCTGTGTCGCGTGAATCGTGTGATAATCTTTCGTATATTCTGAATGAGAAATATGATAGCTGGAAAAGAACAAAAAGAATTACCATTGCGAGTTGGATTGAGTAGTTGCCTGCTCGGGCATATGGTCCGTTTCGATGGTGGACATAAGAAGGACCGTTATCTTACTGACGTCCTCGGAACGTATTTCGAATGGGTTCACGTCTGCCCCGAACTTGAAGTCGGGATGGGAGTTCCGCGAGAATCTGTGCGGCTGGTCGGTTCACAGGAATCTCCGCACATGGTCGGCACAAAATCGAACACTGACTGGACAGACAGGATGGTGCGATTCTCCGAACAGCGTGTACGTCAACTCGAAGAGTTGCAACTCTCCGGATATATCTTGAAGAGTGATTCTCCAACCTGTGGCATGGAGCGCGTTCGTGTGTACGCGACGAACGGCATACCTGCAAAAAACGGTAGGGGATTATTTGCCGCTGCTTTTATGAAACAGTTTCCGCTGATTCCGGTTGAGGAGGAAGGAAGACTGAACGACGCGAAAATTCGTGATAACTTCATTGTACGTGTCTTTGCCTATCATCGGTTGCAGCGACTCATCGCATCCGGTTTTCGCCGTGGTGATCTCGTCTCCTTCCACGCAGCACATAAATATCTGATTCTTGCGCATAGCCCGAAGCATTACCAGTCCTTGGGAAAGCTTGTCGGCACCGCCAGTGCCCATATGCCGTCCGATCTCCGCAATAATTACAGCCGACTGTTCATGGAAGCTTTGGCGGTCAAAACGACCGTGAAGAAAAACGTTAACGTTCTTCAGCACATTCTTGGATTTCTGAGAGATCAGGTTCCGACCGTTGAAAAAGAAAATATTCGAGAGGTGATCGATGACTACGCACACGAACTCGTTCCACTTGTTGTCCCTCTGACTCTTGTCCGACATTACGTTCGGATCTACGACATACCGTATATACGCGACCAAATATATCTCAACCCTCATCCAAAAGAACTGATGTTGAGAAATCACGTGTAGTGATTCGTTGTAATGCCATTGCCCTACGTCTGCCACAAATTCCTATCCAAGCTCCTGTACTGAATCGCCTCGCTGATGTGTCCGGGTCGAATGTTCGCTGAACGGCTGAGATCGGCAATCGTCCGAGCAACTTTCAGTATGCGATCATACGCTCTTGCCGATAAACCGAGTTTCGTAATTGCCATCTTCAATAATTCCTCGCCGGCCGTATCGAGTTTGCAGAACGATTGTATGTCCTTGGATTGCATATCAGCATTGCAATACATTCCCTTTTTTTCGGCGAATCTTCTCATCTGAATTTCTCTCGCAGCAATAACACGTTCTCGAATTTGGTGTGAAGATTCTCCTACTGCTTTGCTGCTGAGTTCCTTGAATTTCACCGCCGGAACTTCAATATGCAGATCTATTCGATCGAGCAGGGGACCGGATATTTTTGCCATATATTTTTGAATTTGTAACGGAGTACAAGTGCATTCCTTCGATGGGTCCGTGTAATTTCCGCAGAAGCAGGGTTGCGTTGCATTTCTGCGATGTCACACTTACAACGAAAAAGCCGCCCTCTGAGGCATACCCAAAATCACTCCAAACCATTGGTGATCATCTCAGGAAGAAGCGGCTAGACCTGAAGCTCTTTCAAAAGGATGTTGCCGAGGTAATAGGGGTGGATACCCTGACCATCTGTAACTGGGAGAACAACCTGACGAATCCGAGGCTATACCTTCTGCCCAAAATATATCACTTTCTGGGGTGTAATCCGTCACAGAGCAATGCAACCACCCTTGGGGAGAAGATCAAAGAGCATAGAATTCAGAAGGGGTTGAGCCTAAGGAAGTTAGCGAAGGAATAGGGTATTGATCCTGGGACGCTAGCGAGGTGGGAGAAGGGGGAAAGTGAACCCACTGGAAAATTAAAAGGGCGTCTAAATTCTTTTTTGCGGGTTTTGGCTGGATGAACAAAAATATAGGCAAGCTGGTTATTGCATAAACGATGCATTCGAGCCGCACTTGACAATTATACGCCAATGGCGTATATTCTACTATGGTAATCATAGAAACACCCGTTTTTACCAGGAGAGTTCTGGATATTCTCTCGGATGATGAATACAAAGACCTCCAGGTCTTCCTTGCCGCAAATCCTGCAGCTGGCGACATAATCCCCGGCTCAAATGGTCTGCGGAAACTCAGATGGAGTATTAAAGGCAAAGGAAAACGAGGCGGAAGCAGGATTATCTATTATTGGGTAAAACCGAAAGATACGCTGCTCATGCTATTTTTGTTTAAGAAGAATGAACAGAGTAATCTTACGGCGGATCAACTAAAGAGACTCAAGAATATTATTACAAAGGAATTATTATGAAGAAGGAAACATTTGATGAGTTGATGACAAGCATCGAGCAGGGCGGCGCGATCCTTAAAGGTAAAAAGATGCCCAGCCGCAGATTTAAGATTGAAGACCCCGATGTTCCTGAGATCCGTCGTCATCTTGGTCTGACACAGGAAAAATTTGCAATGCTACTGGGGATCAGTCTAGCAACGCTTCGGAATTGGGAACAAGGCAGACGGAAGCCTGACGGGCCGGCAAGGATTCTGCTGTGCATTGTAGCGAAACATCCCAAAACAGTTTTGGATGCTGTGCACGCATAGTCCTATGGACCTATTTCACGGCAGAACCGATCTATTCGCCAGTCAATGGAAAGACGATGGACGATCTGGATACAGTCCTGCCCATGAATTCAATAATTCCCACGCCACGAAACTCTTTCGCCTTCTCCTGACCCTCTTCTGTGTCTTCTCGACTGTTCATCAACTCCCTGCTCAGGAAAAACTCCTCCCCGTTTTCCACTTCAACCAACTCACGACCGCCGACGGACTTCCCACTAACGAGATACGATCCAACGTTGTCCGTGATAGACAGGGATTTATCTGGGTAGGCACTACAAATGGTCTTGTTCGGTATGATGGGTACACATGTAAAGTATATCAAAACAAACCTGAAGACCCAAACTCAATTTCCTCAAATTTTGTGCAAGCGATTTATATCGACAACAAGGATCGTCTCTGGATAGGTACATTTGAAACAGGTCTCAGTATTTACGATCCGGGAAATGATCGCTTCATCAATTTTATACCACGAAAAAATCAAGACTCATGGGTACCCAAGGACGTCATGTTTATTAAAGAAGACTCATTTGGAAATATTTGGCTTGGATTAAATGGTGGTGGACTTGCTCGCGTTTATATCTCAGGATTGGGAAACGAATTCAAATCCGATAGTTTTGCCAATAATATTCAATTCCAACATTTTTCATTCAAAGGACTAAAGAATACGGTTTGGGATATAGATGATTGGGACGAAAATAATTTTCTAGTTTCTTCATTCGGAGGATTGTTTATTATCAATCGAAAAACCGGGAAAACGTCTACTTTTAATTTTGATGCTTCAACCGGAGCAAGGTTAGACACTATCATAACGACCGATCTCTTCTATGAAAG
>Ga0209048_10003574_pt1 | contig 15056 bp, 8 predicted proteins | sample FrelakmetCRP12CR_FD_187146 | JGI IMG/M metagenome (GOLD analysis project Ga0209048, IMG submission 187146) | Freshwater lake sediment microbial communities from the University of Notre Dame, USA, for methane emissions studies - CRP12 CR (SPAdes)... | ecosystem: Environmental > Aquatic >... | reverse complement strand
CTCGATTCTTCCCTGGGCCCGCAGCTGCTGCAGCCGTTGAGGAGCAGGAGACACATCGCGAGAGTCGCTCGGCTGGCGTTCATTACTCTTCACCTCCGCTGATTGTTTGAGTAGGCATCCGGTCGAGGCCGAGATACGCGGCGCACTTGGTCAGCCCGCATCGTACAGGCTGTCGTAGCCTTGATCCTCCAACTCCATTCTAGTGGGATGCCTTGCCTTCTTTGTTCGCCGGCTTCGGCGTGGGTTTTGCCGGTGTCGCCGGTCGCTCGACCCACATTTGCTTTACCGGTCCGGGGTTGCCCTCGGAGTCACGCAGTCGCACGCTCAGCAACGTCCGGCCCACGGGGTACATGTATGCGTGGGCAACAATCATGCAGAACTGCGTCGTCGTGTCCTTACTGACGAACGAGTAGTCACCGTTCTTGTTCAGTGTGCACGATCCGTCCGACTCGATGAATGTTTCGAAGCGGCACGAGAAGTCGTTGATTGCATCGCTGATTTTTTTGGTCTCGCTGAAGTTCGGCGGATTGATTCCCGGAATCCCACCGATGTTGGGCCGCTTCCGGTCACACACCTCGGGGCTGCCGTTGCCCATGTCACGGCTGGTTTCGATCTCCAGGTCGGGTCGGACCTTCGGGTCCTCGGGCACGTAGGCAAACACCCGCCGGCCAGGCGCGTACCCACTCTGTCCGGGTTTGGCTTCTACCACCAGCATGAATCCGGAACCCACCTCGCTGCGATAGACCGGTATACCCTTCTTGTCGATCGACTGTGGTTGCACCGTCGAACCATCGGCGCGCGCCGCACCGAAGAACGTGATCACCGGTCCGATGGGGGTGCCTTTGGCCGCCTTCGTTTCCTTCCCAATTGGCCGCGTCGCTAGCGGTGCAGGCGTGCTTTCCGGCGTCGGCGTCGACGGCGGAACGGTGGGCATGGGTGTCGACTCGAACTCCGCGGCGGTGCCCATACCGCCTTTCACCGGCTTCTTGGCGGCGCATCCCGCCAGCCCCAGCACCAGGCACACACTCAGTCCACCGCACCACAGGCGACAGCTGTTCCGCATCGGTTCTCCTTATTGCACTTGCACTATATTGCGCCGGGTATCTAACCGGCGGTGGTAAGCGAGTCAAGATCGGGTGCGTCCGACAACCAGTGCTGGCAGCCTGTGGGCCTGGTCGCAGCGAAGCGACCCATCGGGAGCGGGGCACCGCAAGGACGCTGGCCCTAGCGCGAGCGCGTCACCCCACGTCGCGGGCAGTACTCCACCATCGGGCAGCGGCTGCACCATGGCGACGTCGGCTGACACAGCGTCTGCCCGAAGGCGACCAAGAGGTCGTTGTACTCCATCCAGTACTCCGCAGGCAGCTTGCGGCGCAGCGCCATCTCCGTGGCGTGAGGATCTTTGGTGCGCACATATCCCCAGCGATTGGAAATGCGATGGACATGCGTGTCGACGCATATGCCTGGCTTGCGAAAGCCCTGGGTGAGCACGAGGTTCGCAGTCTTACGACCCACCCCCTTGAGTGTCAGGAGTGCGTCCAGGTCGTCCGGCACCGTACCGCCGTAGCGCTCGATGAGCACGCGGCAGAGGTCGAGAATCGTCTTGGCCTTCGTGCGATAGAACCCGACCGGATAGATGGCGCGCTCGATCTGGCGCGCGCTCAGTGTGAGCATCGCCTGCGGTGTGTATGCCAGCTCGAATAGACGGCGGGCAGCCGGCCCGGTCGTTTCGTCCTTGGTGCGCAGGCTCAGCAGGCATGACACCAACACCTGGAACGGGTCGTCCGATTGGTTCGCGATCAGCGTCACCACCGGCGCGTTCCACGCCGGTGCCGCCGTCTTCAGGGCCGCGACCACACGGTGGATGTCGAACGGCCGGCGCAACCTTGGTCGAGTGGGTTTCGTGGAGACCATCGCATTCAGCGCGTCGCGGCGAGGTGTCCTTGTACTCAAAGCACGAACGGTTTTGCAACGCGGACGCCAATCGCCTTGACCCTAGAAGCTGAGTTCCATAAGCTGCCCACACGAGTACCTGCTCGGCTACCAGGTCTTCGAATGATGCCTTAGACGGTTGCTCTCCGCTCGGGAAAGCCAGGCTCGCAGCGCATACATGTCCCGCATCGGCATTGGACTCATCGGAGTCGGAAGGCACGGCATGCGCTACGCGACCCACATCGCGCGCGATCTGCCGGACGTCCGCCTCGTGGCCATCGCCCGTCGCGACCTCGATGCGGCACGCGCCCAGGCCGCGGAGTTTGGCTGCCGCGCATACGGCGACTATCGCGAGATGATTGCGGCGCCAGACATCGACGCGATCATCGCTGTCGTCCCGCCGACCGCGCACGTCGACGTTATTGAGGCGGTGGCCGCCGCCGGTCGCCCGGTGCTCTTGGAGAAGCCGGCCGCACCAACTGTCGCCGATGGCCAGCGCATGCTGCGGGCGGCACGCGCCAGCGGCATTCCCGTGATGATTGCGCAAACGATCCGCTATGCCAGCGTCGTGCGCGTCCTCTTGGGAGAGCGCGACAACATCGGCCCGCTGCATGCATTGCGGTTGAGCCAACGCTTCGAGCCGTCGCGGCCCGGTTGGATCGACGACCCGGCGATCGCGGGGGGCGGCATGACGCTGCACACCGGCGTCCACCTCTTCGATCTGGCGCGCGTGCTGACGGGCATGGAAGCCGACCGCGTCAGCTGTGAAATGGCAAGAGTGCGGACGACCCGCACCGAGGACAATTTCGCCGCCGTCATTCGTTTCGGCGGCGGTGCCGTGCTCGCCGACATCGCCGGCTCGCGCGCCACGGCGAGCCGCTGCGGCGCCATCGAAATGGCCGGCGCGCGCGGCCAACTGATCGCCGATCACATCTTCAACAGCGCCGCGATTGTCCGCGACACTGTCCCGATTCCTCTCACTGTTCTGCCACCTGTCCCGACGGTATTGGCGGTGTTGCGCGACTTTACGGACGCGTTGCGGGCGGGCAACCCGATGCCCATCGCGCTCGAAGAAGGCCTGCGCGCTGTGGCCATTGCTGAGGCGTGTTACCAGTCGGCGGCGTCCGGTCGCGCCGTGCCCGTCGCGCCGATCTGAAGGGTGATCGCGGCAAGAGCGCTGCTGCGTTAGAGTTCGTCTCCGCAGCTTGATACATACCCCGCATGCCCCCGCCGCTCCTCCCGACACGTGCTGGTCGTGGTACGGGCGCTGGTCCGTGGGCATTCCTGCTGGCGAGCAGTGTCATCTACTTCTTCACCATCAACGAGGCGGACAATGACCTCTGGGGGCACGTCCTGTTCGGCCGGCACATTCTGGCGAATGGTGCGGTCGGCCGCGTTGACACGTTCTCGTACACCGTGGCCGGCCAACCGTGGGTCAATCACGAGTGGCTGTCGCAAGTGATCCTCGCGGCGGCGTACGAATGGGCGGGTTCGCCCGGGTTGCTACTGCTGAAGTTCGCTGTTGCAACCTTCACGTTCCTCCTGCTCTTCAGCATGATTCGCCGGCGCAGCGACACGCCCTTCATTTGGGGCGGTGTTGGGCTGCTCGCGGTCGCTGTGTTGGCGCGCGGCTTCGCCATCCGGCCGCAGATCTTCACCTACTGCGGTGCGGCCATGACGTTGTGGCTGATCGACCGCTATCGTGATGGTGGGCAGCGCGTACTGTGGTGCTTCCCGGTGCTGTTCATCGTGTGGGCCAACCTGCATGGCGGCTTCATCCTTGGGCTCGGCATTCTCGGCTTCTTCGCGTGCGCCGAGGCACTCCGTGGCGCGGCGCGGTCGTGGCAGCCGTGGTGTGCGCTGATGGCATCGGTCGCTGTGACGGTACTCAACCCCTACGGACCGCGGCTGCTGCTGTACGTCTGGAACGAGCTCAGCCGCAGTCACCCGATCACCGAATGGCAACAGGCTGCACCGACAGACGTCGCACAGTTCGTCTTCTTCGCAATGCTCGGGGCGCTGTTTCTGACGCTGCCGTTGCGACGCGACTGGCGCGAGAACGGGTGGGAGGTGCTGCTGGCCCTCGGCGTAGGCCTGCTCGCGCTGCGGCACCAGCGGCACACGCCGGTGTTTGCGCTGTGCGCGGCAGCACCGCTGGCCGCACAGGTGGAGAGGGCGACGAGCCGGCTTGTGGAGCGGTCGACGTTCGCGCTCGGCCTTGCGGCGCAGCGCATCATCGGGGTTGCTATCGTGGCGCTGGCACTCCTGCAGCTGTCGTTGACGGGGGCACGGCTATGGCGCGACAGGTTGCAGGTCGTCTTCGATTCACGCGACTACCCGGTCGCCGCGGTGCGCGCGCTGCATGAAACCGGCGCGTCACTCAACCTTGCGGTGCCGCTCGATTGGGGCGAGTACGTGCTGTGGTTCCTTGCGCCGCAAGTCAAAGTCTCGCTCGACGGCCGCTTTGCGACCGTTTTCCCCGAGCAGGTCGTTGCCGACAACTTCGACTTCTTCACTGGCGCACCCACGTGGCGACGGCTGCTGGAGCAATATCCGACCGATGGAGTGCTGTTGCCGACAGGATGGTCGTGTCCGATCCAACGCGAACTCGGATGGCGGCGGATCTATGGGGATGCGGTAGCGGAAATCTATGTTCGGTTGGATCGAACGCTGTACGTGCCCGCGGCGCCGGCAACAACAGAACCTGGCATCTTCCCGTAGCAGCGTGCGACGGGGTCTGCCGTCAAGCAGACTTGACGGATCGCCGGAGGACCCACAATGCAACCGCCAGCGCGGCGAGCAGCAGTGTGGCCCACACGAAGGTAAAGAAGTAGCTCAACAGGCCCATCAGCGTCAGCAACACGCCGAGGCCACGCCATGCGGGAGCGGCAGCGACCAGTGCCAACGCAACCGGCACCTCCAGATGCCACGGCCACAGGATCGTGACGAGCAGCAGCGTGAACGCCAGCGACAGCCCGCACAGCGATTCGATCAACCCGATTCGGTCGCGCCACTGGCTGATCAGCAGCACCAGCGCGGTGAGCGCGAACGCACCAACGCGGACGACGTCAAACCACATCAGTGGCCAGCGGCCACCGACCTGTCCAGTCACTTCCAGGCCCCACATCAACGCCGCCAGCAGCGGTGAAAGCTGTAGCGGAAAAACCTGGTGTAGGTTTTCATGCGCCACCAGGCGGTGCGCCACCAAAGGCACCGCGTCAGCCAACGGTGCGAGCAGCAGCATCCCGCTGGCGATCGTCATCAGCACGATCGCGATCACCCAACGACGTAGCCGATCGCGACCCGCGTCGCGCCACACAGCTAGCATGAAAGCCGGCACATAGAGGACGGCGTACCATTTGTACCAGATGGCAAGGGCAAGCGAGGCGGGCGCAAGTAAGCGGCGGCTGGCACCGCCTCGCGCGTGCGACCACGCGGCGCCGAGCACGAGCAACAGCATCAGCGCATCGTTGTGCCCGTTGCCCGCACTCTCGAACAACAGCAGCGGATTCCACGCGAGCAGCCCGATGCGATACCAGCGTTCGTTCGCCGCCGCGTTCATCAGGCGCGCACCCACTACGACCGCGGCTGCCAACGCAGCGGTGGCAATCACCTTGTGCGCCCACACCGCGACGAACAGACGTCCCGCCGCCAGCGTATCGACCAGGCGCGTCTGCCACAGGAACAATGGCCCGTACGGTGCCGGCTGTTGCGCCCAGACGACCTGTGCGAACGGTTGCCACGGATCGGCGACGAATGCCGACGGTGGCGTCGTGTACGGGTTGGTGTGATAGGTCCCCCACACCTTGCCGAATAAAGCGTAGAGGAAGGCGTCCTTTGAGCCGACCGGGAAGCTGGCGAGCAACAACGCGGCGCCGACGAGAGCGCCGCTCACGACAGTGGTCGCGGACAGCGCCGGCCGCTCGCGCCACAACGCCGCATACGCGACGCATGCCGCCCCGATCAGCGCGAAACAGAGGAAGGTCAGACGGAGGTCGTCGAAGCGCTCGAAGTCGTTGTGCGTCAGATCGGAGTTGAGGAACGAGGCGACCAAGATGCCGCCACACAGGGCGAATGAAACCGCAACCATGCGCCACTCCGTGCGCCTCATGGCGGGGGGCGTCGGTGGGGCTTGCACCGCGAGCGTCATGCGCCCTTATATCGACCGGCTGGCGAAAAACCAGGAGCCCGGAAGGGGGGGACATGCTTGGGCGCCAGGTACCAGCCGTGCGATTGGTAGATCATCTCGATGTTGGACTACCTGCCAGCGCGCCGCGACCGTCGCATATTGACGGTGGGGCGGCGAGCAGGTTACGAGAGCGGCGCAGTCGTATGAAGAAGTCCGTCGTCCTCTCGTGGGCCGTGCTCGTCGTCTTTCTCCTCGGACTCTCCCTGTGGCTGCGTGCGCCCGCGTTGGTGGACACCGTGATCGACAGCGATGAGGGTATCTACGCCTTCGTCGCCCAGCAGTGGCGTCGGGGACACGAACCCTACCGCGATCTCTTCGACCACAAGCCGCCGCTCGTGCACATTGCCTATCGGCTGGCCTTTGCCGCCTTCGGCGAGAGCATGGTTTCACCTCGTCTCCTCTGGGCACTGGCTGTGGCGCTCACGAGCCTCGGCTGCGCGGCTGTCGTCCGCCGTCTCCGGGGTGGGTGGCTGCCCCCGGCTGTCGCGGGCGTTGCGGCCGCGATCTTCCTCGGCTCACCTCTGGTGGAGGGCGAGACGGCAAACACGGAGACGCTGATGGTCCTAGCCACGACGTGGTCGGCATTCTTCGGCTGCGCGGCTGCGGGGGCGCGTGGCTTCTCGCGCGTCGAGGCATCGGTGGCCGGTTTATGCGCTGGTCTGTCGCTGCTGGCCAAACCGGTCGCACTCGTCGAAGTGGCCTTTCTGGCCGCATGGATCGCGTACTTCTCGCCGCGGCGCGGCCACGCTCTCGCGGCGTTCTCGCTCGGAGCTCTGGTGCCGGCTCTCGCCTGGGGGGGCTACGCGGTCGCGCACGGCTCGATCTGGAGAATGTACGAGGACGTGGTGCAGTACAACCTGCACTACGCCTCGTCCGGCAAGGCCCCCTGGATAGCGCGCCTCGCCCTGCTTGCGGCAGACCACGGGTTGCCGCTGGCTCTGCTGTGGGCAGGTGTCGGCGCCTGCCTGCTGACCTCGCTGCGTGCCGAGCGCCGCGCGCCGGACTTCGCCCTCGGCTGGACAGCTGCCGCGCTGATCGGTGCGCTCTCGGCCGGGCGCCTCTATGAGCACTACTTTCAGCAGATCGTGCCGCCGATGGCAGTCGCGCTCGGAGTCGCCGTCGCGTCGCTGACTCCACGGTTGCAGGGACCGTTGACCCGCGCGGCGGCGATCGCGGCGTTCGCGCTGGGCCTGTGGTCGCCAATCGGTGCGAGGCTTCGCCTTCCGTCCGAGGCGGCTGACTGTCCGTCGTGGCAGGATCGCCTCGCGGAACTCGTCCGCCAAGGGACGAGCGACGACGATCGCCTGGTCGTCTGGGGCTACGAGCCGTACATTCACTTTGCTAGCCGGCGTCTGCCTCCGGGGCCCTACTTCTACAAGTACCCTCTCCTCGGAGAGAGCGCCGCTGCGGCTCAAGCACGTCAGCGCTTGCGCGCTGCGACAGCCGAGCGGCCAGCCGCGGTCGTGGCCGTTCTCAAGGGGGAGCTGACGGCCGAGCCATCAGGGACGCCCGAGACGGAGATTCTCTCGCCGGAATCGCCCTTTCACTGGCTGATCCAGGGACCGCCAGTGCTCGACGCACCGCACTTCCTTCTCTACACCTCACCCGCTCTGCACGCCCAACCGTGGCAGCAGCGCTGGCTTGACCTGGTCCATCAGCAGTGTGGGAACGGGCCGGCTCGGCGCTGAACGCGGTTGCGACCGCTGACGATGTGACCGGCCGTGCTGGAAAATCCGACGAGGTTGCACCTGCTGCCCGGGGCTTCTGCGAGACGGAGCCGTCACAAATGATTTGCCTGGGATCTTCAGAGCCCCTGTAGTATACGCAGACCCATTGTCGACGTTGGCAACATTCGGAATGGTGATGGGCTCGTCTACGATGGCCAAGGCACTGATGAGTATAACGCGCCACGTCGGGGTGTGGCTGTTCGCTGCGCTCCTCGCCGCGGTAGCGACCTCGCCCGCTGCCGCCCAGTCGTGTGCCCAGATCACCGGCGTCTATTCGTCGACGCTCATCGGAACGACGAGCGGTACGAGTATGGATACCGGGTCGTGCGGTGGGGCAGGCGCCCCGGAAGCCAAGTACGTCTACACCGCACCGCGCGCCGGCACCTACACCTTCGACACGCTCGGCAGCGAGCTCGATACGGTGCTCTACGTGCGCAGCGACACTGGCACGGAGTTGGCCTGCAACGACGACATCACGCCCGGACAGGTGACACAGTCGCGTGTGACGCTGCCGCTCGCCGCCGGCCAAATGGTCACGATCGTCGTCGACGGCTTCGGCATGCTGAGTGGCAAGTATGAACTGCGCATCAATGCCAACTGCCCTCTCCCGTTCCGCGACGATCCGCGCGACCTGGGCAGCGCGCCCTCTGTGACTGTCAACGGTACGACGACGTGCGGCGCGTTCAACATCGACGGGGCATCGTGTGGCGACGGTGGCGCGAACGCCCCGGACGCAACCTTCATCTATACGGCGCCGGCCGCGGGTAACTATGTCCTGTCCACGGCCGGGTCCACGTTCAACACCCTGTTGTCCGCACGACTCGGCACGTGCACCGGAAAGGAGCTGGCCTGTAACGACGACGTGTCCTTCCCAACCGACTTGACATCGCAAGTCGCACTGACCCTGGCGAGGGGCCAGAGCATCATCGTTGCCGTCGATGGTTCCGGTTCGGAAAGCGGCGCCTTCACGCTGCAGATCAACAGCACGCCGTTCACACCCACGATCACGCCAACACAGACGCTGACGCGCACTCCGACGCAGACGCCAACCGCGACACCGACACCGACGGTCACCAACACGCCGACGGTAACGCCGACACGCACGTTCACGTTGACGCCGACGACGACCCGTACTCGGACACCTACCCGTACCGCGACGGCGACGCCGACGGCCACGGTGACGAGGACCTTCACAGCGACGAAGACGATCACGCCGACACCAACGGCGACGGCCACCGCGACACCGACCAATACCTCGACCCCGACCCGGACCCAAACCTCAACGCCAACGGAGACAGCAACCCGCACCGTCACTCCAACCGCTACGCTGCCGGGTCCGACAGTGACGCGCACGCCGACGGCAACGATCACCATCACACCGACCAGAACACGGACTCAGCCGCCAACCGAAACGCCGCCACCTACCCAGACGCGCACCCCCAGCACCACGCAGCCGGCAACCGCGACACGCACAGTGCCACCGACACGCACCCCGACCGTCAACCGCCTCGGATGCTGTGAGCGCCCGTTCACTGTACCGATCTGCGACGCGCCGGTTGCGGAAGTGACGTGCGCCGGTCTGGGCGGCATCTTCTTCGAAGGAGGCGATTGCGTCGACGGCCTCTGTAGCGGCGGCACGCCACCACCGACACCGACTGCGACCAACACCGGTACAGTCACACCCACGCCGTCGATGACACCAACGCCGACCATCACGCTGACGCCGCGCCCAACCGCAACGCCAACGCCGAGCGGCACGCCGCCACCGTCGCCGACGGTCACGCACACCAGGACGCCTGCCCCGACAGCGACTGTCACTCGTACCGGTTCACCTACGGCAACGGTGACGAACACAATGACGCCGCTGGCAACGGCAACCGCCACTCCCACCTTCACCGCAACCAACACCTCGACGTCGACACGCACCCCTACCGCCACACCGACGGCAACGTCGACCGTCGCGCCCGCCTCGATCACGCTCGGGGTGTCCAGCGGCACCGCCGGCAGCGTTTTCAACGCCAGCGGCCGTGTGGCTGCGGGTGGCCCTGGCGTCCGCATTTTATGGGGCGATGGCCACACACTGCGCGGCCTCGCTGATGGGCCGGTTGGCCCCGACGGCAGTTACACGCTCACCCTCCCAGTGCCCGGTGACGCACCGCCGGGCGACACGCAGGTGTGTGGCTTCGCCAGTGGTGCCGGCGCCACCGGCCTCGATATCGCCTGTGCGGCCTTCACCGTGTTACCGACCGGACCCGGCAGCATCGCCGGTCAGGTGGTCAGCGCCCACGGCGACGCGCTCCCCGGCGCGCAGGTGTTGCTCTCCAGCATGGTCGATCTGCCGGTCGACCGCACGCTCACGGATAGCGACGGCCGGTACGTCTTCCACACCGTCGCACCCGGCACATACACGCTCCGCGTCCTTGTGGGCGGCATGTACTTCGCGCCAGTGCAGAAGGACGTGAAGTCGGAGATGCAAACAACGGTCATCCACCGCCCCGGCGATGCTTCATCGATTCCGGATGTCTCGGTCGTACAGGCAGGCGGCATCGCGCTCCTGCCGCAGCGCGTCTACGTCACGGAGCCACCGGGCTCGCCATTGTTCGCGCGCTTCGGTTCGCTGCAGGGAAACACCGTCCTGACAGTGCGCTTCTTTGCGACCCTCCTGTTCCTGCGCACGCCGCCGGAGCCGCTGCTGTTCTCGATCCGGCAAGGGCCGGAGATCATTGATTCGGTGTTCACCGCGGCCCCGGCGCGGGTGCTGGACGAGCCCCCCTTCAACGCGCTCGCTGATAGCTACTTCGGAGACTTCAAGGTGAGCGAGCTGCCGCCCGGCGATCTCGTGCTGCGCATCTCCACATACAATCCGACCACGGCCACGGAAACCGGCGTCGTCGACGAAGAGCACATTCAGCTGGTCGACCTCGCTAGCCGGTGGCTCAGCGGACACGTCAAGGATCCCCTAGTCACCATCGCCGCCGACAGCCCAACGCGCGTGGCATACCACTTCAGCGGGCAGCTACCGGACGCCTCACGGCTCTTCAGCTTCGACCAGGACATCAACCTGCCCTTCAACGTCACCTTGGAGAACAAGGCATCTCTCGATGTCCCGATCGAAGAGACCTTCTATTCGGACAACACATGGAGTGGAAAGGCGACCGCCCAAGCGCAGCTCAAGCTCCTGAGCTACGATCTGCTCGTTGGCGACACCGGGCACCCGTACGCCGGCCCCGCTGGCGACGAGTTCCTCACCAGCACGTATCACCTCGCCCCCCCGATCGACACGAGCGTGCCCAAGGAGGAGTGTGCACCCGTTCCGTCCCTCAGTTTCGAATACCACTACAGCGTTGATGCGTGCCTGGTCGACTGCTCCGTCGAGGTAGGCGTCCGGGCGGGGGTGTTTGTCTGTATCGCGGTCTCGGCGCGCGAGCAGTCGACGATCGGGCCGGACCTGACGTTCACCGCCCAGGTCATCCCCGACGCAACCGTCTCCGTTCCGATCAAGGTCGAGGTCGATGCCATCGTCTGCAGCGGCGATGCCGATGTGAAGCCGCAGGCGGATGCCTCCCTGCAGATCTCCTACGACCCCGCCTTCGGCAGCTGCCCGCTCGATTGTGCGCATTTCGACAAGCCGTGCCTCGACCTTACTGCGTCGACGCACTACGCCGTATCGTGCTTCTCCGTCACGCTGAAGGAGGGCGATGCCGGCCTCGGCCACATCACGTACGGCTGTGGCGGAGCAAGCGGGCTGGCGGCGCAGTCAGGCAGCGGAGCCGGCACGAGCCGCATCAACGACGATCACAAGGGGACGTCGGTAGCCAGCGATGCGGCGGGGCACGCTCTGGCAGTGTGGAAGCAGAACGACGGCACCGACCCATCGCAGCCGGACCTCCACGTCTATTTTGCATACAACGACGGCAGCGATTGGAGCACGCCTCAGCGGCTGACGCAGGACGCCGCTCTGATCGATACGCCGCAGGTGGCGTTCCTGAACCCGAGCACCGCGGTGGCAGTGTGGCAGCAGAGCAAGCTCGGCTTCGACGCCGCAGTGGCGGCGAGCGACGCCAGTCTGGTGAGTAGTAGTGAGCTGTACTTTGCGGTGTGGGACGGCCAGACCTGGAGTGCGCCGGGGCCGATCACCAACGATGATAGCCTCGACACGAAGCCGGTGCTGGCGAGCGAGCCACGCAGCGGCGGCCTGCTGCTCGCCTGGGTGCGCGCCAACACCGCCGCGCCAGGTGGGCGGAAACCGCTGGGCTTGTACTTCGCGACCTTCGACGGCACACAATGGAGCACACCGGCGCTCATCGATCCACAGTCGACGGCCCTCGATCGGCAGATCAGCGTCGCGTTCGACGCTCAGGGGCGAGCCTCCGCCGCGTGGCTGCGCGACCTCGATGGCGACGTTGCAACCAGCGAAGATCGGCAGATCGTCTTCTCCGCATTCGATGGAGTGGGATGGAGCACGCCGGCAGTTGTGCCGAATCTGCCGATCGGCGCTTACACGCCTTCGCTGGCGCTTGACCGTAACGGCAACCCGATCATCGCGTTTGTCGTCCCGGCTGTGCAACCGGACACCGGCCGCCTGGGGACCGGCGACGGCAACAACAGCCAGCTGTATGCGGCGTATCGGACCGCAGACCGCTGGCGCATCGTTTCGGTAGGCGAGAAGACCTACGCCGAGCGACCGATCGTCCGCGTCACCGGCGACAACCAAGCAATCATCATGTATCGCCAGTTCGGCAGTGCCACGGACATCCACTTGAGCGGCGACCTGGCGGCAGCGGCGGCCGATTTGAACCATCCGGCGGCGGCATTCACCACCGGCTTCCTCACCGCCGATGGCGCCTCCAATTGGCAGGTGGCCTTCGATCTTGATCGGCTGACGGACAAGAGCTTCGTGGTCGACGTGAAGCAGCTTACCGGCGCCACCCCGCCGGCGCTGGCGCGTGGCACCCACGCTGGCGGCAACATGACGACCAAAGATCTGGCAACCGGCACGGCGACGATCGCGAGCATGGTCGTCCCCTACGCGGTGGACCTCGCCGTAGCGCCGGCCGACATCTCTTTCTCAGAGAACCATCCGCTCGGCGGTTTCACGGTGAACATCGGTGCCACCATTCACAATCTTGGGCTCAAGGCGCTGCCTGCGGAGACACCCGTGAACGTCAATTTCTATGATGGTGCGATGCTGATCGGCCGGCGGCGTATCGCGACGCTCTTGCCGTTCAACTCGACCACGACGGTGGCGCTGCCTTACACGCTGCCGAGCGGTGGCCTGCACGCGATCCGTATCACAGTGGATGCGGACAATGTCGTTGGCGAATCCGACGAGACCAACAACGATGCCACGACGACCCTGGGCGAGCCGCCGGCGCCGTTGCATCTCAGCGGCTTCATCCTGCCGGGCAACAGCCGCAAGCCGATGCTGCAGTGGGATCCTTCGCCGACTGAAGGCATCGCCGGCTACCGCGTGTATCGATCGCTCATCGCCGGAGGCGGCTACGAGTTGGTCGGTGGGGCTACGGGCACAAGCTTCGTCGATGTGCTGGCGCTGCCGGGCATGACGTATCACTACGTCGTGGCAGCGATCGACGTCGCTAGCGTCCGCTCGCCGTTCAGCAGTGAGGCAACGGTGAACGTGGCGGCGCCTACGTGTGTCGGGGATTGCACCGGCGACGCGGCCGTGACTGTTGATGAGTTGCTCACGGCCGTCAACATTGCGCTGGGCACCTCCCCAGTCGAGCAGTGCCCCGCCTTCGATGCGAATGGCGACGGCGCCGTGACCGTCAATGAGATCCTGGCCGGCGTCAACAACGGGCTCAACGGCTGTCCGGGACAGTAGCAACGGAGGCGCACGGCTGTGCGCTTGCCGCTCACTCTGATTGGTGTTGCGAAACGGTCAGCTCTACTGCCACGGTGGGCCGTGCCTGCGGCGGATCGTCTTCCTTGTAGAACGCGCCGCTGACGACTAGCGGCGCTTCGCCTCGGAACCAGGCGACGCGGCGGTAGCCTTCGCCACGGAAGCAAGGCTTGCGGTAGAGGATGCGGGCGCGGGCGTAGTACAGGCGACGCAGGTCGTGCCCGGCATGGCGCAGCACATCGGCGACATAAGATTCCATGGCCCGCACATACTCCATACCGCTCACGTGCCGGTTCGGATCGGTCTGGCCGTAGTGCCAGACGCTCGCTGCGGTCTCGGCGAAGTCCGGCCGGTGTCCCGCAGGAATGAAATCGTCGATACTCGGCAAGGTGGCCACTCGTGAAGGCGCCGGGCCCAGACCCATTTCCGCTGGCAGCATCGTCACCCGACGGCGCACCGGGTCCGGGTCGTAGCGCGTGAAGACGTTGATCAAATGCGCCCGGCCGACGATTGTACTGCTGTCGTCCCCGGCGAGCAGCGTATGCCGGCCCTCGCGGATGATGTGATCAACCGACCCGGCCGCATCGAGCGTCTTTGCCAGATAGGACTCGCCGCGCACCTGCAACGCCGCTAGCGGATTCAACGACACGTCCGTCGTCTCGATTTCCACCATGAACAGTGGCGTGAAGACCCCCGAATGCGCGTTGAAATCGGGTCCGCCCATACGACGGTGCCACAGCCCGAAGTGTGCCCGCGACGTGTAGTGCGGCACGGCCGAGAGCTTCAGAGCGCGCCGCTCGGTGAGGTCCGGAAAGCGCAACCCCTCCCTGAGGCGGGCACGCAGCACGCCATCTGCCGGGTTGCGCTGCGTGCGCGTCGTGCTCGGCATACGAAGGGAAAGAGCGCGGTGAGTCCGGCGGCGACGGCTACCGCAAGATGTGGCCGAAGCGGTCCCAGCGCAGCCAGTGGGTCTGGCTGTTCCACGACCAGTAGATGAACGTTGCCTTGCCCTTCACGTCGGTCGCGTCGGCGAAGCCCCAGTAGCGGCTGTCGTAGCTCTGATCGCGATTGTCGCCCATCACGAAGAATTTCCCCGGCGGCACGGTCACTGGGCCGAAGTTGTCCCGCGGCGCGCTATCGCGCACGTGTGGGTCAGTGAAGTTGGCATGCGGGTCGGGCACCTCTTGGCCGTTGATGTAGAGGTGCTTGTTGCGGATCTCTACGCTGTCACCTTCCACCGCGATGATACGCTTGATCAGATCGGTCTTGTGATCGACCGGCGACGTGAAGACAATGATGTCGTCGCGCTGCAGCGGCCGCCACTGCGTGATCTCCTTGTCGACGAACG
>Ga0209048_10003573_pt1 | contig 15056 bp, 12 predicted proteins | sample FrelakmetCRP12CR_FD_187146 | JGI IMG/M metagenome (GOLD analysis project Ga0209048, IMG submission 187146) | Freshwater lake sediment microbial communities from the University of Notre Dame, USA, for methane emissions studies - CRP12 CR (SPAdes)... | ecosystem: Environmental > Aquatic >... | reverse complement strand
CGTCGGCGGGCGCCGCCGCGATCGCCGAGTGGCCGACGGCGCCGCTGCCGCCGGTGCGGTTGACCACGTTGACCGGCTGCCCCAGCTCCTTCTCGAGCAGCGTGCCGATGATCCGTGCCGTGGCGTCGGTGCCGCCGCCGGCGGCCCAGGGGACGATCAGGGTGACCGGGCGCTCGGGATAGGCCGCCTGCGCGGCGAGACCGAACAACAGTGCGCCGAACGCGACGGCGAGCGCGATTGCCCGCGAAAGTCGAACCATGGCTCCTCCTCGAACGCTGCGTCGGATCGTCTTGTATTGCCGCGACGGGCAGCGGGCCGTCCGGCCGTGCCGGGGAGTTTGGCAGCGGGTTCGAGAGCGGTCAACAGGCCCGACCACGTCCCCGCCGCCAACGGCAAGCCCATGCCGTGCCGAGCGGATCCTGCGCTTCGCTCAGAGCTGCGCGCGGATGTATCCGGCCAGCGCGGCGACGAGCCGCGCGAGATCGGCTTCGAGCGCCGCGTAGCGGGTGTTCGGCTCGAGGGTCACCTCGTCCATGTAGAGGCGGCGGTTCATTTCGATCTGCAGGCTGTGGCGGCGCAGCGCGGGACGGCCGTGCTTCCGCACGAGCTCGACGCCCTTGTACGGGTCGTTGATCGCCACCGAATGGCCGAGGCCCGCGAGCGTGTCGGCAACGAAGGCCGTGAACCCCGGCGCGCACGTCGATCCGTCGCGGTCGCCCAGCACGAAATCGGCGCGCGGGCGCCCGGGATCGTCGGCGTTCGCGTCGCCGACCGCCGGCATCGAGTGGCAGTTGATGTGCCACACCGCGCCGAACGCGGCGTGCAGCGCGTCGATTTCGGCCGTCACCGCCGCGTGATAGGGAACGTACCAGCGGTCGATGCGCCGCTGCACCTCGTCCGCCGTCAGCTTGCGGTCGTACATCGGAGAGCCGCCGCGTGCGATCCGCCACACGAGCCCGATCCCCTGCTCGGTCTTGCGCGACGGCGTGACCGGCGCCGGCCACGGATCGGCGAGGAGCGCGAGGTCGATGTCCGCGAGACTGCGGTTGGCGTCGATGTAGGCGCGCGGGAACGTCGCCTCGATCAGCGTCGCGCCGAAACCGGGGGCGCCGCGATAGAGCCGCGCGACGTGCGTGTCCTCGGCCTGGCGCACGAGCGCGCGCGGCGGCGCGTGGTCGAAATCGTCCGGATAGTGCTCGCCCGAATGCGGCGAATCGAGCACGAGCGGCAGCGCATCGGCCGTCGGCGCGTGCCGCAGGAAAGGCCGCACCGTCATGGCGCACCTCCATCGTTCAGGTGGCAGGCCGAGTAGCGGCCCGGCGCGATCTTCTTCAGCGCCGGCGCGACTTCGCGACACCTCGCCATTGCATGCGGGCAGCGCGGGTGGAAGTGACAACCCGGCGGCGGCGCGAGCGGCGAGGGAATCTCGCCCTTGATGGGCACGTAAGTGCGCTTTTCCGGCACCACCTTGCCCACCTCGGCCAGCAGCGCCTGCGTGTACGGATGGCCGGGCGCCGCGAAGAGCTCCGCCGTCGATCCGGATTCGACGACGCGTCCAAGATACATGATCACGACGCGATCGCTGATGTGCTCGACCACGCCGAGGTCGTGGCTGATGAACAGGTAGGTGAGGTTGAGCGCCGCCTTGAGCTCCATGAACAGGTTGAGCACCTGCGCCTGGATCGACACGTCGAGCGCCGCGACCGACTCGTCGCAGACGAGGAACTCCGGCTTGACGGCGAGCGCCCGCGCGATGCCGATCCGCGCCCGCTGCCCGCCCGAGAACTGGTGCGGGAATCGGCGCATCAGCGTCGGATCGAGGCCGACGCGGTTCAACTGCAGCCCGACGTATTCAGTGCGCGTGCTGGCGGGGATCATCCGGTGCGCGACCGGGGCTTCGCCGACGATGTCGACGACCCGCATCCGCGGATTGAGCGACGCGTAGGGGTCCTGGAAGATCATCTGCATCTTGAGCTGCTGCCTGCGCGCCGCCTCGGGACCCAGTTCCGCCAGCGGAACCCCGTTCCAGCAGCGCACGCCCTCGGTCAGCGGCAGCAGGCCCACGGCGAGCCGGCCGAGCGTCGACTTGCCGCAGCCGGATTCGCCGACGAGGCCGACGACCTCGCCGGGGTGGATGTGGAGGTCGACGCGATCGACCGCGTGCACGATCTCCTCCCGGACGTCCGCGCCCAGCAGGTTGCCGATCCGCGCGGACAGATCGAGTGATTTCACGAAGCGCTTCGAGGCGCCGCGCAGCTCGACGAGCGGCGCAGCGGTCGTGGGTCCGGCTTCAGCCGGACGCGGCACGCCGCCCGATGGCGGCCCCACGGCGGCGCTCATCGCCGCGCCTCCGTTTCGAGTGGATGGTGGCAACGCACCGCCTGCCCGCCGTCCACGTTGCCCGCCGGGCGCATCCCGGGCATCGCGCCGCAGGCAGGCGTCGCGTAGCCGCAACGCTCGCGGAACGCGCAGCCGGGAGGCAGATCGAGCACCGACGGGGCCATCCCGGGGATCTGCTTGAGACGCGCGCCGCGCGCGCTGCGCGAGGGCACCGAGTCGAGCAGCCCCTGCGTGTACGGATGGCGCGGCTGCGCCAGCACGTCGAATACGCCGCCCTGCTCGACGATGCGGCCCGCATACATCACGCAGACGCGGTCGGCGAGCCCCGCGATCACCGACAAGTCGTGGGTGATCCAGATCATCGCCGCGCCGGTCTCGCGCGTCAGCTTCTGCATCTCGAACAGGATCTGGCCCTGGATCGTCACGTCGAGCGCGGTCGTCGGCTCGTCGGCGATGATGAGGTCGGGATTGTTGAGCAGCGCGATCGCGATCGCCACGCGCTGGCGCATGCCGCCCGAGAACTGGTGCGGGTAGGCTACGAGGCGCTCGTCCGGCGACGGGATGCCCACCTTCGCGAGCGCGGCGCGCGCCTGCTCGCGTGCCGCCGTGCGGCCGACCTTCCGGTGGGCGAGGATCGCCTCGATCATCTGCGCGTCGATCCGCAGCACCGGGTTCAGCGTCATCATCGGGTCCTGGAAGATCATCGCGATCCGGTTGCCCCGCAGCTGCCGCAGGTCTTCCGCGCCCATCGTGAGCAGGTCGCGCCCCTGCAGGCGCACCCGCCCGGCGACGACGCGGCCCGGCGGGTCGATCAGGCCCATGATCGAGTAGCCCGTCATCGACTTACCCGAGCCGGATTCGCCGACGAGCCCCAGCACCTCGCCGCGCGCCACCGTGAACGAGACGTCGTCGACGGCCCGGACGACGCCCGCCTTCGTGAAGAAGTACGTCTTGAGGCCTTCGATCTCGAGGAGCGATGGGCTCATGCGGTGCGTGTCATCGCTGCAACCGCGGATTCAGCACGTCGCGCAGCTGGTCGGCGACGAGGTTGATGCTGACGATCGTCAGCAGCAGCGCGATGCCCGGGAAGAAGCTGATCCAGTACTTGCCCGACAGCAGGTACTGGTAGCCGTTCGAGATGAGGAGCCCGAGCGACGGCTCGGTGATCGGCAGCCCGAGGCCCAGGAACGAAAGCGTGGCCTCGAGCGTGATCGCGGCGGCCACCTGCACCGTCGCCACCACGATCATCGGCGGCAGGCAGTTCGGCAGCAGGTGGCGGAAGACGATCCTCGCGGGCGACAGCGCGAGACAGTGCGCGGCCTCGACGTACTCCTTGCGCTTCTCCACCAGTGCGGCGCTGCGGACCGTGCGCGCGTAGTACGCCCACTGGACCGTGACGAGCGCCGCGATGACCTTGCCCGTGCCCTGGCCCAGCACCGCGATCAGGATCAGCGCGATCAGGATGGCGGGGAACGAGAGCTGAATGTCGACGATCCGCATGACCGTCGCCTCGATCCGTCCGCCGAAGTACGCCGCGGGCAGGCCGGCCGCGAGCCCGATGACGAGCCCCAGCACCGTCGCGACGACGCCGACGCCCAGGCTGATCCGCAGCCCGTAGAAGATCGCGGAGAGCATGTCGCGCCCCTGGTCGTCGGTGCCGAGCAGGTACGTTCCGCCCGTCGGCGTCGCCGATCCCGGCGGCAGCCGGCTGTCCATCACGTCGAGCTGCGCGAGGTCGTAGGGATTCTGCGGCGACAGCAGCGGCGCGAAGAGCGCAAGGAGCAGGATGACGCCGAGCAGCACCAGACCGAAGACGGCGACGGGGTTCGCACAGAAATCGGAGACGATGCGCTGGAACGGCGTTTCCGGCGCACGGGGAGCGGCGGTGGCGACTTCGCTCGGCACCGGGCTACCCCTTGCTCTCGGTCAGCCGGACGCGCGGGTCGAGCGCCGAATAGAGGATGTCGACCGCGAGGTTGATCACGATGAAGAACGTCACGATCACGAGCAGATAGGCGACGATCACCGGCCGGTCGAGGACGCCGATCGAGTCGATCAGGAGCTTGCCCATGCCCGGCCACGCGAACACGCTCTCGGTGACGATCGCGAACGCGACGAGTGCGCCGAACTGCAGGCCGATCACCGTGACGATCGGGATCAGGATGTTGCGCAGCACGTGCACGCCGATGACGCGCGCGTTCGAGAGTCCCTTGGCGCGGGCGAACTTGACGTAGTCCTGCAGCAGCGCCTCGTGCGCCCCGGAGCGAGTGAGCCGGATCAAGAGCGCGAGGTTGAAGAGCGCGAGGTTGGTCGCGGGCATGAGCAGGTGCCGCCAGCCGTCGACGGACAGGAACGACACCGGGACGAGCCCGAGCAGCAGCGTCGTCGGCCCGCGGCCGTTCGACGGCAGCCAGCCCAGCATCACCGAGAAGACCATGATCAGCATCAGCCCGACCCAGAACGTGGGCAGCGAGAAGCCGAGGATCGAGCCCGTCATGATGGCCCGGCCGGCGAAGCCGTTCGGCTTCAGGCCCGCCCAGAGGCCGAGCGGGATTCCGAGCACGACCGCGATCAGCATCGCGGTGAACGCGAGCTCCAGCGTCGCCGGCATCCGCTCGAGGATCAGTCCGAGGGCCGGCGTGCTGTGCACGAACGAGCGGCCGAGATCGCCGTGCATCACGCCGGCGAGGAACGTGAAGTACTGCTCCCAGAGCGGCTTGTCGAGGCCGAGCGCCGCGATCGCGCGCTCGCGGTCGATCTGGTCCGCCTGCGGGTTGATCAGGATGTCGATCGGGTTGCCGATCGCAAAGACGCCCGCGAACACCAGCAGCGACATCGCGAACAGCACGACGACGCTCTGCAGGCTGCGGCGGATGATGAAGACCAGCATCGTGCCCGATCGTGACCCCGGAGACGCGGACGGCGGCCGGGACCCCCGTCCGCCGCCTCGTCACTTCGGGTCCGTCAACCCTTGACCGGCCTGAACTGGAACGCCAGCGTGTACTCGTCGGTGCGCGGCGTGTAGGCGACGTTCTTCTTCGTCGCCCAGATCGTGAACTGGAAGTGGATCGGCATGATGCCCAGGTCCTCCATCGCCAGCTTCGTCGCGTTCTGCAGCATGACGCTGCGGTTCTCGTCGTTGACCTGCTGCAGCGCCTGCTCGATCAGGTAGTCGACCTTGACGTTGCTGTAGCGGCCCCAGTTCACCGCGCCCAGGCCCTTGTCGCGGTTGAACGTCGCGAGCAGCGAGCGCAGCGGGCTCGACGCCTCGCCGGTCGACGCGCCCCAGCCTACCATGTGGAAGCTGAACTCCTGCTTCGCCGCGCGTCCGGAATACGGACCCATCGGCGCCGTCTCGACCTTCGCGGTGATGCCGATCCGCGACACCATCTGCGCGACCGCCTGCACGATCTTCTCGTCGTTGACGTAGCGGCCGGACGGGCCGTGGATCGTGATGCTGAAGCCGTCGGGATACCCCGCTTCGGCCAGCAGCTTCTTCGCGCCCTCGACGTCGTACGCATCGGCCTTGAGGCCCGGCACGTGACCGAACAGCTTTTCCGAGACGAGCTGGCCGGACGGAATCGCCTGCCCTTCCATCACGCGGTCGGCGATCGCCTGGCGGTTGATCGCCTTGGAGATCGCGCGGCGCACCCGCACGTCCAGCAGCGGATTCCTGTCCAGGGGCTTGCCGGCCTTGTCGGTGACGAACGGGCTGACGCGCTGCAGGTGGTCGAAATTGAAGTAGATCACGCGGTGCGAGATCTTCGAGGTCACCGTGAATTTCGGGTCGCCCTTGATGCGGGCGAGGTCGGCGGTGGGCGGCTGCTCGATCGCGTCGACGTCACCGGAGAGCAGCGCGGCGACGCGTGCCGACTCGTTCTTGATGATCTTGAACGTGACCTTCTCCCACGGCGACTTCTCGCCCCAGTAGCCGTCGTTGCGGACGAGGTCGACGCGATCGCCCGACGTGTACTTGACGAGCCTGTACCGGCCGCTGCCGATCGCCACCTTGCCGGAGTTGAAGTCCTCGGTCGCGGCGCCCGTGGCCGCCTTCTTCGACACGATGTAGATCGTCGAAAGGTCGTTCGGCGCGAGCGGGTACGGCGCCGCGTACCGGAACCGGATCGTGTACGGGTCGACGATCTCCTTCGCGATGATCGCCTTCGTGTACGCCGAGAACGGGCCGGGGCTGTTCGGCACGTTGGGCACGCGGTCGAGCGAGAACACGACGTCCTCGGCGGTGAGCTCGGTGCCGTCGGTGAACTTCACGCCCTTGCGCAGCTTGAACTCCCACGTCCGGTCGTCGACCGTCTTCCACGACGTCGCGAGCCCGGGGATGATCTTCGAATCCGGGTCCATCTGCACGAGCTTGTCGAAGATGTGCTCGGCGATGTTGTTGTTGGGAAACAGGTTGAAGAAGTGCGGGTCGATCGACGTGACGTCGGCGGCGACCGCGATCCTGAGCTCCTGCGCCGACGCCTGCAGCGCGACGACGGATGCAGCGAGCGCGGCGGCGGCGAGCCCGGCCGCGAGCGCGCGACGGAAACGGGAATTGCGCATGACGATGGCCTCGGCTGAAATGGGGATGCGATGCGGCGCGCCTGCCCCCTCGGCCGGGGGATCAGGGCGGAACCCCGGCAATCTAGCGCGAAAGGGAGCCGAGCGTCAAAGCCGGCCACGCCCGCCACCGGCCGTCGGCGCGCCGGGCGGCCGGCACTCGCGGTACCGGAGCGCTCAGACGACCTTGGCGCGGATGTCCGGCAGGCCGTCGATGTGCGCGTCCATGATGTCGCCCCGCACGACCGGGCCGACGTTCTCGGGCGTGCCGCTGTAGATGATGTCGCCAGGCATCAGCTCGAACGCTTTCGAGAGGTTGCTCACCTGCTCGGCGACGTTCCACATCATCTGGTTCAGATTGGCGTTCTGCTTCACCTGCCCGTTGACCTTGAGCCATATCGCGCCCTCTCTGAAATGGCCGGTCTTCGCGGCGGGCTGCAGCGGCCCCAGCACCGCGGAGTGGTCGAAGCTCTTGCCGATCTCCCACGGCTTCTTTTCGTCGCCCATCGCGCGCTGCAGGTCGCGGCGCGTCATGTCGAGCCCGACCGTGTACGCGAGGACCAGGTCGAGCGCGCGGTCCGCCGGCACGTCGCGCCCGCCCTTGCCGAGCGCCGCGACCAGCTCGACCTCGTAGTGATAGTTCTTCGTCAGCGTCGGGTACGGGTGGTCGATCGTCTCGCCGGGGGGCGCAAGCTGGATGGCGTCCGTGGGCTTCTGAAAGAAGAACGGGGGCTCGCGCGTGGGGTCCGAGCCCATCTCGCGCGAGTGCGCCGCGTAGTTCCGGCCAATGCAGTAGATGCGGCGCACCGGGAAGGACTCGCCGGTGCCCGCGATCGGGATGAACGTCTGCGGAACCGTGAACGGCGTCCGGACCCCGCCCTGGGCGTGCGCCGGCGCCGCGCCGGTCGCGACGCCGCCTGCCATCATCGCGGCGGCGGTCTTCAGCACGTTGCGGCGCTTGATCGACTTCATCGGCGTTCCTCCTTCGTTGTCCGTCAGTGCCCGCGGGTTCGGTCGAAGCGCGGCGCGTGCCCGGCAACCGCCTGCTCGAGGCCCGCCTGGAGGGCCGCATCGGCGGCGCGATCCGCGTCCCGCCCGGCGTTCAGGCCCGACGCCTTGCCCGCCACGCGCCGAGCTCGCCGACGATCCCCCGGCGGAACGCGAGCACGCACACCACGAAGATCGCGCCGGTGATGACGACCACCCACTGGCCGAAGCCCGCCAGGTAGTTTTCGAGACCGATGATCGTGAACGCGCCCACGACCGGGCCGAAGATCGTTCCCATCCCGCCCAGCAGCGTCATCAGCACGACCTCGCCCGACATCGTCCAGTGGACGTCGGTGAGCGAGGCGAGCTGGAACACGATCGCCTTCGTTGCGCCCGCGAGGCCCGCGAGAGTCGCCGACAGGACGAAGGCGAGGAGCTTGTAGCGCTCGGCGTCGTAGCCGAGCGAAATGGCGCGCGCTTCGTTCTCCTTGATCGCCTTCAGCACCTGGCCGAACGGAGAATGGATGACGCGGTAGATGAACAGGAAGCCGGCGACGAAGACCGCCAGCACGAAGTAGTAGAGGACGAGCGTGTTTGCGAGGTCGAGCGCGCCGAACAGCCTGCCGCGCGGCACCGACTGGATGCCGTCCTCGCCGCCCGTGAACGGCGCCTGCAGGCAGAAGAAGAACATCATCTGGGCGAGCGCCAGCGTGATCATCGCGAAATAGATGCCCTGCCGGCGGATTGCCAGCGCGCCGGCCACCACGCCCAGCAGCGCGGCGGCCGCGGTGCCGGCGAGGATCGCGAGCTCGGGCGGGGCGCCCCAGACCTTGGCTGCGTACGCCGAGACATAGCCCGCGGTCCCCAGGAACATCGCGTGACCGAACGACAGCAGCCCGCCGAAGCCGATCAGGAGGTTGAAAGCGCAGGCGAAGAGCGCGAAGCACAGCGCCTTCATCAGGAATACCGGATAGATGCCCAGGTGCGGCGCGAGTGCGAATCCCGCCGTCATTGCCGCGGTCGCGATCAGGAAGCCGCGGGCGTCCCCCGCCGCCCCGCGCGCCCCGCCTGCACCCGGCGCCTCGGCGCCGACAGGAGTCGTACCCTTGGCCATCCCGGTCACGAGATCAGTGCTCCCGGCCGAAAAGCCCGGCCGGCTTCAGCAGCAGGACGATCACCATGATCACGAAGATCACGGTGTTGGACGCCTCCGGGTAGAAGACCTTGGTCAGCCCCTCGATGATGCCGAGCCCGAAGCCGGTGACGATGGCGCCGAGGATCGAGCCCATGCCGCCGATCACCACGACCGCGAAGACGACGATGATCAGGTTCGCGCCCATCTGCGGATTGACCTGGTAGATCGGCGCCGCCATCACGCCGGCAAAGGCGGCGAGGCCCACGCCGAGGCCGTAGGTCAGCGTGATCATCCGCGGCACATTGATCCCGAACGCCTGCACCAGCGCGCGGTTCTCGGTGGCCGCGCGAAGGTACGAGCCGAGCTTGGTGCGCTCGATCACGTACCAGGTGCCGATGCAGATGCCGAGCGAGGCGACGATCACCCACGCCCGGTACTTCGGCAGCAGCATGAAACCCAGGTTGAAGCCGCCCGTGAGCTCGTCCGGAATCCGGTAGGGCAGTCCCGACGATCCGTAGTAGTTGGTGAACACCCCCTGGATGACGAGCGCGAGGCCGAAGGTCAGCAGCAACCCGTAGAGGTGATCGAGCTTGTACAGCCGCGCGAGCATCGTCCGCTCGATGACGACGCCGGTCGTGCCGACGACGATCGGCGCGATCAGCAGCGACCACCAGTAGCCGATGCCCGCGTACTGCAGCGCGAAATACGCGCAGAACGCGCCCATCATGTATTGCGCGCCGTGCGTGAAGTTGATGATGTTGAGCAGGCCGAAAATGACGGCGAGCCCGAGACTCAGGAGCGCGTAGAACGCGCCGTTGATGAGCCCGATCAGAAGCTGGCCGAACAGGGCCTGTGTCGGGATGCCGAAGATCTCGGTCATGGCCTCATGTCGCGCGAAGCGCACGGGCCGAACGCCGCACCGCGGCGCCCGACTCCGCGCGTTTGCCGCATCGCGCGATCCGCGGGCACTGCATCAGTGCGGCCGCGGGCGCGCGCCGGACAACCGTCATTTCTTCACGAGGGGGCAGTCGCCATCCGCCAGCGGCCGGAACGCCTGGTCGGCGGGAATCGTCGCGCGAATCTTGTAGTAGTCGTAGGGCCCCTTCGATTCCGCCGGCTTCTTCACCTCGACCAGGTACGCGGGGTGGATCTTGCGTCCGTCGGCGCGAATCGTGCCCTTGCCGAACAGCGGATCGTCGGTCGGCATTTCCTTCATCTTGGCGACGACCTTGGTGCCATCGTCCGTCTTGGCCGCCTCGATCGCCTTCAGGTAGTGCAGCATCCCGGCATACACGCCCGCGTGCACCATCGTCGGGTACTTGCCGTCGTTCCTGGCCGCGAAGCGCTTCGCGAATGCCCGTGTCTGGTCGTTCAGGTCCCAGTAGAACGTCTCGGTGAAGATCAGGCCCTGCGCCGTCGGCAGGCCGAGCGCGTGGACGTCGGACAGGAACACGAGCAGGCCCGCGAGGCTCTGGCCGCCCTTGACGATGCCGAACTCGGCGGCCTGCTTGATCGAGTTGGTCGTGTCGCCGCCGGCATTGGCGAGGCCGATGATCTTGGCCTTCGACGCCTGCGCCTGCAGCAGGTACGACGAGAAATCGGCCGTGTTGAGCGGCACGCGCACCTTGCCCAGCACCTTGCCGCCGTTCTTCTGCACGACGGCCTCGGTGTCGCGCTCCAGCGCATGGCCGAACGCGTAGTCGGCGGTGATGAAGAACCAGCTGTCGCCACCCGTCTTCACGATCGCGCTGCCGGTGCCGTTGGCGAGCATCCACGTGTCGTAGGTCCAGTGCACCGTGTTCGGCGAGCATGCCTTGCCGGTGAGATCGGAGCTCGCCGCGCCCGAGTTGATGAACGCCTTCCCCTTGTCGCGCGTGATCTGGTTCACCGCGAGTGCGACGGCCGAATTCGGCACGTCGAAGATCGCGTCGACCTTGTCGGCGTCGTACCACTGGCGGGCGATGGCGGACCCGATGTCGGGCTTGTTCTGGTGGTCGCCCGAGACGATCTCGACCTTGATGCCCTTCTTGGCCGCCTCGAAATCCTCGGCCGCCATCTGTGCCGCCGTGACCGAGCCCTTGCCCCCGATGTCCGAATACAGGCTCGACATGTCGGACAGGACCCCGACCTTGACGATGCCGTCCGATACCTGTGCCTGTGCCGCTCCGGCGCCGAGCGCCGCCGCGACGGCGAGCCCGACGAGTGTGCGTTTGAATGCGTGCATTCTGTTTCCTCCTTGTTGGTGCATGTGCGCGCCCTGACCCGGCGCGCGGGTTCGGCTTCCGGGTGTGGTGTCAGACACCGAGGTAGTCGTGCAGCTTCGCCATGTTCGCGTCGAGCTCCGCATTGGGAATCATGTCCACGACACGGCCGTGATCCATCACATAATGCCGATCGGCGACGGTCGCGGCAAACCGGAAATTCTGCTCGACCAGCAGGATCGTGAAGCCCTGCGCCTTGAGCTTCGCGATCGTGCGACCGATCTGCTGGACGATCACGGGCGCGAGGCCCTCGGTCGGCTCGTCGAGCAGCAGCAGCCGCGCGCCGGTGCGCAGGATGCGGCCGATCGCCAGCATCTGCTGCTCGCCGCCGGAGAGCTTCGTGCCCTGGCTCTTCAGGCGCTCCTTGAGATTCGGGAACAGCTCGAAGATCTGGTCGACCGTGAGCCCGCCCTCCCGCACGACGGGCGGCAGCAGCAGGTTCTCCTCGACGTCGAGGCTCGCGAAGATGCCGCGCTCCTCCGGGCAATACGCGACCCCGAGCTGCGCGATCCGGTTGGACGCGAGCTTCGCGATCTCGCGGCCCTCGAAGGCGATCGAGCCCTCGCGCCGCGGCACGATCCCCATGATCGACTTGAGCGTGGTCGTCTTGCCCGCGCCGTTGCGACCGAGCAGCGTGACGACCTCCCCCGCCGCGACGTCGAACGTGACGCCGTGCAGCACGTGCGATTCGCCGTACCAGGCGTTGAGGTCCCGCACGGCGAGCAGCGGCGCGCCGGCCGGGGCGGGCGCGCCGACGGGCGCCGCAGCCGCGCGCTCGTCAGGCATCGATCGTTCCCATGTACGCCTGCACGACGTCCGGGTGCTTCGAGACGTGCGCGTAGTCGCCCTCCGCCAGCACCTCGCCGCGCGCGAGCACGGTGATGTGATCGGACAGCGTCGAGACGACCGACAGGTTGTGCTCGACCATCAGCACCGTGCGGTTCGCCGCGACCTTGCGGATCAGCGCGGAGATGCGCTCGACGTCCTCGTGCGTCATCCCCGCGGTCGGCTCGTCCAGCAGCATCATCTCCGGGTCGAGCGCGAGCGTCGTCGCGATCTCGAGCGCGCGCTTGCGGCCGTACGGGAGCTCGACCGCGTGCGTGTGCGTGAACTCCTCGAGGCCGACCGCGGCGATCAGCTCGAGCGCGCGGTCGTGGTGCCGGGCGAGATCGCGCTCGGAGCGCCAGAAGGAGAACGAGTGGCCGTCGCGCCGCTGGAGCGCGATGCGCACGTTCTCGAGCACGGTCAGATTGGGAAACACCGCGGAGATCTGGAACGAGCGGACGAGCCCCATCCGCGCGATCGCGGCCGGCCGGGAGCCGGTGATCTCGCGGCCCTTGTAGTAGATCCGGCCCCGCGTCGGCGTCAGGAAGTGCGTGAGCAGGTTGAAGCAGGTCGTCTTGCCCGCGCCGTTCGGGCCGATGAGCGCGTGGATCGTGCCCCGGCGCACGCGCAGGCTCACGTCCTTGACCGCGACGAAGCCCTTGAACTCCTTGGTGAGCTGCCGTGTTTCGAGAATCGCGTCGTCGGCCATGCCGCGGCCGGCGCCCGGGACGCCGGCCTCCTCCTCCGTTATCGGCCCATTATGCGAAAGCGCGCGAAGCTTGGCAACGGAAACAGCACGGGGCGGCGGCGCTCCGGGATCCGCCGGGGAGCTGCGCCAGGGCCCGCTAACGCTACGGGCCCTAGTAGTCGATGCGCGCGAAATAGGTCTTCTGCGAAGCCGCCCGCGCTTCACCGAGCGTGCGGATCCCCTGCTCCGCGAGCAGCGGAATCATCCGCAGGAAGACTTCCGCCGTCATGATCGAGTCGCCGAGCGCCGTGTGCCTGCCGATCGGGTTGATGCCCATCCGCTCGGCGACCACCTCCAGCCCGTGCGATTCCTGCCGCGCGTCGATGACGGCGGACAGGAGCAGCGTGTCGAGGACCGGCTGCGTGAACCGGACGCCGGTCGCCTCCTCCTTGAGCCGCAGGAAGCGCATGTCGAACGCGGCGTTGTGCGCGACCAGCACCGTGTCCGCGCAGAACGCGTGGAACGCCGGCAGCACCTTGTCGATCGTCGGCTGGTTCTCGAGCATCGACGCTTCGATGCCGGTGATCCGGCTCGCCTCGGGGGACATGTCGCGCCGCGGATCGACCAGCTGCTCGAACACCTCCTGCTCCAGCAGCCGGCCGTTGACGATGCGCACGGCGCCCACCGAAACGATTTCGTCGCCCTGCGAAGGCTGCAGGCCGGTGGTCTCGGTGTCGAAGACGGTGTAGCTCAGCGCGGTGAGCGGGATGCCGTCCTGCTCGGGCGTCTGCCCGGGCTGATGGAACAGGTCGAAATCGTAGAACTCGGGCCGGCTCTCGCCGCCGAGGGGAGCGCTCCATGCCGTCTCCTCCGGCCGGGTCCAGGGTATCGCGATGCGGAAATACTCGCGCTGCGAGGGCTTGTGGATCTGATACCAGATCTCCGCGCTGTGCCGTTCGACGATCTGCTTCAGCGTCAGCGGACACGCTTCGCCACCCGTCTCCATCGAGTCCGTCTGCCACGACATCGTCGTCTCCACGCCGAGCGGGGCGCCGGTCCAGATGAGGTCGAGGTGCGCCAGCTGGCCCTCGGTCGCGAGGCCGAAGCGGACTTCCCGGATGCCGAACTCCTCCTGCAGCCGGCTCGCGAGGTAGGTGATGGCCTGCATCAGCGAGTAGCTGTCCACCTTGAACCAGATCGACTCGTCGACGGCCTCGAGCTTCGTCGGCAGCCCGAGCCGGGTTTCGATCCTGCGTCGCGCCGCGGCGATCAGGTCGGCACCCCGCATGTCCTCCAGCGGCCACTCGGTGCGCAGCGAATCGGCGAACTCGCCGACCGTCTCGTCGAGCCTCGCGCTCAGGCGCTGCGCTTCCTCGCCGATGATGCCGATGAACCTGTCCTGCGCCTCCCGCTCCATCTCGGGAAACGACGCGATGGTCTCGACGGCGGCGCGCATGCTGGCGAGCGAGGCGCGGGTGCCCTGCGTCAGCGTCTGCAGCAGCAGGTCGCGGCGATTGCCGGTCTCGATGCGGCGCGTGATGTTGTCGAGGATCAGCACGAACCCCGTGACGCCTTCGTCCGCGTCCCCCGCCGCGGCATCGGTCGCGGCGCCGTGCACCGGCGCCATCTGCACCCGCACGAGCTGTCCCGCCGGCGTGGTCGTCACGAAGTTCGCGACGGGCCCGCGTGTGCCCTGCCGCAGCCGGTCGTGGATACTGTCGAGCGCGTGGATGATCAGGTTGCGGTCGAAGATCGCGAAGATCGAGCGACCCAGTCCGACGAGGCTGTGCGCCTTGCCGGCCGCGGCGGCGCCGTCGAGCGGCTTGCGCAAGAGCTGCATCGCGCGGGCGTTGTAGAGCAGGATGCGCCCCTCGATGTTGCACATGATGACGCTCTGCGCGAGCTCCGACATCAGCGCCGCGAGGCGGTTCCGCTCCTGCTCGATCCGCGCGTTCGCCTCGCGCACGCGCGCTTCGACGTCGCGCTTCAGCGTCTCGTGCGCGTCGGCGAAGCTGTTGAAGCCGTCGGCGAGCCGGCGGATCTCGGCCGAGCCCCTGGCCGGCGCGCGATGCGCCGGATTCGCCGTGAGCATGATCCGCGCGTCCTCGGCGAGCCGCCGCGGCGCCTTCACGTAGCGCGCAAACAGCGCGTTGAGGATGAAGACGAGCGGCACGAGCAGGAGCAGCGAGACCACGACCAGCATCGGGGCGCGCTCCCGCAGCACCGCCGCGAGCACCGCACGCTGGTAGTCGGCGAGGTCGGC
>Ga0209048_10003572_pt1 | contig 15056 bp, 15 predicted proteins | sample FrelakmetCRP12CR_FD_187146 | JGI IMG/M metagenome (GOLD analysis project Ga0209048, IMG submission 187146) | Freshwater lake sediment microbial communities from the University of Notre Dame, USA, for methane emissions studies - CRP12 CR (SPAdes)... | ecosystem: Environmental > Aquatic >... | reverse complement strand
TACCAAGGTTGTTGACAAGGGCAAGGGGGATGGTATTTTTATTACCACTTCCGGCATTGGCGCCGTCCCCGCTGACGTCATTCTCGGCCCTCAACAGATCAAATCCGGAGACAAGGTGATTATCAGCGGAGCAATGGGGAACCATGGAGTTGCCGTAATGTCCGAAAGAAACGGGATCTCTTTCGATCCGCCCGTTTTGAGCGACACGGCGGCCTTATGCGATCTGGTGGATTTGATGCTGAACTTCGAAAAGAATATACGGATGATGAGGGACCCCACCAGGGGAGGAGTCGCTACAACACTCAAAGAAATGGCGATCGAGGCTGATCTGCCCGTCATAATCGGTGAAGAACTCTTGCCTATCCCCGATGGGGTCAGGGGCGCCTGTGAACTTCTGGGGCTTGATCCGCTGTACATTGCAAATGAAGGGATACTCCTGGCGATTGTGCCTTCTGATACTGCTGAAGTTCTCCTTGGGGTTATGAGGAAACATCCGCTCGGTGCGGCTGCTTCGGTCATCGGCGAGATCGGACCGGCAGAGGATCCGAAAAAAAGAGGGATGGTCCTCCTAAAGACGGCCATCGGGGGGACCCGCATTATCGACATGCTTGCGGGAGAACAGCTGCCGAGGATCTGTTGACAATACCGGTAGGGAGCGAAAATAAAGCGAATCAGTATGCGTCATCATTAGTCGTCATCACACGGAGGGTATGATGAGAAGAAGATTAAGGTTTCTCTACATAAATATAATTGCCATGATAAGTTGTATGGCGGGATTTGGCCTCTTTTCACCGAGTGAGGGCGCGATTCTGCTCGACAAGGTCGTTGCCGTGGTTAACTCCGAGGTAATCACCTGGAGCGAGCTCTACAAGGCAATGGAATTCGACGCGAGTCAGGCGGTTAAGGCTATGAGTGAGCAGGAAAGGCACAAGATATTCAAGCAGAACGAAGCGGTCTTCCTTGAAAATCTCATTGATATGCGTTTGCTGCTCCAGGAGGCAAAAAAGGCGAACATAAATGCGACTGATGACGAAGTGAACAAGACTATGGCGGCCATCCGGGAAAAATACGCTATGACCGATGCTGCCTTCGGTGATGCGCTCCTGAAGGAAGGGTTCACCATGGAAGAGTATAAAAAGAAGCTCTCTGAACAGATCATCATTAACCGCCTTGTTGATTCTGAAGTAAGGAGCAAGATCATTGTGACCGAAGACGCAGTGAATGCCTACCTTGCGAAGAACAAGGAGACCGTTGCCGGAGAAGAAGGCTATAAGATCAGTCATATCCTTATCAGGAACGATAACGATTCCGGGCAATCCGAAGAAAAGGCGCGAGCTATTTATGAAAGAGTCAAGGCAGGAGAGAGCTTTGCGGATGCCGCGCGAAAATATTCGGATGACCCGAGTGCAAAGACCGGCGGAGACCTGGGTTTTGTTAATAAATCAGATCTTTCTAAGGAGTTCCTTGCCGCAATCTCCAAGCTAAAGCCCGGCGAAGTGAGTGAACCATTCAAGACCAACAGGGGGATGCATATCGTTCTGCTCGAGAACGCGAAGATCTACAGCAATCCCGCGGAAATGAAGCAGGCCGTAAAAGATAAACTGTTTGCGGAGAAGTTCGAAAAAGATTACAAGGCCTGGATCAAGGGCTTGCGTCAACGAGCATATGTCGAAATCAAGTAGGAGAGCATAACAGTTCTTTATGGAAGAACGAATTCAGAAAATTATCGCCCAGGTTGGTATCGCCTCGCGCAGAAAGGCGGAGGAGATTATTGCCGGGGGGCGCGTGACGGTCAATGGCAAGGTCGCGCTAATCGGCGAGAAGGCCGATCCTTTGAAGGACCACATCAAGGTCGATGGTAAACTGCTCATAAGGCGTGAACCCAAGGTATATCTGATGTTCAACAAACCAAAAAATGTGGTGACTTCCCTTGCCGATCCCCAAGGGAGGCCTACGGTAAAGGATTATCTCAAGGGTATCCGATACAGGGTCTTTCCGGTGGGGAGGCTCGATTTCGATTCCGAGGGCCTTTTGTTTCTCACCAACGACGGCGATTTTACGAATGCCGTACTTCATCCATCGAGGAAGATACCCAAGACTTATATGGTAAAGGTCAAGGGAATCATCGATGACAACAAGATTAATAAACTCCGGGAGGGAGTCAGGCTTGAGGATGGGCGGACTTTGCCGGCTAAGGTTAAGTTCGCGAGGCAATCTGAAAATAATTCATGGATCGAGATTGCCATCACCGAAGGGAAGAAGAGACAGGTTCGAAGAATGGTCGAGGCAGTTGGACATCCAGCATTGAAACTGAGGCGCGTAAGCATCAATGGAGTAAGACTCAGCGGCCTTAAGATTGGAGAGCTAAGGCCGCTGACCGAAAGGGAATTACGGGAATTGAAAAAAGAGATAGGCCCGATCCCTTAAATCGGGTATGTTATGAAACGGAGGTTATATGGTTCGAGATAAATGGTGCGGGGATTTGAGGGAGTCAGCAATTGGGTCCTTTGTCAATCTCGCTGGATGGGTTTTTAGAAGGAGAGACCATGGAGGACTGATCTTCGTCGATCTGCGGGACAGAAGCGGTATTGTCCAGGTGGTCTTTAATCCCGATGTTTCAGTCGAGGCGCATGGGCTTGCGCATAGTCTTAGAAGCGAATTCGTCGTATTAATCCATGGCGAAGTGAGACACCGGCCGGAAGGGACTGAAAACGATGACATTGCCACAGGGCGGGTCGAGATTTATGCAGATACATTAACCGTACTTAATGAAGCAGCCGTGCTTCCTTTTACTCTCGAAGAGGCGGCAGAGGCATCGGAGATGCTGCGTCTAAAACACCGTTATCTCGACCTCAGAAGACCCGAGATTCAGCGCAATTTCATCCTGCGCCACAAGACGGCCAAAAGCATCAGGGATTATCTTGATGGGACAGGCTTCCTGGAGATAGAAACTCCAATGCTCACGAAATCGACGCCCGAAGGGGCACGGGACTATCTTGTGCCGAGCCGGCTTAACCCGGGGCTTTTCTTCGCACTTCCGCAGTCCCCGCAGCTTTTCAAACAGATTCTGATGGTATCTGCAATGGAGCGGTACTTCCAGATCGTCAAATGCTTCAGGGACGAGGACCTGAGGGCCGACCGGCAGCCGGAATTTACTCAAGTGGACATAGAGATGTCATTCGCCGATAGCGGTGAAATCATGGGCCTCATCGAAGCGATGATGGGCAAACTCTTCGAAGATGTGATGGGTATCACAATAAAAAAGCCTTTTATGGTGCTATCCTTTAAGCAGGCTATGGAACGGTATGGGAGCGATAAACCCGATTTGCGATTCGACATGGAACTTGTCGATATGGCCGACCTTGCGCGCGCCAGTAGCTTTAAGGTCTTTCTCGATGCCCTCAATGCCGGTGGGCGGGTTAAGGCGATCAGCGTAAAAGGAATGGCAGGACTTTCGAGGAAAGAAATTGACGTGCTCACCGAAGATGCAATAAACCTTGGCGCAAGAGGTCTCGCATGGATAAAAGTGAAGAGTGGGTTTGAATCACCCATCGTGAAATTCTTTCCTGAGGAGATATTAAGGAAGATGGCGGAACGGGTCGGGGCAGACGAGGGCGACCTGATTCTTTTGGTTGCCGACAGAGAGAGTGTGGTCCATAATGTTCTCGGGAGGATGCGGCTCGATCTCGGAAAGAAGCTCAAACTTATCCGTGAAGGATTTAATTTCGCATGGATAACGGGATTTCCACTTCTGGAATGGGATGAAGAAGAAAAAAGGTATGCGGCAATGCATCATCCTTTTACGTCGCCATCCGATGAGGATATCGACAAAATGATGCAACTCCCCGATGTGGGATTTCCGGTGAAGGGGTCTTCGGAGTTCCTTTCGTCGCTTATGGCAAAGGCATATGATCTTGTTCTCAATGGGTACGAGGTCGGCGGTGGTAGCATCCGTATCCATCGGAGGGATGTGCAGCGGAGGATGTTCCAGATACTCGGGATCGGCGATGATGAGGCGTATTCGAAATTTGGCTTCCTCTTGGATGCGCTTCAATACGGTGCGCCGCCGCATGGTGGTATCGCAATCGGCCTTGATAGGTTGGTAATGCTGATGGTGGGAGCGGCATCAATACGGGATGTCATAGCATTCCCTAAGACGCAGAAAGCGGTCTGTCTGATGAGCGGTGCACCATCATCGGTTGATCAGAAGCAACTTAGAGAATTAAATATCAAGACAAGCGTGCCTATTTAAAGGTGAGGCTTCTATGGACGATAAAGTTATAAAATGCTTGACAAATCAAATAATTTCTGCTAAATATACGATATGCTATTAGGGAAAAAGAATATAATAGGGTTAGATTTAGGGTCCCGATATCTGAAGATAGCGCAACTCAATTCGGGGAAGGAAGGCTATGAGCTTGCGCTTTTTAGTATGCTGCCTATTGAGCGTGATATTATCGGCGACGGTCTTGTGCTCGATCAAGCAAAGCTTGTTGATTCACTGAAGGGATTGATTGACCAGGCAGGAATTAAGAAGGCCGATGCAGTGATTGGACTTTCGGGCCATTCCTCAGTCATTACGAAGCTGATAAAAGTCCCTCTCATCACGGAAGAAGAACTAAGCCTGAACATCAAGTATGAAGCTGAGCAGTACATTCCTTTCGATATAAAGGATGTCAATATTGATTTCGAGATACTCAACCCTGAATCCGATGAGGAAGGCATGATGGACGTCATGCTTGTTGCCGTCAAAAAAAGCGTGATGAGCGACTATGTTGATGTTATCCAACTCGCGGGGTTGAGCCCGATAGTAGTCGACGTCGATTCTTTTGCTATCGGGAATGTGTACGAGACAAATTACGGGATCCCCGATAAAAAGAATGTTGCTCTCGTCAATATCGGTGCGAGCAAGACGAATATTAATATCCTCAGGAAAGGGCAACCCGTCTTTATGAGGGATTCTGCCATCGGCAGTAATTACCACACGGAAGCGCTTGAGCGGACTCTGAATATTTCCAGGGACTCAGCGGAGCGGGTCAAGCTTGGGGAAGCTGTCGAGGGGATATCGCCGGAATCTGCGCGCGAGATTATCAACGGTGCCTCCGATGAGATCTACGCAGAAATCTATCGGTCATTTGAGTATTTCAGGAGCAACGTTGGAGATGAGGACATTAACAGTATTGTTCTGAGCGGCGGTGCAACTCTCATCAAAGGATTTGCGCACCTTATGTCCGAGAGGCTCGGCATTCCGGTCGAAGTTGCCGATGTCTTTAAGAAAATCAAAGTCTCTGAAAAGGTAGCGCCCGTTGTTAGGGATATCGCACCTATAGCTGCCGTCGTCATCGGGCTTGCAATGAGGCGTGCGGGGGACAGGCAATGATACGGATCAACCTGCTGACCGAAAGGAAACAAAAAAAGCAAAAAAAAGCTGAAATTGCCGTTAGCGGAGAGCAAAAGACGGGCATGGCTTTTCTGACTCTTCTTGCGATTGCAACGGGAACCACAATTCTTGTTATGGCGCTGGTTGTTGTTTTCCTCAAAATAAAGGTTGCGGATTTAAAGTCCGAGTATGGTGTTAATCAGGGTAAGATAGTGGAGTTTAAGAAGAAGATCGACGAAGTCAATAAATATGAGGCCTTGAATAAAGCTATCCAGCAGAAATCCACTCTCATCGAGAACCTTAAGAAGAACCAGTCGGTGCCGGTAAGGCTCCTTGACGACATAAGCAATTTGCTTCCAGACGGAATTTGGCTCTCGGCAGTTACTTATAACAATGCCCAAGTGACCATTGAAGGCATAGGGTTTACTAACATGGATGTTGTTGCCTTCGTTGAAAACCTCAAGAAAGCGCCTTCTTACTCGGACGTATATCTTGAGGAAACTAAACAGGCTATAGTTGATAAGACGGATGTGTACAACTTCAAATTGAATTTCAAGGTCAAGATATAACTATGGAAAGCATCGATAATCTGAGTTCTGCAAAAAAGAATATCCTTCTTATACTGCCCCCCCTGTTGATTATTGTTCTGAGTGTAACTTTCCTGATATTGCCGACGCTTGATGAAAGGAACCGGATTGCTGCAGATGTTGAAAAGCAGCGGACCGCCATCCGACTGACCGAGCATCAGGCTAATCGTCTGACCTCCCTGATAGCTGAAAATGAGGCATCGAAGAGGAGACTGTTAGAACTCGAGGCGAAACTTCCCGAAGAAAAAGAGGTTTCCGGTCTTTTGAAACAGGTGTCCGATCTCGGACTGAAGTCGGGTCTCGAAATCGTTCTCTGGCGGCCTGCCGCAAAGACTGTGCACCCGAGTAAAGATGTTTACGAAATCCCGGTGAACGTCGAAATGCGGGGCATCTATCACAGGATAGGTCAATTTTTCAGCAATATTACAAGACTTGAAAGAATCGTCAATTTGAATAATGTATCAATGAAGAGTACTGGCAAGATTTCCAGGAAGGGGTCCGCCACCCTGGCTGTAACTTTTACGGCTGTGACTTATTCTTCAATACCGGAAGCGGAAAAGCAGGCATTGGAGAAGGCGGAAAAAGGGAAAAAATGATGGCAACAAAGGTGCTTGTGCTGATATTCGTTATTGCGGTGACCTGCATTATTCTCGGAGTGCACCCCGCGGGACCTGATGTGTGTGCAGAACCACCCACTGGGGTTGAGGCAACTCAGGGTGCGAATGCTCCCAAAGACGGTGCCTATGAGTATAGCGGGCTTGACAGAAGGGACCCTTTTGCGCCGCTGGTGTCGAAACGGGAAGGTGGAAGACAAAAGGGTGTTTCACCTCTTGAAACATATGAAGTAGCTGAAATGAAGGTCATCGCCATCCTGTGGGCCAAGAACAAGTATTATGCGGTATTTGCGTTGCCTGACGGCAAATCTTATACAGTAACTGATGGAACCAAGGTTGGGACCCATAATGGTGTAATCTCGAAAATAGTCAAGGACAGTGTGGTTATTAAGGAGCGTGTCAGGGATGCGAGAGGTGTTCTGAGTCCACGAGACATTGTACTAAGACTCCGCGGGGAGGAAGAAGAATGAATTCGATTGTTTCAGGAATGGAATTAAGAAAGAGGGTCGATACATGGGGGATTTCTCGTGGGTTCTGCAGGGGAATTTCTTGTGTGGCCCTAATGCTGATCATATTCGGATTTGTAGGGAGTACCTCTGCAGCCCAGAGCAAGGTGAGTGTTGGATCATCGGTCATCAGCGATATATCGATGGTAGATAACTCTATACGCATTAAGGTTCAGGGCCCCATAAAGTACACTATTTATAAACCAGCGGACCCTTTTACTGTGATGGTTGAACTCGATGGAATATCGGTTGGACAATTCAGGGAGAAGATAGTCTCGACAGTATCAGGGGTGACGGAGATCATCCCATCACAGGTGGAAACCCCCTCTTTGGCCGCACGCCTGGCAATTCTACTGCAAGCCCCTGCTGAGGTCAAGGCAGAGGTGAAGGATGATACGCTCATTCTGACCCTCGAACAGGCTGTCGATATGAAACAGCCGTCAATCAAGGGTGAACCAACATCGAAGAGTAAGGATGGGGTTGCACGGTCAATTATGGAAGTGGCTTTCGACAAAGATGGTGACACGCTGGAACTGATACTAAAGGCGGATGGCAAGCTGATGGAGCCGACTGTCTATCAACTGGAGGGCAGCGTTATTCTTGAAATGCCGGGGGTATCTATGAAGGCTGCCCTGCCTTCAAAAATCCCTGAGCCGGTCAAGGATATTAAAGTCAGTGCCGAACAGGATAGGCTCAAATTTGTCATCAGCTTGGCAGACAAGACTAACACGGAAGTTTTCATACTCGATGATGAAGTGGTTGTGGATATTTTAACGAAAGAAAAAAAGATTGCGAAATCCGTATCTGAAAAAAGCCCGGCAATTCAGGACAAGTTGTTAAACGGCACCAAGGTTATTTCTCTTGATTTTCAGGATGCGGATATTGTTCCCATACTGAGACTGTTAGGTGATGTGGGCGGCTACAATATGGTCGTTCACCCTGATGTTAAGGGAAAGATTACCGAAAAGCTCATGAACGTGCCTTGGAATCAGGCTTTGGATATCTTGCTTAAGACCTTTAATCTGGAGAAAGTGGTCGAAGGCAATATCATTAGGATTGCAACCATTAAGGCTTTCCAGGATGAAAAGAAAGCTATGGCTGAAAACAAAGAACTCTTCGGAAAGGCTGAAGACATCTCCACAAAATTATTTACGATAAATTATGCCAATGTTGACGAAATAACGGAACATGACGAGATAACAAAACAAGATAGAAGAATACCGGGACTCAAGGATATGATAGAGAAAGGGAAAATACTCTCGCCACGGGGAACCATAAGCTTTGATTCTAGAACCCGCTCTCTCATTGTAAAAGACATACCATCGAGCATAGAAGAGGTCCAGCGACTCCTGAAAATCCTCGACAAGCCTACGCGGCAGGTACTCATTGAGGCAAGAATAGTAGAAATGAATAATGACTATGTACACAGCCTCGGCGTTGATTGGGGCCTTGCAGCCTTCTCAATAGCCTCCCCGCCAGGGTCGGTAGTCAAAGCAGCGGGGAGTTCCGGCTCCCAAGTGACTAATATTCCCGGCGGTGGTTTCAACGTTATAGACCCGTCAACCGGACAAGTGATTAGAACTATAAATGCTCCGGGTGTGGTTAATTTGCCGGCAGTTACTTCAACATTGACTAATCCTACCAGCGCCATAACCTTCGGTTTCCTGAATCGCGCTCAGACTTTGGGAATCGACCTCAGGCTTTCGGCTATCGAAGATACCGGAAGTGCTAAAATTGTTTCGAGCCCCAAGATTCTGACTCTCGATAATCGATCTGCGGTAATAAAGCAGGGCAAAAAGATCCCCGTGACAACCCTGCAATCCTCCTCTGGAGGGACGAGTGCCTATACAACGACTTATATCGACGCGAACCTTAAACTTACGGTTACGCCGCAGATTGCTCCAGACGGATCCATCCAGCTTAGATTGGAAGTCAACAAGGATCAGCCCGATTTTACGAACAAAGACTTTCTGGGTAACCCTGCTATTGACATAAAACAGGCTTTAACCCAGGTTATGTTAAACGATGGAGAGACGGTTGTTATAGGCGGCATCATGACGAGCGACGACTCGACTGACCATGGTGAGGTCCCCGGCCTTGGAAAACTTCCGGTGTTAGGTTGGCTTTTCAAGAAGGAAACTACTGAGACCCATAAGACGGAGCTTCTTATTTTTATAACCCCGAGAATTGCTCAGTAAGAGCACGAGCAAATAACATCAAAGGGGATGAGTCCCGTTCCGGCCTCATCCCCTTTCTTATTCATTTTCCCCACATATCGAAATCTTCCATCAGTCTGATACCCGAATAATAGCAGCAGAGATTGTTGTCCAGGTCATTGATAAATGAGCGCTCGGCGCCGTCCTGAAAGAGGATCCGAACGAGACAAAAACCTCCCGGCAGGCTGGAGTGTTTTTCTTCAACGACTTCTCCCATGCCCCATCGGGCATAACTGAGATGCCTTACCTTATCACCGGTTTGTAAAAAAAGTTTTTTGCTCATGACAAGAAAAATGCTCCGCTGCTACTCATGCTCTGTTATCTAATATAGTATGCTCCATTTACGTAAATGAAATGTCCAGTGATAGTAAGACTCTCAGTCCCAATATTGTCAAGCGACCAATAAGGGCCAGCATCTCGCAGAGCCTTGATAGCGGCGTCGTCAAGGCTTTTATACCCCGATGTTCTGAGCAATTGGACGGCTCCAAGTTCTCCATTTTTTTTAATCGTAAACTGTATATGCAGGTCTCCGTATATCCCCCGTGCGGCGGCATCAGGAGGATATCGCCACACGCTTTCGATCTTTTCCCTCAGACGTTGCATATATCCGTAATACTTGAATTCGCTTGAGTCGAAAGTGATGGAGCTGCCTTCTTTCGTACCCTCCTGATCCTGCTTGGACAATTTCCCGATGATCTCGCGATCAAAGAGCTTTTCCCTGAGGGAAGGTTGTCCGGGGATAGGCGATTTCCCCGGGCGCGCCGCAGTGCTTTCACCTGCATAACCTTTTTCGCTTCCGACATCGGGAAGAGGTTTTGCAGCTCCCCCCGTCGATGGCAAGTCTTTCGATAAAGCACGCGGCCCCAGAGGGACCTGCTTTGCTGAAGGACTCGTCGGGATGCCGGATAAAACCCTTGGAGTTTTTTTGTCAATGGAATGAATGCGGCTGTTCCTGTGGTTCTTGCTTATATTATCTTCTTTCTGCGGAACCGTTCTCTTTTCCGGTTTTTTTTGTTCTTGTGTCAATTCTTCAGGTGTAACGAGACGTGTAATGAACGGCTTTGGCCCCTTTTCTCTCGTGGCCGGGATTAGAAAAAAGGCGATGAGCAAAATTAAAATATGAAGAATAATTGAAACAACTAAATATCGCTTCAAGATACCCTATTTTAACGTAAAAGGTTGCTTTATGGTAAGTGCATTAAGGGCTAACGGTTGAAGAAGTGGCCGAAGGCTTTCAGATATGAAAAGAGATGACTGGAGCCGGACTCTTTTTGAAGCCACAATCTCATGGCAAGCTCCTGAACCGTTGTCGATCGGTGGGTCTCGACCCATCTTTCGATAGATTCGTCGGATTTGAAAAAATGGTCCTTAAACTGGTTCATTATCGAGAACCTTTTCTTAAATCTTCCCTCCCAAAGTTTCCGGTAATTTTCAGGTTTCTTTTCAATGATTGCCATTGCAGCAAATTGACCAGACTTCATAGCATAGTAAATGCCTTCGTATGTCACCGGCATGACCATCCCTGCTGCATCTCCCAGGAAAAGGATATTCCCCGAGGTGAAAGGATTTCCTCTCCAGGCGGGGATTGGAAAGACGCGTGGACGTTCGATGACGTTATTTGCGCGCAATGATTCCAGTTGGCCCTCGAATCTTCGGTCGAAGAAATTATTGAGCAATCCATGGAGTTCACGAGGGTTTTTCCCCCCTGTGCCGATGGATGCACAGCCATCCGAGGGGAAGATCCACGAATAAAAGTTCGATGCATGACCCGTTCCGAACCAGAACTCGCAGGCATCGATAGTGAAGGGATGGATTTGAGTGCTTATAGTGTATAGAAACTGATGCCTGGGCAGACCGCACTTTCTGCCTACGCTGAAAGTGACCCCGTCAGAGGCGATTACATAATCGGACACAATATTGAGCGTCTCTCCATCAACCTTCTTTCTCACGGTTGAAATAGAGGTTCCACCGCCATATTCGAAGTTAATGAACTCCCCTTCGATGAGAGAAGCACCTTTTTCTGTGGCCAAACCTCTTAGCGTCGAGTCGAGAATCCCACGCTCGGTGATGAAGATATGCCCGCCGGCCAGGGGCAGCTCTATCCTCCGGCCTTCAGGCGAAACAATGACTATTATGCCGACCTTTTTTTTGATGAGGCTTTCGGGCAGGGCGAACTCACGAAACCCTCCCGAGGGGATCCCTCCGCCGCAGGGCTTTACATAGGAGAAGTCCCGCTCTACAAGAATGGTATCGATACCCTCCTCAGCAAGGAATCTGGCGGCGGTAGCTCCTGCGGGGCCACCGCCGACAATCAGGACATCTGTTTTGACCATTATAGCCGCATGCAAAAAATAGGGATTACGAATTTATCAGCAATCGCCTGAGTGTGTCTAAATAGGCATTCTAACGGTAAGTACAGGGCAGGCTGAGTTTCTCACGACACGCTCCGCAGTGCTTCCGAACAGGACGCGGTCGAGGCCTTTCCTTCCGTGAGTACCGATGACAATAAGATTGACTCCCTTTTCTGTTGCGAATTTTAGAATCTCTTCGTAAGGAATGCCGAACACCACGCTGCTTTCGGCGTTTTTGTAGTCTTCGCAAACCGAGACCCGAAGTTTTTCCAGGGTCTTGTTCGCATTTGTTTGCAGTTCCTTGTTCATGATGTCCGCCGAACCGTGCGGTATATGCATGCCTGGGGACAGGGTTATGTCATGGATGACATGCAGAAGATATAGCTTTGCCCCGTAAGTCTTTGCGACATCTGCGGCATAGGACAATGCATACGATGCTCCTTCGGAAAAGTCGGTGGTGAACAGGATTTTTTTGATTTCCATAGTAAGACCTCCTTTATGATATACGGTGCATGGAATTAGTATACACAATTATGGCCGATGTGTCCCGAATAATGGATGAATATATATCGCATACCTTCAAAAACCAGATGAGGAAGTAGCACATGTTCCCTTTTCAGGAAAGGTGAAATGAGACCGGCGTGGCCGCCGGTCAGAATTACGCGGAGTTTGTTGTGAGCCTCTCTCTCTATGCTGGTTACAAGGTTGTCTACAGCCCCTGCGGTGCCATGAATGATGCCAGATGTTATTGCAGATGCCGTATCACGCCCGATTGCCGAACATGGCACAGAGAGAGAGACTTTTGGAAGCTTTGCAGTCCTAGCAGCCAGGGATTCCCTCATTATGTCGATACCGGGCATGATCGCGCCTCCCAGAAAAATCGCGTGTTTGGCAATCACGGTGATGGTTGTCGCCGTGCCAAAATCGATGACCGCTACAGGCTTGCCGAAAAAACGGAATCCGGCAAGCGCATTGACGAGCCTGTCAGTACCGATCAATTCGGGTTGGGAAACTTCAAAAGAGAGTTCCCGAATCATGCGATAGTCCACAATTAAGGGTTTTTTGCACAGGTCCGTGACTGCCGTAAAAACCTTGCCGGTAAGGGTTGGAACAACAGAGCAAATGACGACCCCGATATCTGCGGAAGGAAAAGACCTGCCATCGCCATATACGAATTCTTTGATGCGCTTAGACATCGATCTCATAGATGAAGTCCGGTCTGAAGTGAGTCTATTTACGAGAAGAGCTTTCCCACTTGCGACATCAGGGTAAAGACCCAGCCCGATAGTTGAATTGCCGATATCAATGGCAAGAAGTGCCTGTCTTTGCTTTTTCATGACTTGGTTCTCACTATACTCACATCTCCGGCGCTCATCTTGTGATATGTGCCATCATTCAGTTTAAGGATCAGAAGACCGTCATCATCAATTCCCTCGGCGACTCCCTCAAACGTTTGGTTCACCGCTGCTGCGCGTACGCGTTTACCTATAGTCGAAGACAACGTAAGCCACTCATCCGCAACAACCTTTTTCCCTTTCCTCAGGAGATGTCCATACCACTTGTCGAACTCCAACAGAATCGCACCGGCGAGATCCGACCTGGAGAAGTGTCCGCCAGTTTCGACAAAGATTGAGGTGGCGATGGCCTTTATTTCCTCGGGCATATCCTCAGCATTCAGGTTAACATTGATGCCGATACCGACTATAGCATATATGATATGATCGATGTCAGCCTTAATTTCTGTGAGAATTCCCCCCAATTTACGCTGCCCAACGATCAGGTCGTTCGGCCATTTGATCGATGCGGCAAGAGAAGTGGCACTTCTGATGGCAGAGGTGCAGGCGACGGCCGCGAGCAGAGTCAGTGCTGTCGCATCACGCGGCGAAAGTGCCGGCCTTAATATGATGCTCAGGTAAAGGTTTTTCCCCGGTGGGGAAATCCACGATCTGCCAAGCCGACCCTTACCTGCTGTTTGGGCGTCGGATATGACTACGGTCCCATCAGGGCATCCCTTAGAAGCCAATTCCATGGCAACCATGTTGGTTGAAGGGATGGAATCGTAAAAAAATAAATCGTTCCCGATCTTTTTTGTCTCAGGCGACACAATTCTTTTGATATCAGCGATGCAAAGGTCTGGAGACTTGACCAGGAGATATCCTTTAGCCGGCAAAGCTTCGATCACATAGCCATCTTTTTTCAAAAGGCCAATGGCTTTCCAAACTGCAGCCCTGGTGACTCCGAGCAGTGAGGCCATCTCGGTTCCCGACAGGTAACCGTGACTCTCTTTGAGAAGGTCGATTATAGTCTCTCTTTTAATCCTTCTGCGTGTCATTTTTATCTGCTTTAAACCCGCTCCAGTTGATGGGATGAAGACACCCGCAGATTGGATAATCAGAGCCTTGATAAGCGGGCTTCATTCTGCCGTCATAATATCGACTTCCATCTTGCCGCGAAGTTTTTCTGCAAATATTTCAGCATCTTTTCTGGAGCCGACGATAGAACCATAATGCATAGGGATTGCTAGTTTCGGCCTAATATCAAGCGCTGCTTTGACCGCCTCATCCGCTGTCATGACATACGTGCCTGAAACCGGCAACAAGGCGACATCAATCCCTTTGTAGGTCTTCATTTCAGGGATGTAATCAGTATCCCCTGCCAGATAAATCCTTTTAGAGTCGATAGTGAAGATATAACCAACCCAAGCTTTGTCTCTTGTATGAAACTGTTTATTGGTATTATACGCCGGGACGACTTCGATTTGAATGCCGGCTGCGATAATTTTGTCGCCCGGCCTTACCGTTGTTACCTTGCCCGATAACTTCATTGCGCAATCAGCTGTCGCAACAATAACGGTATTCGGTCCCTGAATTTTCCTTATATCTTCGGGTGAGCAATGATCATAGTGCTCGTGTGTTATAAGGATGATATCTGCAACATCTGCCCTCCTTAAACGGAACGGATCGGTATAGAGGACTTTTTCTCCCGTGATCTTGAAGGTGTCGTGTCCCAACCAATGGATATTATCTGCCATTTCCCCCCCTTTCTATTGTTAATATTATAACGATACGATGGCCGCGGGAAAAATACCACTTTATTTTTTCTTCCGGGAAATGTTATATTTTCACTCTCCCGATTATCGGATGTCAGGCGGGATAGACCTCTGAAAGACTTGACAAAATAATCTTTCTCTGGTAAGCTTAACAGGTTTTCCGGCAAATCGGAACAAACATAGAGATTTTCATAAAGGGGAGGAAATGTGCCGACAATCGCGCAACTAGTCAAGCATGGGCGCAAACAGCTCGAGAGGAAGACGAAGAGTCCTGCGCTCAAGAGCTGTCCTCAGAAACGCGGTGTTTGCGTTAGGGTTTATACGACTACCCCTAAGAAGCCGAACTCCGCATT
>Ga0209048_10003571_pt1 | contig 15065 bp, 9 predicted proteins | sample FrelakmetCRP12CR_FD_187146 | JGI IMG/M metagenome (GOLD analysis project Ga0209048, IMG submission 187146) | Freshwater lake sediment microbial communities from the University of Notre Dame, USA, for methane emissions studies - CRP12 CR (SPAdes)... | ecosystem: Environmental > Aquatic >... | reverse complement strand
CACGCTCCCGTCAGGCTCGTGATGGTAGGTGTTGTGACTTCGACAAAATCCTCTGACTCCATGAAATTGCGTATTGTCTTCAGTAACGTGCCACGCAGGTGGATCAATGCTGCCATATCAGGTGAACGCACCAGCATATGTCGATTGGGTAGTTGCTCCATATCCAACAATTGATTTGTATTCTCAGATGATGAGGTTAGTTTCATCGCACTCATAGGTATCTAAATTCCTTTCTTAAATGACGACGGTTCAACTGGCAAGCCCCATTTCTCTGATCTGCATAACAGGTAAGGCCTATACTGTTCTGAAACTCTGTACTTTACGACTTTGTGAAGCACAGCCAGAGACCAAACAGGGCAAAAAAATTCCTCATCTCTAAAAGTGAGATGAGGAAGAAAGAATCTTCGAATGAATGGCACCAGGTCCATCAATAGGATGGATCAGGCGGCGCTTCCGCCGTTTGAGCATTTCTTGTGTTTGTAACCAGTGCCTGGAAGACATAAGAATCACATACCTTTTCCACAGAGTGGAACAATTATCTGCCGTTTTCAAATTGTTAGAAGTATACACAGTGATTTCCAAAAAGTCAAGGAAAATTACGATGAAAAATTTTGAGATATGTATAATCTTCAATCCGAGAGATACAGGCAGTATCTCTCGGATAATTATTGTTGACTAAACCTCTGCCAATCCATACAAGCTACAATGGCTTTTGAGCACGGATAAACGCGCTCACAAATTTGCCATCAATATCTGTGAGTTCAGGATCCGTGAGAGATGCAATAGAGGAAGCTCCACCACTATCGGCGATATCCTGTAGTGAGTAGCGCCTTGTAACCTCAATTTCGATATGAACGAAGCCCGCTTCAGCTAGCAATTGCCGATATGTTTCCTCTTCCAGTGCGCCAGCAATACAACCAGCCCAGGCTTCCAGGTCTTTTCGAATAGCCGGTGGAAAATGGCCCAGAAAGACAATATCCGAAACGGCAAATCGTCCACCCGGTGAAAGCACACGGTAGGCCTCGCATAATACCTGCTGTTTATCGGCTGACAAGTTGATCACACAATTTGAGATCACTACGTCAACAGTATTATCGGGCAATGGTATATTCTCAATAACGCCCTTTAGAAAGCGCGCATTTTCAACATTCGCCTCGATACGATTGCGTTCAGCCAGTTCAAGCATAGCGTCAGTCATATCCAGTCCGTAGGCGAAACCAGTAGGACCGACACGCTTCGCAGACAGCAGCACATCGATGCCTCCTCCGCTCCCAAGGTCAAGGACTTTCTCGCCAGGTTTCAACTCGGCCAGGGCTGTCGGATTACCGCAACCAAGAGAGGCAAGAGCCGCTGTGATAGGCAATTCACCCAATTCAGTACGACTGTAGAGATCACTGGTCACAAGGTCGCTATCTCCAGTACTACAACAGCCGCTTTTACAGCAACTCTCTTCAGTTATCTGGCCTGTATGTAAGACCTCCAAGGCAGTACGACTATATCGCTCGCGTACGGCTTCACGTAATTTCTCTTCATTTTCTGGAACTGTATTCATTTTTCGTCCTTTCTCGTGCATTGATACACATTGGTTTTGAAAAGAAGAACAAGGCTTGAAACAAATCAAGAATCTTCACTTCTCTTACTTTTACATTAGATAGACGATCAAACTCCAAAAAGGACGCAAGGGTATGCGCCCTTTTCGTCACTTACATGCAGTAGCACAATCTTGAATCATACAGCAGCCACGATTCGGCTCGTAATCAATAATTCTTCCTAACCTATCAAATTGAAATTGGCAACAGTCGAGTAACATGAGCCTGACTTTTTCTCTTGCACGCTGAACTCTTGACTTGGCACCAGAGATTGATATACCAAGTCTTTCTGCAAGTTCCCTTTGGTTAAGACCTTCGTATTCAGTCAGAAGAAGAGCCTCGCGGTATTCATTGGGAAGGTTTTCAACAAGTTTTTTGACATAAGGCAACAAGCCACTAACAACATCATCAAATGGATCTTCAGGAGTATAGGGCACTTGCTGAAGTATTGGTATAAAAGTGTTTGTACGATAGAAATCGGCAATTGCATTACGCGCAATTTGAAAGATCCAACTTTGAAGTTTATCCGATTCTCTCAAATTGCCAATATGTGTATGTATCTTGATAAAGACATCTTGCAGAATATCTTCTGCGCTCTGTTCATCTTGAACATGTTTCAGGATGAAGCGTTTGAGTCCTATGTTGAATTCTTCCCATACAGCTTCAGTTGTCGGGACCATAAGAATTCGTCCTTTTACTGCTTAAAGCCCACATGATGGCATCTAAATTGTACAATAAATGATATGAGTTGTTAATAACCAGATTTTGGTTTTTGCATAACCATAGACGAGGTATTGACCAAAAAGACGCAAAATGAAATTTTGATAGACATTGAGGTATGATGAAGGGGAATACTATGAAGCGACGCGTACTGTTTATATGCACTCACAATTCTGCTCGGTCACAGATGGCCGAAGGATTGTTGCGACATATGGGAAATGATCGATTTGAAGTATTTAGTGCTGGTACTGAGGCCACATTCGTACGTCCCTTGGCTATCCAGGCAATGGCTGAGCTGGGTGTTGATATTTCACACCAACAGTCGAAGACGTTAGATCGTTACCTGGGTGAACCATTCGACGACGTAATTACTGTTTGTGATACAGCCGCAGAAGCATGTCCTGTCTTCCCTGGTGCCGTTCGACGCCGCCACTGGTCGTTTGAAGATCCTTCAAAAGCCACTGGTAGCGAATCTGAACAACTACAAGTGTACCGCAAGGTACGCGACGAAATTCGCTCACAGATAGAACATGAACTACTGCCATAAGCATGTTGAGTGAAAACAGTAAAAGCTTCTTTTGAACTGACCAATGTCTGCATTTTAACTATGCAGACATTGGCGAAAAAGCTAATTAGTGACGCTGCCCATCGTTACATCAAAAATGAGAACCGAGTTGGGTGGAATCGTAGGAGGGCTTCCAGTTGCCCCGTAAGCAAGTGCAGCTGGTATGATGATCCGCCGCGAGCCGCCTTGCTTCATACCAATCAGACCTTCATCAAATCCTTTGATTACCTTGCCCTGACCAAGAGCTAATGTGAATGCCTGCGCCTTCCGATCCCATGAACTATCGAATTTCTTGCCAGTCTTCTGGAGCCAACCCGTATATTGCACTGACACATTACTACCTGACTGTGCGGCCGGTCCGCATCCGACTTGCATATCAATATATTGAAGACCATCGGGAAGTGTGACAGGAGTTCCTGAGACAGTTGGCGGTTTGGCTGCACCTGCTGTGGGGGTAGGAGTAATTTTCAGCGCAGCGAGACAAGAAGCAAGCTGTTCCGCAGTTGCAGACGCATGGACACTGGCTATTTTAGTAGCAGCTGCATTCTCACTTGCAAGCTGTGCTGCAGCGCGGTCTGCGTTATAACGTTGATACTCCAAAATGCCAACTACGGATAGGATAATAAGTACAGCCGCGGCAATAGAAGCGCCCCAAATTCTCTGTCTGCGCTTTCGACGCGCCTGACGCTGTATGCGCTCCTGCTGTCGTTGTCCAGGCCGATATTGTTTCTGAGGCGGTTCCTTCTGCCCTTTCACCGTTTGCGCCATAGAGATACTCTCTCCTTGTATATTTATTGTATAGAATTGCAAAGAGAGAGTACCATTACTTAGGCTTTCTGACAAGAGGTAAGGGACCAGGGGGTGTAAGAAATTTGTAAAGGATACATGAGGTTTCTTTAAAAATATTTGTAACAGTTGTAACACTTGTAACGTTTGTAACACTTGCATCACTTAAAACAGACGTCCTGGGTAAATTCAAACCAGTATGGAAGAAGCTATCAGCATGATTCATACTTGAGAATGGAAGATATATGCTGTGCTATAATAATAGCCAGAGAAACTGCTTAGATTCATTGTTCAAACAAAAGACAATATCATGCTACCCTATTCCCCTTACTTGAAGATTGTATTAATGTCTAATACAACATTGAACATCAGGCATATTCGAAAGGGGAAATAATTGATGGTAACATTTAGAAGTACACCAGCAACCAGAAAATGAGGAGAGTATATGTCAACACAGGGATATGTGCGTTTTCCAACCATCCATCAGGATCGCATTATTTTCGTCGCTGAGGATGATCTCTGGTTTGTTTCGAGTGAGGGTGGGAGGGCAGAACGGTTAACCGCGGGAGTTGGCGAAGTATCGTACCCTCATTTTTCGCCAGACGGCGAACTACTTGCATTTGTAGGTCGTGAAGAGGGTCCAAGTGAAGTCTACATAATGCCTTCGCTCGGAGGCACTGCTCAACGTCTTACATTCCACTCTTCTTCTTGTCGTGTCGCTGGCTGGGATCTTTCTGGTGAAGCAATTTTGTATGCCAGCAACGCTGGACAGGCACTATCTGGGCACAACGTCATGTATGCCATTAGCCCTCAAGGTGGGCAATCGAGGCAGATTCCAGTGGGCATTGCAAATGCTATTTCCTATGGTCCAGAGGGCGGAGTCGTCATTGGCCGTAACACGCATGAACCAGCGCGTTGGAAACGCTATCGAGGTGGAACAGCAGGTCATTTATGGTGCGACCCAACTGGCAGCGGAACATTTCAGCGCCTTCTTCAGCTTAATGGCAACATAGCAAGTCCTTGCTGGGTGGGCAAACGCATCTACTTCCTTTCAGATCATGAAGGGGTCGGTAATATTTATTCTTGCACTCCTTCAGGCGACGACATACAGCCACACACCAATCACAACGATTTTTATGCCAGAAATCTGTCGAGCGATGGTTTACGCCTTGTCTATCACGCAGGCGCCAATCTCTACCTGTTTGATCCTTCTACAGAAAATGTGCGCCAGTTGGACGTAGTATTGCCAAGTATACGCACACAACGCAATCGCAAGTTCGTCTCCGCCGGTAGTTTTCTTGATAGCTACGCCTTACACCCCAAAGGGTATGCTGTTGCTCTAACGACGCGTGGTAAGGCTTTCACTATGGGCAACTGGGATGGTCCCGTATTACAGCACGGTGAACCGGATGGCGTGCGCTATCGTTTCCTCGAATGGCTCAATGATGGCAAACGTCTTGTTGCTATTAACGATGCAACCGGTCGTGAGAGTCTGGTAGTTTTCAATCCTGATGAAGCCTCTGAACCAAAGTCGTTTGCGGACATTGAATTTGGTAGAGCTACCGACCTGGCCGTTTCACCTACAGATGATGCTATTGCAATTGCGAACCATCGCAATGAACTGCTTATGATCGACTTAGAAGCCGGTTCCTCCCGAACAATCGATCGGAGCGACTTTGGACAAATACGTGGAATAGCCTGGTCACCTGATGGCCGCTGGTTAGCATATGGATTTCGTTCGACTGAGCAAAAAACTGCAATTAAACTCTGTAATCTGGAAAGCGGTGAGACCTATTTTGCAACTGAACCTGCACTACACGACATCGCACCTGCATTCGACCCCGAGGGAAAATATCTGTATTTCCTGGGATATCGCATCTTTAATCCAGTCTACGATCAGTTACATTTTGATTTAAGTTTCCCTCGCGGTGTAAAACCCTATGCAATTACGCTGCAACGTGACGTACGTTCTCCTTTCATCGCGGAGCCCAAGATACCTGAAGAAAAAGAGAAGGACAAAGAAGAAAGCAAAGATGAGAAGCAAGAAGAAAAGAATCAGGACGATTCATCTGGAATAGAAGAAAAGGACAAAAAGGAAACCTCTAAGAAACCAACACCGATGGTCATTGATCTGGAAGGCATTACGAATCGGGTCTTACCTTTCCCAGTACCCGAAGGAAAATATAGGTCAATACGCGGGATTAAAGGAAAAGCGCTTTTCCTGTCCTTTCCCATAGAAGGTACGAACAGCCAACCAGGAGAAAGGCATGAGCCACGAGGACATATCGATAGTTATGACTTCGAAGCACATAAAACTGAGTATCTTATCGATGGAGTGAGCGGCTTCGACATATCACGTGATGCTAAAACGCTGATCTATCGATCTCGCCAGCGCTTGCGTGTATTGAAAGCTGGAGACAAGGCGCCCAAAGGTGATAACGGAGATCGGACTAACCGCGAAACGGGTTGGCTGGAACTAAGTCGCGTAAAAGTATCGGTACAGCCCGCAGCTGAATGGAAGCAAATGTTTGCTGAGGCCTGGCGCCTGCAGCGCGAGCAATTTTGGACAGAAGACATGTCAGGAATTGACTGGGAAGCCATCTATGCGCAATATGTGCCACTTGTGGAACATGTTGGTTCGCGTTCAGAGCTTTCTGACCTGTTCTGGGAAATACAAGGGGAACTCGGCACATCTCACGCCTATGAAGGTGGGGGGGAATATCGCCAGCGACCACACTACAATCAAGGTTTTCTGGCAGTGGATTGGAGTTACGATGCAGAACACGAACGTTATCGTATAGCACATATCGTGCTGGGTGATCCCTCAGATAGCAAAGCTACATCACCACTCACCAGTCCAGGTTTAAATGTTGGAGTGGGTGATGCTGTGCTGGCTATCAATGGGCAACGGGTAGGGCCTGGGCGTAGTCCACAAGAATTGCTCGTAAACCAGGCGGGCAATGAAGTACAACTCGCTATCGAGGATGCAAACTCACAAGAGACACGAGTCATTACTGTGAAGGCACTTTCGGATGAACAACCTGCTCGTTATCGCGAATGGGTAGAGAACAATCGCCGCATTGTCCATGAGAAATCTCAAGACAGGGTAGGATACATCCACATTCCAGATATGATGGGAGACGGGTTTGCTGAATTTCATCGTAGTTACCTGACCGAATATGACTATTCTGGTTTATTGATTGACGTACGCCATAATAGGGGAGGGCATGTATCGGGTCTTTTACTTGAGAAATTGGCGAGACGACGCATTGGATATGACTTTTCGCGTTGGGGCCAACCTTCTGCATATCCTGCCGAGTCGCCTCGAGGTCCAATGGTAGCATTGACAGACGAAAACTCTGGATCCGACGGGGATATTTTTAGCCATAGTTTCAAATTAATGGGGCTTGGACCATTGATTGGCAAACGCACGTGGGGAGGGGTGATTGGTATCAGTCCACAACACGCGCTTGTCGATGGTACAAGAACGACACAGCCAGAATATGCTTTCTGGTTCAAGGATGTTGGCTGGAACGTCGAGAATTATGGCACCGATCCTGATATCGAAGTAGATATAGCACCACAGGACTTCGTGAACAACATTGACCCGCAACTGGATCGTGCTATTGCTGAGGCCTTGCGTTTCATTGAAGAGATGCCTTCGCTTGAACCAAAACCAGGGGAGAGGCCAAGAAAGGGAAGATAGAGTAGATAAGTACATTCAAGGACACACTTTTTCACCCTGAACCCAGACTCCTACAATTGTATCAGCAGATGCGCCAAAAAAAAGCATATCTAGAAAATCATCTACATTCCATCCAGCCAGCGATGGGTGATGCATATCTACAGCAACGAAATCGGCTAGCATTCCAGCCGCAATTACGCCTGTTTCTAAACCCAGCGCAACTGCCCCATCGTGCGTGCCATATTCTAACAATAAGGAACCAGGGGAAGCTAATTCGTCACTAACAAGCACGCGCCTTCGTTGATAGCGCATTCGAGCAGAATATTCCGCCCAGCGTAGCTCCTCGATCGGATCCAGGCGGGTATTGCTGTCTGAACCAATTGCAAGGGGAATTTGCGCAGCCAGCAATTCTGCATAAGGAGCAATGCCATCGCCTAGATCTCCCTCAGTAGTGGGGCAGACACAAACCGTACAACCGCGTTGTGCCAGTAAAGCAATTTCGGCAGGGGTGGCATGAGTGGCATGAACAATAGTGGTCAGTGTTCCCAATGCTCCAAAGTGTTCGAGCAACTCGATTGGCGTGCAACCGTGTTTTGTCAGGCATTGCTCAATTTCTGCTTTTTGCTCGTCAGCATGTACATGCAAGGGGAGTTGATGGATTCGACTGTATTCAGCGATAGCACGAAACCACTCCTCTGGTACAGCACGTACAGAATGCGGAGCAACTCCGATCGATCCACCTTTGAGCCGCAGAGCCTCGACTCGTTCAAGATACGCATCGATGGAAACATCGCAGAATCGCCGTTGCTCCACTTCTGGTGGCTTATTGAAACCACTCTGGGCGTAGGCGGTCATCAGCAAGACAACGCGTATTCCGACTTCTTTCCCTGCCTGTATGACTGCATCGGCCATCACATTTGGATCAGCATAAGGTTGCCCATTCAATTGATGATGAACATAGTGAAACTCTCCCACACTTGTATAGCCTGCATCTAACATCTCTCGATAGGTCATAAGCGCACTTGCATATAATAAATCAGGATTCAGTTTCTGGGCCTCAGCATACATGGCATGTCTCCAAGTCCAGAATGTATCTTGCTTAGAGAGTGGACGATGAGTATGTCCTCGCAGAGCACGCTGGAAAACGTGACTGTGTGTATTAACAAAACCGGGTAAAAGAGCTATACCATGCAGAGACATGATATCTGAGGGGGTAATAAATTGCTCCCCATTTTGTTGAGCTATTGAAGCGATACACCCATCATCTGAGATGGAGACAATCATGTTGGCCTGTAAACCTTGAGGAGTATAAACGTAATCTGGGAGAAGATACTTCATTAGTATTCCTTTCCTGATTCTAAATTGGACCTGGATCTCCGATCAAATGGAATCCTCCCCAAAAATACGGATGCACTCGATAAGGAACAAGGGAGGTACGAGCACGAGCTAGAAATGCGCGTTGAGCTCCTGCCAATGCAGCCGCTTTACCGTATTCGCTTAAAAGCGCCTGGTAATATATCTCCATGAGTTCCGCACTACTGGCGTCGTCGACTTTCCACAAAGTTGGCATCAACGAAGCAGCGCCAGCATAGAGGAAACCACGCCCCAGGCCTATAACTTCGTCTACTCCACCAACTATGCCACGTCCCGTTTCACAGGCACTTAACGTAACTAACGTACAAGAGGAGAGGTCAAGATTGAAGACCTCAATAGCGCTCAATTGGCGATCAGCAAGCTTGATATGGGAAAAGTTTGGGGCGTCGAGCCGAAACAGGCCATGCGCAGCAATATGTACTATGGGGCTGGAAGCTCCTGCCTCTTGCAATAAAGTAGTTGTTGCAGCCTGATCAAGTATGCAGGAAGCCCCCAGTTGTTGTGCAACCGCTCTGGCCTCTTGAACAGCGAAGGCCAGGCGGCCACTATCAGATAGGCCCATTACAAGTGACCTTTTCAGAGGTATTCTGTTTGCTTCGGCGCGCTGTCCGCGTTGGTGACAAATTTCCATAAGAGCGGCAGAAGGCAGGTAGGAAACGTCCAGGCGCTCAACGACAAACTGCACCCCATCAAACAGGCAATGGAACGGCAGATAGTGCAACATGCCATAGGGTACAATCGTCAAATGTTCACAACTCTCCAATGCGCTTGAAACTGGCCTTAATAACAGATCATAAAGACGTTGAAGCAGGCCAAGACAATTTTCCTGCAAACCAGCAAAAGCTTGAGCTCGATCTCTCGCGCCACTCGCTTGTGCAGCAAGATCCAGGTTAACGCGCCAGAGCGAGAATAGTCGTTCCAGTTTGTGAACAACATCTTTCTCAATATGTACATCTATCCCGTCGCGTGTTATTTCGAATATGTACAGATCTTGCTCAGTTAGATAATACTCCAGCATCAAGACCGTGTGCTCAATTTTGGGCCACAGTTTCGTGATAATACTATCTGTCCATTGGGGACGAGAACGGGAAACAAGATCACCAGCCAGGCGCAACTGCAATTGCTCAAGCATATGCTCAATGCTACGCTCGCGCTTCTGCATTTCCTGCCGTGCTTGACCAGGCGCCATAGATTGAATACGCATGAGAGCTGTATCGCTCAGGCCAGATTCATACTCTGCCTCATATACAATGTTGCTGAACCAGGCCTGCTCTTCACGTAATCGCGACAGGTCTTCAAGAATTGCTTCTCCAGCTTTATCACCAGCTCTCATTCGAATATCAATATTATTACGCAGGTAATCACCCAGTACTCGCGACTTGGCCTTTTCAACATACACGAGTGCCTGTTCATAACTGCCCCGTTTTAATGCGAGAATCACAGCCCGCTTGTAGACACCACCTTTATCTTCCAGAAAACTACTTCTTTCATCCATGACGAGATGGCTCTGCACAATATCGATGCCCCTCATCGCACGATCATAGTAATTTGTGGCTTCTTCCAGATTACCAAGATGCTCAGCAATTTGTCCGAGAAGATAATCACATCGATACACGAGATCAAGCAAGTCCTGACTTTGCGCAATATCGAGTGCCTCCTGACAAAGATACTCCGCGCTTGTTGTATCTCCCAGATTCGCAGCAATACGGGCTTGTAACAACGCAGCTCGTGCCAAATATGGTAATGCCTCCTGTTCTGCGAAAGCATCTGCGACATGACGAGCTTCGCGTAAACTAGCCTCTAAGTTCCCATCAGCAAAATAGAGCTCGGCTTGCTGTAACCGCACGACGGAAGCCAGGCCAGAAAAGCCGATCTCTTCCAGAATAGTACTGGCTTCCTGCAATTTTTCATCCGCATCATGATAATCTCCCTCAAGCATGGCAGCTTCAGCCTGGTACATGAGTGAATGGGCCAGGTTATGCCGATGACCTGGTGATTGACGGAAGTAGCTAATCGTCTCACCTGCCAACTCATACGCTTCTTTGACTCGATTCAAACGCAACAGACAAAGGCAGGTTTGCTGGGCTACTTCAGACGCCTGGAATTGCATGTCATGACGCTGGAAGATAGTACGACTTTTATTGAAGAGGAGTAAGGCCTGACTATAATGACCCTGCGCCGCATAAATCAATGCGATATTTAATTCCTGCCGAGCCACAGAAATCTCTTGATCCTGATAATGTGCAAATGTTACTCGGGCTTGTTCATGCAAAGCTACTGCTTCACGAAATCTACCCATAGCCGCAAGAGTAATCGCCTTGTTCGCTTTTGCTCGGGCAATGTAGAGTTCCACTCCTTCGCCCTGGATAGCGTAGGTTTCAATAGCGCGATCAAACAGTCGCAGAGCCTGGTCATACTGCCCAGCTTCATAGTTTATGATTGCAGCATTTACATCTATCTGCCCGGCCCGCAACAATTTCCCATAGCGTACAAAGACTTCGCGCGCTGCCGCGGCATCACGTAGAGCTTCACCAGTACGATTGAGTTGCAAACAGGCACTTACACGACCGATCCGTGTGCGTGCCCAGCTTACCTCATCACCAATAGCAAGAAATTCATCGCCTGCAGCGTCTAAAAACGGCAGGGCTTCCTGATCACGATCCATGCGGCGGAGTGCATCTCCACGCACCATTAAACCAAGCGCATGCACATACTTATTGGGGATCAAATCGCCAATGAACATAAGATATCCAGCAAGCATAAATGAGCGGCCTGATTCTTTAGCCCATTGACGATCAGCTTCACGCTTCATCAATTTCACCAACAAGTTAAGGGAGTCGTCATCAATAGTAGGAAGGTTTTTTTGTAGTAATTGCCGACCTTGCTTCTCATTCATCTTTAGAAGCGCGGCTATTAATTCTTGGGGTGCCATGCGAATATTGTTTTCCGCTACTCATTCACATGTAGGCAATGAGCAATTTTCGGGGTGTCCTCATACCTACCAGGAGTTCTATTACATCACTACATTTTAAACGCTTCAAGTGGTAAAGTGATCACATTGATTGTAACGCAGAATTTACCGGAATGGAAGTACTCTTAAAAAGTGTTTTTTGAAACATGGAGAGTTACTCTGAAACATTCCGTACGTTTTATAGGGTAGAGTCAACTACTTACGTGTCAATTTTGTAGAGCAACTGGTAGTTGTTCGATCACAATCGTGCTATCAGGAAGTTGCAACTCCAGCGTGTAAGTAGCAGGAGAGATTGAAGAAAAGACAAAATTGCCAAGTTCATCAATATTTTGTTTATACACCGCATTTGTCTGAGAAGAGAGCACAACCGGAATTCCTAATAGTGATTCCAGGCTACTTCCTTTGCGTGTGACAAAACCAATAAGTTGCAATGAGTCTCTGCGGCTAGCGCCACTGTCTAGTTGAATTGAGATATTGAAATCCTCAGCAGTATAACTGCGTGGCCAGACTTCGGTACTAGCGACTTCACGTTGATAAGCTAAACGGGGCTGTGGTGGCAAAAAGGTAGCAATAACACGCCGAATATGACCACCCGACACATCACGTAGATGACCTATCAAAGGTTTCGCAGAACGTGACACATGATTACTACTCAAGGAGGGCTGTACAGTAACACGCTCAACGATCATAGGGTCATTCGTTAGAAATTGCGAGAGTGTTGCCATCTCCACAGAACAGAGAGCGCATGAACTCAAATGCAATCTAACTGCAGTTGCACGCTCGCTATCGAGTATCCCTAACTGGTATTCGCCGAGCACTTGATTAGGTGGGCAATCCAATCGATAAAGCTTTCTGGTAAGCGAGCGTTCAACTTGACGAAAGTCTGCTAATTTTGCAGAACAACTCTGGCATCGAGCTAGATGCTGCTGAACGACTGGTCGCACTATCTCACCCGCCAGATAAGCGAGCAATTCTTCATCGCGAATTATCCCTGGTTCACTACACTCCATGAGCGTTTCCTTTAAAATTAGGATATTTTTAGACAGCTCAATTTGAAAATCGCTTGTCGTATAACAAAAGGGCTGTCCTTACCGGGTAGTTAGTCTACAGCTTACTTTCGATTCTCCCCACATTTCGTAAACTGTAAGCTACTCAGCAGTTATATATTGTCCTTTTAACCTGAATAAACGAAGAACGTTGCTATTTTAGCATTTGCCATTGTAAGCATGGCAAAAGTCATATGTTCGCTCAGGACTTCAGAAATTATAGAAATTGATGTTTGAACAGCGTTTGTAAACGACGATTGCGTCTTAACCGCTCTAAGACATTACGCTTGATACGGTACACATCTTCTACTGAAGGAAAGAGCCGGTTATGCTGGCTACTAATCTCACTCGGCTTCATACCTTGAACGTACGCAAGATAAATTAAAACACGCTCGTCTTCACCATTTAGCTCCTCTTGAATAACCTGCCATAAACCTTGTGCAGAAATATTTGATACAACATCGTCCGCAGGATCATCTGAAGCCGGTTCTTGATCAATTAACTCCAGCGTCTCTTCATATTGGCGTGCCTGGCGCGAGCGGACCTCGTCAGCTATGACACTATGCACGCACATTTTCAGATACTTCAACACGGCGGCCAATGAATCAAAATTTCCCATTTTAGCAGGTGTGAGTGCTTGCGAGAACTTTGCAAAGGAAGCATTTACCAGGGGAGCACACCCATCTTGACCAAGTAAAGATGTTGCACTTTGGTGTTGGTTTACCCAGGTGAGTACGAGAGGCGCATACTGCTGGTAGATGCAGGCCCAGGCATCTTCATCACGCTTGCTTATGGCACGACGAAATAATTCTAAGCAATAACGATCATTAGAAACGCTTTGCTTGAGAAATTTGTTAGTTTCTTCGGAGCAGCAACGAGCCAGGTCGTTGATTGAAAGCAACTCCATTTGCGGACCGCTATCAGCCCCTCCCCTCAACTCCGGATTAGAACCGGGTAGTTGGGAAAGCTTTCGAGACTCCATTGACAATAGCTCCCTGCTTCCAGATAACCAAGTTATTCTCGACGCCAAAAAAGTATACCATGAGACACTTGAGCAAACAAGGCTTGAATAATACCCAAATGCATTCAGAAACGCTGCTCTCGCATCTAGGAAGATATAGCCACATCTTCCTCATCTGAATGAAAGGAAGTATAAGATAAGTGACTTATAGCTTTTCCCTATTATCGCACGGTTCAAGGTAGATGTAGAATCTTATGACCTGAAAGTACTTTAAGCAATGAGCTGGGAGACAGAGTAAGTTATCTTTGTCGCAGTTGTAGCGGTTGTAGCAATTATTGCAGATCAATGTCATCATGAACTCATACAGACTAACCATGCTACGTTTGAAATGCACGTCAAGATCTGTTCTGCATAATAATTTGCGCCACTTTTACAGGATTTTGTATCTGGGCCATATGTCCAATATGTGGCAAAAATACAAGCTCAGAGTTGGTAATACCCTTATGGAAATCATAGGCACAGATCAATGGTAGCATATTGTCACGTTCTCCCCAAATGATGGTTGTTGGAGATTGCACATTCGCTAAAACCAAATCCAATTCTTCTCGTGGATTATAACCATGAATGAACCCTGCATAAGCAGGAGTTTGAGAGTTACGCACAAGTGCATCCAGCACAAATGCAGGAACAGGTAATGAATATCCCAACATTTGTTCGAGCGAGAGATTAGCCTCGGTTCGATCTTCGACATACGGAGAATGCATATTCTCTCTTCTCAAACCTGCGCTATTGATAAGATAGAGCCTCCCGACACGTTCCGGGTGCTCTGCAGCAAAGCGTGTTGCAATCCAGCCACCTAAAGAATTTCCAACAAGTGTGACACGAGGATAACCAAGAGCGTCGAGGAATCGTTCAAGATAAAGGACATGGGTGCTGATATTAGTACCTTCTGGAGCCAACGGGGTCCTACCAAAACCAGGTAAATCAGGAGCATACACCAGGTACTCTTTTTTCAGCAACAGCATGAGTCCAGCCCAGATTTCTGCTGAACTACCCAGGCCATGAATCAAAACAATGGGTGTACCACGCCTTCCAGTACTATAATAATGCATGGCAACGCCAGCTAGATTGCACGATTCCTCGCGTATTCCCGCCAGTATCATACCTGCGCGAACCAAATCGACTATAGTTTCTCGAGGACGATGATATATGCGCTCTGCCAGGATAGCCAGACCACAGCCAGCGCAGACGGTCAGGACTATTGGAATTATAGGAACTGATTTTGCTTTTGTTGCAAAGAGCACAGAATAACCTTCGATCAAGTTAGAGAAGCTGAACCCACAGTCGAGGACGACCGTAAGGATCATT
>Ga0209048_10003570_pt1 | contig 15065 bp, 18 predicted proteins | sample FrelakmetCRP12CR_FD_187146 | JGI IMG/M metagenome (GOLD analysis project Ga0209048, IMG submission 187146) | Freshwater lake sediment microbial communities from the University of Notre Dame, USA, for methane emissions studies - CRP12 CR (SPAdes)... | ecosystem: Environmental > Aquatic >... | reverse complement strand
GTCCGAAGAACCCATGCTGCAAGCGCTGGATCTTTACACCGGGGATATTGTTGCCACCCATGCCAATAGCAAGGCTTTATTGGACCCGGTTCCTTACCAGCGTCACCTGACCGATCAAGCCATACGCAGGCTTGTCGAAAGAGGCGCTGTAATCGGGGTGGTGCCCTTCAATCGATTCCTGAAAACGGATTGGAAGGATGGGGATCCCAAGTCGGATGTTCCCCTGGAGAAGCTGGTCGACCATATGGATTACATTTGCCAGCTGGTCGGCGATGCAGAACATGTGGGGATCGGGACGGATTTTGATGGTGGATTTGGTGTGCAATCTGCTCCAGAAGAGATTGATACGATTGCTGATATCCAAAAACTGGAAGGGCTGCTTTCCAATCGAGGGTATAATCATGAACACATTGAAGCTGTGTTCCACTCGAACTGGCTTCATTTTCTAGAAAGAACATTGCCTGTATGAAAAAGATTTCACCTAAACAGAAATCTGCTCCAAGAACTGCAACTTCCCCGAAGTTGGCGACTGCCACCAACCTGGACAACGGGAAGCCCCCGGAACCTATCACTCTTTTCTCCCGTGGAGTGCAAACAGGTTTAATCCTTGCCCTGGTTGGTTTGGTGATTTTCATTTTGGGTGCCCGCCCCAGCTGGTTCGGATTGGACCGTAGTCCAGTGATCGGTTTTGTCCAGATAGCCGTTTTTGAGTTTGGATTGGGACTCCTCTGCCTGGGTGGCTATATAGCCTTAAAAACTCTTTGGAAAAACCAGAAAGCCAGCATCCCATTTGAATTTGGGGTGAGGTTTATCGCTACAGGTTATGCGATATCCATTTTTTGCGGCCTGGCAGATCTCATTGGAATCGGGAGCCATCGCCTTCCCCTGCTTTATTTTGGACCACTTCAATCCCTCGGGTTGTTATTGGGACAGGGGTTAAGCGCCATTGGTTTGTTGATGTTGATCCCATTCACCCTTGAGACAAATAATGGGATGTCCCAGCGCTCTCCTTCCATATAATCCAACTGATTCTTTTCCAAATACCTATCGTTTTCTATTTTTCATATTTATAGACTATGCTATATTCTTAGGCAGGTGGAAATATGCCCAAACCTGAAACGATCCTTAATGAAACATTTTCCAATGGGCTAAGCGTCAGGCTCAAGGAAATCCATACTGCACCCTTGATCAGCCACTGGGTGTGGTACCGCGTGGGATCTCGCGACGAGATGAATGGAAAAACCGGTTTGTCCCATTGGGTCGAACATATGCAGTTCAAGGGGACGAAACGATTTCCTCCCACCATCCTGGATAAATCCATTTCCCGCGAGGGTGGCGTTTGGAATGCTTTCACCTTCATGGATTGGACGACCTATTTTGCCACCCTGCCCGCGGAAAAAATTGACTTGATCATGGAATTGGAGGCGGATCGGATCCAAAACAGCCTTTTCAAACCGGAAGAGGTTGAACCGGAACGGACTGTGGTGATCTCAGAGCTGGAAGGGAACGAGAACGATCCCTCCTACAAGCTCAACAAGGCGGTTCAGCAGGCGGCATTTCGAAGGCATCCCTACCGGGTGGAGACCATCGGGGAATTAAAGGATCTGCAATCCATTACCCGGAATGATTTGTACAACCATTACCGCCGATATTATGTCCCGAACAATGCTGTTTTGACGATGGCAGGAGATTTTAAAGCCAACGAAATGGTAAAAAAATTGAAGAAACTATACGAAGACATCCCGGCAGGGGAACTCCCTCCCCACCCGGCGCAACGGGAGGATCCTTTATCAAAAGAACAGCGCCTGGAAGTCCACGGACCCGGTGAAACCACTTTCATCCAGATTGCCTACCGTTCGCCGGAAGCGAATACGGATGACTTTTTTATTTTCACCGTGCTCGATTCGTTGATGACCGGCCCGAACAGTTTGAATATGTTTGGTGGAGGAAATATCTCCAACAAGACCAGCCGTTTGTATCGCAAGTTGGTGAATCGCAGACTTGCCGTGGGGGTAGGAGGCGGGATCCAGGCGACCATCGATCCATATTTATACGGAGTCTCAATCACTCTTCCACCAAAGGGGAACCCGGACCGGGTCATCCGGGCATTTGACCGGGAAATCGATCAATTGCAGAACCACAAGGTCAAGCAAGCTGAAATTGACCGGGCGGTGAAACAAGCCAAGGCTCTCTTCGCTTATGGGAGCGAAAATATCACCAACCAGGCATTCTGGCTGGGATTTGCGGAGATGTTTGCCACCTACGACTGGTTCGTCAACTATGTCGATCGGTTACGGCAGGTGACACCTGAGGATGTGGTCCAATTGGCCCGGAAATGCTTGAAGCGGTCGCAACGAGTGGTGGGGATCTATACTCCCAATCTCGTAAAGGGGGAGCATGATCAACGCTAAACCGACCAGTTGGAATTCACTCCCCGGACCGGAGAACATTTCCCGTACGGTTCTTCCCAACGGCATTGTGATCCTTTCCCGCTCGAATTTCGCCAGCCCGTCCGTGGTGGTCCAGGGATACCTGACCAGCGGCAGCCTGTTCGACCCCGAAGAAGAATTGGGATTGGCATACTTTACTTCCCAAATGCTGATGCGCGGCACGCGCAAAAAGGGGATCCAATCCATTTTCAACCTGTTGGAATCCTGCGGAGCCAGCCTGGGTTTCAGTGCAACCATGCACACAACCAGTTTTGGTGGCCGGTCCCTGGTGGAAGATCTGCCCATGATGTTGAATCTTCTGGCGGAGTGCATCCTGTCACCCTCATTTCCTTTGCTTCAAATGGAATTAATGAGAGCCCAGCTGCTTACCGGACTTTCCCTGCGTGCCCAAGACACAGAGGAAATGGCTACGATCACGTTCGATGACATCGTTTTTTCCGGGCACCCATACCGGCATCCTGAAGATGGCTTTCCTGAGACTGTCAAACGGATCCAACGATCGGACATTGTCAATTTTCATAAGGATGTTTACGGACCCAAGGGGATGGTTATCGTCATGGTGGGTGCGGTCGAAGCGCAAAAGACTGTCGACCTGGTGACGGAAGCACTTGGCGGTTGGCAGTGCGCAGGCCAAAGGAGCAAACCTTCTCTCCCCAAAATCCAATCATTAAAAGATACAGTTCGAAGGCACGTTCCCATCCCGGAAAAAAGCCAGACGGACCTCATCATAGGCACGCTGGGTCCCAAGCGCTCCGATGGGGAGTACCTGTCAGCATCTCTTGGAAATAATGTACTTGGCCAGTTTGGCATGATGGGACGTATCGGGGATATCGTTCGCGAGCAATCGGGATTGGCGTACCATGCTTCAGCAAGCCTGAACTCAGGGATCGACGTGGGCACCTGGGAAGTTTCAGCAGGGGTTAACCCAGCCAACCTTGAGAAAGCCATCGACCTGATCCTGAAAGAGTTGAAGCGATTCATCTCAGCACCGGTCACTAAGACGGAGCTGCAGGATAGCAAATCCAGTTACATCGGGCGTTTACCCCTTTCCCTTGAATCCAATGCAGGGGTGGCTGGTGCATTGCTCAACATGGAAAGGTTCCAGCTCGGGTTGGATTATTTTCAAAAGTATGTCTCCCGTGTAAAAGCTGTCACTGCGGAGCAGGTGCTGGAAACCGCCCAAAAATATTTGAATCTCGACACCCTGGCGATTGTTTCAGCAGGGACCCTGGGGAAGAAAAAGTGATCTTACGGACGGGCATTGACCTGGTGGAAATCCAGCGGTTTGAAAACATTGACCAGGGAATTCTCGAGCGCTTTTTGCAAAGGGTGTTCACTCCCCTGGAGTTGGAACAAACCCAACGATCCCTGGTGTCGCTGGCAGGTCGCTTTGCTGCAAAGGAAGCCGTGGTTAAGGCTCTTGGCACTGGGATTGGGGACGTGCATTGGCATGATGTGGAAATCCTTACCGATGAGGAAGGTGTACCTTTTTTAAAATTAATGGGCGAAGCACAAAGAACGGGGGAAACACTTCATCTTCTCACATGGTCGCTGAGCATCAGTCACACGCATTCCCACGCAATATCCATGGCAGTGGCAATGGGGGAGGAAGAAACACGACATGAAGCTGTTGGCCGTCAGTGACGTCGAACTGCCTTTCCTTTGGAGTTCACAGCTCAAGGAACGCTTCCAGGATATTGATCGGGTCATCAGTTGCGGAGATTTGAGCAGCGAATACCTGGCCTACATCTCCGACGCATTGAATGCCCCTCTGTACTATGTGTTTGGTAATCACCAGGGGCCTCTCCCATTTGATGAGGAAAGAGTGCGAAAAATACCCCAGGGGATCAACTTAGACCAACAATGCGTGGTCGATGAAACAGGCCTGATTATCGCGGGTGTTCAAGGCAGCCTCCGGTACAACTACGGGCATTATCAAAACACCCAATTTCAGATGTGGCTTAAGGTCCTGGCACTGGTTCCCACCCTCTTGAATAACAAGCTCAAATATGGACGCTACCTGGATGTGTTTGTCAGCCATGCACCTGCCTGGCAGCTATTGGATGCCAGGGATTGGGCGCATCGGGGATCGAAGGCGTTCCGCTGGTTGATTGAGACTTTCGAACCCATGCTGCATATCTTTGGGCATATCCATATTTATCGCCAGGATGCCAAGTTTCAAATGAATGTCAAGCACGCTACGGTGATGAATGCATGCGGATTCCGGGAATTGGAGATCATCCCTCCCCGCAAAGGATATGCTTACCCACGGAGCGGAATGCTCCGCCTGGTACGGAAAGGATTTTAATGAACCCCGAGCTGAACCCGATCAACCCTTATCTTTCGAGCGAATCACGTGCGGATTTTAACGATGCCTACCGGAAGAGATTCTGGCTGTCGGTCAAAGCCTGGTTGACCCAGCACACAAATGAACTGCTTCCGTTCGATGAGGTGCGCAAGGTTTTACCCATGTACGGACAACATTATGTGGGTCTAATGCCGGTGCGTTTGGACCAAATTGTGGGAAGTGTCAGCCGCTACAACGACTTCGACCGCGCCTTCCTCCCGCGACAAACACACACCCGCGAGCGCTGGGAGACGATCGATAGGTTTCATCTGCAGGATGTGATCCTGCCTCCCGTCGAGTTGTATAAGATTGGGGATATTTACTTTGTCAAAGATGGCAACCATCGGATTTCGGTTGCCCGGGAAAAAGGCCAGGTTTTCATCGACGCGTATGTGATCGAGATTGATGTACCGGTTGACCTCAAACCGGATTTGGTGCTGCAAGACCTTGTCTTGATACGCGAACAGGCGATTTTTCACAAGGAAACCCATATTGTCGATCTAAGACCTGACGCCAGGATCGAATTTTCCCTCCCCAACCAGTATTCCAAGTTGATGGAACACATCCGTGTACACCGCTACTACATGGGGGAACGGTATAACCGGGAGATCAGCGAGGAAGAAGCGGTAAAAAGCTGGTCTGACCATGTGTATATGCCCTTGGTCCGCATTATCCGAAAATTGGGCATCCTGAAGAAGTTCCCCAACAGGAGCGAAGCGGATCTGTATTTGTGGATCATCGAACATCGCTACTATTTGATGGCAGAGTACAAGCGGGGGGTAAGCCTGGAAAAGGCAGCATTGGATTTTGTCGAGAAATTTTCCCGGCGGCCTCTTCGGAAAAGAATCACGGTCATGTGGCTGAGATTGATTCGATTTTTCAAGAAGAGAAGAAAGTAAACCTTCCTGACCTACAATTGCCGTCCTAACCAGAAATGGTGAGGGCGAATGACCGGGTTTTGGCGGATCTCCAGGCTCTTAAGTTGTCCAGAAAATTGAACGATCATGCTGGGGTGAACAAAGCAAAGATTGGGTGCCTTGCCATATTTTTTCAGATAATAAGCTGACGCTTCTGTCAGCTTGGTTACCAAGTCGGTTTTTGGATCATTATCAAACCACAACATTCCGATATCCATTTAAAATACTCCAATTCGTTGCCTTCATTATAGAACAATTATTCTAATTGTCAATCTCCAATAAATACTTCGAAATGGATTTCACAGGATTTTCTTTTTAAGGTATGCTTAAGCATTCAGAATTCCACTGTTCGAAGGGGAAATACCTTTTCATGGAGGTTTAGATGATCAAAGATATTATGAAAGAGGCTGAGCACAAAATGAAATCAGCCATCCTGGCGATGAGCAATGATCTCTCGGGGGTTCGCACGGGGAGAGCCAGCCCAGCCTTGGTGGAACATTTGTCCGTGGAGTATTACGGTACTGAGACCCCGCTCATCCAATTGGCGACCATCAGTGTCCCGGAGCCACGGCAATTGCTCATCCGGCCTTTTGACCCGACCACTTTGAAAGCCATTGAAAAGGCAATCCAATCTTCCAACCTCAGCCTGGCACCTATGAATGATGGCAAAGTGATCCGGCTCAATCTTCCGGTGCTGACCGAGGACCGCCGCCATGAATTGGTCAAAATTGTACACACCCGCGCGGAAGAGTGCCGTATTGCCATCCGGAATGTCCGCAGGGATTTGCACAAAGACCTGCGCGATTTTGAACATGAAAAAATGATCTCCGAAGATGAACTTAAGACCGGGGAAGAGGAACTTCAGAAACTGACAGATAAAATGATCGAAGAAGTGGATACCCACGCTGCGAAAAAAGAAAAAGATATCATGGAAGTGTAGCAGGGATGGGAAAGGACGAACCTAAGCCCGGTGAAACAACACAAAAGACCCCAAGGCACATTGCCATCATCATGGATGGGAATGGCCGATGGGCCCGCAAGCGCAGCTTGCCCCGGATTGCCGGTCATCGGGCGGGGACGGAGAACCTGCGCAAGATCATCCGCGCCTGCGGGGACCTTGGCATCCAATACCTGACCATCTATGCATTTTCAACCGAAAACTGGGCGCGTCCCAAAGAGGAAGTGGAAGGCCTGATGGGCATCCTGGAAGACGTGGTTGAAAATGAAACTGCGGAATTGAACCGGGAGGAGGTCCAGATCCGCCACATTGGCAGACTGGAGCAGCTCAACCCGCGTTTGCAGAAAAAGATCACCCAAGCCATCGAGGTGACCAAAAATAATCACCGCCTGATCCTTTCCATTGCCTGGAATTACGGAGGAAGGGACGAGATTATCCAGGCAGTCAGAAATATTATCTCCGAGGGAATACCCGCGGGGAAATTAGATGAAAAAACGATTTCGTCCCACCTTTTTACAGAGGGCATCCCCGACCCGGATCTGATCATCCGCACATCGGGAGAAATGCGCACGAGCAATTTCCTCATGTGGCAATCCGCTTATTCGGAGTGGTATTTTACCGACACCCTTTGGCCTGACTTTTCCAAGGAAGAATTACAGAAAGCATTGCGGGATTTTGAAATACGGGAAAGGCGCTATGGAAAAACCTCAGCACAAATCCAGGGGTAAAGGATCGTCGTTGGCGCTGCGTTTAGTCAGTGCCGCCGTTCTCATTCCACTGGTTGTGGGTTCTGTTTTGTTGGGTGGTTGGTGGCTGACCGGCTTCATTGCCATTTTTGCAGCCCTGGCAGGTTGGGAACTGGCACGGATTTTTGAAAAGGGTGGATACCACCCCTGGACGTTATTTGTCCCCTTGGGTTGTGCAACCCTGGTAATGATCCGCTTCCTGACCAGCTTCGACGGAAGTTCAGCATTCCTGGGTGGCTTGGGCTTGGTTGCCATCGCTTTTCATACAATTGCTTTCGAGCGAGGGATTAAAACGAGCGCCACCGATTTTCTGATCACAATCGGTTCGATTTTTTATGTCGGATGGCTGGTAGCGTATATCGTTTCCATCCGTCAAATAGAGGGTGGTCAATTTTGGACCTTGTTGATACTTCTAGCCATCGCCCTGGCAGATGCAGGCGCCTTTTTCATCGGCAGCGCCATTGGCAAGCACAAAATGATGCCTGTTGTCAGCCCGAAAAAATCCTGGGAAGGTTATCTTGGCGGGATATTGGTTGGGACCCTTGTCGCTGCTGGTTTTGCCTTGTGGTTCCACTCCTTCGTTCCAGCCATCACCTGGCAAAAAGGGTTTCTGCTGGGAGTGATTGTCAGTGTGATTTGTCCGATGGGGGACTTTGGGGAGAGCATGTTGAAGCGTCAATTCGGACAAAAAGACTCGAGCCAGTTGATCCCAGGGCATGGCGGCTTCCTCGACAGGATCGATTCCTACCTGTGGGCTGCCATCCTTGGTTTCTATTTTGTGACCTGGTTTTTAATTTAGGAAAATAGCAGTAAATAAGACGAGAACGATTACCAATCGTTCTCGTCTTTGATTCCAACCTAACTGGCTGGGTTTACTTGATCTCGTAGGTGATGTTCACGTTGACGCTGATGGTCATCTGGCCAGAAGATACAGGCACGGAGCTGGTATTTGCAGCTGCATATCCGCCGCCACCTTTGCCTTCATAGATCGGGATGGGCACCTGGGAGGAGCTAATGCTGATGAACTGAACGGGTCCCAGTTTGGCACCGGTCAAATCGACCAATTGCTGAGCCTGGCTCTGGGCATCTTCAACTGCCAGTTGTCGGGCCTGTTCAAGAGCCTTGGATTCATCCAAAACGCTGAACGTAATGCTGTTGATAGTGTTGGCACCGCCTTTGACGGTCGCATCCAGGATCTTGCCCAGTTTGCTGAGGTCACGGACGGTCACATACACAGTATTCGACGCTACATAGTATGTACCCGTGATTTGACCATTGGTGTCATAGGTGTTGTTGGGATACACATTGAATCCTGAAGTCTGGATATCCTTATCCGCAACCCCGAGAGCTGCCAGAGCTGTGCGGATCCCCTGTGCCTGGGTGGTGTTGTCATCCAACACGGTGGTCACTGAATCACCCTGGTTCTGGACCCCGATATTCACATAGGCGACATCCGGAGTCACATAGACCTCCCCATAGCCATTCACGTTGACGGTTCGGGTCACGGCGGTGCTTGGAGAAGTGGATACCCCGCTGGGTGCTGAACAAGCTGCCATGGCAATGATCCCTATCAGGCTGATGAGCAGAAGTATAGTTTTGGTTTTCATAAAGAACTCCTTTTTTGGAATAATATATAGTAGACGTTGGTAGATCCAGAATGTTCCCTGGATTTGGGAGTTTTCTGGATTTACTTTCCAATTCATGATTTCCAGATGTTATCACACAACGGTTTGATATGGATTCATCCCGTATTAACATTGGATCATGGTTATAACAAGAACAGCAGATTTCTCTGCTGTTCTTGTCGGGGCTTTATTTTGGAAATTCCACGTTCACCACACCGACCGCATTTCTAATATCAAGGGAGGGTACACCGGTTTTACCGCAATCGGCGGTCCGGTCGAAACCTGTGGGCAGAGTAAAAATGGTCACAGCAGTTTCGGATTGAAGGCACAATTTCCCGTTGGTGGGGATGGTTATTTTCATTGTGCTCGCAGAACCTTCCAGGACGCCATTGTACGCTCCGGTTTGAGGCAGGACGAGAGTGACCGTACCGGCAGCAATTTTCACGTCGAAGGAGGTGATTTTCAGGCGGCTGAAATCAATATTCATTTGTCCTGCTGCCATGTCCAGGTTGAGGATCAAGGGCACAGTTTCGTTTACCTTGATATCCCAGGTGTAATTGGATGCGTCGAAGGGATAGACGGCAAAACTGTTGTCATCCCGGATGGAGAAATCGTTCACTCCATCTTGAACGGTGCTGGACTGGCTGAAGTTCTGGTTGGTGCGTAATCCCAGCTTGGCTTCGATGACATTGGTCGGGGAGGTTCCACCGGTGAGATTGAGATTGCCGGCAGTCATGGAAATGCTTCCCTCAGCGGATTTGGCGCCTGCCAGGGGTTGATTAATGGCTTCAATCCTGGGTGCCTGACCACCGGAATAGGTGCTGGCAAACCAGTAAATGCCACCCACCAGAACGAGACCGATCACAATGCCTGCCATCCATGAAACCCAGGTCCGGCGGCGTCCGATCAGCAGATCCAAACCCCAGGCGATGAACAGCACTGGCCACAGGCGAAGGACGACTGTCCATACGGAAACCTGGATGTATCCAAAATTTGCCAGCAGGAAAATGCCGCCCAACCCGGCCAGCAGAACGGACCAGACGAATCCTCCATGGTTTATGAATCCATCCAGACCAGCAATGACCAGCAGTAGCGGCCACAATTCCAGCAAGGTATCCAGGGTGTTCCCGGGCAGCATGTGAGCGCTGTTCAGGAAGAGGAAGATCCCGACCGCAATCAAGAGCAGCGGCCAGAAAATGGGGAAATGCCTGTGTCTAGGCTCGGGGGGAAGAGTGGGATGTGGTTTATTTTCCATGATCATTTGTCTCCTTTGAAACCGCGGATGATCAGCACCGCTCCTGCCAGGATAAGAATAGCCGGCCACAAGATGAGGTTCTTGATATAGTGCACCCAGTCGAAAGGCAGGGTGTTCAGGAAGGCAAACCCACCCAAGAGGATCAGCCCGATCCCGATAAACAGGGGCAGTTTGGCATTATTCTTTGAGGTTACATCCTTGATCTCACCGCCCATCATGTGGGCCTTTTCGCTGAAATCTGTTGGCTGGATCACGGTGACACCATCCTTGCTGGTCGCCTGGTCTTCCCGCGGCACGACCACCCAAAGTACCAGGTAGGCTAGGACGCCAAAGCCATTGGTGACCGCAAGCAGCACAAAAAATAACCGGATCCAAACCGCATCGATGTTCAGATATTTACCAAGACCCGCACATACACCTCCCAGCATGGCACTGGATTGACTTCTATATAATCGTTTGGTCATAAGAATGCTCCGTTATACTTTTTTTTGACGAAAAACAGTCAATGCGATCAGGACGATCCCTACAAGGATCAAAGCACCAGGCAGCAGGTAGCGGAACCAGGTGCCCACCGCGAAGAGGAAGGACAATCCCATCACCAGGAGAACACCTCCCGGGATGAATGCCCAATTCAGCCTCTTCCCATCATTGGGGAGCAAGGCTACCAATCCAAAGGTTAAAGCCATGCCGGTAAACATCAGTCCAACCCCAAGGTTGCCGTTGCCCGCTGATCCGACAGCAATTAAGGCTGCAACGGAAAGCAAAGTCCCACCGGGGATGATCGCCCACCAGTTATGTAAGTCGAGAAAATAGACAATCCAGAATGCAGCTGCGATGAATGCCATGAAAATTGCCGGGGCAAGATAGGCGCTCATTGCAGGGAACAGGGAGGTGGAGCCAATCAATACTGCCAATCCTAACAGGGTCATCCCTGGGATGGCCGCCCACCAGTTCTTTTTATTGGAAATGAGAACTACCAGAAAGGCAATCCCCGCTGTGGCAAAGAAGGCGGACATGAGGAAGGTCCACATATCGCCATGAATGGTGATCACATTCAATTGTTGCAGGAGCAGCAGACCCCCGAACACCAGGACGATCACACCCAATAAAATTCTCCAATTCAATTTCATGATTCCTCTCCTATCTGATATTTATCGAACCCACACCAGAACTGATCTTGATCTCCACTTTATTCTGTGCTGATTCAAAATCAGCCGATTCGTACACTTTTCCATTCCAGGGGAAGCGGGTGTTATCGACTTTGTTCCCGGAAATGGCAGAGTCGAGCTTGATCCGAGCGGCAACCCCTTGCGGAATGAAGACATCAATGGAAGCCGCCCCAGCTTCTACCTTGACCTGGGTGGATCCCGCTTTGGCAGGCAGGTAAATCTTGTTCGAGCTAGCTCCCGTCCCCAACTTGAGGTTGGTTACCTTCAGGTCGGTCAGGTTGAAGATGGATTCGCTTGCGCCGGACTCAATGGATAATTCCATCGGCAGATCCTTGTTCAGGTTGAGCTTCCATTCGAGGCGCCGACTACCCATGCTGGTTGGCCAGTCCATGAACATGTGCGGACCGGCAGATAATCTTATGTTGGCTTTGTTACCGTCCCGGGTGACAACCTGGGCAAATTCACCGAGGAGTGCACCTTCCACCAATACGGCTGGATTCTCGCTCGGACCTAATTCCAACTTTCCTGCACCATATTCGAGTTTAATGGCAACTTCCTGGTCATTTTCCTTATTGATCACCAGGTCGTGCTTTTCGAGAGGCTGCTGTTTCCGGGTGAGACTGGATAACAGGAACCAAATGCCAACGAAGACCAACGCCACAGGCCAGATCAGGGACCAACCGTTGACGCCCTTGAGCCATCCCATGGAAATTGCCAGGAAGATCAAGCCAATGATCAGGACCAGGATCCCCCAAAATAGATTTCGTCGTACCATAGGATTCACCTTACGCTTTCTTGATGCGAACAAAACCGCGGACGAGGATCAGCAAACCCGCCGCCACGAGCAAAAGCGGCCAAAAGGATTGGAGCAAGCCATTAGTGAAATATCCAAAAAGGGATCCGAAAATGGCGAAGAAAATGGAGAACATCACCAGACTTGAGATGAGGGTATCCAACATGGCTCGGAAGGAGTAGTTCTTCCGCGCTCCCAGCACCCATGCCAGGAACATGCCGATGGCCATAAATCCCGGGATCAGTGTCCACAAGAAGGACCAGGCTTCCCAATGAAGGGTCAAAGCGGTGTAGTACAGGATACCGCCGATTCCCGAAACGATGCATGCGGGTACAGCCATAGCGGGTACATTGATCAGGACACCCAGGACCAGCAAGGCCACGCCCACGCCTATTACGATGAATGGCCAGGATGGGAAAAAAGTGACATGGAAAAGCTGCAAGGCGGCAAACGCCAAACCCGCCAGGATCAGCAGCACTCCAAAGCCTAACAAAGTTCTTCGATTCGATTGCATATTTGTTCCTCCAGGATAGACTTCATCATATATAACGAATAAATCGAAATGAAGTTTCACAGTATTAGATAATGGTTAATCCTTCTGAATAGTATTGACATAAAAGTTACCATCGATATAATTGAATAAATAGATAAATATTGAGGTAATTGATGGTATTTATTTGCTTATGTAGCCGGCGGGGATCGAGTTAACCTCCGCCTGGAAAAGTGTGAAGTTTCGATCGGACAGGCAGCGGTCTCAACCCCGCAGTTGAGAATCCAGATTTGTTTTTCAAAGCCTGATCAATCCGGTCGATTGTATTTTAATTAACAAGAATAAAGAGGGAGAGTTTTATGAAAATTGCAAATGATATATCCGAACTGGTGGGGAATACTCCTTTGGTCCGGTTAAACCGCATCAGCGAAGGCTCGGTGGCCATCATCGCAGCCAAGTTGGAATACTTCAATCCTTCCCACAGCGTCAAGGATCGCATCGGCGTTGCCATGATTGATGCAGCTGAAAAGGCCGGATTCCTGAATAAGGATTCCATTCTCATCGAACCCACCAGTGGAAATACAGGGATCGCTCTGGCGTTTGTGGCAGCAGCCCGCGGCTACAAATGCGTGCTGGTGATGCCCGACACGATGAGCAAGGAACGGCGAATGCTCCTTCGGGCCTACGGTGCGGAATTGATCCTGACTCCCGGGAGTGAAGGAATGCCTGGAGCCATCAAAAAAGCGGAAGACATCGCCAGTAAGGATAAGCGCTATTACATGCCCCAGCAATTTGATAATCCAGCCAATCCTGAGATCCACCGCAAAACCACAGCAGAGGAAATCTGGCGGGATACGGATGGGAAAGTAGACATCGTAGTAGCGGGGGTGGGCACGGGGGGCACCATCACTGGTGTGGGCGAAGTATTGAAAAACCGCAAACCATCCGTGAAAATGATTGCCGTCGAACCGGATGCTTCCCCCGTTTTATCGGGTGGTCAAAAGGGAGCCCATCCGCTGCAGGGGCTTGGAGCGGGATTCATCCCCAAAGTTTTGAATACTAGAATTTACGATGAAGTCATCCGGGTGAAGGGGGAAGATGCCTTCCGGGTTGCACGCCAAATGGCAACGATGGAAGGGTTGCTCGTTGGGATTTCTTCGGGTGCAGCCACATGGGCTGCCCTGCAGGTTGCCCAGCGAATGGAAAGCAAAGGCAAACTGATCGTGGTGATCATCCCCTCCTTTGGTGAACGTTACTTGAGCACACCTTTATATGCAGACCTCGCCAATTAATTCAGTCCGAGCCGGGGATTGCCCGGAAATCAAGGTACAACCGGCAAAAGGACCCTTTGCCAGGCTGCGCACGGATATCCAGGCGGTTTTCGACCGAGACCCGGCTGCACGGACTCTATGGGAAGTGTTGACGTCCTATCCCGGGTTGGCTGCTGTTCGGGACCACCGCTTCGCTCACTGGTTCTGGATGCATAATATGAAAACGTTTGCCCGCTGGCTATCGCAAATCAGCCGGTTTTTCACCGGCATCGAGATCCACCCCGGTGCAACGATTGGGGATGGATTCTTTATCGATCACGGGATGGGCGTAGTGATTGGTGAAACCGCAGAAGTTGGAAGGAACGTGACTATTTATCACGGCGTTACCCTGGGAGGGGTGAGCACCCAGAAGGGAAAACGCCATCCGACCATTGGAGATGGTGTGGTTATTGGAGCAGGAGCCAAGGTGTTAGGCGCCATCCGAGTGGGGGAATGCAGCCGGATTGGAGCCAATGCAGTGGTTGTAAAGGATGTCCCGCCAAATTCCGTGGTGGTGGGCGTACCAGGGCAGATTGTAGTCCGCAGCAAACCCAGCTCAGCCACAGTGCCCGACCTGCAGCATGATGAGTTACCGGATACGATCGGACTGTCCGTCGCTTCCATGCTGAAAAGACTGGATGAGATCGAGGACCGCATCCATATACATGGCAAGGAATTGGAACGGATCAACGGGAAAGAGAAAGTCACTCACATCCATCCACCCAAAGAAGGTGTCTGGCAGGGTGATGATTTTATGATCTGAGTTCGGCTCAGTTTTCTTTTTCTTGTGAACCTGTCACTTTAGCAGACCGGCGGAAAAAGGAAAAGGCGATAACCGCCAGCAATCCGGCTCCGCAAACGATGATGATCAACAACCCCAGGTTATGACGGTTGGAGGTGGAAGCTATCCCACTCTCCTTGGTAGGAGTTGTGGATGCCTTTGGGTTGAATGTTGCTGTGGAGGGCTTGGGTGTAACTGGATGAGTCGGTGTACGGGTGGGTGGG